>Ga0255356_1000371_pt1 | contig 31018 bp, 23 predicted proteins | sample HBST100metaG_FD_189944 | JGI IMG/M metagenome (GOLD analysis project Ga0255356, IMG submission 189944) | Peat soil microbial communities from Stordalen Mire, Sweden - H.B.S.T100 | ecosystem: Environmental > Terrestrial > Soil > Wetlands > Peat | place: Sweden: Norrbotten County, Stordalen Mire...
CCCCCTGCCCTGCGGAGGCCATTTTCTACCCTTCCATTGCTCGCAACTTGCACAAAATAAACAGTTTGAATTTTTAGCCTATTAACTGATTGGTAACTGCAAACCTCGGATTTTGCCCATTCTTTAGCCCAAAAACCGCCGATATCAACCAGAAAGAGCCACTTTTCGTGCTTTTTTTGCAATCATCTTAAAACCGGCAGTTGAGAGCCTTCATCAGTATCATGCGTCAGATTTGGGAGCCTCAGTAAGTCGCTGTTTTGTAACAGGGCACGACTTCAGTCGTGCCGCAAATGCGGCAATATCAACGTGGGCTTCACAGCCTGCGGAAAAACTCGATCTGGAGGGAGGCGGGGGTTTCAACCCCCGCATAAAGCCAACAGAATCAGCGCTGGCTTTAGCCCCGGAGGGATTCTTTTTGCCAGTTTCACCCAAAATCCTGAGTTTTTCCGCAGCCTCTTTAGCCCCTGAGGGAATCTGAATTAAGACAAGCTACCTATAGGCCGCCGGAAATAGTGGATGCTATTTATGACACCCTACACTAGCGACGCGACTGAAGTCGTGCCCTTTCAAAGCAACAAAAAGCCGTCCCAACGAGTTGTTCCGCAGCCTGTGAAGCCCGTACCCTTCACAGAAGATCAGTTATTGGGCAGATTCTCAGATAATCACTGCGCGGCCAGCACTGCGTCCGCAATGAGGGCGGCTTCAACCGCGGGGCGGACGGCGTGGACGCGCACGATAGAAGCCCCGTGGAGAATGGCCGCAACCAAGGCCGCCACGCTGGCTGATTCCCGCTTCTCGACCGGAGCGTCGTTGCCGCCAAAGAGCGGGGCTAGTGTCCGGCCCAGGAAAGATTTGCGGCTGAGCCCGGCAAGCAACGGGCAGCCCAGTGAAAGCAGTTCCGCCTGGCGGGCCAGGAGCGCATAGTTTCCCTCGATCCCCTTGCCGAAGCCGTAGCCGGGGTCGAGCACAATCGACTCCGGCGCAATGCTTGCCTCGGCAGCGGTCGTCAAGCCTGCCGTGAGGCCCTGGCGCACCGCGGCTAGCAGCGCATCGGGCGCCAGCGGCGGCTGTGCGCGCCACTCCTCGGGCCGGCCGCGCGTGTGCATCAGCACCACTCCGCAGCCGGACTCCGCGCAAACCTCGGCCATCTCAGGATCCCAGAGGAAGCCACTCACGTCGTTCACGATTTCAGCGCCGGCCGCCAGCGCAGCGCGCGCCGTCGCGGCCTTGTAGGTGTCGATGGAAACGATCGTCCCGGGCCGGGCGCGCAGAATCCCTTCAAGCACCGGCAACAGCCGCACCTGCTCTGCTTCCGCGCTCACCAAGGGAGCCAGCGGAGAACCGGCTGCTCCGCCCGCGCGCGAACCAGGCCGGGTGCTCTCCGCGCCCAGATCGAGCAGATCGGCGCCTTCGTCCAACAGGGCGAGCGCATGGGCAATGGCTGCCTGGGGATCGAAGAATTGCCCGCCGTCACTGAAGGAGTCGGGAGTGACGTTGACGATGCCCATCACCAGCGTGCGGCGGCCCAACTCGACTGACCGGCTGCGCAGTTGCCAACGCGTGAGGCTACGAGGGGGAGTGTTTTTCATCGGGCACCTTCTCGGGCAGCGCAAACTGTGCGGACAGGGGAATTTGCGAGCGAGATCCACCAAAAGCATACCTCAGGGGATCTCTGAACAATCAAGATTTTGCTGACAAACGGGCATTTCCTCAGGGGCTAAACGGACTGCGAAAAAACTCGATCCGGTGAAGGGTACAAGCTTCAGCCCATACATAAGTGCAATAAAATGAACGCGGGCTTTGCAGGCTGCGGAAAAACTCCCAGTTTTGAAAGGGCACGACTTCATTCGTGCCGTAGACGCTCTGGAATGAACGTGGGCTTTAGCCACAATACTGTTCACTTTGCATCATTTTTGTGGCGTTCTGTATAAGACAGGAGGCCATCGATGGCGCGTACGGTTGCGGAACTCCCCGCTGGAACTCGGATTAGCGACTTCATCAGTCTAGGTGTATTGACGCGGGCCTTTCCCTGCTCGGCGATTGACGCGGTGCTGGCCCGAACCGGCAAGGCGAGTATTCGTCAACGCGACTTGCCGGCACGGGCGGTGGTCTACTACGTACTGGCGCTGGCGCTGTTTATGCGCTCCTCCTACGGCGAGGTGCTGCGCTGCCTGCTGGAAGGGATTCAGTGGCTGCGCGATCCGGGAGCCAGGACGCGGGTGCTGGGCAAGTCCGGCGTCTCGCAGGCGCGCACGCGGCTGGGTTCGGAGCCGCTCAGGCAGTTGCACGACGAGTTGGTCAAGCCGGTGGCGGTGGTCGCGCCGCGGGGCGCGTGGTATCGCTGCTGGCGGCTGGTAAGTCTGGACGGCAGCACGTTGGAAGTAGCCGACAACCAGGCCAACGAGGCCGCCTTTCAGCGCCCCGGCTCCAGCCGCGGCCGGGCCGGCTATCCGCAAATCCGCTTCGTCTCTCTGGTGGAGAACGGCACGCATGTGCTGTTCGGCAGCCGCATGGATGGCTGCCAAACAGGGGAAACGACACTGGCCTGGGAGGTTGTGGCCCATCTGGAAAAAGAGATGCTCTGTTTGGCTGACCGCGGCCTGTTCAGCGATGCAATGTGGCGACGGGCGCGCGCCACGGGCGCCGATCTGCTCTGGCGAATCAAAAAGGACGTGCGCCTGGCGTGCGACCAGCGACTGCCCGACGGCTCTTATCTGAGCCGCAGCTATGCTTCGGCAGCCGACCGGCGGCGCCAACGAAACGGCGTTGCGCTGCGGATCGTCGAGTACCGTCTGGAGGGCGTCGAGGACGCCGAACCACTCTACCGGCTGGCCACCTCCATCCTCGATCCAGCTCAGGCCCCGGCCCAGCAACTGGCCGCCCTCTATCACGAGCGCCGGGAGATCGAAACCGCATTCGACGAACTGAAGACCCATCTGCGCGGCGCCCAGATCGTGCTGCGCAGCAAGACGCCGGAACTGGTGCGGCAGGAGTTTTATGGCCTGCTGATGACCCACTTTGCCATTCGCGGCCTGATGCACGAAGCCGCCCTGGCGGCCAAACAAGATCCGGACCAACTCTCATTTCTCCACGCCGTGCGCGTGGTGCGACGCTAAATGACGGTCTGGAACGCTATTTCCCCCTCGGCGAAGAAAACAGTTTCACCGCACCGTACTGGAAGAGATCCTCGCCGAGCGCGTGGTCTCCAGCCGCAACCGGCACAATCCCCGCAGAGTTAAGCGCAAGATGAACAAATTCCCCATCCGACCCGGCGGCGCAATCATCGCCCAAGGCTTCGACCTCAAGAAGGCCATCGTAATCGTTAAGTGAACAGTATTGGATTTAGCCCACACTGTTTCCATGGCAGTTACGGCACGGCTAAAGCCATGCCCTGACACAATTTGGACTTGTGCGGAGGTTTCTTAACATTTTGGCGGGTATACATCTTAAAAAATCCGCCACGAAATGAGCGCCCAGGGCTCGCATTTGAGAGATGGGACTCGCGCACTCGGCAGCAGTCCCCGCGCGCGCCCGCGCTGCTAAACTGAGAAGACATGATTCTCCCGTTTGTCCGCGAGATATTTGCGGAGCTGGAGCACTCTTCCGGGTTTGAGCGCGTACGAAGGCATCTGAGCCTTGGTGCGGGGAGGAGACGTGTCTCCGGGCTGACCGCGACGGCGCGGTCGATCTATCTTCCGCTGATAGCGCGGGCGGCCAAACAGCCGGTGATTGTGGTGGTAGCCGACAACAAGGCCGCCGAGGCGCTGGAGCCGATGCTGCGGGCCGGCTGCGAGTTGACCGGCGCAGTGGATCCCGCGCAAGTGATGCGGCTGCCGGCCCACGATGTGCTTCCCTTTGAAAATCTATCCCCTCACCCTGACGTGCAGGAGCAGCGGGCGGCTGCGCTGTTCAAGCTGGCCACCGGCGCGGTCTCCATCCTGATTGCGCCGGTGGAGGCGGCTGCGCTGCGGCTGTTTGACCGCGACTACTACGCCGGGCTGGCAGTGACGCTGAAGCGTGGCGAAGAGGTGGATGTGGAGGTGCTCACCGGGCACCTGGCCGCGGTGGGCTACACGCAGATGGACCTGGTGGAGATGCCGGGGCAGTTCACGCGGCGGGGCGGGATTCTGGACGTTTATTCTCCCGAGGCTGACCGGCCGGTGCGCCTCGAGTTTTTCGGCGACGAGATTGAGACCATCCGCAAATTTGATCCGGAGACGCAGCGCTCGCAGTCGGGGTTGGATGAGACGCAGTTGCTGCCGCTGACTGAGACGCCGGTGACCGAGCGGCTGCTGGCCGCGGTGCATGGGCGGCTGAACCGGCAGCGAGTCGCTTTTGAAGGCGCGGTAGAAGGGGACGGCGAAGACCAGGAGATGGCTGCCGACATGGCGGCTGCCGAAGGGGTCAGCGTCTTTCCTGGGTGGGAGTTCTTCTCCGCGGTGGCGGGGGCGGGTAAGTCGCTGCTAACTCTGCTGCCAAAGTGCGCGCTGTTTGTTGAAGAGCCTTCGATGGTGCGCAACCAGATCGACCGCTGGTGGAACAAGGTCGAGCAGAGGCATGAGCGGTCGGGGATTGGGTCGCTGATTCAGCCCGAAGACATCTATCTGCGGCCGGAGGTGTTGCAGGCCTCGCTCGATCAGCACATGGGGCTCGATCTCGATCAACTCGGCGCAGTAGACATTCTGGACGAAGACAATACGTTGGGCGAGATCGAGCTGAACACGCGGCCCACGCTACGGTTTCATGGGTCGATTCCGGCGCTGACCGAGCAGTTGAAGAAGCTGATGGAGGCCGAGACGCAGATTGTGCTTGCCGCGCCCAACCAGGGCGACGTGGAGCGGCTGGCCACGGTGCTGCGCGAGTACCAGATTCCGTACCGGCTGGGCAGCCGCACTGCGCATCCCGGCGGCGAGACAGTGCTGGATGAAGCGAGTTATCTGGCGGGCGATTTGCGCGTGCCGGTGATTGTGAAGACGCAGATTTCAGCGGGCGTGAGCTTCATCGACTCGAACCTGATTGTTTTTGGGGCCAACGACCTTTCAGACGATGCGGATGTTGCGGCCCGGCCGGAGCCGAAGCGATCGAAGACGGCGGCGTTCGTCTCCGATTTTCGCGATCTGGCGATTGGCGACTACGTGGTTCACGTGGACCACGGAATTGCGCAGTACCAGGGGCTGCGAGAGATTGCGCAGGACGGGCTCTCGGTCGAGTTCATGATTCTGGAGTTTGCCGAAGCTGCCAAGTTATACGTGCCGCTTACCCGTCTGGACCTGATCCAGAAGTACCGTTCGACAGACGCCGGACCGGCTCCGGTGCTGAACCGTCTGGGCTCGCAGCAATGGACCAAGACCAAGGCGCGGGTGCGCAAGGCCATGCACGACATGGCCGGCGAGTTATTGAAGTTATATGCCCAGCGATACTCCGCGCAGGGAACGGCTTTCTCAAAGGACAATCAGTTTCAGAAGGAGTTTGAGGACTCGTTCGACTATACCGAGACCGACGACCAGTTATCGGCGATCAGGGCCATCAAGTACGACATGGAATCGACAACTCCGATGGACCGGCTGCTGTGCGGCGACGTGGGCTATGGCAAGACTGAAGTGGCCATGCGCGCGGCCTTCAAGGCCGTGCAGGACGGCAAGCAGGTGGCCGTGTTGACGCCCACTACAATTCTGAGCTTTCAGCATTTCGAGACTTTTAAAAAGAGGTTTTCGCAGTTCCCCATCAACGTGGAGATGATTTCGCGCTTTCGCACGGCGAAGGAACAGAAAAACATAGTAGAGCAGGTGGAAACAGGCAAGGTAGACATCCTGATCGGCACGCATCGGTTGCTGTCGAAGGACATCAAGTTTCAGGATTTGGGCTTGTTAGTGGTCGATGAAGAACAGCGTTTCGGCGTGCGCCACAAGGAGCGGCTGAAGCAGATGCGGAAGGAGATCGATGTGCTGGCCATGAGCGCCACGCCGATTCCGCGCACGCTGCATATGTCGCTGGTGGGGCTGCGGGACATGAGCGTGATCGAGACGCCGCCCAAGGACCGCATGGCGATTCAAACCGTGGTGGCCAAGTTCGACGAGAAGATTGTGCGCTCCGCTGTCGAGGTGGAGTTGGAGCGCGGCGGACAGGTGTACTTTGTGCATAACCGCGTGGATTCGATCTACGAATTAGCCGCGCGGATTCAGGAACTGGTGCCCGCGGCGCGCGTTGCCGTAGGCCACGGACAAATGAGCGAGACGGAACTCGAACGCGTGATGCTGGCCTTCATGCGGCACGAGTATGACGTGCTGGTGGCCACCACAATCATTGAGAACGGCCTGGACATTCCGCTGGCTAATACGATCCTCATCAACCGCGCTGACCGGCACGGGCTGAGCGAGTTGTATCAGTTGCGCGGACGGGTGGGCCGGTCGAATCGGCGAGCCTATGCGTATTTGCTCATTCCGCCGGAGAGCGAACTGACGGAGATTGCGCGCAGAAGACTGGCGGCGCTGAAGGAGTTCAGCGACCTGGGCGCGGGATTCAAAATTGCGGCTCTGGACCTGGAACTGCGCGGCGCGGGAAACATGCTGGGCGGCGAGCAGAGCGGCCACATCGAGTCAGTGGGATTCGAGTTGTACACCTCGATGCTGGAGGCCGCGGTGAAGGAGATGAAGGGCGAGACGAGCGAAGAGCGGCCAGCCACGCAGCTCAACCTGGGCATCGCGCTGCGCATCGACGAGAGCTATGTGCCGGAAGAGAATCAGCGGCTGCGGCTCTACAAGAAAATAGCCGGGGCCACGAGCGAAACAGCGGTGGCCGAGCTGCGCGCGGAGATGGAAGACCGTTACGGCGCGCCGCCCGACGCTACCGTTTACCTGCTTGAAGCGGCCATGGTGCGGCTGGAGTGCGAGCGCATGGGCATTGCGCAGATCGACCGCAAGCGCGGCGAATTGCAGATCCGCTTCATGGAGAACGCCGCCGTCGATCCCGCGCACCTGATGCGGCTCGTGGCGCGCAACGCCAAGCGGGGCGCGCAGTTCACGCCACAGGGCCTATTGAAGTTTCCTCTGGCCGCCACGCGGTCCGACGAGGTTCTGCTTGAGGTTCATGAAGTGCTTGGCAAACTGGCGCCTGCGCCGGCGAACGCCTGACAGATGCCTGTCCGGATGTCCGGCTTTATAGGGGTGACCGGAAATCATTTTCATTGGGGCGCACTGATGAATGAACCTAAAAACCGCAGTTGAACCGCCGATGAATTGGTCATCTTCTTCAAAGTGCAAGTGGTTGCAGTGATTGACGATTTCACCGTTTTGGTGAGGTGCGGAGCAGTGCAAAAGCCCTGGCCGAGGAGAACCCGAACAAGTCCCTTCTGAACATCGGCATTCCCGCAGGGGCTGAAGCCCGCCCTTTATTGGCAGTGTCTTGCGGCACCCTTCGGCTGCGCTCAGGGCAGGCTTTAAAGTCGTGCCCTGTTACAAGGCGTAGACTTTCAGAGGTTCCAAAACCTACCGCATGACGCTTCCGAAGGCTCTCATACTGTCGTTTTTAGGATAAACGCCTTGCCGGGCCGCCTTCTGGGAAATCTCTGTGCCCGCGGAGCGTGGAATTGCGTCTAATAATCAGGCACTGTGTATACGCGATGAAACGTAGCCTCTGAATACGCGCTGAAATGAAGCGCGCCGGCAGGGGTGATTTACCCTAGAAGGTAGCCCCTGCCGTTTTTGTTCGCCTTTTTTGAGGTGAGCCGCCTTGGCGGGCGCCAACTCTACAACTGGTGAATGGATGCGCTCAGGTTTTTGTCTTATCCCTGCAACACTCGTCACAGGCATTGCCCTTTTGGCATTGCCTTCTTCTCTTTTTTCGCAGGGATCCGGCTCCGGCCTGACGGTCACCGCGGCCTCGGAGGTTCCCGAAGCTCCCCTGCCGCAGTTTGAAATGGCCGCGATCGAGCCGCCTGCCCCGGCAGCCCCGGTTACGCAGGATCAGAGCGCTTCGCAGCCTGCTTCCAACTCCGCACCGGCACAGAGCCCAGCCGCACAGGGCAGTTCCAGTTCTCAAACGTTCGCTCAGCAATCAGGCACGGAAGAGAACCAGCACCAAAAGGCTGAAGAGCAAATCAAGGAGCAGGAGAAGCAGCGGGTACTGGGAATCGTGCCCTCCTTCAACATTTCTTACCGCAGCGACGCCGTCTCACTGACGGCAGCCCAGAAAATGAAGCTCGCTTTTCGTTCCTCGACCGATCCGGTCGCGTTTGCGGCCGCATTCGTGGTGGCCGGCTACCACGAGGCTATGGACGACGATACCGGATTCGGATGGGGCATCGAGGGTTACGGCAAGCGATCCGGGGCGGCCTATCTCGATGCTTTCGACGGCGCAATGATCGGTAACGGCATTCTGCCCTCCATCCTGCATCAGGATCCCCGCTACTTCCGCCTGGGCCACGGAACCACCACCCATCGGCTGCTCTATGCGCTGGCCACCAACGTCATCTGCAAACACGACAACACGGGCAAGTGGGAGCCCAACTACTCCAACGTGGCTGGCAACATCATCTCCGGCGGAATCTCCAATCTCTACTATCCCTCCGGCACCTCCGGGATAGGCCAGACCTTCACCAACGGATTGACTGTGACCGCCGAGGGCGGGGTTGGCTCGATTTTCCAGGAGTTCTGGCCCGACGTCTCGCGGAAGTTCCTCCACAGAGATCCGACCCACGATCTCGACGCCCAGGCGCGCGCGCAGGATGCAGCCGAAAAGCAAGCCCGGAAGAACCAGAAATAGGCCGCATCACTAGTACATTGACATGTTAATAACGGAACATAAATAATGTCAGAATGAAGCAGACCGAGTTGCATTTGTCAACAGCGGATCGAGTCGTGCTGGATGGGTTTCGCAAAAAAGGAGTGCATCCGGCAAGAGAAGTCAATCGCGCGCACCTTTTGATGGCGCTGGACGACGGTGTCGCGGAGGCAACGATTTGCCAGGTCTTGGGACTGGGACGCACGGCGGTGTGGCGGACCCGCGCCGCTTACCAGCAGGGCGGCCTGGAATTTGCGCTGCACGATGAAGCCCGGCCGGGGCAACCGCGAAAGTACCAGACCGACGATGAAGCGGAGGTGGTAGCACTGGTTTGTAGCGCTCCTCCGAGCGGGCGCAAACGGTGGACGATCCGCCTGTTGACGGCCGCGGCCCGCCAACGACCCGGACTGGCCAACGTCAATCGAGAGACGGTGCGCCAGATGTTAAAAAAAACGATTGCAAGCCTTGGCGCAAAATAATGTGGTGCATCGGCCGGATCACGGCCGAGTATCGCGACAGAATGTATGGGTTGCTGGGTCTCTATGCCCGCCCGTACGATGCGCGGGAGCCCGTGGTTTGTGTCGATGAGAAGAGCAAGCAACTGCTTCGCCAGACCCGCGCGCCGAGCGCCTTCGAGCCGGGCCGGTGCGCTCATGAGGACTGCGAATACCGGCGCAGCGGGACGCGCAATCTCTTTGTAGCCATCGAACCCAAGGGCAAACAACGGTGCGTCGAGGTCACCGCTCGCCGCACGAAAGTGGACTTTGTGGCCTTCGTCAAGCACCTTGTGGAGACGGTGTATGCGGCGGCGTTCATGATTCATCGTGTGTTGGGTACGCGAGGCAGCCAAACCAAGATCCCCACGGACAGGTCTTCGTCCGTGGGGTGGAAGCAGGATCAGTTACGTGCGTGTCACCGGTTGAGCAAGTTTCTGTTGCGCACGGGCCAGCGCCCGGTGCCGGGGGTAAAGGTATAGTGAAGCGCGCTACTCGATGGAAACCGCCGAATCTCCCGATTCGGCAAGATAGCAGGCAAACAAAGCAAGATTGCTGCGCAGAATGATATGGGGAGCGAGCCGGGTACACGGCTCAGGCGTCACTCCGTCGAGGAGATAGCGCAAAAGAAGTTCGAGCGCAGTCTTCCCTTGAGCGAACGGCCGCTGGTAAAGAGTGGCAAGAATCTTTCCCGATTCAATATATGGAACCAGCTCAGGGAAAAGGTCGGTCGCGATCACCTGAACCTTGCCAAGAAGGTTCTTCTCTTCAAGCGCGCGCAGTACCGGGATGCTGTTGGCAGTGCTTATATAGATACCAAGCGGATAAGGCTTGCGAGAAAGCAGCGCGGCTGCCTGGTGATAGGCTGCTTTGGGCTGCTCGTGCGACTCGATGGCCGGGAGGAGCGAGAGATGGGGAGCAAAAACAGCCAGGTTAGCCGCAAAACCGCGAAGTTTCTCAGCATGGTCCAGCGTAGTTAGCTCTCCGGTGATCGTCGCAAGGTGGCCGGCCCTTTGAATGGTGCGGGAAAAAAGTTCCGCGGCAATGGCGCCGCTTGCATGCGCATCCGCGGTGACAGAGGCCAGGCGCTCACTGCGCGGAGCATCGCTGGCAACGCAGACCACCGGAACGCCCCGGCGTGCCAGAGCGCTCAGCGTAGGTCCAATGTGATCGGGGTTGCCGGGCGAAACAAGAATGCCGTCAAACTTCTCTTTGACATCTGCCGTCAGAAGTTCCACATCGCCTTCGTCGAGCCGGAGAAATGTGCGGAAGACAAGTTCCACATTGACGCCTGTCGAAGCGGATGCGGCGGCGCGAACACCGGAGCGCAGCGGATCGAAGAAAGACGCAATGTCACGTGGAAAGTAAACGCCGATCCGCAGCCTCCGGTTGAGTTTCAATGCCCGCGCGGCGATATTCGGCCGGTATCCGAGTTGCTCCGCCTTTTTTAAGACGCGGGCTCGCGTGGCCGGATTCACTCCGGAGCGTCCGTGCAATGCGCGGTCAACGGTTCCAATCGAGATGCCCAGAGCCTGAGCAATGTCTTTAATGCTTGGAGGATTCATCGGAATCTGCTCGAACAGTCGATTCTACAACATGAATACAGATGGCTCTTGACAGTTGACGAAATCTCCGTGTACGTTAACGCTCATTGGGAATGTCCGTCATTCGCACCTCCATGAAATCGTTGACCGTCCCTGCCGCTGAAGAGATTGTGGAAGCATTGAGGTCCAAGTCAGATGAACCAAGCGAATGAACCCGAACCGGTCCGATGCTGGGAACAGCAGGTTGTCATTCCCACCTATCCGGTGCAGGAAGCCGACCCCAACCCGATGTTTCTTGAAAAGCGGGTCTACCAGGGCAGCAGCGGAAAGGTGTATCCAAATCCGTTTACAGATCGCGTGGCGCTGGAAAAGGTGGACGCGAGTTATCGGGCTGTCATGCTGGAGAACGAGTATATTCAGCTGATGATTCTTCCCGAGATAGGCGGGCGCATTCATGCAGGCTTGGATAAGACCAACCAATACGATTTCTTCTACCGGCAACATGTTATCAAGCCGGCGCTGGTTGGGCTTTTGGGACCATGGATATCTGGAGGGGTTGAGTTTAATTGGCCGCAGCATCACCGCCCGTCCACATATATGCCTGTCCACACAACGATCGAGGAGTCGCCCGACGGAAGCCGGACTGTCTGGCTAAGCGAGCACGATCCCATGCTGCGCATGAAAGGGATGGTGGGAATCAGCCTTTCACCTGGGAAAGCGATCGCTGAGGCCAAGGTAAGGTTGTACAACCGCACGCCTTTGCCGCAAACATTTCTCTGGTGGGCGAATGTCGCCGTGCGAGTCCACGACCGGTACCAAGCTTTCTTCCCGCCCGATGTAACCTTTGTCGCAGATCATGCCAAGCGCGCTATCTCGTCCTTCCCGATTGCCCGCAATCCCTATTACGGCGTGGATTATCGTCCCGGCACCGATATCTCCTGGTACAAGAACATTCCGGTTCCCACCTCCTACATGGTTACGCAGTCAAAGTATGACTTCTGCGGCGGCTACGATCATGCTCGTCAGTCCGGTGTTGTTCACACATCCAATCACCACATAGCTCCTGGCAAAAAAATGTGGACCTGGGGCAATGCAGAGTTTGGTTACGCCTGGGACAGGAACCTTACCGACGAGGATGGCCCCTATATCGAACTTATGGCTGGCGCTTACACAGACAATCAGCCGGACTTTTCCTGGCTTGAGCCGTATGAGACCAAGACCTTCAGCCAATACTGGTATCCGATTCAGAAGATCGGGACGGCGAAGAACGCCAACACACAAGCAGCGGTGAACCTGGAGTTCGATGCGGCGGTCGCGCGCGTGGGAGTCTGCGTAACCTCGCGGCGCAGAGTGCGCGTTGTGCTTGCGCTGCGCGGTAAGCCTGTAATCGAAGAACAGCTTGAGTTGGCGCCTGGCCAGCCGCTTTTGAAGACGGTCGAAACATCCAACGCCAAGCCTGAGGAATTCAGGCTTGCCGTCCTGGATGCTGACGGCAAGGAATTGATTGCTTATCAGCCGGAAGCGAAGACAGATCGCCCGCTTCCCGATCCAGCAACGGAGCCACTGCCTCCTGAACAGATTGCAAGTGTCGAGGAATTATTCCTGACCGGTCTGCATCTTGAGCAGTACCGCCATGCAACGCGGTCGCCGGAGACTTACTGGCGCGAAGGCCTCAGGCGCGACCCTGACGATGCCCGGATCAACAATGCGATGGGCATGGCGCACATGCGCAAAGGCCAGTTTGCCGATGCGGAAGAGCACTTCGCACGCGCCGTTCACCGACTCACTTTACGGAATCCAAACCCCTGCGACGGCGAGCCGTTTTATAACCTTGGTCTGTCGCGCATGTATCAAGGCAATGACTCCGAAGCCTACGATGCTTTCCACAAGTGCGTTTGGAACTATGCGTGGCAAAGCGCAGGATACTATGCGCTGTCATCGATCAGTATCAAGCGCGGCAACCTTCCCTTGGCACTGGAGCAGGTGGAGCATAGCCTGTTGACCAATGCGGCAAACCTGAAGGCGCGCGCCCTGCGGGCTTCGTTGCTGCGCCGTATGGGATGCGTGGCGGAGGCGCAAGCCGCAATCGCGGAGACTCTGACGCTTGACCGGCTTGACTTCCGCACCGTGGCCGAGCGATTCCTCCTGAGCCGGGAGCAGCGTGACCTCAAAGCGTATGTTACCGCGCTTGAGGGAGACGTCCAAACACTGTTGGACGTGACCTACGATCTGGCCTGGTCTGGACTTAGCGATGATGCCTATGCCTTGTTGCTAACGTGTAGTCGTGAGTCGCAGTGGAAGCATCCAATGCTTTGGTACACGCTTTCCTGGCTTGCTGCCGAGACCGGCCAGCAGCAGCAATCAAGCCAGTATGCGGCTCAGGCTGAGGCAGCCTCGCCGCGATACTGCTTTCCGGCTCGTCTGGAAGAGATGATTGTTTTGGAGGACGCGATCCAGCGAAATCCGGCGAGCGCAAAGGCTAACTACTATCTCGGCAATCTCTACTATGACAAGCGTCGCTATGGGGATGCGATTCGCTGCTGGCGACATTCTGTTGAATTGGATAATGCGTTCTCGATTCCGTGGAGGAATCTTGGAATTGCGGAATTCAATGTATTGCACAATCCGGAAGCCGCCGACAGAATGTATGCGCGCGCCTTTGCAGCTGATCGCCAGGATGCGCGCGTGCTATACGAATGGGATCAATTGAAGAAGAGAGCAGGTTCGGCCTCGCCGGAAGAACGTGCGCGCTGCCTCGATAAGCATCATGAGTTAGTGGCTCGCAGGGACGATATTACAGTGGAGTTCATCACTTTGCTGAATCAATGCGGTCAAAGTCAAGCGGCTCTGGAGCGCTTGAGCTCGCGCCGCTTCAGTCCCTGGGAGGGCGGCGAAGGGCTGGTTTCGACCCAGTACGTTCACGCTCATCGGACGTTGGGCAGGGCCGCTCTTGCGGCGGGAAAGCCTGCCGGGGCGCTTCAGCATTTTGAGGCCGCTCGGCATTATCCTGAGAACCTGGGCGAAGGCAAGCATCTGATCACGCTGGAGCGCGATCTGGATTACTTCTCAGGATTGGCGGCCGAGCAAATTGGTGACGGGGAACTTGCACGGAGTTATTGGAACGCGGCCGCCGCGCCGCTTTCAGCCCTCGGCATGCACTCCTATTATCAGGCTCTCGCCCTCCATGCGCTGGGCAACCATCAGGCAGCGCGTGAGATGCTAGCGCGCCTCGCAGACTTCGCCAAGCATCAGATGGAAAAAGAACCGACGATCGATTATTTCGCTACCTCGCTGCCCAATCTGCTTCTCTTTGACGACGATCTAGGCAAACGAAATCGCATTGAGTCGCTGCTGCTAAGTGCGTTGGCCAGCCACGGGCTGGGCAATGAAGAAGCCGCTATGAGTCAACTGGAACAGGTAATTGACGAGGACCGGAATCATCTTATCGCGGCTGAGACGCTGAGCTGGATCAAGCAGAAACACAACGCAGTCCTAGAAGGGCATGAGGCTGACCCGTCATGACGATCGCCTCTAACTTCATGCCCGAAGCTCGTGCAGATGGAAGTGGCTCTTTCCGCTCCGCCTATATCTGGATGGTTGCTTCGGCCGGCGCATTGGGTGGTTTGCTGTTTGGCTATGACTGGGTAGTGATCGGCGGTGCAAAGCCGTTCTACGAGCGCTTCTTTCAACTTGATTCGGCTTCGCTCGAAGGCTGGGCCATGAGCTGCGCGCTCATCGGCTGCCTCGTGGGCGCTATCTCCTCAGGCGGCTTAAGCAATCGCTTCGGCAGAAAACGTCTGTTGACGTTAGCTGCGCTGGTATTCGCGGTTTCATCGCTGGGCACAGGACTGGCCGCGCATTTTGCCGCATTTGTGGCGTGGAGAATGCTGGGCGGCTACGCCATTGGCCTTGCCTCCGGCATCTCGCCCATGTACATCGCCGAGATATCTCCGGCGCATCTGCGAGGCCGCCTCGTTTCACTCAATCAGTTAGCCATCGTCTTTGGAATTCTGTTGGCTCAAGTCGTGAATTGGTTCATTGCCCGGCCCGTGCCGCCAGGCGCTACGGCTTACGAGATACTTGTCTCGTGGAATGGCCAGTGGGGTTGGCGCTGGATGTTTGCGGCTACGGCGATTCCTTCCATTTTATTCTTGCTGGCGACGTTTCTGGTTCCTGAGAGTCCGCGCTGGCTGGCCGCCAAGGGCCGCAATCAGCAGGCGCTTCTGGTTCTTGAACGCCTGGGCGGGCGCACTTATGCTCGGCAAGTTATGGATGATTTTCGCACCGCCAGCGACGCCCAGCCGCAACGCTCCATATGGCGCGAGCTGTCCGCGCCGGGCATGGCAAAAGTTCTGCTCCTCGGCGTAGTGCTCGCCGTTCTTCAACAGTGGTGCGGCATCAATGTCATCTTCAACTACGCGCAGGAAATATTTGCGGCGGCCGGATATCAGATCTCCGATATTCTCTTCAACATCGTAGTCACAGGCGCCGTCAATGTAGTGTTCACGCTCATTGCGTTTGCCGCCATCGATCGCTACGGCAGACGATTTCTTCTGCTGACCGGCGTCTCCGGACTGGCAGTCATCTATACCGTTCTCGGCGCGCTCTACCATTTGCACATGCAGGGAAAGCCCATGTTAGTGCTCGTGCTTGCGGCCATCGCCTGTTATGCCATGTCGTTGGCTCCTGCAACCTGGGTGGTCATTGCTGAGATATTTCCCAACCGTATCCGCAGCAGCGCCATGTCTATTGCCATTACCGCGCTGTGGACAGCGTGCTTTCTGCTTACATATACTTTTCCGCTCTTGAACAAAGCGATAGGAGCGGCAGGCACCTTCTGGACCTATGCGGCAATCTGCCTAGCAGGATTGCTGTATCTCTCATTTCGCTTGCCGGAAACAAAAGGAAAGACCCTCGAACAGATCGAGACAGACTTGCGAATGGGCAAGTGACAGGAGAATTAACATGCGCATAGGACAACAGCTAATCAATCGAATTGCAGCGGGCAACGCGGGAGCTATCCTGTCGATTCTTGTGCTGGCGCTATGTTTCATCGGTACGGCAGCCAACAGCCAGCAAACAAGCGTGGTCCTGGACGGCAACAGCAAGGGCAGGATGTTTGACGGCCTTGGAGCTGCAAGCGCGGGAGCTTCATCGAGGCTGCTGATTGACTACCCCGAACCGCAGCGCAGCCAGATTCTCGATTACCTGTTCAAGCCAGGATACGGAGCGGCTCTGCAACATCTCAAGGTTGAGATAGGCGCGGATGTCAACTCCACCGACGGCGCTGAGCCAAGCCACATGCGCACCGCTTCGGACCATGACTCCACGCGCGGTTATGAATGGTGGTTGATGGTGGAGGCGCATAAGCGCAATCCTAACATCGTCCTTGAGGTTCTACCCTGGGGCGCTCCAAGATGGGTGGGCAAAGACACACTCTATACCCCGAAAATGGCAGAGTATGTTGCGGACTTTATCCGAACCGCAAAGCGGGATTACTCCCTGGATATTGCCTATGCAGGCGCATGGAATGAGAGAGCCTTCGACATTCCGTATATAAAAGAGCTTCACCGGCAACTCAAGGCCGGCGACCTTGCTACCGGGATCGTCTGCTGCGATGAGTACGCAGGGCAAGGAGCGGGCCAGTGGTCCATTGCCGAAGAGATGCTCAAGGATCCGGAACTGGCCGCTGCGATCAGCGTAATCGGTGCGCACTACCCGCTGGTTGACGGCAAAATCACCACGACCGACGCGGCTCGCAAAACGGGCAAGCCGCTATGGTCAAGCGAAGACCAGCCAAACGGTGGCGGCGGGCCATTTGTCAGCCGCGACTGGCCCGTCGGCGGACGCATCCTTGCGCACTTGTATAACCAGAATTATCTTCAAGGCTCACTTACATCCACGGAGATTTGGAGCCCGATTACCTCCTACTATGACAATCTCGCTGCCCCCAACTCCGGCCTGATGTACGCAAATACACCGTGGTCCGGGCACTACGACGTTCAAGGAACCATTTGGGCCACGGCTCACACTACGCAGTTTGCCCAGCCGGGATGGCAGTATCTCGACTCCAGTTCCGGCTATTTGCCCGAAAAGGGAAGTTATGTAGCTCTTCGGTCCAATGACAGAAGAAATTGGAGCGTAATCCTTGAGACGATCGACGCCAAGCACCCGCAGACTGTCTTGTTTCGGCTGACTGGCGGCCTTTCCATCAGCAAAGTTCATATCTGGGAAACCAATAACTCCCGCACCTTTGAGCAAGTTGCCACTTTGAAACCGGAGAACGGTACATTCGAGTACACCTTCGAGCCGGATTCCTTGTATTCGCTGACCACTACCACAGGGCAAGGAAAAGGGACGGCCCAGCCGCCTGCCGCCGCGGCATTTCCGCTGCCTTACGTCGATAACTTTGAGGAAACGCCACTAAGGCACACGCCAAAGTATCTTTCGGATCAGGATGGCGCCTTTGAAGTCCAGCCTTGCGCAGGCCGCCAAGGCCGATGCCTTGAACAGGTTATCTCAACCAAGCCGATTCCCTGGGGGCCATTGCCGGATCCATTCACTCTGGCTGGAGATTCGGGCTGGACGGACTACAGCGTCTCCGCCGATGTGCGCTTTCTCTCTGCGTCTCCGGCTGCGATTATGGGACGCATCGACTCTGCTGACGTCTTTCAGGACGGCCACGCACACTGGCCAAGCGGCTACATTCTGCGGGTGAAGCCCGAAGGAACCTGGGAGTTGCTGTCTGCGGAGTTCAAGAAGCCAGTTACAACTCTTGCATCCGGATCGGTCACATTCGACCGCAACCAATGGCATCATTTGGAACTGCGTTTCAAGGGCAAGCGGATCGTTGCATCGCTTGACGGCGCGACGATCGCTTCTGTTGATAGCCAGGCACATACACACGGCATGTTTGGATTGGGAACGGGGTGGGACCATGCTCAGTTCGACAATCTGAGCGTGACGCCGTAGTGCGAACGCGCCCATTGCCGGCGTCCTCGTATACTTTACCCAGCGTATGTCTACTCATCTCGAAACAATATTGGCCAGCACGCGGGCCACGGTGATTGCAAGCAAGGCGCGCGTGCCGGTGGCCGAACTGGAGTGGCGGGCGGCAGGACGCCACACACGCGGCTGGGCTCGAGCTTTGCGGCGGCAAGCGGCAATTGGGCCCGCAGTGATCGCGGAAATCAAGAAGGCCTCGCCCTCCAAGGGCTTGATTCGCGCGGACTTCGACGTGGAGTGGCTGGCCAGGCGCTACCGGGAGGGCGGCGCGGCGGCGCTCTCCGTGCTGACCGATGAGCCTTTCTTCCAGGGCAGCCTGCGCAATCTGGAACTGGCCTCGGACGCGGTTCCGCTGCCCTGCCTGCGCAAGGATTTTGTGGTGGACGAGTACCAGATTGTTGAGGCCCGCGCCCACCGGGCCGACGCGATCCTGCTGATCGCCGCCGCGCTCACCGATGACGAACTCAAGCGCTTTTCGCAGGCGGCCCACGGACTGGCGCTGGATGTGCTGGTCGAGGTGCATACCGGAGAGGAACTCGACCGTGTGCTCGGCGCGCTGGGAGAAATCGGCGCGGACGCCATCGGGGTGAACAACCGCAATCTCAAGAGCTTTGAAGTGAATTTGGGAACTTCACTCGAACTCGTGCAGCGGATTCCGTCCAGCGTGGTGCGCGTGGCCGAGAGCGGCATTTCAACTGCGGAGGATCTGACACGCCTGCGCACGGCCGGCTTTGATGCTTTCCTGATCGGCGAAAGCCTGATGCGCCAACCCGACCCCGGCGCGGCGCTGGCCGCACTGCTGGCGGCGTCCGCTGCGGCACGGTGAACCCTATGCCTATTTGGATCAAAATCTGCGGCAACACTTCGCTTGCGGATGCGCTGCTGGCCGTCGAGGCTGGGGCCGATGCCCTGGGATTCGTCTTTGCGCCCAGCCCGCGCCGGGTAACGGCGGCCCAGGTTGCAGCCATCACCCCGCATCTTCCGTTAACGGTGGAGAAGATCGGCGTCTTCGTCGATGCCGCGCTGGACGAGATCGAAACCACGGTCCGCGCCTGCGGCCTCACCGGCGTACAACTGCACTTCGAGGCCGCGCCGGATTTTCCGGCCAAGCTCCGCGAACGCCTGAGCCCGACGATGAGAATTCTGCGCGTGGTGCACTTTGACACCGAATCCGCTTCCAAGGTCGCAGACCAGCTCGCCGAGCACGCCCGGAACCCGCAGGTAGACGCAGTCCTCGTCGATTCCCGCACAGCCACGGCCACGGGGGGCACAGGCGAAACCTTTGACTGGGCATTCGCTCGCGAAACCCTCTTCCAAAACGCTAAAGAACGGAAGCTCGTTGCAGCCGGCGGCCTGCATCCGGCCAACGTGGCCGAAGCCATTGCCGCGCTGCGCCCCTGGGGCGTGGATGTGGTCTCCGGCGTGGAAGCCGCGCCAGGCCGCAAAGACCCCACCAAGGTGCGGGAGTTCGTGGCCCACGCCCGGGCGGCGGAGCGGGAGTAGGATAGCGTCCTAAATGATTCTCTTGGATTATCAATAAATGCCCTATCAAGCATAATGCCCTATATGGCATAATGATTCTATGAACTGGTCGGTCTACTTCCACCCGAAGTTCGAGGCCGAGTACGAAATCCTGTCAGAGGCAGTACAGGACGAACTTGTTGCCTCTCTCATGCCGTTACGAGTGTATGGGCCAGCTTTGGGCCGGCCTGATGTAGACACTCTGAAGGATTCGCGCTACGCCAACATGAAAGAACTTCGCTTCAGAGCCGATGGAGGCGTTTGGCGGGTTGCATTCGCGTTCGATCCTCAGCGCAATGCAATTCTGCTCGTCGCCGGAGACAAATCGGGCGTGAGCGAGACGAGGTTCTACAAACGCCTGATCGACAAGGCCGACAAGAGGTACAAAGAACACCTCAAAAATCTTGAGACCAAGGAGTAACCGCGATGTATAGACCCATTCCGCTTGAAGAAGTGATTGCCTCTATGCCAAAGAAGCGGCAAGAGGCCATTGCGAAAAGGGGAGCCGAGTTGGTGGCCAAGGTGAAGCGGCGCATGACCCTGGCCGAACTGCGCAAGGGGCGCAAGATCAGCCAGGCGACGGTTGCCGAGGCTCTGGGAATCGGCCAGATGCAGATTTCGCGGCTGGAGAAGCGCAAGGACCCGCGCCTTTCCACCATGGCGCGCACCGTGGCGGCGATGGGAGGGCATCTGACGATGATCGCCACTTTCCCGGATCAGGAGCCAGTGGTGCTCACGGCTCCGCTCAAGGAAAAGGCGCGGCGGGTGAAGACGGCCTGATTTCAGGACTTGTGATCCCACATCTCAGAATCGAGATGTGGGGCACACGGCAAATCCGAACTGCCAAGGTCTGTGCTATCCCAGGTGCCCAAATGCGAGGCACCTGGGGCACCCATCTTCAGTGGTTGTGCTCACTTCTCCCGGCACCTGGGCCACCCGCAGCATACTGTTATCGTAATTCCTCTGCGACCTTGTCCGAAAACCCGCTCATCGCGATAAAGCCGCGATGAACGGGGCACAGTCCCGGATACTGTAATGAGGGGGCCACCTGCCCTTCCTCCGGATTGAGTTTTTCCGTAGCCTGTAAATCACATTGTTTATTATCAGCAACTTATGGCACGACTAAAGTCGTGCCCTGACACAAAGCTGTTCGACACAAATCTGGTCTTTGAAACACACTCTAGTAGACTGAATAGTTCCCCCCATTTTTCCGGGCAAACCCGCAGGAGGCCCCATGGCATCGATCATTCTTCCCTCTCTTCCATCCGAGTCGCGCCCCGGCCGCTTCGGCGTCTATGGCGGGCGTTATGTGCCGGAGACGCTGGTGGCGGCGCTGGATGAGCTGGAGCGCGAGTACAACCTGGCCAAGGCCGATCCGGCATTCCAGGCCGAACTGGCCGATCTGCTGAAGAACTACGCCGGGCGACCGACGCCGCTCTACTATGCCAAGCGGCTGACCGAGCAGTTGGGCGGGGCGAAGATTTACCTGAAGCGCGAAGACCTGCTGCACACCGGCGCTCACAAGATCAACAACGCGCTGGGCCAGGGGTTGCTGGCCAAGCGGATGGGCAAAAAGCGCATCATCGCCGAGACCGGCGCGGGCCAGCACGGAGTAGCTACGGCCACGGTGTGCGCACTGCTTGGCTTGGAGTGCGTGGTCTACATGGGCGACGTGGACATGGCCCGTCAGGAACTCAATGTGCTGCGCATGAGGCTGCTGGGCGCGGAAGTGCGCGGCGTCTCGGCCGGCTCGCAGACGCTGAAAGACGCCATCAGCGAGGCCATGAGGGACTGGGTCACCAACGTCCGGACGACCTATTACTTGCTCGGCAGCGCGCTGGGCGCGCATCCTTACCCGACCATGGTGCGCGACTTCCAGCGCTGCATCAGCATCGAGATGAAGCAGCAGATTCTCGAGAAGGAGGGCCGGCTGCCCACCGCCGTCATCGCCTGCGTAGGCGGAGGATCGAACGCCATCGGCGCCTTCTACGAGTTCCTCGGTGACAAGCAGGTGCGGCTGATCGGCGTGGAGGCAGGCGGGCGCGGAACCGCACTGGGCGAACATGCGGCGCGCTTCCGCGGCGGCGAGCCGGGCGTGTTGCAGGGCACCTATTCCTACGTGCTGCAGGACGAGAACGGCCAGATTGCGCTGACGCATTCGGTTTCAGCGGGGCTCGATTATGCGTCCATCGGCCCGGAGCATGCGGCGCTGCACGATTGCGGGCGCGCGGAGTATGTGTCGCAAGACGATGCTGCGACCCTGGATGCGGTGGTGAGGCTGGCGCGCACAGAGGGTATTCTGCCCGCGCTGGAGAGCGCGCACGCCGTTGCCGAGGCCCTGCGCATTGCTCCGGCAATGGCTGCCCATGACATACTGGTGGTGAACCTCTCTGGGCGCGGCGACAAGGATATGGGCATTCTGGCCCACGAGTTGAAGATCCAGGGAGCGTAGATTCCGATGCCGATTCTGTTTGAGCAAAAACCCGGATTGGTCGTTTATCTAACGGCCGGGGATCCAAGTCTTGAGGCTACGCGGGCCATTGCGATCGAAGCCCTCGACGCGGGCGCCTCGGTCATCGAGTTGGGCGTTCCCTTCAGCGATCCGCTGGCCGACGGGCCGGTGATTCAGAGAGCCATGGAGCGGGCAATCGCCCACGGAACGCGCCTCAAGGATGTGCTTGCACTGGCCGGCGAAATTCGTGCCGCTCGACCGGCGGCGGGCCTGGTGATCTTCAGCTATCTCAATCCGATTTTGCGCTACGGAATGCACAAGTTTGCGGATGATGCGGCGGCTGCCGGGGCAGACGGCGTACTGGTGACTGACCTGATCGTGGAAGAGGCGGATGAGTATTTGGCCGAGATGGAGCGCGTGGGCCTTGCGCCCATTTTTCTGGCCGCGCCCACCAGTCCCGACGAGCGGCTTGAGGCCATCGCCACTCATTCAAAGGGATTTGTCTACGCCATCTCGCGCGTGGGCATAACCGGCACGCAGCAAAACCTGACCTCAGACGCGGCCCCTCTGGTCGCCCGCATCCGGCGATGGACCCGGCTGCCGGTAGCCGTGGGGTTCGGCATCTCAAACAGCGAACACGTCGCCCAGGTGGGCCGGTTCGCCGATGCCGCGGTAATCGGCAGCGCGATTGTGGAGTTGATTGAACGGTCAACCTCCACGACCGGGGCCCCTGCGGACAGGTCTTCGTCCGCGGGGTGGGAGACGGCGCCCGGTGCAGTGGCTCGATTTATCAAGGGCCTGCACCTGCCGAAGGCGGCGCTGGCCCGGTAACTGCACACCCCGCGGGCGGCACTTCAAGCCGCATGAATGGATTCAACTCTTGCTCCTATGCACCCGGCGCGCTGGGCCTCAAGTGAAGATGGCCTGGATGCCTGGGGGGCTACACGAGGATGGAATGACGCTGGAAGAATTGCGAGACCAAATTGATGTTCTGGACCGCCAACTAGTCGAGTTGTTGAGCGAAAGGGCGCGTGCCGCGCAGCAGATTGGCCACTTGAAGGTAGCCACGTCGCTGCCGGTGTACGAGCCGGTGCGGGAAAAGGTGATCTACGCCAACGTGCGCGCGGCCAACAAGGGCCCTCTTCCAGACATTGAATTGACGCATATCTATGAGCGCATCATCGACGTTATGCGATCCCTGCAGAGGAATGAGTTGGCATCGGAGAGGAACGCCCTGGCGGTTGCGCAGGGCCATGGCACAGGCGCGGATGCGCCCGAGACAGGGAATAAAAAATGATCGTATCCATGCAGGAGAAGGCTACCGAAGAGCAGATATATGCCGTTATCGAAGTGATGGAGGAGTCGGGGGTCAACGTCCATCGCACAACCGGCGCAACCCAGACGATTCTGGCTGGCGTGGGACCGACCGCCGGACTGGACCTGAGCAAATTCGAGGTTCTTCCGGGCGTGCTCAACGTACACCGCATCAGTTCCCCTTACAAGCTGGCCGGCCGCGCATTTCGTCCGGAAGGCACGGTAGTCGAGTTTCCCAATGGCGCCACGATAGGCGGCAAGCAGGTTGCGATCATCGCCGGCCCGTGCGCGATTGAAAACCGCGAGCAAATCTTCACCATCGCCAAGTGCGTTCAAGCCGCGGGCGCAGGTTTTTTGCGCGGAGGAGCCTTCAAGCCGCGCAGTTCGCCCTACGCTTTTCAGGGGCTGGGAATTCCGGGCCTGCAACTGATGCACGAGGCGGCCCAGGAACACGGCCTGCTCACGGTGAGCGAGGTCATGGAGATATCGCAGATTGAGCCCATGCTGCCTTACACCGATTGCTTCCAGGTGGGCGCGCGCAACATGCAGAACTTCAACCTGCTGCGCGAACTGGGCCAGGTGCGCAAGCCAGTGCTGCTGAAGCGCGGAATTGCGGCGACGATCGAAGAACTGCTGCTGTCCTGCGAATACATCATGTCCGGCGGCAACTACGACGTGATTCTGTGCGAGCGCGGCATCCGCACCTATGAGACCGCGACGCGCAACACCATGGACATCTCCGCCATCCCGGTGATTCACAAGCTCTCTCACCTGCCCATCGTGGGCGACCCCTCGCACGGCACCGGCCGCCGCGACATGGTCGGCCCCATGGCCAAGGCAGCCGTAGCCGCGGGCGCGGATGCCATTCTGGTGGAGATTCACCCCAACGCCGACAAGGCTGCCTCCGACGCGGCGCAGACCCTGTTCCTCGACCAGTTTGAAAAGCTGGTGGGCGAGTTGAGGGTGATCGCCACGGCAGTAGGCCGGACGCTGTAATGTTTTGGGTAGCGGCGTTAGCGGAGTTAGCGCAGCTAACACCGCTTCTTTCCATGGCATACGGAGCGAAGAAGGACCAATGATCGAGCACATCGCAATTCTGGGCACGGGCCTGCTGGGAACATCGGTAGGCCTGGCACTGCGCGCGGCCGGCTTTCGCGGCGCGATTGTGGGCTGGAACCGCAGCCCGGAAGGCGCTCAGCTTGCGCTCCAGATGGGCGCTATCGACTCGATTGCGGCAGACCCTTTGCAGGCGGCGCGCGCGAGCCAGGTGGTGGTGCTGGCTGTGCCCATCTACGCCAGTCTCGATTTCATGGAGAAGCTGGCCTGCGTGCTTGGCTCAGATCACCTGATTACCGATGTAGGCAGCACCAAACGTGTAATCTGCGAGGCCGCCGCACGGCTCTTCAACACTCCTGAGCGCGCCGCGTTTTTGCCCGGCCATCCCATGGCGGGCAAGGAGCGCGGCGGCGCGGCTTTGGGCGATGCAGCGCTGTTTCGCGGCGCGGTCTGGCTGTTTACCGACGATCCGGAGTGCAATCGCTCGGCGCATTCGGCGCAACTGGTAAAGGGATGGCGGGAGTGGGTCGTCGCCATGGGATCCAAAACTCTGGACCTGGACCCCGTGCGCCACGATGAACTGGTGGCCTGGGTCAGCCACCTGCCTCAGTTTTTGGCCACTGCCCTGAGCGCACTGTTGCAGGTAGAAGTGGGCGACGCGCCGGAGTTGAAAGACGTGGGCGGACGCGCCCTGCGCGAGATGACCCGCCTGGGCTCCAGCCCCTACTCCATGTGGCGCGACATCGCCTACACCAACACCGAAGCCGTGCAGGCCGCGCTGCTCGCGCTAGAACAGCGGCTCGCCCACCTGCGTGAGAATCTGCGCACCCCTGAGTTGCGGGATGAGTTCGAGCAGGCGAACCGGTTTCGGCGGGAGTAACAGTCACGCGGTGGACTCGTAAGGGCTATCGGGGCCGCGTAAACGCATAAACGGCGCAGCCCGCCAAGGAAAGAACGCATCCGAGGGCGCAGACTCCGGCCCAGGCAAAATGATGCCAGAGTATGCTGCCCGCAAACGAGCCGATTGCCCCAGCGGTGAAGTAGCAGATCATGTACACCATGTTCAGGCGGCTTCGGGCTTCGAGCAGGAGGCCGTAGATGCGTGTCTGGTTGGAGACGTGGCCAGCTTGCACGCCGATGTCGAGCAGGATGACTCCCGCGATCAAGCCAATCATGTGCTTGCCGAAGAGATAGAGGACTACAAACGAAGCGACGGTGATAAGGAGCGCGAAGAGGACATTGCGACGTGCTCCATAGCGGTCCGCGAGGCGGCCTATAAAAGGTGCGCAAACGGCGACGGCGCTTCCGTAGTGATAGGGCGGGGTTTCAAGGAAGAAGACGAGGGTGGTCCAGAATGCGCTGAAGGCGCAGAAGAGGATGGCGCTGAGCAGGGCCGCTTCGCGAAGCACAGGCTGTGTGCGGATGAGTACAGCAGAGGAATGGATGAGGTCTGGCCAGGAGAGTTTCAGCGTCGGCTTGCTGCGGGGCAGGCCGCAACGGATCAACACGGCGAGTAACAGCATCATCGCCGCTGCCAGCCAATAGATTGCGCGCCATCCCATCCATGCGCCCAGAAAGCCGCTGAAGGTTCGGGCCAGCAGAATGCCAAACAGCAGTCCCGAGAGAACGGCTCCAATGGCGGCGCCGCGGCGCGCGGGCGAGGCGAGTTGCGCGGCGAAGGGCACGATCAGGTGAACGGCAGCCGCGGAAATTCCAATGCCAAAGCTTGCCACCGCCAGCCACAGATAACTCTGTGCGCTGGCCATCAAGGCCAGGCAAACGGATTCGACCGCGAGAAGAGAAACGATAAGCCGGCGGCGTTCCTTGGTATCGCCTAGAGGAACAAAGAGCAACATGCCCAGCGCAGCGCCCAACTGCGTCAACATGGCGACTGATCCCACCTGCGGCACGGAGATGCGGAAGGTGGAAGCAATGGCGGAGAGCAGCGGCTGGATGTAATAGATGTTGGCTACGATGGCGCCAACGCTGATGGACATAAGCCAGATGTGCGCGCGGCTTATGTCTTCAGGCGCACGGTGCGGTTCCTCACAGGCCGGGCTGGGCTTGCCGGTTGGGCCGTGGAATGTTGGATCGCCCGTGCTTTGAGCGTTTTCGCCGGAAAAGCGCATAGGCCTATTGGAGTCGGAAGGGCGCAATTCGTCGCAGTCGGGCTGCTTATTCCGCTTCCTTCACCGGTTCGGCCGCTTCCTTGGCCGGGTCGAGCGCGTGGAAGCCTTCAGCCTTGGCGGCTTCAAGCAGTTGCGGCGAGGCGGAGACGAAGATGATTTCCGTGCCCTGGAACATGTCGCGGGCGACGATGGCGGCGGCCAGTTGCAGCGTATCCGGCCAGCGCAGCGTGGTGCGGTCGAGCAGTTGGCGCGCGGCCTCAAGCACCGCCGGGTTCAGCGGCTGCTGCACCATGCGCGCGGCTTCAAGGCGCAGAATATCGAGCGCCGCCGTGGCGTCTTCGGCTGAGATGCCGTCGGCCCGCTCGCGCCGCCGCACGGCCGCGTAAACCTCCAGCGGCGTCGAGGCCGAGATCAGCTTGCGATTGTCCTCGACCGCCTCCATCAGGCGGATCAGGGCGTCGGTACCCTGCTCCTGCACAAACAGCTTGGCGAAGGCCGTGGACTCAAGGAAGTAGCAGCTCACAGATTGCCTCGTTCCTCTTCAATGGCCTCGGCAATGGAGTCGCCATGGGCCATGACGGGATGGAATCGCTGCGCCTCGTCGGGAATGCCGGCCTCGGCGCGGTTGAGCCGAATGGTCGTGGTGGGATAGGCGGGAGTCTTGGGGTTGGCGATCTTGCTGGTGATCACCACGCCGCGCTGGATGGCCTCGGCCAACACCGCCTGGCGCGACTCGGGATGCTGATTCCAGCGGAAGGCCTTGCGCGGCAAAAAGGAGTCTCGGAACCACTTGAGGGCGATGAAGGCGTGCCCGCCGCGCTCGGCTTCAGCCAGTGCGGCGCAGAGTTCTTTCACGCGCGCGTCAAGATCGGCGGGAATCACGGCCTCCTGGCCGTCGTCGTCCTCTTCAAGAGCAGGCTCGGCAACGGCGCGCGGCGCGCGCGCAGCCCTAGGGGCAGCCTCGGCTCCGTCGATGCGCTCAAAGTAAATGCGCACCTCGTCCTCTTCCGGCGACCACGCCTCCGCGGATGCATTGCGGCGCTTGCTGCGGCCGTTCTCGCTGCACAACTCGACAATGGCCTCATATCCCGGAGGCGCCAGAAAGCGCAGCGCCCGCGCCAGGCCGGGATCCGGTGAAAACGCCAGTTCGTTGAGGGCTTCTTCGATAATTTCTTCCGCGTCGGGAATGCTCAAGTTGCTTACATCTACGCTGCCTGGTGCAGCTTTTGCCGATTTCATCGCTTTCTTCTCCGATAGATGCCGCATCTTTCGTCCTGCCGTGCGCCCCAATCTTTGCCGGCGGCCTCATGGCCATATTCCGGAAACCGGTTGCGCCGTGCGCTCTATGCAAAAAATGCAGCCCTGGTTCTAAACCTTCGCCCCCGCCATGGATGAACCCCGATTGATTGCCCCAGCCACGAAGATTTGTCGTCCGCAGGGTATGTATCGTGTCCTGTGTTCCGGGCAATCCTGGTTCATTGCGGCGGTGGTTAAAGTATCCTGTTGAATGTTTCGGCGGCCTCTTGCCTGTCTGCGACAAGTGAATGCGGCCTTTGGCATTTCCCGAATAAGGTAAGGCGATCCATGGTATTCATAAGGCTCTTGCCTGATAAAAGCCCTTTTCCACTTGACTCTTCATTCCCTACATGGATTCGAGAAACGCTTTAGCTAATTCCTCTGTTCAAGGCTATACATCAAACAGTGTACCCGATAATGCGGGCCCGCGCATTGCCGGCCGGCGGCGCGCATATACCCCGTCACCCGCCGGCAACCCCAATCTCGACGAAAAGTTGCGCTGCCGCATTGCATACTAATGGCGCTCGAATTCGTACAATAGAAAATATGCGCTACTTCTTGAGGTTTTTGTTGCTTTGGTGTTTAGCTTCAACCGGACTGTACGCCGATGCTCCGGCCTTCGATCTTTCCGGGCCCAAGGTGGATGTGCATGTCAAGCGCGGGGAGGTCACCTTGCCGATCGGCGAGGTTCCCAACCTGTTGCCTGGTGACCGGCTCTGGATTCATCCGGATTTTCCCGAGAGCCAGTCGGCCCATTATGTTCTGATCGTCGCGTTCCTGCGCGGAGCCACCAATCCGCCGCCGCCCGAGTGGTTTACCCAGGTTGACACCTGGATGCGCGACGTGCGCGACGAGGGCGTGTTTGTCACCGTTCCGGCCGAAGCGCAGCAGGCGCTTATCTTTCTGGCGCCGGAGACGGGCGGCGGCTTCAGTACCCTGCGCGCCGCCGTGCGCGGGCGGCCCGGCGCCTTTGTGCGCGCCACCCAGGACCTGCAAGCCGCCAGCCGGGACCGGATGCGTCTCGATGCCTATCTGGCCGAGGTCAAGGAAACATCCCAGATCGACCCCAAGTCTCTAAAAGAGCACGCCGAGTTGGCGGCCCGCAGCCTGGGCATCCGGGTGGAACAGCAGTGCTTCGACAAGCCCAGCGATCAGCAGGCCCCCTGCCTGGTGCAACACACCGACGGGCTGGTGCTGGACGATACCAACGCGCAATCGAGGGTGGAGGAACTGACCAGCGGTTCCACCCTGGACCTGGTGAACCAGATAAGCTACTCGAAGATTGGCGGACAGGGCGTCTATAGCACCTATGTTGGCGCCATCGTGGACACGGCGAGGATTCTCTCCTCGTTGCATACGGCGCACTTTCAATACATTCCCGCGCTGGCGATGCCGACCAAGGATACACTCAACCTGCGGCTGAACGTGCCGCCCTCGTTCCGCGATCCCAAGTCGGTCGTGGTGGTGGCGCTGCCGCCGGTGGGGCCAACCAAGATGCCACCGCTGCATCCGGTGAATCCAGCCGAAAGTTTCTGTGTGCAGAAACCCGGTCTGGCGCTGACTGCCGAAGGCGCGCCACTGGTCTTTGCCACCTCGTTGGCCCACGGACTCACGCTGCACATCGAAACAAAAGGCGGCCCGATAGACCTGCCGGTGAAAGTCGATCCGTCTGAAGGCGGCTTGGTGCTTTTGCACCCGGCCCCCCCGCTGGCGGAGAGCGAACTGACCGGCGTGCTGCGCGGCAAGTGGGGCTTTGACGACTGGGAAGGACCGCGCTTCCACCTGCGCGCCGCCCAGCCTGGCAAATGGACCCTGGCGCCGGATGACCAGTCTGCCCTGGTGGTCGGCCGCGATGACACGCTGCACTTTGAAGGAGGCAACACGCTCTGCGTCGACCGGGTTGAGAAGCTGGCTGCCGCCGGCAACCCGCTGAAGCTGGTCTGGAAGTCGCCCAAGCCGGAGATGCTCGAGGTAGCCGTGCCCATGAAGGACGCGGCCCAGGGGCCTGTAACCCTTGAAATATTCCAGTTCGGGCTCGAAAAGCCCGACAAGCTGGCCTTGACGGGCTATAAAGAGGCTGCATCGCTGGATCGCCTGACGCTGAGCGTCGGCGACACGGAGGCGCTGCTCAGAGGCACCCGGCTCGACGAAGTGGCAAAGGCTGAGTTGGATGGGGTTACGTTGACCCCGTCCGCGCTGAGCCGTGTGCAGGATTTTGACCAGTTGGCCATGAACATCACCGGCTCCACCGCCAACCTCGACCCCGCAAAACATTATGTTGCCAATGTGCAATTGCTGGACGGTCGCCAACTGAAGGCGCCGGTTACCGTGGAACTGCCGCGCCCGCAGGTAACACTGCTGAGCAAAGGCACGCAGGATGAGTCCTCCGCCTCGCCCACGCCGGTACGCCTGGGCTCGCTGGACGATCTACCCATCGAGGGCCGGCTGGTCTTTTTTCTCAAGTCCCGTGTGCCCGCGAACTTCCCCCGCAACGAAAAGGTCGAAGTGGCAGCGGTGGACGGCAGTTTCCGCACCGTGTTGGCGGTGGCCGACAGCACACTGATGCTTGAGGATGCGACGACTGCGATGGGAATCGTGGAACCGCTGGCCCGCTTCGGATCTTCGGCCTTTGGGCCGCTGCGCGCGCGCGTAATATCGGCCGACGGGGTAACCGGCGACTGGCTGCCCTTGGGAACGCTGGTGCGGCTGCCCGGATTCAAGGAACTGCGCTGCCCGCGCGCCGCGGCCAAACCCTGCATCCTGACCGGAACGAATCTCTTCCTGGCCGCGTCGATCGGGGCCATGCCGGACTTCGAAAACTCCACCGATGTGCCGGCGGACTTTACGGGAACTCAACTGAGCGTCCCCCACCCGGCCAATGGCGCACTCTACCTGAAGCTGCGCGACGACCCGGCGACGGTGCAGACGCTCACCTTGCCGGTGACGCCCGCGCTCACGCCTGCTCCACAGACTGCCCAACCGGCTCAGCCCCAGCCGGCAACCCCGCAGGGAACCCCGCCTATAACGCCGCAGGCAGAGCAAGCTCCGCCTCAAAGCGTCCCGGCTGCGCCTTCGGGGTCCGATCAGACCCCGAAGATCGCGCCAACTGCCGCTCAACCATAGAGATTCACAGGAGCTTTTTCACGGATAGTGTAAGGTCAACAACGCCCCACCCTGACCACGACACAAATCTTTGTGGCAGGGTGGAATGGTGCGATGCTCGCATTACAAAAACAGTGTGTGCTTTCCCAGGTTCCAAAATCGGGACCTGGGGCACCCATTCTTCGTGGTAGATTGGGATGTGTAGGGTCGAGGACTGGCGCCATGCTCCGTAGGTCCGGCCTATTTGTTGCTCCCCGTTTCCTCTGGGAGTGCCTCAATAGCCCGACCGTGAACTGGTTTCCAATCCCCGCCGCATCGAACGGAGCG
>Ga0255356_1000377_pt1 | contig 30754 bp, 26 predicted proteins | sample HBST100metaG_FD_189944 | JGI IMG/M metagenome (GOLD analysis project Ga0255356, IMG submission 189944) | Peat soil microbial communities from Stordalen Mire, Sweden - H.B.S.T100 | ecosystem: Environmental > Terrestrial > Soil > Wetlands > Peat | place: Sweden: Norrbotten County, Stordalen Mire...
CGTCGCCGCCACCAACTCCTCTCGCATCGCCATGCTTACATTCCTCATCACCACACCCCGCAGATGAATTCCGTGGGGAGCAAATTACATGAGGCAACAACTCAACAGCAGGGAGCACTTCTGGTGAAGGCAATGCGCACTCTCATCCTGTTTGTCGCGCGGCAACCGGCGCCGTGGCTGATCTGGAATGCCAGCGCCAGCGTGCCCATCGGGCTCTATGCCGTGCATCCGGTTAAGCATTTGCGCGAGGGTCAGTTGCTCATCGTCAACCCGCCGCCACCACTCGCGCGGTTTCTGGAAACACGTCGTTATCTGCCAATCGGCGTGCCGCTCATCAAGCGTGTCGCCGCACTGCCAGGACAGACGGTGTGCAGGCTCGGCCGCAGGATTACCGTCGACGGCATGGTGGAGGGCGAGGCGCTGGACCGTGACATGCGCGGCAGACCGCTACCAATCTGGCAGGGCTGCCAGAAGGTCGCGCCACGCGAGATTTTTCTGCTGAACATCGGCGTCCCCGACAGCCTCGATGGCCGGTACTTCGGGCCGCTTCCTGACACGACGATCATCGGCCGCGCAACGCCACTCTGGATTCCGAGGAGGTCACAATGATGCGGGTCTTGGATATGAGGCGCGCCAATTCTCATGCCGGTGCGAAGCGTGAACGGCGGTACATTATTAGGCCGGCGCCGGTCTTCATGCTGGCCATTGGCGCGCTTTTGGTGTCTGTCCCTGTCTCGGCGGTTGCGCAAACCCCGCCGCCAGTGAGTGGTGCCGAAGCGAATTCAGCCCCTGATCCCTTCGCGGCTTTTATCGGAGAAGCCTCGCACCGTTTCAACGTGCCCACGCTCTGGCTGCGCGCTGTCATGCAGGTGGAGAGTGCTGGCAATGCACAAGCGGTGTCACCAAAGGGCGCCATGGGCCTCATGCAGATCATGCCCGACACATACGCTCAACTGCGCCAGGAATACGGTCTGGGCGCCAATCCATTTGACCCGCACGACAATATCATAGCGGGCGCCGCATATCTGCGTGAGATGTATGATCTCTACGGCGCCCCGGGATTTTTGGCGGCATATAATGCCGGGCCGGGTCGCTATGACGATCATCTCGTGACGGGCCAGCCGTTGCCTGAAGAGACGCAATCTTATCTCTCCCGGCTTGAGCCACTGATTGACGGTGTGCAGGTCGCGCGCATCATTGGTACGCCTGATCCGCTCACCTGGATGAACGCGCCACTGTTCATCGGCGGCAACACGAATGCCGAGATCTACGTCAATTCGCGCAGTGACAAGGTTGCTTTCTATGTCGCCGCTCATTTTCCGGTGCCGTCATTCACCGGCGCCACAAATGCGAATGTCGCCGCATTGTCCTCGCAGTCAGAGGGCCTGTTCGTATCCGTGACTCATGGCGGCCTGCCGCAATGAGTCAGATCGCGGTCGCTCGTGGCATGGCGGGAAATATCGCGTGTTCAGGGCGTGGACTTCGGGCGTCCCGGAAACCAGCCAGCCGATTGCCAGATAAAAGCACCGCCGTCGGCTGGGGTGCATGTGGTTGGTTTTATTGCGTTTTCAGCGCCGCCCATCATGCGGTCAAGCTGGCGCTGTCGTCAAAAATACCAATCAAACCCTCAGTAAACGCGCCGTCGCTCGCATTCCGCGCCTGTCAGCTGACGCCCCGATGAGCAACCGTGACGATGATCTGCATGTCCGGCCAGGACGAATCGGGCACGGCCGCAGCAGCCAGGCCAAGAGCTTTGTCGGCGAGGTCATGCACGCTGCGAGGAGAGCCGGTTACACCGGCCGGGGCTTCGGGCCGCGCCGATCAACGGGCGGCGGCTCTCGATTCGGCCGGGGGCGAGCTGCATCGCTAGCCCGCTCGCTCCGCTCACCTACGCGCCGCGTCGTCATCAAGGCCCGCATCGTCCGCCACGCCGGTGCAAAATTCCGCTCGGCACCGCTGGCCCAGCACATTGGCTACCTCGAACGCGAAGGCGTCACCCGTGACGGCACGCGGGCGCAGATGTTCGATGCCGCTTCGGAGAACGCCGATGTCAGGATATTCGCGGAGCGATGCGAGGATGACCGCCACCACTTCCGTTTCATCGTCTCGCCCGAGGACGCCGACGAGATGGAAAATTTACGCACCTTCACCCGCGAGCTGATGGCGGATGCTGAGCACGACCTTGGAACCCGTCTCGACTGGGTCGCGGTCGACCACTGGAACACCGACAACCCGCACATCCACGTCCTGGTGTGTGGCCGTGCCGATGACGGCCAGGATCTGGTTATCAGCCGCGACTATATGAGCCGGGGCTTCCGCGGCCGCGCCGAAGAACGTGTCAGCCTGGAACTCGGGCCGCGCACCGAGCGCGAAATCAGCGCGGCGCTCCAGACGGAAGTGGGGGCAGAACGCTGGACGCGCCTCGACCGCGCGCTGCGCGACCTTGCCGACGATGGTGGCGGCATCGCAGACCTTCGTCCGAATGCGACCGGTCCTGACCCCGAGCTACGCCGGCTACTGGTCGGCCGGGCAATGAAACTGGAACGCCTGGGGTTGGCCGAGCCGGTTGGCCCCGGCTGCTGGACGCTCAAACCAGTGGCCGAGCAAACGCTGCGCGATCTGTCGATCCGAGGCGACATCATTAAGACCATGCATCGGGCCATGGCCACGGGTGACCGCACCCCGGACGTGACGGGCTTTGCCATCCATGGCGAAGATGCCGCTGACCTGGTGCTGGGCAAGCTCGTGGAGCGCGGGCTGCATGATGAGCTGCAAGGCAGCGCCTACGCCATCATCGAAGGCACCGACGGGCGTACCCATCATGTGCGCTTTGCCGGCATCGACATGACCGGCGACGCGCGTCCGGGCGCGATCGTCGAGCTGCGTGCGTGGGAGGATGCCAAGTGCAAGCGCCGCCTCTCGCTCGCCACGCGGTCGGACTTTCCCCTGGAAGCGCAGGTGACCGCGCAGGGCGCCACCTGGCTCGACCGGCAGCTCGTTGCCCATGATCCTGTGCCGACGGCTGGGGGTTTCGGCGCCGAGATCCGCGACGCCATGGCGCGGCGGGCCGAGCGCCTGGTCGGAGAGGGGCTTGCCAGCCGCCATGGCGAGCGCGTGGTTTTCGCGCGCGGCCTGATCGAGACCCTGCGCCAGCGGGAGCTTGACGCCACGGTCGGGCGGCTGAGCACAGAGACTGGCCTTACGCATGCCCCGTCCGGAGTGGGCGATTATGTCACCGGCATTTATCGCCAGCGTGTCACCTTGGCCTCGGGTCGCTTTGCCGTGATCGATGATGGCCTTGGCTTTCAGCTCGTGCCTTGGCGTCCGGCGCTGGAGCAAAAGCTCGGCCAGCATATGTCCGGCACCGTGCTGCCGGGCGGCGGCGTGGAGTGGAGTTTTGGCCGCCAAAAAGGCTTAGGAATTTAATGCAACGAGATTTGTTATTCGACCACAGTGCCATTGATTATTTTGTCGGTCGCCGCTTTCAGGTAATCGCCGAGTTCGACGAACGAACCGAACTCCCGGCATGCGCCTTGTTCAGCCGCCTCTATGCCGCCAGCGGCGGCTTCACGTAGGACATCCAGCTTGACCAGTTCGAGAGTTTCAAAGGCTTTCATTTCAGGTCAGCTTGCAAATCCGCGATCAACTCCGGATGCCGGTCCAATAGCGTGATCAGCTGGATGGTTGGCCCACTCGGTTCGATCAGCCCGCGCTCATATTTGTCGAATGCGCTCGGCCCAACCCGGAACACGGCACCAGCCGCGCGCTGCGACAACTTCAGTTTCGCCCGCACACGCTTGATGGTCGTTGGCGACGGAACACCATCGATGCGCTCTTTCAGGGCGCGGAGTGCCGCATCCGCCGCCCCCATGTCATCCCCGACATGCACACCGTCTCCCTCGCCATCAGGATAGTAGCCCGGCAAGTCCACGGTCACGGCATGCTCTTTGTAGGATACAGTGAATGGCCGCACCCCACGCGTCAGCAATTCCCCGGTTTCCGGAGACGCCATCGTGATCGGAAGTTCATTTAACCGAGCCGACATCCTATTTCTCCTTGAACGACATCACCGTAAATTCGGTGACGACGTCAGCCTGAAACTTTACGTACAAAATCAAACCGCGGGCCGGGACATGATAAACATCCTGCCACACGCGATGATCCCTGATCGTGGTCATGGACTTAACGAACATCTTCCGATCCATGCTCTGCACCACCTCGGCGATACCGGCGCGGTCGAAGCCCAAGCCAAGCGCATCACGAAACGCCGATGTCGTGATCGCCAGCGTCTCCACCGCACCAAGGACAGCCTTCACGGCGGCCAAATCATAGGTTGGGCGACGCTTTTCCACACCCCTATCTACCACCTTAATGGTGGCATTTCAAGATCGAAGACGAAGGCAAGCGGCTGCCGCCGAATGCTACGATTTTCCGGCCATTTCCACGCCCCAGGGCCATTCGGGCTTGTCATCGGCGCCGCAGCCTGCAGAACTACCCCGTTCCCCATGGCGGAAAGGCGATGTCAGGCACCAAAATCCTCTGGCTTCAAATCGTCATCGTGTTCGGCATCGTCATCCTGGCGATCTGGGCCGCGACCGAATGGACCGCCTGGCAGCTCGGCTTTCAGCCGGAGTTGGGCCACCCTTGGCGGCTATTGGCGGGCAAGCCGATTTATCTACCCCCGGCATTCTTTTGGTGGTGGTTCGCCTATGACGCCTACGCCCCGAGTGTGTTCCTCCATGGCGCGTACATCGCGGCGTCCGGGACCGTCATCGCCATCATCACCGCCATCGCCATGTCGGTCTGGCGGGCGCGGGAGGCAAAGCGGGTCATCACCTACGGCTCGGCCCGCTGGGCAACCCGGGAAGAGGCCCGAGCCGCCGGGCTCCTCACGCCAGACGGTGTGCTGCTCGGCAAGCTCGGGCATGACTATCTGCGTCATGATGGCCCCGAGCATGTATTGTGTTTCGCGCCGACCCGCTCGGGCAAGGGCGTGGGCCTGGTGGTGCCGTCGCTATTGGCCTGGCCAGAAAGCGCCATCGTACACGACATCAAAGGCGAAAACTGGACGCTGACCGCAGGTTTCCGGGCCGGTTTTGGCAGCGTGCTTCTGTTCGACCCGACCAACGCGGAGTCAGCGGCCTATAATCCGCTGCTCGAAGTTCGCCGCGGCGAATGGGAAGTCCGCGACGTGCAAAACGTCGCCGACGTGCTGGTCGACCCCGAAGGCTCTTTGGACAAGCGCAACCATTGGGAGAAGACCAGCCACAGCCTGCTGGTCGGCTCGATCCTGCATGTCCTCTACGCCGAGCCTGACAAAACCCTTGCCGGTGTCGCCAATTTTCTCTCCGACCCCAGACGCTCGATCGAATCCACCCTGCACGCGATGATGCAAACCCGGCATCTCGGCGAGGCCGGCACGCACCCCGTCGTCGCCAGCGCCGCGCGGGAGCTCCTGAATAAATCCGACAACGAGCGCTCCGGTGTGCTCTCCACCGCCATGTCGTTCCTTGGCCTCTACCGCGACCCGGTCATCGCCCAGGTTACGCGCCGCTGCGACTGGCGCATCGCCGATCTGGTCGAGGATCCGCGCCCAACGACGCTCTACCTCGTCGTGCCCCCATCCGACATCAGCCGCACCAAGCCACTCATTCGTCTGATCCTCAACCAGATCGGCCGGCGCTTGACTGAAGAGCTAAGTCCCAAGAACCGGCATCACCGCGTGCTGCTCATGCTCGACGAGTTCCCCGCCCTGGGGAGGCTGGATTTCTTTGAATCCGCACTGGCCTTCATGGCCGGCTATGGGCTGAAGGCGTTCCTCATCGCCCAAAGCCTCAACCAGATCGAAAAGGCCTATGGCCTGAACAATTCCATCCTCGACAATTGCCATGTCCGCATCAGCTTCGCGACAAATGACGAGCGTACCGCCAAGCGGGTGTCCGACGCGCTGGGCACCGCCACCGAAATGCGCGCGATGCGCAACTATGCCGGCAACCGCCTCTCACCCTGGCTCGGCCATCTGATGGTGTCGCGCCAGGAGACGGCGCGACCGCTGTTGACGCCAGGTGAAGTCATGCAACTCCCGCCCAGCGACGAAATCGTCATGATGTCCGGCACCCATCCAATCCGCGCGAAGAAGGCGCGCTACTTCGAGGATCGGCGTCTCGCCGAGCGGGTTCTTCCCCCGCCAACTCTTGGCTCCCCAGAGACCGCCATAGATTCCGACGATTGGAGTAAGCTCCCGCTGCCGCCCAAGGTCGCGATCACCGTAGCAACCGAGGAAATGAAGCCCGGTGCCGGAAAGAAAAAGCAACTGCGCAAGGCTGACGGCGATCCGGCAAATGCCGGCATCCGGCGGCAACCCGAGCTTCCCGATCATGAAGACATTGAACCCACGAAGCCAGTGCCAGTCTCGGAATTCATCTTCGGGGAAGACATGGATCAGGATGATGAAGAAACCGTTCGCCTGTCCGAACTACGCCGCCAGATGGGCAACCTCGCCCGGCAGGCATCGCTCGACCCGGGCGACGATCTCGGGCTGTGATATAACCCGATGCGCATCAAACACACCTTCCGCCTGCCGCCAGCACTCTCCGCCCAGCTCGCCGATTATGCTGGACGCAAGCGCATGTCCCAAGCGTTGATCGTCGAAACTGCCTTGGCCTCGTTCCTGTCGCCGGACGGATCAGAACGACTGGAAGCCGCGATCAGCCGGAGGCTTGATCGCCACACACGCCAATTGGAAAGGTTGGAACATCATGTCAAAATTTCAAATGAGGCTCTGGCGCTCTTTGTTCGCTTCTGGTTGACGGCCGCGCCACCAATGCCCGACACGGCCCATGCCGCCGCGCAGGCCAGCGGCAATAAGCGATATCGAGGATTTGTAGAAGCGCTGGGAAGACGAATTGAGAAGGGACAAAGTTTGGCGGCAGATATTTCTGAAGAGATTGTTCAAATTCAGTGCAGATGAGTAAGCTTGGGTGGCTCTTCCCGATGCCATAACGGAAATTCGTGATCTAGATCGGTTGGCTGAAGCAGCGGTGTTACAGATAATCTTTTTGATGGTACGCACCCCTCAAAATCAGACAGGCGTGGTAAGTGAGATTGGTTCGCGAGGTACCATTGCTCTAGATCAGCAACAAGCTGGGTGGACCAAGAATTTTGTCTTGGCAACTCCCGAGAAACTACCATTTAAACATTTTGGCCTTTTCAGATCCTGAATGTGCCCGGATTTTATTTTACTTGAGGCAATTGCGGCGAAGTCCTTTGTCCAATGATCTTAAGGGATTTGTTATTAAAATCGTATTTATCCCCGACAGTTAGGTCGTCACGATCGAGAGACGGGTCGATCATTGATGTCGTAAAGATGATCTGGTGTTCAACCTCAATCTCTGCGTCTATCGACAAGATGAGCCTTTGAAAATTCTGGCTGCGTGCCTCAGTCATTCCCTTATCCTCAATGTTGTCCATCAGCAGGAATCGGGGATAGCGGAAGGATCGGTTCGTGCAGGCGGACCAATGAAGTGCCAAATGGAATGCGTTCCGGAGCACTGTCAACGAACTGGCGGAGAAACCAGACTTTCCATTGACGGTGATTCGATCTTCCGAAAAATCGAAATAAACTTCACTTGTTGCAGTGAATTCCGCCTCCGTGTGAAGATCGCGTGCCAGGAGGGTCGCGGTATTTTTAGTAATCAATTGATAGGCACCAGCCTGGCGCTTGTCTTTTTTCTCCCTCCAGGCAGCGATATTGTCCTTCAAAATTGAAATTTCACTATTAAGCTGCGAGCGCTCCTCAGACAATACCGCAAGCTGATGAGCAAGGTTCCGCTCGCGTGCAATTTCAACCAACTCTCGTTGGAGATAGCCGATACGGTTCGTAAGGTGATCGATTCTCGCATCGGTTTCGGTGAGATATCCCTTGCTAAGCTGGATATATTCCGCAGCAAGAATATCACGGATCGCCTCTTTTTTTGCAATTATCGACTCAATTGAGGTGATCTCTGCCTTGCGTTTTTCTTGTAACTGAAGAGATTCCTTCAGCTGCATTTCAAGTTCATTGCGCATCCTGGCGGTTCGAGACCGATCCCCGCTTGGATCGATAGCCGAATGACAGAGGTTGCAGATGTGTTCACTCTCCGCTTCCGCAAGAGGTGAGAAACAACTGGGGCAGAATATGAAGGAAATGGGGCCGATTGACGCTCGGGCAATCTCTCCTTGCTTCAAGCGTTTCAACGTGCGTTCAATTTCATCGATCAGGAGAGCCGAATCCTCAATGCCGTAAGCTATAACACTAGCCCGTGCCCTGTCATCGATAATGTCACCGTTTACCCTGTCCAAATCAGCTTTGATGGAAAAGACGACACTGTCCTGCGCTTGGGCTTTTGGATCCTGTTGGAAGCGATGTCCCTTGAGAGATTCGACTTCTGCGATTCTGGCGGCAATATCTTCCTTGACAGTGCGCTCGCGGTTTTCGACAAAATCGACGTTAAAGCCTTCACCTGCGGTAGAAAGAACACGGGTAAGTGCGCTGTATTGTTGCGTAGCCAGCTCATAACTGCGCTCCTTATTGCGCAGTTCAAGCTGTGCCGGATAAATTCTCTCATCAAAGGCACCGCAGAGAAGATCACCTACAGCTTGTCGTCTTAAAGAGGAGTCTCTTGCTTCAAACCGGAAAATGCGATCGACGGGCGTCATCTGATCGACGTACATAAGTCTAAGAAGTTGATTGATCGTAATATTTGATTCGGTCTCGACCGGCACTTCAGGCATATCCATTTGGCGGAACAGAACCTGTGTAAAACTCTCGCGGTCTCCATACCGAGTATAGGGAAATTTTTGCCAGCCATCCGCGCCGGCAGCTTGGGAAACATCAAAATTGCCAAAAAATAGCCACATCGGCTGTAACCCAGCTTTAACAATATCCCGACGCAGCGTCAGGGTCGTACCATTTATGACCACTTCAGCAAAGGTAGCATCGCATAATGCAGCTTCATCCTTCCACTTTGTGAGATCGCCGCCCAGCGCAAAGAAGATCATGTCAGCGATGGTCGACTTTCCAACGCTATTGCCGTCGCCCGGTACACCACGGATAATGTTTACTCCGACGTGAAAGCATTCGTCATAGGCGCGTCGACCGTTCTTGAGTACGACAAGGCGTACGAGCCGGAGTGAGGGATCAAACCGCGTCATAGCGATGCTCTAAAAGTCCCGTGCGTTCCTTCAACCCCCCAGGGCCAGACAAAGGAATACTAGCTAGCTCGACCGCGAGCAGGTAAACTAGTCCTCGGTCGTCCAGGGATCCATCGAAAGCATCCCTAAGTTCGATGGGAAGTGGCAGACCCGTGCGTTGCAGCAGTTTCTCCTCAAAAGCCTTAGTATCAAGGAAGCCTTTACCTATCAGAGATCGCGCGATCGACTCGTGAAGACCAATCATATGTTGGATGAATACCCGGGGCGCCGGCACCCGCGTATATTTCGAGTCCTGCTTTCCGAAAAGGCGCTTCTGCTTCGTCATAGCACGAGGGAGCTGAGCGTTCGTCAAGAGGTTGGGAAAGAGATAATAGAGATCAAGAATACGAAACATATCCCATTTCATCCGATGCTCAGGATTCACGTCGAGCAGACGAAGCATGCGGAACATACCGTGGTTTATGTCAAAGGTTGGATGGTAGACGAGCATGTTAATGCCACATAAGATGACAGTTTCCCGTCAGAAAATAGATCATACCTCTAACGTCAGACGTCGCGGCCCCATCGTAATCGGCGCACATTTCCAATTCGGCGACGACGGGCCTCACGACGTGGAGGTTGACTAGGCGATCAACCTCCTGCCGGGTCTCGCCTCTTGCGATGGCTGGCCGAACCCAGGTCTGGAACTCCTCATGAATCTTACCCATCAAAGTGGCGTAGATTGTCTGAAAGGTGCGGGAGAACATGTTTTGTCGAAGTTGCCCGTAAATCATCTCCTTCATTGCCTTCGCCATATCGAGTTGATCGTCGCGTCCCGCAGCTGTGAATTTTCCATCAAGGCCGATAACCTCTTCGTGCTCAACGGATCGGGTGAATATTTTGAGCTGATCGATATAGTCAGATAACTCTTTGTCACCGGCCACCTCATTGCGTAATTTTCTATAGAGGCGGCCGAGGGCGGTATCGCGGTCGATGGGCTGCGGTGCGATATATGTGCCCGTGACATTAACCACCGACACGTCGCCAGCAGCGATATGGCCGCTCGCACTATTCCCGGTTTGAACTACACCGTTTCCGGAGGGCGGACCATTCGTCATTTAGTATCGATTTTGATATTCCCACCGGCGATATGGCCACCTGCGACGTTGCCACTCTGGGCAACCGATTTACCCGTTGCTACGGCCCGTGCCCTGCCCGTGCTCTTATTTGCTCTGACGTCCACCGCGGCCTTAATTGTATAGCCACCGGCCAGTCCCGCGAGCAAGCTACCGATTGCGACCCAATCCATGCAGTCCCCCTGTTGACCCCAGTGATAGCGAAACCAACAGAAAGATCAATATGACGTAATAACGGCGTTGAGTATCCCGATTCGCCCAACGCACACATCACAGCTGGTTCTGCCCGTAAACTTACCTGAGTGACTTCGCCGTTTCCCTGTTCTTTTACGCCGCAGCCCTACGATGCCCATAACGTTGTTGCGCTCCCCCGTTTCCTGCCTTTTCTAATTATCCGCTGTCCTGGGCCGCTTGTTGCGGTCCCGGTGAACGGGGATGGAGATGACGCTTCACAGGTCACAGTCGGAAAGGGTTTCACGCGGCGCGCGCATGCTGCGCACCGCACTCGGCCCGGCAATCGCCGTCTTCCTGGAAGACCCCACGATCGTGGAAGTGATGCTCAACCCCGACGGGCGGTTATGGATCGACCGGCTGTCCAGCGGCCTGGAAGACACCGGCCAGAAAATGTCCGCCGCCGACGGCGAGCGTATCGTCCGCCTCGTCGCCCACCATGTCGGCGCCGAGGTCCACCCAGGTGCCCCGCGCGTCTCCGCCGAACTCCCGGAAACAGGTGAACGGTTCGAGGGCCTGCTCCAGCCAGTGGTCGCGGCCCCTGCCTTTGCCATCCGCAAACCCGCCGTCGCCGTTTTCACGCTGGAGGACTACGTCATCGCCGGCATCATGACCGCGGACCAGGCCGCGATGCTGCGAATCGCCGTCGCCGAGCGACGCAACGTCCTCGTCGCCGGTGGCACTTCCACCGGCAAAACTACGTTGACCAACGCGCTGCTCGCCGAAGTGGCCAAAACCGCCGATCGCGTCGTGCTGATCGAAGACACGCGTGAACTGCAATGCGCGGCGCCCAACATGGTGGTACTGCGCACCAAAGACGGCGTCGCCTCGCTATCCGATCTCGTGCGCTCCTCGCTCCGCCTGCGGCCAGACCGCATCCCCATCGGCGAGGTCCGCGGCGCCGAGGCCCTCGACCTCCTGAAAGCCTGGGGCACCGGCCACCCCGGCGGCATCGGCACCATCCACGCTGGTTCGGGGCTCGGTGCGCTGCGCCGTCTCGAACAACTCATCCAGGAAGCCGTCATCACTGTGCCACGCGCGATGATCGCCGAAACGATCAACGTGATCGCCGTGCTGGCCGGGCGTGGCACGCAACGCCGCCTCGTCGAGCTCGCTTTGGTCCACGGCCTGTCCGCGACCGGCGACTACATCCTCACCCTTGCTGCTCCCGACAACCTCAATCCACCAGGAGACCGCCCATGACGAAGCTGCTCCCCCACAGGCTGCGCCACCCTTTCGCGGTAGCGTCCGCGTTGATCACCAGCCTCCTCCTTGCCGCCCCGGCCTACGCCGCGGGCTCGAACATGCCCTGGGAGACCCCGCTCAACTCCATCCTCGAATCGGTCCAGGGGCCGGTCGCCAAAATCGTCTCGGTCATCATCATCACCGTCACCGGCCTGTCATTGGCATTCGGCGACACCTCCGGCGGCTTCCGCAAACTGGTCCAGATCGTCTTCGGCCTCTCGATCGCCTTCGCTGCCTCCAGCTTCTTCCTGTCCTTCTTCTCTTTCGGCGGTGGAGCGCTGATCTGATGGACGCCGCGCTAATCTCCGGCTTCGAGGCGCCCGTCCACCGCGCCCTGACCGAGCAAATTCTGCTCGGCGGTGCGCCGCGTTCGGTGGCGATTTTGAATGGTACGCTCGCCGCCGCCCTCGGCCTCGGTTTGCATCTATGGATCGCAGGCATCGCCTTCTGGCTCACCGGCCACGGCGCCGCGGTCTGGGCTGCGAAGCGAGACGCGCAGTTTGTCGACGTCGTGCGCCGGCATCTTCGCTACCCAACCCATTTCAGGGCGTGAGGTCCGGCCATGCTGAGCCTCACCGAATACCGCGCCAAAAACACAAGCCTGGCAGATTTTCTGCCCTGGGCAACGCTCGTCGCGCCGGGCGTGGTGCTGAACAAAGACGGCTCCTTCCAGCGCACCGCAAAATTCCGTGGCCCCGATCTGGACAGTGCCACCCCAGCCGAACTCATCGGCACGACGGCGCGGCTGAACAACGCACTGCGCCGCTTGGGCTCAGGCTGGGCCATCTTCGTCGAGGCGCAGCGCACCCAAGCCAACCATTACCCAGACAGCCACTTCCCCGATCCGGTCTCGGCCCTGGTGGACGCCGAGCGCAAGGCGCAGTTCGAGGAGGAAGGCGCACATTTCGAAAGCGGCTACTTCCTGACGTTTCTCTTCCTGCCACCCGCAGAAGATGCAGCCCGCGCCGAGAGCTGGCTCTATGAAGGCAGCGAGAAGGACGGCGTCGACCCGCACGAGGTGCTCCGCGGCTTCATCGACCGTACGGACCGCGTGCTGCAACTTGTCGAAGGTTTTGTCCCCGAGGTCGAATGGCTCGACGATACCGAGACGCTGACCTACCTGCACTCCACCATCTCGACCAAACGCCAGCGCGTCCGTGTCCCAGAAATCCCCATCTATCTGGACGCCATCCTGGTCGACGAACCACTGACTGGCGGCCTGGAGCCAAAGCTCGGCGCTAACCACCTGCGCACCCTGACGGTGATGGGTTTCCCGTCCGCCACGCAGCCCGGCATCCTCGACGAACTGAACCGGCTCGCCTTTCCGTACCGCTGGTCGACCCGCGCCCTCTGCCTCGACAAAACCGATGCCACGAGGCTGCTGATCAAAATCCGCCGCCAGTGGTTTGCCAAACGCAAATCCATCATGGCCATCCTCAAAGAGGTCATGACCAACGAAGCCTCGGTGCTGCTCGACACCGACGCCGCCAACAAGGCTGCCGATGCCGATCTGGCGCTCCAAGAACTCGGCGCCGATGCCATCGGCGAGGCCTACGTCACTGCTACCGTCACCGTCTGGGATGAAGACGCCCGCATCGCCGACGAAAAACTGCGTCTGGTCGAGAAAATCATCCAAGGCCGCGACTTCACCTGCATGGTGGAAGGGGTCAACGCCCTGGAAGCCTGGTTCGGTTCCTTGCCCGGCCATGCCTACGCCAACGTGCGTCAGCCACCGATCTCCACCCTTAACCTAGCCCACATGATCCCGCTCTCCGCCGTCTGGGCCGGCCCGGAGCGCGACGAACATTTCAACGCGCCGCCGCTGTTCTTCTCCAAGACCGAAGGCTCGACCCCGTTTCGCTTCGCTCTCCACGTCGGCGATGTCGGCCACACGCTCATCGTTGGCCCCACTGGCGCTGGTAAATCCGTGCTGCTGGCGCTGATGGCCCTGCAATTCCGCCGCTACGAGGCGGCACAGATTTTTGCCTTCGATTTCGGCGGCTCGATCCGCGCGGCGGCCCTTGCCATGGGCGGCGACTGGCACGATCTCGGCGGCGCACTGGCCGATGACGCCGCCCCCGTCGCCTTGCAGCCCCTGGCGCAGATCGACAATGCCGCCGAGCGCGGCTGGGCCGCCGAATGGATCGCCAACATCCTGGAGCGCGAGAAAGTTGCCATCACGCCGGACGCCAAGGAACATATCTGGACGGCACTTTCTTCCCTGGCCTCTGCGCCCATGGCGGAGCGCACCCTGACTGGCCTGTCCGTCCTCCTCCAATCTAACGCGCTGAAGCAGGCGCTGCGCCCCTATTGCATCGGTGGCCCGTTCGGCCGCCTCCTCGATGCGGAATCCGAACGGCTTGGCGGCGCCGATGTCCAAGCCTTCGAGACAGAAGGGCTGATCGGCACCGGCGCCGCACCCGCCGTGCTCGCCTATTTATTCCACCGCATTGAAGCCCGCCTCGACGGACGGCCAACCCTACTCATCATCGACGAAGGCTGGCTGGCGCTGGACGATCCCGGTTTTGCCGCTCAGCTCCGCGAGTGGCTGAAAACCCTGCGCAAGAAAAACGCCTCCGTCGTCTTCGCCACCCAGTCGCTCGCGGACATCGAAACCAGCCCCATCGCCCCAGCCATTGTCGAGAGCTGCCCGACGCGCATCTTCCTGCCGAACGAGCGCGCCATCGAGCCGCAAATCACCGCCATCTATCGCCGCTTCGGCCTCAACGACCGCCAGATTGAAATTCTCGCCCGCGCCACACCGCGCCGCGACTATTACTGCCAGTCCCGCCGCGGCAACCGGCTGTTCGAACTCGGCCTCGGCGACGCCGCACTCGCCTTCACCACCGCATCCTCCAAGACCGACCAGAACGCGATCACGGAAATCCTGACAACACACGGCCAGCCCGGCTTCGCCGCCGCCTGGCTGCGCCACAAGGGCGCGGATTGGGCGGCGGACCTTCTCGGCACTCTCAGTTCGGAGTCATTGCAATGATTACGCCTCGTTATCGCGCCCCACTCATCGCGGGCGCCGCGATCCTGTCGCTACTTACGGCCGGCGCGCCAGCCCGGGCGCAAATCGCCGTCTTCGACGCCACCAATTTCTCGCAAAATGTGCTGACGGCCGCGCGCGAGTTGCAACAGGTCGATAACGAAATCCAGAGCCTGGAAAACGAAGCCACCATGCTCGTCAACGAGGCCAAGAATCTCGCCAGCCTGCCATACTCCTCGCTGGCCCAGCTCGACCAGTCCATCACTCAGACCCAACAATTGCTCAGTCAGGCGCAAAACATAGCCTACGACGTCACCACAATTAATCAGGCTTTCACCCAGGTCTACCCACAATCCTACGCCAGCACGACCTCATCCTCGCAACTGGAAAGCGACGCCCAAACCCGCTGGCAAAATGCCCGCGCCGGCTATCAGGACGCGATGAACGTGCAGGTCGGCGTGGTCCAAAACCTTGCCACCACCCACGCGCAGATCGACGCACTCATCTCATCCAGCCAGTCGGCCGAAGGTGCGCTCCAAGCCAGTCAGGCGGGCAACCAAATGCTGGCGATCCAGAGCGGCCAGCTCGCCGACCTCACGGCGCTGATCGCCGCCCAGGGCCGCGCCCAGGCGCTGGCGGGCGCCAGTGATGCCGAGGCCCAAGCGCAAGCCCAGGCACAACTCAACCAATTCCTGACGACAGGCGCTGGCTACCAGGCGCAGCCCGTTCAAATGTTCCACCAGCAGTGAGCCGCGCCCCATGAACCCCGGCGTCATCGACAATTTCCTCAACGTCTTCACCACCTACATCGATAGCGGCTTCGGCCTGCTGCACGGCGACGTCGCCTATCTCTCCTCGACCCTCATCGCCATCGACATCACCCTCGCCGGACTATTCTGGGCCTGGGGCGCCGACGAAGACGCCATGGCGCGCCTTGTGAAAAAGACGCTCTACATCGGTTTCTTCGCGTACATCATCGGCAACTTTAACACCCTCGCCGAGATCGTCTTCAACTCCTTCGCGAGCCTCGGCCTGGAAGCCGCGGGCTCAAACCTCTCCGCGACCCAACTCCTACAACCCGGCCAGTTCGCCCAAATCGGCATCAATGCAGGCATGCCCATCCTGCAAGCCGCCGGAAAACTGATGGGCTACACCTCGTTCTTCAACAATTTCGTGCAGATTTTCGTGCTGATGGTGGCGTGGCTTCTCGTGGCCATCGCTTTCTTCGTCCTGGCCATCCAACTCTTCGTCACGCTGATCGAATTCAAGCTGACGACGCTGGCAGGCTTCGTGCTCGTGCCCTTCGGGCTATTCGGCAAAACCGCGTTCCTCGCCGAGAAAGTCCTCGGCAACGTCGTCGCCTCCGGCGTGAAGGTGCTGGTCCTCGCCGTCATCGTCGGCATCGGCACCACCTTGTTCAGCCAGTTCACCCAGGGTTTTGGAAACACGCAGCCCACCATCGAGGACGCGCTCTCCCTGGTTCTGGCCTCCCTGTCGCTACTTGGCCTGGGTATTTTTGGCCCCGGCATCGCCACCGGCCTGCTCTCCGGCGCACCGCAGCTTGGCGCGGGTGCTGCCATCGGCACCGCGCTTGCCGCCGGGGGCATCGGCGCCGCCGGTCTGATCGGCTCAGCCGGTGCGCTTCGCGCCGGTGCTGGCGCGCTCGTAGCAGGCACACGGGGTGGCGCGGCCCTCGCGGGTGGCACCTCGACGGCCTATCGCCTTGGCGCCGCAGCCTCCGGCGAAGGCGGCATAAAAGGCGCTGCCGCGGGCATGGCCGGTGTCGCCAAGGCAGGTGCCGCCGTGCCACGCGCCATGGCGGCCCGCGTCGCCGACAACATGAAGCAAAGCTTTGCCGCCGGTGGCCGTGCCGCATTCCAGGCAACCGGCGGCGCACAGCCAAATGCATCGGCCGAGGCCACACCCACCGGTGCCGCCGCAGGCGGCCCACCCGGCTGGGCCCGGCAGATGCGCCGCCGTCAAGCCGTCAGCCACGGCGTCTCCACCGCCACCCATGTCATGCGCTCTGGCGACCATGGCGGCGGCTCCACCAATGTTGATCTTTCGGGAGAGAAATAATGCAGTTCCGCCGCGCCGGCACGCGCTATGGCCGCACCCCCGAACCGGAAACTCCCTACCAGAAAGCTGCCCAGGTTTGGGACGAACGCATCGGTTCCGCCCGCGTCCAGGCTCGCAACTGGCGCCTCATCGCCTTCGGCAATCTATTCCTCGCCATTGGCTTGGCCGGTGGCCTCGTCTGGCAATCCGCGCGCGGCAGCGTCGTCCCTTGGGTCGTGCAAATCGACAACCTCGGCCAAGCCCAGGCCATAGCCCCCGCCATCGCCGATTACCGCCCCACCGATCCGCAAATCGCTTGGCAACTCGCCCAGTTCATCGAGGACGTACGCGCAATCCCCGACGATCCCGTCATCGTCCGGCAAAACTGGCTCCGCGCCTACGACTTCACTACCAGCCAAGGCGCGATGGCGCTGAACGACTACGCCCGCAACAACGACCCCTTCGCCGACATCGGCAAGTCGCAAATCGCCGTCGACGTCTCCAGCGTCATCCGCGCCTCCGACAGCAGTTTTCAGGTCGCCTGGGTCGAGCGCCACTACCAGGACGACAGCCTGGTCTCGACTGAACACTGGACCGCCATCCTCACCATCGTCCTGGCCCCGCCCACCGATGCCGACCGCCTGCAGAAAAACCCCCTTGGCGTCTACGTCGACGCCATCAACTGGTCGAAGGAGCTCGACTGATGAAAATTTCTGTTCCCATGCTGGCCCTGTCCAACGTGCTCGTGCTCGCGGGGTGCGCGACCTACAAACCGCCCAGAATCAGCTACGACACCGCCCCCCAACCGGCGGTACTGCTCCCGGCCCCGCCAGCGCCGGTCGACATCGTGCAGATCCCCACGCCACTGCCACTGCCCGACCAGCTAAAACCCCTCCCGGTAGGTCCGACCACACCGGCAGCATCGTCCGATCCGACGGCGCAGGTGGCAGCGGCAAACGCCGCCGCCCGCATCCAGCCAACGAGCGATGGCTACATCAACGCCATCCAGGTCTACCCCTTCACCGACGGCGCGCTCTACGAGGTCTATGCCGCCCCGGAGGAAATCACCGACATCGCCCTGCAACCAGGCGAGCAGCTCGCCGGCACTGGCCCGGTCGCCGCCGGCGACACGGTGCGCTGGATCATAGGCGACACAACTAGCGGTACAGGCCCAACAACGCAGGTCCACATCCTGGTCAAACCGACGCGCCCGGATCTGGTGACCAACCTCATCATCAACACCGACCGCCGCACCTATCATTTGGAACTGCGCTCCACCACCGTCACCTACATGGCCTCGATCTCCTGGCAATACCCTGAAGACGAACTCATCGCATTGCAGCAGCAGAACAACGCCGCCGACGCGGCCACGCCAACCGCAACCGGAGTGGACATTTCCGCGCTGAATTTCCGCTACCAGATCGAAGGCGACAATCCGCCCTGGCGCCCTCTGCGCGCCTTCGATGACGGCCATCAGGTTTTTATCCAATTCCCAAATGGTATCGGGCAGGGGGACATGCCGCCGCTCTTTGTCATCGGCCCCAGCGGCAAGACATCCGACCTCGTCAACTACCGGGTGCGCGGCCCCGACATGATCGTCGACACGCTATTTGCCGCCGCTGAACTGCGAATGGGCGACGGCAACTCTGCACAGCGCGTCCGCATCGTCCGCACCGACGGGGCACCTTCACAATGACCGACCAGGCCCCCGGCAACGACACGCCACGCCCGCTTGCCGCCGAACTGCGCCTGCGGCCAAACCGGCCCGCCGTTACGCGGCTCTCGCGCCGGGTACTGATCGGCCTGGGCACCGTCGCCAGCCTCTCCATCTTCGGGCTGACATACTGGGCACTGCAATCGCGCGGCGTAAAACCTGAAAACCAGGAACTCTACAACACGCAAAACCAGAACATCGCCGATGGCGTCACCAGCCTGCCGAGCAGCTACAACGACCTGCCAAAACCCACGCCGCCCCTCGGCCCGCCACTGCCCGGCGATCTTGGCCCGCCAATCCTCCATGCCGAGCAGCAGGGCCGCGTCTCGACGAGCAACGACCAAGCAAACCAGCAGTTGGCCCAGGAGCAGAATTCTGCCCGCACCAGCAGTCTGTTCGTTCAAACCGCTACGCCAACCGCTGCCGCTGTGCAGGGGCAAGAGGCCGGATCAGATCAGGACTTTGGCAATGCCAGCACCGCTAACACCACTTTACCAACCGATCCAACGGCCACCCAGAACATGCAGGACCAAAAACTGGCCTTCCTGAACGGCCCCTCCGACGCGCCCACCGTCAGCCCGGACAGGCTGACCAATGCGGCATCGCCCTACATCGTCCAGGCCGGATCGGTCATCCCCGCCGCCCTCATTACCGGCATCCGTTCCGACCTTCCCGGCCAGGTCACCGCCCAGGTGACGGAAAACGTCTATGACAGCCCAACAGGCCGATACCTTCTCATCCCCCAGGGCTCGAAGTTGATCGGGGAATACAATAGCGAGGTCGCCTTCGCCCAAAGCCGCGTCCAGTTGGTCTGGACACGCCTGATCCTACCGGATGGCCGTTCGATCGTTCTGGAAAACCAGCCAGGCGCCGACACCCAAGGCTATTCCGGGTTGCAGGACGGCGTGGACAACCACTGGGGCTCATTATTCGAAGCCGCCCTACTCTCCACATTCCTGAGCGTCGGCGCCGAGGCCGAAACCAGCAACCAGGAGAACAGCCTCGTCCAGGCCATCCGCAGTGGTGCGTCCGACAGCATCAACCAAACCGGCCAGGAACTCGTCGAACGCGAGCTCAACATCCAGCCAACCCTCACCATTCGGCCGGGGTTCCCGGTTCGCGTGATCGTGAACCGGGACCTTGTTCTTGAACCATATCAGGGCTGAAGGCATTAAATATGGGAAAGCTAAAACTCAGCACAATTCCAGACGACAAGCCCGTAAAAATCACACTCGAACTTCCAGCCACCATACATCGCGACTTGCTCGCATATGCTGAGGCGATCGGACGGGAAACGGGGCAAACGATATCCGACCCGGCTAGGCTCGTCGCTCCTATGCTCAAGCGATTTATGTCGACAGATCGAGCGTTCATAAAAATGCGACGGTCGGCACATCCCAAAGGAGTTTTAGAAGCGTGAGTAATGCAACGATTGTTTGTCCTTTGTGCGGATGACTGACACCTATAAACGAACAACAGTGCCGTTGGCGGCTATACGAAGGACCGGCTCAACGAGTTCGTAAACAGTAGCAGTTCGTGCTAGTGCCTGAGCTCGCTTTCCAGCAAGTGCGCAGCTCATCAAATGCATAATGGTCGTCTGATGCTTTCCTTCGGCTGACAGGCCAGCGTCGGTTCCAACCCCCCCTTTGTCCGTCAAAACAAAGCGCGCGTGGAAATCCTCTCCACCGTACCTCTCCCGCCAACGTATAATTGAAACAGTCATTCCCTCAGGAATTACCCCGGCAAATTTTGTCTTCGCCTCGCGTTCAATGGCGTCTATAGGAGGCCCCCTTGGGCGATCGAGGTGATGAATTTCGCAAGTTGCCTCCGGATTACCTTCTTGAACTGCGCGTAGGCATTCCCGCAGCGTGTCCTGGTATCTCCGATCGAAAGGATCATAATAGGCATCAACGAAGAGCACCGTTTCGGCCGATCTCAGCAGCAGCTTCATCGCCCCCGCCAATTCCTGCGCTTCGCGGACAATTGCCGCATCATGTGGAATCCCGATAAGCGGATTTCCTTCATCCAGCTCGCCAACAACCAAAACATGCGGATGGGCTGTCGGATTTGAATTGGCGATGATCGCATGAAACGGCGCGCTGACCTGCTGCGTCAGGGCATTTTGTAGCCAGGTCCCGATGTTTGGATCATAGGTTCGGCCGCTTCGGATTGACGAATCGCGTTTGAGTTTTGTTAGTTTCTCAATGACCCTCAGCTTTTCGACCGCTGGCAGATGGCTCGCCGATTCAATAGCCACTGAAAGCCATTTCTTTGGGAATAGTGATAGCAGCCTTCCCCGATCGAAGCCAAATTTTTCGGCCAGGTATACGCAGGTTTTCCAGTCCGCCGCGATCGCCGCGGGCTCCACGGCATATTCGTAAAGCATCAGAAGAGCTCCCCGGCGCGCTCCTCGAAGAAGCCGTTGGGCCATCGATCGCGAAACTCTCCTTCTTTATCAACCCGCAGGGGACGGAAGCGCACCCCTTGTTCATCCCCTTCAACATAGATGACCGACAGGCTCTCAGAGGCCAAGCCCGTAACACCCGGCGGCAATTCGTCGTCGGTGCTTTCCCTGATTCGGCGCAACAAGCGGAGCAATATGTGCTCGCTATGCGTCTCGATGAGCAGGGATTTTCCGACAACCAGTTGGCTGTCTAGGTCCGGCTGTATGGCTCGAATAAATAAATCCCCTAGGCCAACTTGAATCGCTGGATGTACGTGCAACTCTGGCTGTTCGATCGCCAGAATGCCATCGGCGTCCCGAATGCAACCGACGATCACGGGAATCATTTGCGATATGCCTACGCCAACGTCTCGCGGTGTGACGGTGATACCCTTTTTGAAGTCTCGGAGAAAAATTTCAGACCGAGATTTCAGGGCTGCATAAAGTTCCTGAAGATCAACAAGATCGTCTTCGATTAAGCCCCGTTCGAACAGTACGTGAAAGCCGCTGGGAACGGGGATTTCCTTAAAGGTTAACTTCTCCAAGCGATAACCGGTTTGCAAACGTTCTTCGCCGGACAGCCACGCGTTCACTTCTTCCAAAAGCTTCCCTTTGGGAGCCGTGTACAGCAAGTCCCAGGCGGCTAAACCCTGCGCCCACCGGGTCTCATCGGGGGACAACCGTGGGCGAAAGCTCCGGCTCGGGATCTCGCGCAACGGGCCGATGTAGGTCATCGTTGACAAATAGTCGCGGACGATCCGGACAGGTCCGAGCACAAGTTCATCCAAGAGCCGATTCAGTCCACGTACACGAGGTGTCTTGCTCTCCAGCTCGAGCTTTTTGATGTCAGGGTCCCTCAAACTGACGATCAGTTCCCGATCGATGTCCGGCATGGCACCCAACTTGGTCCCAACAGCGATCCAGTAAGCAGCGCTTTTCACCTCGGTTTCGGCCGTTGCTAAGGAGACCTCTCCACTCAGGTGAGCTATCTCATTCTCAAGCGGTGAGCTGAGTGCAGCGTCGCCAGCCTCAAACTCATCCTCGGGATCAATAATTCCGGAGAGCATCGGGTGCGCGAAGTTAATGTCCGTCAACTCTGCGCGACCGGGTTGAGGCGGCGACATTATTTTTGCAATCCCATTGCCGTCGATTTCGACGGCTATCGCTGCCACGTAGGGTCCTTGGATCATTTCGCTCCACCGAACCTCAATCGAAAGACCCACTTCCTGAATAATCGTATACATTTTGAGCTCGGCGTTTTCACCTACTATGTAGCGGATTCGTAGCTCGTCGAATTCGGGGTCATAAAGGCTACCCCCGGAATTCAAAGGTAGGCGTGCGCTGCCTTGATCCTCCCGCAGGTCGATGGTTAGTTTCAGGCGGATAGGCAGTGACAGATCGTGATTATGGACAAGGGTTGCGAACCCACCAAGGTCGATTAGACCGCCAGCAATTGTTTGATCCGGGTCAGCGTTATGGCGTTCAAGGATCTCGCGCAGGTAGTGGAGCGATTGCAGGATCGTGCTCTTGCCTGCGCTGTTGGGGCCGAAAAGAAGCGTGATCGGCTTGAGATCGATGACCTGTGCGGTGCCTATCCCCTTGAAGTTTTCGATTTCAATTTTGGAGAGCCTCATGGATCAATCCGCCTTAAATTTAGAAAGTGTTCGGCGAAGGCCAGACGCACCGCATTCCACTGGGCGGGATCGTACGGCTTTTTGCTGTGGACCACGTTTAGCACTGGGTAACCTGCTGCCACCAACGCATCCCGCAGCTTCTTTTCCAACCCGGCCATCAGGTCCCGCACCGGGGTGTGCAGCACCATCTGATCGGCTCGAAGCTGGTCCTTGGTCATCCCGATCTCGGGGAAGATCGGGCCGTATGAGATCAGGTCGAACTGCCCACAGGTCTCCGGTTCCACCCCGGCCTCGGTCAGCAGGCGTCGCAAGCTGTTCTGGGCCTTCGAGAAGCCAAGGTGCTGGCCCATGCGAGTGTAGGGGGCCGTGGCGTGGGGGCTGCTGCTGTCGCCGGTTCGGCCCACGTACAGCCGCTCCCCCGTGGGGGTCTGGACACGCCAGACATACAGCCAGAATCCCCGCTGGAGCATCGGGCCGGGAAGCGTCAGGCGGTGCAGGCTGGCCGTCATCGTGGCACCGCTGGGGGTCGCATCGTCCGGGAGGGTCGGGGTGCTCATGCCATGGTCCTACAGGTCACCGGCAAAGGCACGTTGGGAGAGGGCTGCGAACAGATCACCCGAGTTAACCGCGTCACCTTTCAGATTTGACACGAGAGCCGAATGCCGCTGAGCGATTAGATGGAAAGACAATTGATCCGCATCGTTCGGAACCAAAATCTCAACCTCGTATATCCGCCCCCCCGAAATGAGTGGCTGGGCCGCTCGACCAGCATACTGGTTGAGATTTGCAAACCGCAACGCCCATTCAAGGTAAGTCTTGTTGATCGGTTGCTTGTAGGTCCTGATATACAGCGCGTTGTCCGTCACCCACGATTTCGATGCTGACACATGTACCGCTCCGCAGTATGCACCGACCCGACCAATAACGATCTGCGGCTCTTCGAACATATATTCCGAATGATACCCGTTAATCCCGTTGCCGCCGTAAACGGGATAAATACCGTCAGCGGCCATGTCTTTACCGACCAAACCAGTTCCGCTGGACACCTTGATAATGTCACCCAGTGGGACTTTTTTCAGGCCCATCCGGTTGGTGTTCGGCTCCCCAAACATCTCTAAAAACACCGACCGGAGGAAGTCATCCGCCAGGGTGAGGGCCTGTTCGCGCTTGCGACGGATGGCATCTGCTTTGTCCAGTATCGCCGCGATCCGGCGTTGTTCGGTTCGGGGTAACCGTGGAAACGGCAGCGACCGCAGCAGGTCGAGCTTGATGCCTTTGACGGTTGCACCTTGAGCCTGACTTTCCAGGTAGTCGCCATGCGATAACATGAAGTGCAGAAGGAAACGGGTGTCCACTTCCCCCGTGGGGAGCAAAGCTTTCAGGTCCTGATTGATGGCCATATCAATCGTGCTGATCGCGGCTTTTCCCACGGCCATGCGTGTTGGGATGATGACCGACCCAGCGGGAATGATGTTTGTGGCCGAATCCCGAATTCCGGCAGGTGTGATGCTCTCCTGCGTCTCAGCCAATTCCGTTGACTTAAAGTCCTTTACCGTTGCCCAGCGGATGCTGCCGTTCCAATATTCCGGAATGGCGCGGCTGGGTGTCCCACCGCCCCGTATCGTGACCAATTCGCCCAATGGTATCGTTGAAGTCATCCTAGCAGGTCCTCAAGTTCTGCCAAGTCCGACGCGATGCCATCATTCAGCTTCTTCATCCGATCCAAGATAACCGCCGGGGTGTCATAGTTCTGGGCCACATGGGTCCGTTTTTTGTATTTGCTCAGTGACAGGTCGTAATTCGAATCTCTGATCTCTTTAGCCGATACGAAGAAGGCTTTCTGCGTCCGGTCGGTATCGCGGCCTGCATCCTTGTTCTGCCATGCCGCCAGACATCCCGGCAGGTCATTGGTCTCGATAGGGTCCCGCTTGTCATCCAGCGAGTAGCCGTCGGCTTCGACATCATAGAAAAACACGTCATCCGTCCGCCCGCCCTTGGTGAACACTAGAATCCCGGTGCTGACCCCGGCATAGGGTTTGAACACCCCCGAGGGCAGCGAGATGACCGCCTCCAACTGGTTGTGATCCAGCAGCAACTTGCGCAGGGCAACGTGGGCGGTCGAGGATCCGAACAGCACTCCATCCGGTACGATGGTTGCGGACCTGCCGCCGTTCTTCAACATGCGCAGGATCAGTACGAGAAAGAGTAGCTCCGTCTTCTTGGTCTTCACCTGACGCAGAAGCGAGGCATGGACATCCTCGAAATCAAGACTGCCCTTGAACGGCGGATTGGCGAGGATGACGTTAAAGCCTTCGGCCGCAGCTTTCGGAAATTTGTCAGTGAAGCCAGCGCTCAGAGTGTCCTGATAATGGATGTCGGGATCATCGACGCCGTGCAGCATCAGGTTCATGGCCGCGATGCGCAGCATCGTTGCGTCGAAGTCGAATCCGTGAAACATGCCACTGCGAATATGGTCGCGATGGTTTTCCAGCAGATCGCCAGTATAGGTCTTCTCGGTCTTCCCAGTTTCGGGGTCAGTCTCTTCCAGCACACCCTCGGGTGAAGTGTAGGTTTCCAGCAAATATTGCATCGTTTGGACAAGGAAGCCGCCGGTGCCGCACGACGGATCGCCGACCACGTCGGTGGGTTTGGGGTCCAGCATGTCGACCATTAGACGGATGATGTGGCGCGGCGTGCGGAACTGGCCGTTGATGCCGGCCGTGGTTAGTTTGCTCAGCAGGTACTCGTACAGATCGCCCTTTGCGTCGCCCTCGGTCAACGGTAACTGGTCGATCATGTTGACTGCCTTTACCAGGAGGCTCGGCTTCTGGATCATCAGCTGCGCATCCTTCATGAATTCCGCAAAGGCCGTGCCGCTCGTCGATGATTTCCGGAAATGCGGGAACACCTTGTCCCGAACCAAAGGCAGCATCGCGTCCGAGCCGAGGTGGCGGAATTGCGACCAGCGCAGGCTCTGCTCCTCGTCCGAAAACCGCCGCTGGAACGACTTACCGGTCCGCTTCAAGCGGTTCTCGTCGCGCGTCTCATTGATGTCCAACAACCGCGCGAACATCAGGAAAGTGATCTGTTCAATCACGGTCAGTGGGTTTGTGATTCCTCCCTGCCAGAACTCCAACCAAAGGGAGTCGACGTTACGCTTGAGCTCTCCGGTAATCATAGTTTAGGCGTCCTAGTAGAAGAATTATGCGAGCCGGGCTTCTCTCCGGCCGGAGGCGCGAAGACAACCAGAATATCGAGGAGGTCATCGACTTCCTCTGGTTTTTGGAACACGCCATCAAAGCCATCGGCATCCACGACAGTGAAGGGTTGCTCATAAAGGCGATCGATCGCTATCGATCCAAAGCGGGCGATATGGTTCTGCAGAAGCCCCAGGAAACGAGTTTGCTTCGCCGTGAGAGTGGGGTGCCTGCGAGCGAACTCGGAAAAACGCGCAGCCACTGCATCCGGATCTAGTCCGATAATCGACCGGATGGCAAATTCAAGCGGCACCGCGGTATCGGCAAAAAAGTCCGCCAAGATGTCCCGGCTTGCCACGGGGCTTTGCACCAGGACAAGAGCGACCAGGGCCTGAATGTCGGCCTCTGACACGGATTCTCCTACCCTGATTTTCTGAAGCGTGGCGTTCGTTTCAAAATGCCGCTTGAGTTCGGCCTCCACTACCTGCTGATAGGCCTGCATATCAACGGTCTTCAAGTTAGTTGCACGGCGAGCCGACTGCACGCTGGCCAGGTCTTCCGTCACGTCAATTACCTTTGCTGGAAACGATGCGGCATTTTTCCGATCGCGATGATGCATGATCTCACGCAGCGGACTCCTGACAGCCTCAGCCTCCATGACGGTCAAGCTTTTCCAGAACGCCTCGGATTTAACTCGCTTGATGACCTCCGCCCTCTCGCGGACCGGGTTGAGGTGCATCTGCAGGGTGGACAGCTTATCGAACAGCTCAATCTTAAGGTCGTTGACATCCCCCGAGTTTCGCAATGCCGCAATCTGAATACGGGCCATCAGCAGATCGAGCGCAAACGCGTCACCGCGGCCGCGAATATTCCGCCATTGCATGAGCGGTGCGATTGTCTGGCGAAGCATTGCCACGGTCGCCGGAGCGAACGCCCTCAGGACGGGCGGAGCAGATACCGCCCGCTTTTCTCTCCACCGCTCGCGTACCGCGACGGATTCTTCAGGTAATGCTTCGATATCCTTTCCAATAAGGTCGATAACTGTGTCGAAGATACCCGGTTCGCTCTTCGAGAGCGAAAGCTCTGCGAGCGTCAGGCGCGCTTCAAAGACAAGTTGAAGGAGCGGCTTAGATTGGATTGGCTCGGCGGGCCGGTACCCCGTCTCGAAGCGTTCAAAATTCCCCCAATGATCAAAGATCCGGAAAATCGACTTGTCGCGCCCTGGCCCAAAAAGATCAGGCTTTAGTCGCGTGCCACGACCGATCATTTGCCAGAACTTAACTGGCGATCTCACAGGCTTCGCGAAGACTAGGTTCAGAATCTCCGGGATGTCGATCCCGGTATCGAGCATGTCCACAGAGATGGCGATGGTCAGCTCTTCGTTTGAGCCGTCACCTTTGAAGTCGTCGATCAGCTGTTCGGCGCGCGGATCATAATTGTCGATAACCTGACAGAATCGTCCACCATATTGGGGATACATCTCGTCGAACATTTGGCGCATCAAGACGGCGTGCTGGTGATTCCTGGCGAAGATGATGCTTTTACCCGGCAGTTGGCCAGTCGCATCGCGCAGTCCGTTCTCCATCAGGTTTCGAAGGATCGCGCGGTTGGTGTCTTTGTTGTAGATGATTTTGTCGATCTGCTCTGACGTGAAATCGTACTGCGAGGGATCCTCCCCTTGCTGTTCAAGTTCTAGAATCTGTTGCTTCGTCAGGATGTCCAGGCGAATGCCTTCGCGCAAAAATTGAGTTGTGTGTTCAAAAACCTCGAATGGAACGAGCCAGCGGTCTTCAACGGCCTGCTCTAGGTCGTAGTTCGCGGTCGGCAATTGGCCTTCACAGCCGAACAAGCTGAAAGTGTTACGGGCAACAAAATCGACGGGCGTCGCTGTCAGACCGACTTGGAGAGAGTCAAAATAATGAAATATGTCACCGTAGACATTGTAGATGCTGCGATGAGATTCGTCCGCAATGATTAGGTCAAAGAACCCAACATCAAATGACTGGTAGACCTTTTGCATAGCAGGGTAAGTAGCCAGGAAAATCCGTTCGGTGGCGGATCTATTCATCCTCGAACTGATGATGCGAATGGGTTCGGAAACAAATTCGCCAAACGCGTTCTTGGCTTGCTTTCGCAGCTCCCGACGATCGCAGAGGAAAAGAACGCGCTTCACCCAGCCGGCACGGATGAGTAGGTCTGCAAGTGCGATTGCAACTCGCGTCTTACCGGTTCCTGTGGCTTGGACAACAAGCGCCTTGCGGTGACCTTGTGAATACCTCTCAGTAACGCGTTTGATTGCCTCAATTTGATAGAGTCGATTAACGATTAGCTCGTTGACTTCCAAAGAATTCAGCGGCTGCCTCGCTGTTCTCTGAAAATTTACGAGATACTGAAGGCTGTCCTTCGAATAGTATCCAAACACCTTTCTCGGCGGGTAGTTGAGCGCATCGTCCCACATCCAAATGTCGTAGCCATTGGTATAAAAGATAACCGGACGTTGCCCGTGCATTTTCTCCAGCCCGTCGGCGTAGAGTTTTGCCTGATGCCGTCCGCGATCTGGATCGACTGATGTTTTCTTCGCTTCTATAACAGCGAGAGGATTACCATTGTCATCCCATAAGACGTAATCGGCAAAGCCAAGACCACTTGCCGTCGGCTGGTTTTGGACCTCTACCTCTTTTCCGACCTCCCCGGTGCTCGCCTGACCCAAAGCCACGTTCCATCCAGCGGCCGCGATAAGGCTGTCTATTATTCGGGTTCTTGTTGTGGCCTCATCAAAGTGTAGCAGATCTGCGGTCGCAGCACCGGATGATGCCAGAGCCTGGATTTCGTCAGCGCGCTTTTCGGCAGTTGCCACTGTTTTGCGGGCGTCCTCTAGCTCACTCAGGAGGACTTCCATTTGCGCTTCTTGGGCGGCTAGTCGCTCCAATATCTGACGCTTTTCGCGTTTCAACTGCCCATTATCGTCGTTGCCGCTTGTCGGTGGTTGTTTGAAAGAAGGAATCGCGGTGGGATTTCCTTTTCCAAAGCGGACGAATAACCAGCGTGAGAGATCGAATGCCTCCTGAAGTAACCAGACTGCATTTTTTGCTGTCGAAGGTTCTCCATGAGCCGCCTTATTGCCGTGAATGCGGAGAGCGTGGAGTTTATCGAGAATTACCTTTGGTGTGATCGCGACAAATGACTGATTGTTGAGGAGGTCGACAAGCGTTGCCTGATCCGGCCTTGGCAAAGCCAGGTCCTGATAGATACTCTTGATAAAAGTTTCTGCGAATAGGCGCAGTTTTACCAATGCGCTTGCGGGATCAGCGTGAGCATATGCTTCAGCAAAGCCACCTAGAGTTGCCAACTCCGGCCACTTCGAGCGGAGAACCTCAAAGTTCTGCGAATTCATCGCATCGCCTCCGCGAGGGCAACGTCGAAGGCCGCCCGATTTTTCACGACGACGGGTGCCTCTCGGGCGTCGTCGATCCGATCAGCCACATCAAGCCGGAGGCGTTTATTGAAGTAATATAGCATCGCACGTCGGACGGGAACGAACCCCTCACCGTTTTCCATCGCATAATCCTGCGCGATGACCGCCTGTTGGTTTGGTGACAATCGCGGGTTCGGACAGAGCACGACCGAGAAATGGCTCTGCCAGAAAGAGTCTGAGGCGGGAGAGGCGCCTGGCTCGTTTGACTCCCGCGTGTCGAGGCACCTGGAGAGTATGAAATCCTTGAACTGGTTGTCGATATGGCAGAATGCACGGGTGTGCCAACGCAAACCATCGCTGCAAAAAGCATGAGGGCTGACTCGGCGCCATACCGGGTCTGGGCGGCTCGCGCTCATAGATTGATAGAGAATCTCGATCGAGTGATTATCGCGAACGCAGGTCAACATCGCGCGGAGTACGTTCGGCGCAATTCTCCTTTGCGGAAAAGGGAGCTGCTCCGCAGCGACTCGCATCGTCCGCGCTCCACCCATCAAGTCTTCATTGATAGGCGCGGTTGCGCAAAGGCGTCCAAGATATGCGTCGGCATCTAACGATATAAACGCCGGCTTGAACTGGTCAGACGCAAAGTATCTCTTCTGGCTTCGATCGTATTCGATATTCTCGGCTGCGTGCTCCTGGTAGAGACTGAGGTCCTTCGATGCCTGGGGCACAGAGACCCCAAACTCATCCACGATGTCAGCCCGATTGACCCCCCCCTCCCAGAAGAGGCGGAATTCAATGAACTCGAGCCTGCGCTCAACTCCCCATCGAAATCCTTGCGTGTCGGCTGTCATGGCGATCTCATTTGCAAAAGACGATGGATCGTAAAATACGATCCATCGTCTTTTTATACGCATCTGCGTTACGTTGTCAAGCCGCCACGTGGGCCTGATAGCCGACAAGACTGGCAATTAGTGGCCATGGCCGCGCCGACCTGGCTTCGATTGGCAGTAATTGGGTTCGGCCTTTAGTTTGGAGACAAAGGCCTCAACCGCCACAGCCCCACGCCTTTGTGTCCATCGATCACGAGATTGTACGCCATGGCTTTCCAACTTTTGGTGAGTATTTAGTGAGTTTTAATTTTGAGGTCGACGGATATTGCCCATAACCCATTGATTCTATGGCGGACCCGACGCGATTCGAACGCGTGACCTTTGCCTTCGGAGGGCAACACTCTATCCAGCTGAGCTACGGGTCCGTACTATAGGGCTTGTATCCGCAAAAGCGCCACCGGGCAACCGGGGGCTTTAAATGGGACTTGAACCGCTCCGGCTTTCCCGGAGGCTGTTTGGTTTAGAGCATGATGACTCTAAGTTGACGCATAACCTGAATTGACGAGGTATCTCTGGCATTCATCTGCGGGGAAGAGTTCGAGGAGCTTACCGATACTTTTCCATGTATCTTCGACCGTTCGTTTTGCTGCCTTACGCATCAGGTGCTTGAGCTTTGCGAAGACCT
>Ga0255356_1000378_pt1 | contig 30624 bp, 25 predicted proteins | sample HBST100metaG_FD_189944 | JGI IMG/M metagenome (GOLD analysis project Ga0255356, IMG submission 189944) | Peat soil microbial communities from Stordalen Mire, Sweden - H.B.S.T100 | ecosystem: Environmental > Terrestrial > Soil > Wetlands > Peat | place: Sweden: Norrbotten County, Stordalen Mire...
CCACCCGCCCGACCTTGTCCGAAAACCCGCTCATCGCGATAAAGCCGCGATGAACGGGGCACAGTCCCGGATACTGTGATGAGTGGGCCACCTGCCAAAATTACCAGGAATTTAATTTGCGATCGGCTTATTAACTTTTTGAATCAAGATTATGTCTACTGAGATTTTTGCAGGCTTCAGTTTCAGTCCAAGGTCAGGTATTGAATCATAGATGCTCTTGTTTATGCTGTCTTGAGCTTGAGGCATGTTTTCAGGCGGTTCACCCTCAGGAGGATTTGGCAATTGGAAGTCATAGTCTCCTTTTAGTCCAGTCTTGTCTACCACGGGGTAGCCTAAAAAACGAGCTAATTGGGATGCCATATAGGGCATCGAGACGCCTTCTCCACTCATTCCTCTCCCATTAGTTGAACCACCCGGGTTAAATGTCGGCCATGCGGGTTTACTTTTGGACTCAACCAATTGGGGAGTTTTCTTCGTCGCGGTCAAAAAATACCCGGAGACCATCTTGGTTTCATGACGAACCCTTAATCCAAACCTTTCATACAATAACGATTGCAGCATTAGACGCTGCTCTTCAGTTGGAGAATTGTTTACATATTTGGGTTGATATTGGCGTGAACTTGAATCATCTGGTGGTATGGCTTGAACTTCATATAAATCCTGCGCTGCCCAATTCGGACCACCTGAGATTTGGTAGTCCTGAACCTTGTAGGCATACTGAATCATCATTCGCAAGGTAGCTTGACCAATGCGTATCCTCCCCCCGGGAAAAACGTACAAACCGATGGATGCATAATTACTTTGTTTTGCCGGCTTGACAGTGGCAACCTCGAACTTTGGTAAATTCGCAACGCTCTCCCCACTGCTATTCGTAGCCACTGACGATTGACTTCCGACAGCAAATAAATACTTAGCTGCCGATAAGGCAAAGATGAGATAAATTAACAGCCGCAAAATACCGTATGCCCCTGGTCGCATATTAATAACCCCCTCCCCGGGTGCCCCAGGTCTCGCTTCTGAGACCTGGGAAACCACAACATTCTTCGCCTACACCAGCGCTAGATTCATGTTGTCGATCGCCTCGTCGACTTCCTGTGTGCTCTTGAAGCCCACGGTGGCGCAATCGATCCCGGCGTTCTTGAATGCGAAGCGCATGGCGGCCTGGCGGTCTTCGTGGCGCGTAAAGGCGCCGTCGCCCACCAGTTTCATGCTGAGCACACCCATGCCGTCTTTCTTCACCTGCATGACGTGTTCCACCACTTCGTCCCTGCACGCCGGGTTATTGTTGTCCGCCCCGGTGGGTCCGTCCATGCGCGTGCCGTTGTGGTTCATGCGGATCATCGCGACTTCAAGCCATTTGTTGCCCGGCATCTGGCGCAGCGCGGGCAACCCGTGGACCGAGGCGCCGCGCGTGCGAATGATCTTCTTCGATTGCGCTTCGAGAATGCCATCTTGCCAGCGGCCGGTCTCGGCGACCCAATCGGGCGTGTGCTGCCAGTGGAGCAGCATGATGTCAAAGTATTCGGTCTGCATCGCGCGGCGCATATCGTCGAACCGCTTCTGCGGATCGGCGCCTTCGTCGGTGGTCACCTTGTTCATCAGCTGATAGCTCTCGCGCGGAAGGCCTTTGAGCGCCTCGCCCAGCATCGCGGGAGTCACATAGGACTCCGCTGTCTCAAAAAAGCGGATGCCGCGGTCGTAGGCGTAGTGAATGAGACGCGTGAACTCCTGCTGGCCGAGCGCGGCTTGCACGTGGCCATTGCCGCTGCCAGTGCCAAAAGCGAGGCGCGTGACCCGCATACCCGACTTGCCAAGCGTGACTACGTCGGTGGCTGTGCGGGGCGCGGCGTACAGCGGCAGAGTGCCCACGCTGCTGATTGTTCCAACGGCAAGCGATGTCTTGAGGAATTCGCGGCGGGAAAGTGGTTTCATCAGAACCTCCTTATTCGGGCCGCACGGCGATCGGATCGGCCTTTTCGGAGATGCTACCACAAAGACTGGATTTATCGATTCACTTCAGAATATTCCGCCCCGCCCCTCATCCTTTCTGTCTTTCTGAGCAGCTCAATTCGCGGCGGCGCATTACGTCCAGAAATGAACTCGGGCCAGCTCACCCAAAAATGTGCGTTGTTTGAAGATGTGGACCACCTGTCGTATATTGCTTTTTCAAGCTGCGGCAGCCGCACCATCCTCCACGGCAACTTCTGTTTCGCGCGGCCCGATTCACACAAAAGCCCCACCCTTGCGGATGGGGCTTTTGCTTTTGCCTACCAACGGGAGGCGTCTGCCTGGACGGCCAGTCCTCAGTCGTAATACTCCAGGCCCAGGTGCGTGATCAGGTCCACGCCCATGATGTGGCGCAGGGTGTTCTTGAGCTTCATCGACTGGATGAAGAGGTCGTGCTCCGGGTAGAGGCCCTCGGCGGTCTGGGGCGCCTTCAGGTAGAAGCTCAGCCACTCCTGAATGCCGATCGACTGCAAGGACGGTGTGCGCTTGGCCAGATCCATGAACAGGATCAGGTCCAGCGCGATAGGCGCGGCCAGAATGGAATCGCGGCAAAGGAAGTTCACCTTGATCTGCATCGGGTAGCCCAGCCAGCCGAAGATGTCGATGTTGTCCCAGGCTTCCTTGTCGTCGCCACGCGGTGGATAGTAGTTGATGCGAATCTTGTGGTAGATGTCCTTGTACAGGTCGGGGTAGAGATCGGGCTGGAAGATGTACTCCAGCGAACCCAGCTTGGACTCTTCCTTGGTCTTGAACGACTGCGGATCGTCCAGCACTTCCCCGTCGCGATTGCCCAGGATGTTGGTGGAGAACCAGCCGGAGACGCCCAGCATACGCGCCTTGAGGGCTGGCGCCAGAACCGTCTTCATAAAGGTCTGGCCGGTCTTGAAGTCTCTGCCGCAGATGGGGGCCGAGTTCTTCTTTGACAGCGCGACCATCGCCGGAAAGTCCACCGTCAGGTTCGGAGCGCCGTTGGCGAAGGGAACGCCCAGGCTCAGCGCCGCGTAGGCGTAGATCTGCGAGGACGAAATGCCAATGTCGTTGTTCTCCAGGCCGGCTTCGAAGGCCTCGATGCTCTGATGCACAGCCGTCGGCTCGATGAAGATTTCCGTCGAGGCGGCCCAAATCACCACCACGCGGTCCACGGTCTTCTGGAAGGCCTTGATGTCATCCATCACCTGGTTGGCGAGGTCGCGCTTGGTCTTTCCCTGCTTCACGTGGGTGCCATGCAGGCGCTTCACGTAATACTGGTCGAAGACCGCCGGCAGCGGCTTGATGGTCTCCAGGTAGGGCTTGAGTTGCTCCAGCAGATCCTTGTCCAGCACCTTGGCGTGAGCAGCGGACTCGTAGACGTTGTCCTCGAAGATGTCCCAGCCGGTGAAGACAATGTCATTCAAATCGGCCAATGGAACAAAGTCCTTGATCAGCGGAGACTTGTTGTCGGTCCGCTTACCCAGCCGGATCGTCCCCATCTGCGTCAACGATCCGATCGGCTTGGCCAGTCCGCGGCGGACGGCCTCCACTCCGGCAATCATCGTGGTGGCCACAGCGCCCAGGCCTACCACCATTACGCCCAGTTTGCCTGTGGCGGGCGCAATCTTGGATGCGGCGGTCTTCTGGCCGCTTTGCTCTTCAGTTCCCATTGTTTCTCCTAACCTTCCTTTGCTTGCTGCTGTCTTTCAATCTGTTCAAATTCAGTTTCCGGCGGACGCAACAGTGTACGCCTTGCGGCGGGTCTCGATCTCAAACCCGGCTCTAGACGGCATCCACCTGTCTTCCGCGATTGATGTGCGACCAGACAAACCAGACGATTCCGGCCATCAGCGCGATTTCAACGGCCAGGTGAAAGTGGTGGAAAGCCTGATAAAAACGGGGGTCTGTGTGCCATGCCTCGCCCAGCTTCATGCCAGCGTAGGCCAAGCCGAAGCACCAGGGCCAGGAGCCCACAAACGTATAGAGGTGAAAACGGAGCTGCGGCATCTTTGCAATGCCCGCCGGAAACGCGATGAATGTGCGCACCACCGGCAACAACCGCGCAAGCAACACCGTGATCGATCCATACTTGTTAAAAAACTCCGTCATGCGGTCCAGATCGTGGTGGCTCATCAGAACCCATTTACCGTAGCGCTCCACCAGCGGACGCCCGCCCTTGGCCCCGATCCAATACGCCAGCGCCGAGCCCAGATTGCAGCCCAACGCTCCGACGGTGGCAACCCAGAACAGGCTGAAGTGGCCCAGATACACCAGATAGCCGGCAAACGGCATGATGATCTCAGACGGCAGCGGAATACAGGCGGATTCGATGCCCATAAGCGCGACGATGCCGGCGTAGCCGCCTAAATCGATGACGTGGGTTACGAATTGCACCAGAAAGGCAATGATTCTTTCGCTCATGGACGCTTTCAGTATATAGGCCCATGGCAGACCGGCGTCGGCCGCATCGGTTTCCGGCTGGCCATGCCCAGCCTTGCCGCTGAAATTCGCCAACTCGCAATTCCGCCAGGCTGGCCAATCTGCGCCGTGCCCCATCCTTTCCGCGTTTTCTGCGGAAAGGGTGGGATACCGCATGAATTCGTTTCGCGCCGGATCAATAACCTCATCCCCGCTTTGCTACGATGAGGGGGTAATCAAAGGAAAGGGATTCACTTGGCCGACTTCCCCCCCGTCCCGCTTACCCTTGAAGGTTCGTGCATGCTGCACCAGTTCTTCCGTTTCGACTGGAAGGCATGGCGCGCCACCCCAACCGCCGATCGCCAGCGCATCGGGGCTGAAGCCGTCCTGGCGCTCAAGAGCCTGGAGCGCGCAAACGGCAATGCGCCCATCCGCTCGGCTCTTTTTTCCCAACTCGGCCACAAGGGCGACCTGATCCTGATCCACTTCCGCGATTCGCTTGAAGCGCTGAACCAGGTGGAGCTGGACCTGGCCCAGGCCGGCATCAGCGACTTTCTTTCACCGGCCCACTCCTATGTTTCAGTCGTCGAACTGGGTCTCTACGAGTCCACTCGCAAGACCTACGAAGCCGCCTCCGCCAAGGGTCTCGAAACACACTCGCCAGAGTGGCAGGCCGAGGTTGCCGCCACCCTCAAACGGCAATCCGATGCGATGGCGCCGCGGCTCTTCCCTTCCGTTCCCGAGGCCCGGTACCTATGCTTCTATCCCATGGACCGAAAGCGCGGCGAACAGATCAACTGGTACACCGTCCCCTTTGCCGAGCGCCAGCGCATGATGCACGAGCACGGCCTCATCGGCCGACGCTACGGCGACCAGGTAAAGCAGATCATCTCCGGCTCAATTGGGATGGACGATTGGGAGTGGGGCGTGGATCTCTTTGCCAACGACCCGGTCGTCTTCAAAAAGCTGATCTATGAGATGCGCTTCGACCAGGTCAGCGCCATCTATGCCCTCTTCGGCCAGTTCTTCATCGGCGTAAGAATGCCCATCGAGAATCTCGGCGGTTGGCTTAGCGGCAGCTTGATTGAAGCCTGAGCCGCGAAATCCCGATAGGGAATTCGGCGGAACTCTGCGCTCGACGAACCGGGAATCAATGCTGAATTGCCCCGCCGTAAACGGGCCGGCAGCTTCAGCGCCGGATGAATCTCTCTCCCGCTGGGCGTGACTCCTTGCTTGCCCTCGCCATTCTCAAAGCTGCGTGAGACGCCGCCACAGTGCGCGATTGGCCCCGCGCCCTGCCTTTATACTGAGGTGGTTGCCGAAGGCGGCAGGCGCGCGGGACGGGAAACGGCCCGCTTCAGGAGATGGCATTGGCTCAGGCGGAGATTGGCATTATCGGCGGCAGCGGGCTCTATTCGATGCCCGGATTCACCAACGTGCGCGAGGAACGCGTAGAGACGCCCTTTGGCGAGCCTTCGGATGCCTTTGTGCTGGGCGAACTGGAGGGCCGCAAGGTGGCTTTTCTGGCGCGGCACGGGCGCGGACACCGCATCCTGCCCTCGGAGCTTAACTTCCGCGCCAACATTTATGCCTTCAAAAAGCTCGGCGTGGAGCGCATTCTCTCTATTTCGGCCGTTGGCTCGCTCAAGGAAGAGCACAAACCCACCGACTTTGTAATGCCCGACCAATTCATTGACCGGACCTGCCATCGCATCTCCACCTTCTTTGGCGAAGGAATTGTGGGCCACGTGGCCTTTGGCGACCCGGTCTGCTCCACGGTGGCCAAGGCCGCGTCCCAGGCCTGCGCCACCGTTGGCGTTGTGGGCAAGCTGGGCGGAACCTACGTTTGCATGGAAGGCCCGCAGTTCTCAACCAAGGCGGAGTCGAAGCTCTATCGCAGTTGGGGCGCCGACGTGATCGGCATGACCAACCTGCAGGAAGCCAAGCTGGCCCGCGAGGCGGAGATTTGTTACGCCACCGTGGCCATGATCACCGACTATGACTGCTGGCGCGAAGGGCACGACTCGGTGACCATTGAGGAGATAGTGGCCGTGCTGCACCGGAACGCCGAGAACGCGGCCAAAGTTGTGAAGGCGGCGGTGGCGGCCATGCCCTCCAGTCTCGCACGCAACTGCCCGTGCGCTTCGGCTGCCAGGTTCGCCGTGCTCACCCAGCCCGATGCGATTCCCGCTGCGGCAAAGGAAAAGCTGAAGCTGCTCTTCGGCAAGTATCTGGGCTGGTAGCGGAGTTAGCGCAGTTGCGCTGCGCTGCAAGCCGGAAAGTTAGCAGCTCTGGTGAAAATCTGGTTTTGAAAGGGCACGACTTTAGTCGTGCCGCAAAAACAGCAAAATCAGCGTGGGCTTTAGCCCCTGAGGAATGTTCTTCAGCGATTCGGACGTTCACCACAGGCTGCTAATGCTGCCACCCAAAGTGAATAAGAATATCATCCGGCACAAACGCACTTAGACAAGCTTTATGAGAGGAAGACAAATGGCGATCACCGTAGTGGGCAGCGTTGCCTTCGATTCCATTGAGACACCGGCGGGAAAGCGGGAGCGCTGTCTGGGCGGCGCCGCCACCTATTTCTCGCTGGCGGCCAGTTACTTCACCAATGTGCGCGTCATCGCCGTGGTGGGCGAGGACTTCGGCAAGCGCCAGGAAGCCGCATTCCAGGCCCGCGGCATCGACACGCGCGGCATTGAGCGGGCCAAGGGCAAGAGCTTCTTCTGGGAGGGCTCCTATCTCGACAATCTCAACGAGGCCAAGACCCGCACCACCGATCTGAACGTCTTTGCGGCCTTCGAGCCGAAGATTCCCGATGCCTACCGCGACTCGGAGTTCCTGTTTCTGGCCAACATCGATCCGGTTTTGCAGCGGCGCGTGCGCGAGCAGATGCCCGGCGTGAAGCTGGTGGCCGGCGACACCATGAACTATTGGATCAACGATCATAGGCCCGCGTTGCTTGAGGTCTTGAAGGGACTTGACATCCTGCTCATCAACGACACCGAAGCCCGCGTGCTGGGCGGCAACAGCAATCTGGTGCAGGCGGCGCGCGCCGTGCTGGCGCTGGGGCCCAGTTCGCTGGTGGTCAAGCACGGCGAGTATGGAGCAACCTTGTTTCACGGCGCTCCTCAACACGGTGAAGAAGCAAAGCGCACCTTCCGCGCGCCGGCCTTGCCGCTGGAAGAGGTGGTGGACCCGACCGGCGCGGGCGACAGCTTTGCCGGCGGCTTTTTCGGCTACCTGGCCTCGCTGCCTGAAATCACTCCGGCCGCCTACCGAACCGCCATGTTCTATGGCGGCGTCATGGGTTCGTTTGCCTGCGAGCGATTTGGCACCGAGCGGATGCAGCAGCTCTCCCGCAAGGAGATCGACGAACGCTTCAACATCTTCCGCGAGCTCACCCACCTTGACTGAGAGGCCCATCTCGCGCGTTGAATGGCTGGCCGTGCTGGCCAGCTGCGCGGCAGCCTCGATGGCGGCGCTGGCGTGGAGCTGGCGGCACGCGGCCATGCTCAACTATGGCGACGCCGTTGCCCATCTGCACATTGCGCGGCGGGTCTTCGATTGCCACCAGCCGCGGCTCACGCAACTGGGCTCGGTATGGCTGCCCCTGCCGCACATTCTGCTGATTCCCTTTGTCCAGGTCTACGGCTGGTGGGCCAGCGGGATTGCGGGCGCGATTCCGTCGGTGCTGGCCTACCTGGCCGGCTGCGTTGGCGTCTATCGGCTGACGCGCCACTGGCTGCGGCCTGCCCCCGCCGCCCTGGCGCTGGCCTGCTTTGCCGCCAATCCCAACCTGCTCTACCTGCAAACCACGGCCATGACCGAGCCGCTGTTCGTGTGTGAAATGATCTGGGTCGCGGTCTGGCTGGTGGAGTGGCGTACCAGCCTGGACGCCAGCCCAAGCGAAAATTCTCGACGAGCCGGGCGGCTGCTCTGGTGCATCGCGGCGGCCCTGGTGGCTGCGGTTTTTACGCGCTACGACGGCTGGGTCATGGCGCTGCTGGCCTGGACGAGCATCGGCATCGTGTTGGCCCGCCGCGGCGCACTGCGCTCCCGCACTTTCTGGCTGGCAAGCGCTCTGGTGGTCGCCGCGCCTGTGGCATGGTTCGTCTATAACGCCGCGGTCTTCGGCGATTGGCTCGACTTTTTGCGCGGGCCTTACTCGGCCAAGGCCATCGAAATACGGACCTCGGCGCCGGGATTTCCGCCGCATCCGGGCTGGCACAATCCATGGGTTGCGCTGATCTTCTATGTAAAGGCCGCGGAGATGGACGCAGCCGCCGCCGCGTGGGGCAACGTGCTGCTGACGCTGAGCCTGCTGGGAACGGCATGGGCGTGGTTCACGGCGCGCCGCAGCGCATTTGGGTGGGCGCTGCTTTTGTGGTTCCCGGTTGCCTTCTATGCCTACTCGGTCTCCTACGGATCGGTTCCCATCTTCCTTCCCGTCTGGTGGCCGCACTCCTGGTATAACTCGCGCTATGGGATGGAATTGCTGCCCGCGCTGGCGCTGGGCCTGGGTTTTGCCGGGCAGTTCGCCATCGCCGCAGTCCGCGATTTCAAGCCACGCTGGGCAAAGTATGCGGCAGGCGGGCTGTTCGCGCTGCTCGCCCTGAATGCCTTGCAGATGCTACGCGAGCGGCCGCTGGTTTACGTTGAAAGCACAAAGAATATCCAGGCGCGGAGGCCCTTCGATCTCCAGATTCCGCCGGTTTTGCGTGTTCTCGTCGCCCAGCGGCCGGGCGGCGCGATTCTGATGGATACGTCGGCCTATCCTGAAATAGTCTCCCTCACCGGAATTTCGCTGCGCCAGACCATCAATGAAAGCGACCTGCAAATCTATCGCGACGCGCTGGCCGCGCCCGCTGCCCACGCGGTGATTGTATTGGCATTCGACGGCGACGAGGTGGACCGCGCCGCGCATCGGCATCCCGGCGGGCTTACGGCGCTTCTCCGCTTCACGGCCCCCGGCCAACCCTCCGCTACGATTTACGTCTCCGGTACTCCTCTTTCATCCAGCGGCTACAATCAGCCTGCCCCGGTGGTAGCATCGCTCAAGGAAACTCCATGAGCGCTCCCCTGACACAGTTCGCGCAACCCTTCGACTTTGACCGCTTGCAGCAGATAGTGGTGGTGAACGGCGCCATCGGCCGCCTGCTCATGGCCTGCCTTCTGGGCGCTCTTGTCGGCCTGGAGCGTGAGGTCAAGCGCAAAGCCGCGGGTGTGCGCACCAACCTGCTCATCTGCATGGGTAGCGCATTTTTTACGCTGCTGTCGGCCATTCTGGCCGGCGACGCCAACCCCGACAAGGGCCGCGTTGCCTCGAACATCGTGCAGGGCATCGGCTTTTTGGGCGCGGGGCTCATCCTCCACAACCGCAGCCGGGTGAGCGGACTCACCAGCGCGGCCAGCGTCTTCGTTGTCGCCTCCATCGGCATGGCTTGCGGCGCGGGTTTGTATGCGGCGGCAGCGGTGGCGGCGATGATTGTGATCCTGGCGCTGGAAGTGGTCGGCTTTCTTGAGCAGCACGCCAACCTCAAGATGTACCCGCTGATCTATGAGGCTCGCGGGAACAACCAAACCAGCATGATGGTGTCGATTCTGGACGCCATGGACAAGGCAGGCGAGCGGCTGACCGGCGTGGAGCACGACGCCATCGGCGAGCTTCAGCGGCTGAGCTTTCCGTTAACCGCAACAAAAAAGCAGCACGAGCGGCTGCGCGGAAAGCTGCTCGCCGAACCCGCCATTGACGCGCTGTTAACCTTCCGCGATCCGGAGGAAGATTGATTCCCTTTACCAAGGCCCATGCCTGCGGCAACGACTTTTTGATCGTCACGGAAGACGCGGCCCAAAACTTCGACTGGCCGGAATTGACCCGGCGATTGTGCGCGCGCAACACGGGCATCGGCGCTGACGGCATCGAGTTCTTTGCCTGGACCGGGCCAAAGTCGGGCCGCCTGCGCCTGCACAATGCCGACGGCTCCATCGCCGAGATCAGCGGCAACGGCACCCGCTGCGTGGCCGCATGGATGGCTCTGGAACGCGGCTGCAAGCCGGGCGACGAACTGGAGATTGTCACCGATGCCGGGCTGCGCATTTGCCACGTCAACGCGATGAGCACGACAGGCGGAAACACAGTGGAAATGACGGCCGGGATGGGCATTCCCGCCTTCGCGCCCCGGACAGTCGCTCTCGAAGGCGGCCTGAAAATTACGGGAATCGATGTCTCCACCGGCAATCCGCACTTTGTCATCGTCGTTGACAACGCGGAATTCGCAGTCGCCGGCCAATCCTGGACTGCGATCGGCGCTCGGATTTGCGTTCACCCCGATTTCCCTCACCAGACCAACGTCGAGTTCGTGCGCATCGTCAGCCCCACCCAGATCGAGATTCGCATCTTCGAGCGCGGCGTGGGCCCAACCACCTCTTCCGGCACAGGCAGTTCCGCCTCGGCCACGGCGGCTCTCGCATTCAACAATTGCCTTTCGCCGCTCACCGTGGCAGCCCCCGGCGGCGCGCAGACAGTCGCATGGGACGGGCCGGGCACGGAGCTCAGGCTCACCGGTCCCGCGGCTCTGATTGCACGAGGCGAGGCATGGTAAAGTGACTGCCCTTCTCAAGCCATCCGCCGTTCCCGGCGACGCCATCGTAGCCGTGCTCTCTCCCGCTTCCACGCCGCACCCTGAGCGCGTCGAGCGCGGCCTGCTGGCCTTGCGCGCGCTGGGGTTTGCGCCTCTGGCGAGCGAATACATCCTCGCCCGCGGCCCGCTCTTCTTTGCCGGAACTCCCGAAATGCGGCTTAACGACCTGCACCACGCCTTTGCCGACGATGAGGTCCGCGCCATCTTCTCCACGCGCGGCGGCTACGGATCGAATTTCCTTCTCGACGGCCTGGACCTGGACCTGATTGCCGAAAGCGCCAAGCCGTTCATGGGATATAGCGACCTGACCTCGCTGCAACTCTGGCTGCTCGATCAGATTCAACTCCCGGCCTTTCACGGGCCTATGCTCTCGGCGGATTTTGCGCGTGAGGATGGCGTGCATCTGCCCAGCCTGCGCGCGGCTCTAACCGGGCAGCCCTATAGCCTGGGCGCAGCGGAAGGACTGCGAACCCTGCATCCCGGCCGGACCAGCGGCACGCTCTACGGCGGCTGCCTCAGCATCCTGGTTTCGCTGCTGGGCACGGCCTATGAGCCGCAGACAGAGGGCAAACTGCTGTTTCTTGAAGACACGGGAGCAAAACCCTACCAGATTGACCGTATGTTGTGGCAACTGCGCCAGGCCGGCAAACTGGAAGGCGTGCGCGGCATCGTCTTTGGCGAGATGCTCGATTGCGTCTCGCCGGGCGCGGCTCCCGAACTGCTTGAAGAGGTGATTTTGCGCGCATTTGAAGACTTCACCGGACCTATCGCCATCGGCCTGCGCAGCGGACATGTTTCGCGCCAGAATGTAACCCTGACCTTGGGCGTTGAAGCAGAACTGCGCACCGCCAATGACGCCACTCTGCATTTGCTGGAACCGGCGGTGACTCAGTGACTCAATCCTCACGCCATATTCACCTGAGCGGCATCTGCGGCACGGCCATGGCCTCGCTGGCAGGTCTTTTGCAGTTACAGGGCCACCGCATCACGGGCTCTGACAAAGAAGCCTATCCGCCCATGAGCGATCTGCTGCGCGGCCTGGGCATCCCCATCCTTGAGCCTTTCACCGAATCCAATCTCGATTCCGCGCCAGACCTGGTGGTGATCGGCAATGCGCTCTCGCGCGGCAACCCCGAGGTCGAGCGCGTGCTGGACGAGCGCATTCCCTTCACCTCCATGTCCGCCCTGCTGCACGAAGAGTTCCTGGTGGGCCGCGAGTCGCTGGTCGTCGCCGGAACCCACGGCAAAACCACCACCACCAGCATGTTGGCGTGGATCTACCAGTGCGCGGCGCAAGAGAATCCCGCGCTGGAGCCATCCTTCCTGATCGGCGGCGTAGCGGAGAACTTCGGAACCAGCTTTCAACTTCGGCCTACGCGCACCTTCATCATCGAGGGCGACGAATACGATACCGCCTTCTTCGACAAGGGCCCCAAGTTTCTGCACTACTTTCCCGACGGGCTGATCCTCACCCACGTTGAGTTTGACCACGCCGACATCTACGTAGACCTGGCAGCGGTGAAGACGGCCTTCAAGCGCCTGGTGAACCTGTTGCCGCGCCGGGGCCTGATTGTGGCCTACGACGGCAGCGCCAACGTCACCGAATGCGTGGCGGGCGCGTTCTGCCGCGTCGAGCGCTACGGCTTCTCCGACGGCGCGGACTGGCGCATCCAGGACTTGCGCACCACGACTGAAAACGGCAACGCGCTTAGCCGCTGGCAGGTGGGTCGCGGCGGCGCATTGTGGGCCGAGTTTGAGATGCATATGGCCGGCGAGCACAATGTGCTCAACGCAACCGCCGCGGCGGCGCTGGCCTCGCTGGGGGGCATCGGCGAAGAGGCGATTCAACAGGCGCTGGCGACCTTCAAGAGCGTGAAGCGGCGGCTTGAGGTGCGCGCCCAAATCGGCGGCATCACGGTCATCGAGGACTTTGCCCATCATCCCACGGCCATTCGCGAAACGCTGCGGGCGCTGCGCTCCGTCTATCCGCAATCGCGCCTCTGGGCGGTGCTGGAGCCGCGCTCGAATACGCTCCGGCGCAAGGTGCTTCAAGCCGATCTTGTGGCCAGCCTGCGCCTCGCCGACCGCGTCATTCTCGCCGGAGTCTACCAGCAGCAGCGCATCCCGGAAGACGAGCGGCTGCACCCTGAAGACGTGGTGCATGCGCTCAACCTGGCCGGCACGCCCGCCGAATTATGCCCCGATGTCCAGTCGATCGTGAACGGAATCGCGCCCCGGCTCGAGCCCGGTGACGTGGTGGCGATACTTTCCAATGGCGGCTTTGACGGCATTTATGAGAAACTTCCGGCGCGGCTCAGGGAGCTTCAACCCTGACCACTCAGAAAGACCCGCATGATCTCCTCGCTCATCTTCATCACCACCATGGTCCTCACCGGGATTCCCACGGCGATCCTCTTCATTCCCTGGTGCTGGCTTACGGGCAACGTGCTGCCGCTCTACAAGGGCACGCGCTTCATGCTCTCCAGCAGTTGCCGCATGGCCGGGGTGCGCTTCCGCGTCGAAGGGCTGGATCGTGTGCCTAGGGACCGGGCGTGCATCTTCATGTCGAACCACGTTTCCAACCTCGACCCGCTCGCGCTGATCTCGCTGATTCCCGGCCGCACCTCAGCCTTCATGAAGCGCTCGCTGATGAACCTGCCCATTCTGGGAACCGGCTTCCGGCAGGGCGAGTTCATCGCCGTGGACCGCAGCGGCAACGCGGCAGCCGCCAAGCAGAGCGTGGCCGCGGCCCAGCGCGTACTGGCCAAGGGTGTGCACATCACCACCTTTGTTGAAGGCACCCGCTCACCGGACGGCCGCATGCTGCCCTTCAAGAAAGGCCCATTCTACCTGGCCATGGCCGCCGGGGCGCCGTGCATCCCGGTCTCAATCCATGGCACTGAAAACATCCTTGGCAAAGGCAGCCTGCGCATGCATCCGGGAACTGCGCATGTAGTCTTTCATTCGCCGATTGACCCGGCCGGCTTTGCCACGCGCGAGGAACTGACCCAGGCGGTTCGCGCGGCCATCGCCTCCGGCCTGCCGCAGTGGATGCGATCCTAGAAACACCGGCCCAGGTGCGATACTCATCCCATGCAGGCTTGGCGCTACACCGGCCCGATGCGCGCCGCGGCAATACCAATCTCAGCTCTCTGATGGGATTCTCATGATCGTGTCGCTTTTCGTTTTCGTCGTCATTCTCGCTTTGAGCATCCCCTCGGCGATCATTTTCATTCCGCTGGCCGCTATTACCGGCAACGTGGAACCGCTCTACGCTGTGGTCTGCTTCATCGTTCGCACCGGCTTTAGCGTGGCCGGCATCCGCGTGCGGGTTGAGGGACGGGAAAATGTTCCCGCCGGCCGGGCGTGCATCTTCATGGCCAACCATGTGTCGAACCTCGATCCGCCGGGCCTGATTCCCCGGATTCCGGGACGCACGGCAGCCTTCTCCAAGCGCTCGATCTTCAATATTCCCCTCTTCGGCTACTGCCTCAGGCTGGCCGAGTACATCCCCGTTGACCGCACGGGCAACACGACCAGCGCCAAGGAAAGCGTCATCGCGGCGGGGCGCGTGCTGGAAAAAGGCGTGCATATTACGACGTTTGTCGAGGGCACGCGCTCAAAGGACGGGCGTCTGTTGCCCTTCAAAAAAGGCCCGTTCTACCTGGCGATGCAGACCGGCGCGCCGTGCATTCCGGTGTCAATCTACGGAACCGAGACGCTGATGGCCAAAGGCAGCTTTGGCATCAGGCCCGGCACAGCGCACATCATCTTCCACCCGCCCATCCTCCCCGGCGATTATGCGACCCGCGAAGAGTTGATGCTGGCTGTTCGCGCGGCCATCGCCTCGGGACTGCCGGAGTGGATGCGGGGCTGAGACACGAGCCTCGGATTCTGCAGGACAGCAAAAAGCCGCGCAGCCTGGAGCATCAAGCCCACAGCGGATAAAAAGCCAAAAACGGGAGTAAGCCGCGTTATGCAACCACCAATCCTTTCGCGCCGCGCTTTCTTGGCCAACGCCGGGCTGGCGGCATTGGCGCTGCGCAGTCGCAGCTTGTACGCCCTGGCGTCTTCCTCTTCCGTAACGCTCCGCACCCCCAGCGGAACTCTGCGCGGAGAGCAATCCGGCGCGGTGCGGGTCTTTCGCGGAGTGCCCTTTGCTGAGCCTCCCGTTGGGCCTCTTCGCTTTCATGCCCCCGTGAAGATGAAACCGTGGGCGGGCGAACGCGACGCGGTTCAGTTCGCCGCGTCTGCGATGCAAACCGGTGAACCCGGCATCAAGCACAGCGAAGATTGCCTCTACTTGAATCTCTGGACGCCAACCGGCAAAGGCCCCTTTCCGGTCTTTGTTTGGATACACGGCGGAGGTTTTACCGGCGGCCACTCCTTTGAACCCATGTATGACGGAACGGCGATGGCTGAGGCGGGAATCCTTTGTCTCTCGGTGGCATACCGGTTGGGCGTCCTCGGCTTTCTTGACGTGGAGCCTTTGCTGGGTGCGGAGTACGCCGGCAGCGCCAACAACGGTCTGCGCGACCTGATCGCGGCGCTTGAATGGGTGCGGGAGAATATTGCGGCCTTTGGCGGCGATCCTTCCCGAGTCACCGTGGGCGGCCAATCCGCGGGCGCAAAGCTGACTGACATTCTGCTGGGCATTCCCTCTGCCCGTCCGCTCTTCCATCAGGCGACTTCAGAGAGCGGAGGAGCAGAGCGCGTGGCTTCGCGCGCTGAGAGCGCGGCGGTGGCGCACGGATTTGAAGAAGCGTGGCGCACAAGTGCGGCGACGGAGACTTCCAGCCTGTTGACGGCTTCCGCGGCTTTGCTCGTTGAGGTGCAACACCACTTTCTTCAGCAGTGGCCCAAGCACTTCCCCCTGCGTGCGGAGATCGACGGATCCTTGATGCCGCTGCTCCCGATTGAAACCATCACCGCCGGATCGAGCCGCGGAAAGCGGTTGCTGATCGGGACGAATCGAGACGAAAGCGCCGCCTTCATCGGGCCGCATCCGCTCAAGGATCCCGGCGCAGCCGACCTCGGCAACATGCAACTCTCAAGATTTGCCGAGGTGTACCGCGGCTACCGAGAGATTTACCCCCAGATGACCGACGAGCAACGGCGCATTCGCACGTTGACGGCAGAGGAATACTGGGTGCCATCGATGCGCGTGGCCGATGCCCATCTGAAGGGTGGAGGCGAGGCGTGGGTCTACCGCCTGGACTTTGCCGAAAGCAGCGGAAACCTGCGAGGAAATGCCTATCACTCGCTGGACGTGCCGTTGGTCTGGAATCGGCCATCCACGACCGTGGAAAACGCCGCGGCTGAAGCGGAATTGGCCCGGCAGGTCAACCATGCGTGGATCGCATTTTTACGCGGCGAGGCGCCTCAGAGCCGTGATCTGCCTCCATGGCCAAAGTACCGCAGCGACGCGCGGCCCACAATGATTTTCGATACGCATTCTTATGTCGAAGAAAAGCCGCAGGAAGCCGAACTGCTGCTGTGGAATGGCGTGCTATGAAGGCCTCGGCTCAGGGCTGCACAATGGCGTTGTAGCCATCGTTAAGCAGCTTCTGGCGAGTGGCGTTGGCATCGTTGCGGTTGGCGAAGGGACCGATACGCACGTGGATCAGGCCATCCGCGGCGTCGCGGCGGGCGACGACCGCAAAACCGCGCTTGCGCAGCGCATTCACCAGCACCTCGGCGTCTTCCGCATGGGAGACGGCGGCAATCTGGACCATCGGCGCAGCCGCCGCCGAGGAGGGCGATTCGGCCTTGAGCGCCGCTGTCGGCTGCGAGGGCGGATTTGCCTGGGCCGGCAAGGCGGACCGTACTTGAGGCTGGCTGGGCGATGAGCTGGCCGCGGCTGGCGGGTTTGAAGTTTGTGAGCCTGCAATCGCGACCGTCTCTAAAGCCGGCGACGCCGGCTGATCGCTCGAAGCAGGCCCAGCGGGGTTGGCCTGCTGGGTCGCCGAGGGCTTGGGCCGCGCAACGTCAGGCTGCGGAGCCGTTTGAGCGCTGGCCGAGGCTTGCAGGCTGCCCGCCGAGGACTCTTGGGAGCCGTGATGGCCCACAGCATACCCCAAGCCGAAGCACAGCCCGCAGACAAGCGCCAAGCCAAAAAAGATGACCAGCAGCATGGCCGGCCCCAGCGTGAGTTCCGTGTCGCGCCGGCGCTCAAACGGCTCAATCTCTCCGTCGTCAAAAACTCCGCGCATACACCTTCCTCAACTCTCCATAATTTTTCGTTGAAGGACTTTAGCCCGTACATGAACCCAGCAGAAACGGCGGGGCTTTACATGCCTGGGGAAAACCCCTTCCGGACTGCAAGAAGTGTCCGGGCACGACTTCAGTCGTGCCGTAAACGCGAAAGAACAACGCGGGCTTCAGCCCCTGAGGGATGTTTTTTCTGAAGCCCGTTTCCTTCAATCTCGTCTGCAGCTCTTAGAGGGGCTTGTCTGGATTCTCTGGCAATGCTTTTCCCAAGGCCCCTATCTTATTGAGCAGCGTAAGCATCTCCATCGGCAGCGGGAAGACAATCGTGGTGTTCTTTTCCACGCCGATCTCGGTCAAGGTTTGCAGGTAGCGCAACTGGAGTGTCATGGGCTGCGTGGCCATCAGCGAGGCGGCATCCACCAGCTTTTGGGCGGCGTTGAACTCGCCCTCGGCGTGGATGATCTTCGACCGCTTTTCGCGCTCCGCCTCGGCCTGTTTGGCCATGGCCCTGAGCATCTGTTCGGGCAGGTCTACTTGCTTGACCTCGACTGAGATGACCTTGACGCCAAACGGCTCGGTCCGCTGGTCGATGATCGTCTGGATGCGCAGGTTCAGCTTGTCGCGATGGCTGAGCAGTTCGTCCAGTTCCACCTCGCCCAGCACCGAGCGCAGCGTGGTTTGCGCAAACTGCGAGGTCTGGTAGACGTAGTTCTCCACCTTGATGGCAGCGTCGTTGGGATTCACCACGTAGAGCGTGACCACCGCGTTCACCTTGAGGGTCACGTTGTCGCGGGTAATCACGTCCTGCGACGGAACCTCCAGCACCTGCTGGCGCAAGGAGATGCGGACCATCTGATCCAGCGGCCTGAAGACCAGGATGATGCCCGGCCCCTTGGGCGTGGGCAATGCGCGGCCCAGGCGGAAGATGACCCCGCGCTCGTACTCGCGAAGGATCTTGATGGAGTTGAGCAGATAGAGGACAACGATGGCGACGAGAATCAGAATCGGCATACTAACATCAGGCATTGAACTTCCCTCACTCAGCACGGATTGTACTCCAGTGGAGATAATGCGCGGGTTTCCGGCTCCTTCGTCACCCCACGGACGAAGACCTGTCCGCGGGGGCCCCGGCTTTGAACGGCTCAACCGGCGCTACCTGCAGAAGCATCTGCTCATGGCCCACCACGCGCAGTGGGCTGCCGGCGGCCACCGGACCGCTGGCCACGGCGCGCCAGATTTCGCCCTCCACCAGGACGTGCCCTTCGGGAGTGAGCGCCTCCATGGCCGTGGCCTTGCTGCCCACCATGGCCGCCGCGCCCAGGCGGGTTTTCATGCGGCGGGCTCGCACCGCCAGCCGCACCAGAAAAACGGTAATGGCGCCAAAAGCCGCGCTCACGGCAATAGCCACCCACGGGTTGATCCCCATCTCCGGAACCGGCGCGGCAACCAGGGTCAGCGTGCCAAAGGTCAGGCAGACAATCCCGGCAATGGCCAGCGCCCCGTGCCCGCCAAACTTGGCTTCCAGTACAAGCAGAACCAGCGCCGCCACCAGCAGCAGCACAGCCGTATAGCGAATGGGCAGCAGGTTCAGCCCAAAAATGGCCAGCAGCACCATCAGCGTGCCCAGCGCGCCCGGAACTATGGTGCCCGGCGCATTGAATTCCAGATAAATCAGCAGCGCCCCGCCCACCAGCAGCAGCAGCGCGATATTCGGATTGACCAGCCAGCCCAGCAACTCCTCGCGCAACATGGGTTTGATGGCTACGATGCGCGCTCCGCTCAGGTGCAACACCAGTTTGTTCCCGTCCATGCGGGTGATCGCGCGCCCATCCAGCGTCCTCAGTAACTCCCAGTCGTTCGATGCGATCAGGTCGATCAGGTGCTGGTCCAGCGCCTCCTCGGCCGTGTAGGAGTGCGACGAATGAACTGCGGCTTCGGCGGCCTCGGCGTTGCGGTTGCGCCGGGTGACGTAGGAGCGCAGAAAGGCCTCGGCGTCGTTCTCGATCTTCTGGTTCATGGTCTCGTCCGGCTTGGCGCCGAATTCGAGCACCGGGTGAGCCGCTCCGGCGTTGGTGCCGGGAGCCATGGCGGCCACGTCCGCCGACTCCAGCAGGAAGAATCCCGCAGAACCGGCGCGCGCGCCCGCCGGAGATACATAAACGATGACCGGAACCCGCGAGCCGAGGATGGCGCCGGCCATGGTGCGGGTCGAGTCGAGCATGCCGCCCGGCGTGTCCAGCTCCACCAGCAGCGCCTGCGCGCCGTCGGCATTGGCGCGGGCAATGGCCCGTTCAAGCTGGCCTTGGCTGACCGGCTGGATGGTGTCGGAAAGAACCAGCTTCTCCACCAGCGGCTGCTGGGCGCATGCCGCAGCGGAAAATCCCAGAGCCGCCAGCGCAACCGCTGCAACCAAACCTGCCCAAACGGAGAACCTGCATGCACGCTGAACCATGGCTTGCTCCTTCCGGGCCTTTTTCTCGGCCCCACTGCTTCGCGCCACATCCATTCGCCCTTTTCTTGGCGAATGGACGGAAAGACCGCCTTACTTTTTCTGCACTTCCTTCGCCTCGATCTGCCGGTGCAGTTCCTGAGCGGCCCGGTTCGCGGAATCCAGCTTGAGGGCTTCGCCGGCATGGTAGGCTGCCTGGTCCAAATGCCCGGCCGCAAGGTCCAGCCTGCTCATCACCAGATACGCTTCAACCGATGGAATCAGTTTCAGGGATATGGTGGCCTCTTTGCGGGCGGCTTCGGCATCCCCGGTCCGCTCGCGCACTTCGGCCAGCCCGGCGTGCGCCTCGGCAACCCTGCTGTCGGCAGCCACCGCAGACTGATAAAGCCGCTCCGCTTCAAGCAACAGCCCGCGATCAAGATAGTCCTTGGCCTGGGCGGCAAGTTTCTGAGCCTGCTGGCGCGGCGTGAGCGCGGCCAGCCGCGACGCGTCCATCTGGTCCATCATCAACGCGGCCTGGCGAAAGGCAACCGCGTCAAATCTGCGCGCAATGCGCTCCAGAGGGTCGGCCTTGGCCTCCGCGTCCAAACCTGAAGCCGGTTTTGCGGCCGGCTTGTTCCACTCCTTGTCAAGCGCCTGGGCTTCGCTGTCATTGGGGCGCAACCGCAGGCACTGCGCCAGTTCGGTCAGGGCCTCGGCTGCAACTCCGTGGCGCTTCAGGCTCACCGCAAGGTTAAAGTGGTAGTCCGCCGCATTTGGATCGGCGGCCACCGCCTGGCGGAAGAGCGGGCTGCCGTCGTGGCCCTGACGGCTCACCGCGACCCCCTGATTGTTCACCACCTCGGCCAGCGGCAAAATGCGCGCCACGCTGCCAAACGCCTCCTCGGCCTTGGGATAGTTGCCGGAAAACAGCAGCGACAACCCGCGATAAAAGCCGGCTTCCAAGGCGTCGGGGTCGTTGCGGCCTACCCTGCCGAAGGCCGCCGCGGCCTCCTCGTACTTTTGGCCGTTATAATCCTCGCGGCCCAGCGCCATCCATGCCTCTGAGAACTCCGGACTGAGCAGAACGGACTGGTTGAGGTGGCGCAGGCGTTCCGGCTGATCGGGTTCGGTAATTCCACGAATGTACTGCTCGAACGCGTCCAGCCGCAGCCCCTTGCCGGCGGCAACAAAGGTCTCTTCGGCCACGCTGAAGCCAGGGTCGAGCTGCCGGGTCAGCTTCCACGCCAGCGAGTCGAAAACCGAGATCAGGTCGCGCATCTCCCCGCGCGCAGTTACCGGCTGGCTCATGCGCAGGTGAGGCACATCCACCACCTGGGCTTCGGCCACAATGCCGGTGCCGTCGGTCACGTAGCTGCCCACCACGATTGAATCGGCGTCCAGCGTCTCGGCCAGCTTGAGCGAACTGGCCCGCGAGGGATGAAATCCCTGCGGCAGCCCCAAGTGGTCCAGCGCATACATCCGGTCCGCCCGGCTCATGGGCGCAAAGCCCGCCGCGGCAAACCGGCTGCTCAAAATCTGCGGCGCCGCCTCGCGAATCCACTCCAGGCTGGGCTGCCCGGTGCGGTTGTCAAAGGGCAGCACCAGCAGGATGCGGCCCCGGCCCTCGGGGGCCCCCGCTGTGGCGCCCGAAGGCGCTTGTGCTAAAGCGCAAACCGTCATGGAGAGGGCTATTGCAAGCCCCAGCCCCGCATTGGCAGTTCCCTGCACAAACCGGCGTAAATGAGATGAAAAGAAGGTATGCACGACACCGTGATTATAGGCGTTGAGGCGTGCCGCGGCGGAATGGACTGGACGCGAAAATCGAATGTGGAGTTCGTGGGGAGGCGTTCGCGTGGCGCAAAGCCAAATTCACGGCGAATGAAACTTCGCCGCCGGCCTTAGAAAGTGAATCCTAAGCCGGCGCGAATGCCGCGCTGATCCTGGGCAAATACCAGCAGGGAGCCGTCGCTCAACAGATAAGGCCGGTAGCCCTCCGACAGCAGGTTGCGCACATCGAGCAGAGCCTCGAAGCCGCCCGCTCCAACGCGGCGCAGGTGAATAGGCTGACGCAGATGAAAATTGAGATAGGGCTCGGCGGCATCCACGGCGAATGGCGCAACGCGGGTGACGGTGTCTGCCGGTTGCCAGCGGTAGCTGGCCCGCCATCGGGTTCCAGTCCCATCCAGTGTGCCTGAGAGCGAGAGCGAGTACATCTGGGCGCGGCGGGGATGAACTCCGGCAAGCACCTGCGCCAGTCCCACGGGCAGCGAGGAAGCCGCCAGCACCAGAGCATCGCCGTTGGCGTAGCTGAGACGGATATGGTTGCCGCCGGGCAGACGGCGCTCAACCGTAGCCAGCATTCCGGTAGTCGAAAAATCAGGCCCAGCGGCGCGCAGCAACCCGCTGGCGCGATCCAGAAGCACCGTCTCCGCCGCAGGATCGCTGGCTGACAAGCGGCCCATGGCTTCTACGACCGGGTTGTCGATGCTGTCGGCATAAACCATGACGGCCATGCTGGAGGCATCTGTTTGCCGCTCCCAGCCGATCTCCTGGTGCAGGCCGCGTTCAAGGGCCAGATCGCCATTGCGAGTGGAAACCTCGGGCAGCCAGGCCCGTGCTTCCGTCTCGTCCGCATCCTCGGCGCCGGGCATCAAGGTGGCCAGCCGGTAGCGAATCGTCGAGTCGCCATCCCGCCAATCCACCGAAACAGACGGCAATACCGCGGCCACTGTCTGGGGCGATTGCCCGCCAGAGCGCGCCAAAACCTGGCTCGATCCCACCTCCGCCTTGATCTCGTCGCCCAGATACAGTGTCTCCCAGGTGCGGATCGCGGCCTCGTTCAGTCCCCCGCTCCCGTTGGCGTCTATCTCCGGATGAATGGCGACGGCAGCCACCGATTGAACCGAGCCGGCAAAACCCAGATCCTGGCGGAAACCCAGCATGGATTCAATGCCTGCATCCGTGTCCGGGGCAAAATCGACACGAGCCAGTAGTTCGCGGCTATTGGCTGGCGTTTCCTCCACCGTCGCGGAGAACCGCTCGCCGCTCTCGCCAAAAGTCCCCTCCTGCCCGGTAGCCATCAGGCGGGCCTTCAGTTTGGGCGCCGCTCCGCTGCCGTCGGAGACGACCACCAGCGGCCCGTCTTCAAGCCAACGCAGCAGGGGGCGGTTGGCCGCCGAACGCAGGGTCCAGGCCCAGTCGTCCTTTTGCGCGCTGACTGAGCGCGGCTCAGCCGGAAGCCACTGCATCACTTCATAGAGCGTGTTCAGCGTGAGATTGACAACCGTGCCGGTGCGGACACGAACATTTTCATGCAGCGAGGGCAAAAAGGACGCGCCCATTGCCTTCAACGCATAATAGCCCGGAAGCACGGATGAAATCGCGAAGCGGCCGCTGCTGTTGGTGTAGACGCTGGCGATCACGCTCAGGTCTGGGCGCAGCAACTGCACCGTGGCGCCAATCTGCGGCTCTCCGGCCGAGTCGCACACCACTCCCGAAACCGATCCGTGGGAGGCTCCGTTTGCCGGAGCGTTTCCCACCACAATCAGCAACGCTAAAAAGACGAAATGGAGCCTGCGCATCGTCACTGTCGATGACCTGGCGGCGTCCCTGGCGATTCTCTTCAAAATCCAACCCACGCGACTCTCCAGATCTTGTGTCCGGTAAGCCTGCTGCGTGGGATGTTTACTATTCCACGACAAAAGGGGCCGATTGCGCAATCTCTTGTTTCGAGATTGCGTCATTTATTTTGATCGTCACCTTGTATTTTCCCGGCTGAAGGCCGGCAATCGGTAAAGTTTTCTCCACAGTCAACTGATCGCTGTGCTCACCCAGCTCTTTCGAGTCCAGATGCTTTTCCAGAATCATCGTGTTGGTCGTGGTATCGAAGACTTGGTAGGTCACAATGGCCTGGTTGCTCTTGGTAACCTCGTCGATGCCCAGGTTGTAGACCTGCATCCAGAAGTTGAGCTGCTGACTACGCTTGAAGCTGACCGGAGTTGCCAAATTGGCGCTCACGCGGGGCCGGATGTAGGTGTTGCCGATAACGAAGTTGCCGTTGCCGATCTCGCGCGAGGAAACAATATTCATCTGGTCGCCCAGAATCAGCGAGGAGGTGGCCAGCTTTTCATCGTGATAGGTAGGCACCTCGAGGCTGTGCCCGTAGACGCCGATGTGGTCGGGGTTGTTCACGTCCTTGATCGCAATGTCCAGCCGGTAGAGGCCGGGAGGCAGCGGGAGGGCCTTCCAGTAAACCTCCTGGCGGTCAAGAGTCTTCTCCAGCAACTCGGCCGGCTGCTCCACCTGAACCGGATCCTCGAACGTCTGCACCGTCTTGTGCGTGATGGTGGTGACCTTGCCCAATATGTTCACAACACCCGTTGACACACCGTTCTTGGTCACAAAGGTGATGTCGCGGTTCCTGATTTGCAGCGTGATCGGAACCAGGACCATGCCATCCGTCACCTTGACGAAGTCGGTGCGGACGTCGAAAGGAAAGACCGGGCCGCTCAGCAGTTTGTGCTCGGAGATAAAGCTCTCCAGGTCAGGGAACTTCTCAGGCGGTGGAGCGAAGATCTTGGCGGCCAGCTCAATATTGTCAAACTCCTTGACCTGCTCCCTGCCGCGCTCCGAGGGCGACTTCAATCCTGCGGGGCCGTCCTTGGAGGCGTGCGGATCATCATTAGGGGATTTGTTGCTGGCGGGGTTGCCAGCGTGCAACAGCGCGTCCTTCTCGGTGCTGTCGGTCGTGAAGTGGTAGTCGCCGCACTGGCAGGTATCAACAAATTCCAGGTTGATGTTTTCGCCGATGCCGTCAATATGGCGGTAGTTCCAAACCTCGAAAGGAAAGGCGGAAGTCGTACCGCCGCCCTCTTGCGGAGATTTCTCATAGAGACCGCCGGAGGGGTTTTGCTCGATGGAGTCGGGCGGGCCCCATGAGATGTAAATGTGGCCGCGGTCGGTCTTCCAGCCGGGCTTGCCCGCCGCATAGTGATCGTTGGCGTAGACAATGCGCCGGTAGTGCTCCTCGCGGAACTCGTTCTCCGGCGAATCCGGATTCGTGTTGCGCCGCAGCCAGAACTGCTCCTCGAAGGCATCGCGCTCTTCGTCGTTCGAGAGGTTCTTGAAAGCTCTGCGCTCCTCATCGGAGATGATGTAGGCCACGTCCTGCTCAAGCCAGGTCTTGTAGGTGCCCTTCAGTTCCTGCCGGACGGCCTTCTGGGCGGCCAGCTTATCCTTGTCGGAGCGTTCGCGCTTGAGGGGGTCCGGTTCCTGGCCCTGGCCGGAAGCCGGCTGAGCCTGCTGCTGGGCCGGTGAGGACGGGCTAGCCACCTGCTGGGCCATAAGCCCGGTGGCGGGGATGAAAACCAGGCCGCAACCCAGTGCGACAAAGAGAAAAGTTCGACCGTTAGGCGTCATTGACTTCAAAACTCCTGCGAGCCTCTATTCTACGGATCCCGGTAGGGCTGGGCAAGGTCCGTACGGAGTTGGCTGCCAATTGGACGCTCCAGCACCGCCAAGGTAACCCCGAAACCGGCGAGTGAAACGGGGGGAGTCTTCAATTCGGAGAGTTTTTTTGAGACCATGCGGGCCGCACAACCGTCCAAGAAACAGTTGCCGTTCTTTTACCGCTTTGTTTCTAGAGCGTTTTCGGTTCAAGTGTTAACAAAAGTTTGGGTGCCCCATCCTTGAATCGCTTTTTGTTCAAGGGTGGGAAGCAACAAATATCCGTCTCAACCGTAAACAATTAAGACCGAAAACGCTCTAGGCATTTCAACGGTTTCCGTTCCCCTCCCTCTGGCCGTGCATCTGGTTTTTCCAGAATGAAACTGCCGGGTCTGCGCCCGCCGGCAACCGGCAACCTCAGGAGCGGCGGAAACCAGGCTTCGCACCCGTGGGGAACCGTACCCGCGGCAATTGCGTACACTTGAATCGGAGAGACCTGGAGCACGAACCGCACATGAAGAAAATTCTCTTGATTGTTCTCGCCGTAGTGGTGGCCGCTGGACTTGTGGCCTTTATGGTTATCAAGCAGCAGTCGGGTTACACCAAGGTTCTCACCGCCAAGATCGTGCGACAGGATCTGGCCACGGTCGTCAGCGGCACCGGCCAGATCAAGCCCAAGACCTATGCCAACCTAGGCGCTACCGCCATGGGCCGCGTTACCCACTTCTATGTGAAAGAGGGCGACAGGGTTACCAAAGGCCAAACCGTAGCCACCATCGAGCATGTACAGCAGGAGGCGAATGTTGCCGGCCAGAAGGCTGCCATCGCCGCCGCCAAAACCGATATTTCCTCCTACATCGCCGCGGAAAAGACCCAGGAAGCCAACCTCGAGAAAGCCAAGGCCGACCTGGAGCAAAAGCGATTGGACTGGGAGCGCGCTCAGGGCCTTTACACCGCAGGCATCCTCGCCAAGCAGGATTTTGACGCCAAGAAAGCCGCCTACGACACCGATGTGGCCTCAGTGAATCAGGCCGTCGCCGCGCTGAACCAGTCCAAGGCGCAGACTGATTCGCAACGCGGCCACCTGGGCACCCAGGTAGCCACTCTGCGCTACAACCAGGATCTTTTCGACCGCACCATCGCCGTTGCGCCATTCGACGCCATCGTCACCAACGAACCCGTCCGCGAGGGCGAAACGGTGGTCGAAGGCATTCAGAACTCCGAAGGCTCCACCCTGATGACCCTGGCCGATATGAGCGTCGTCACCGCCGAGGTCAAGGTGGACGAGACCGACATCGTCAACATTCAGATCGGACAGCCGGCCGAAATCACTGTCGATGCGCTTCCCGGCAAGGTCTTCAAAGGCCACGTCACGCTGGTAGGCGATCAGGCGCTGCTGCGCTCTACCGGAGTCGCCACCTCGCAGTCCACCACCGGCACCGAAGAGGCCAAGGACTTCAAGGTTGTGGTTACGCTCGACAATCCCTCGAGCGATCTGCGCCCAGGGCTCTCGACCACTGCCAAAATCACCACGGCCCACAAGGGGAGTGTGCTTTCGCTGCCTATTCAGGCGCTGACCATGCACAACCCGCAAGACGATCTAGCCAAAGGCAAGGACGGCGTTCAGGCAGCATCTGAATCGTCCTCATCCGCCGCCAAAAGCACCCTGGTGCAGGGCGTCTACGTGGTTGAAAAGGATGCAAGAGGCAAGCTCCGCGCCAAGTTCGTTCCGGTAACCACCGGCATCACCGGCGCTACCGACATCGAGGTGCTCTCCGGCCTCACCGAGGGCCAGGAGATCGTGACCGGCCCATTCAAGACGCTGCGCGCCCTCAAGAGCGGCTCGCTGGTGAAGCGGGATACCGTCAAGCCGGTCGTCGTGGCCTCCAGTTCTTCTTCTTAGCGGCAACCGCGATCCAAACGCAGGCCGGGAGCCCACCAGACACGGGCTCCCCTTATTTCCAGGCGGCACCAGGCAGCCAACAGCAGAAAAAGGAAGAGATTCGGATGGCTCTGAGCGGCATCAGTACCGAAGACGTGGCGCAACCGGCAGCCCCGCCGGCGGGCGACATCATCGTCGTCGAGGATCTGTGGCGCACCTACGATATGGGTTCGGAACAGCAGGTCCAGGCTCTGCGCGGCATCTCCATGCGCATCAAGCACAATGAGTACGTGGCCATCATGGGCCCGTCGGGCTCCGGAAAATCCACGCTGATGAACCTGATCGGCTGCCTTGATACCCCCTCCAAAGGCCGCTACTGGCTCAACGGCCAGTTGGTCAGCGAACTCGACGACGACCAGTTGGCGCGCATCCGCAACAAGGAGATCGGCTTCGTCTTTCAGACCTTCAACCTGCTGTCCAGGGCCACCTCGCTCCATAACGTGGAGTTGCCCCTGATCTACAACGGCACGCCGGCAGCGGCGCGGCTGGCTCGCGCCAAGGAAGCCCTGTGCGATGTAGGCCTGGAGTCGCGCATGTACCACAAGCCCAATGAGCTTTCCGGCGGCCAGCGGCAGCGCGTAGCCGTGGCCAGGGCGCTGGTCAACCGGCCCTCCATCATCCTGGCTGACGAGCCCACCGGCAACCTGGACTCGAAAACCGGCATTGAAATCATGGCGCTGTTCGATAGTCTGCATACCGGCGGCAACACCATCGTGCTGGTCACCCACGAGCCGGACATCGCCGAATACGCCCATCGCATCGTCCACATTCGCGACGGCGAAATATTCTCCGACGAGCCCTCCAAGCGGTTCCGCTGAGGCAGGGGCAAAGCGGCAATAAACCTGATTTTTTCACTCCATCGAACCGGAGAGACGCCATGTCTTTCCGGTTCATGTTTTTTGCGGCAGCGCCGATAAAACCTCTGTCGGCCTAGTACTTCCTTTTGGGGCCACGGAGGCGATGCACGTTGATCTCCATGCAAAACGCCGCTCAAATCCAGACCCGGCCTTCCGTTTCCGGCCTCTCGCTTGTCGAGGTGGAGTCGCCGGCTTCAACCCAGTTTGTGGGCGTAAGCGCGGCCTGGCGCAAGTTGCTGATGCAGGCTGAGATGGCCGGGCCCCACGTGCGGGTTGCCGCCATTGAAGGCGAGCACGGCTCCGGCAAGCAGACGCTGGCCCGCTATCTCTTTAGCCGCTCTCCACTGGCCGGATCCACCTTCCAGCGACGCGATGCCCGCGAATGGCTGGCCGCCGACGCCGATCCCGCCACGCTCACCGGCTTTATCTATCTGGACCGGGTAGACCTGTTGACCCCGCCAGGCCAGGGGCTGCTGCTGGGTGTGCTCAAGTCGTTGCAGGACCGTCAGCCGAGCCGCGTCGTAGTGCTGGCTTCCTCGCAGACCCCCCTGCGCCAGATGGCCGGTCAAGGACTTCTGCTGCCCGACCTTGCCTTCCGGCTTACCGCCGTCCGCTTCGCCATTCCCCCACTACGCCAGCGCCGCGAAGATATCGCTCCGCTCGCCCAGTCTCTGCTCGACCGCATCTGCAACCGCTACCAGCAGCGCCCTGTGGCGCTGGGGCCCGGCGTGCTTGCCCGGCTTCTACAGCACAACTGGCCCGGCAATGTACGCGAACTGGCCTCAGTGCTCGAAACCGCATTGCTTGAAGCCGTCAACGGCGTTATCCGGCCCGACGATCTCGGCCTGCCCACCGGCTTCGACAATCAACCGGAAGCGCAACCGCCCATTCAAGCCGAAAGCCTGACCATGGATGCGGCCATCCGCCACCACGTCCAGTACGTACTCGACCTGAACCGCGGCAACAAACTACGCGCCGCCCGCCAACTCAGCATCAGCCGATCCACCCTCTACCGCATCCTCGGCAACCAGGCCATTCTGCCCCATTGAGCGCCGCATCCAGCACCGCTAAAGCATAACCTCGCCGCGGGTGCAATGCAGGTCAAAGCCCTGTCGTGAGAGTACTGATCCGGCACGAAAGCACTGCGACGCCGTGCCCCATCCTTTCCGCGTTTTGTGCGGAAAGGGTGGGATACCGCGATGAATTCATTTCGCGCCGGATCAATGATCGGCTCCTTCGCAATTGCTCAAGTGCGCAAGGTATACACTGTTGCACATGAAATTACATCTACGCACCAATGCCCTTGTATTCGCTGCGCTTTGCCTCGGTTTCATGCCTCGTGTCGCACCCGCGCAAACAGCAGTGATCGCGCCGCCGCTCCACACCAGCGGCCATCAAATTCTCGATGCCGCTGGGCATCCGGTCCGGCTCGCATCGGTCAATTGGTTTGGCTTCGATGAAAAGGAGTACGTGGCCGGAGGACTGGATCACGCTCCGCTGGCTGCCATCGTTGGCCAAATCCAGGAACTCGGCGTGAACTCCGTTCGGCTGCCGTGGGCCAACGAGACGCTCGAGCGCAATCCGCTTGTTCCCGACTACGCCGTAGCAGCCAATCCTCAGTTCAAGGGAAAGCACGCCATGGACGTCATGGATGCCGTCATCGCAGCTCTCGCTCACGCACACATCATGGTCATCCTCGACAACCATGTCAGCCGCGCGGACTGGTGTTGCAACGAAACCGACGGCAATGGCCTCTGGTACAACCAGGATTACCCCGAGACAAGCTGGCTGGCGGATTGGCAGGCCATTGTGCGCCGCTACAGCCGTCAGCGGTGGGTCGTCGGGGCTGACCTGCGCAACGAGTTGCGCTCCGGCGCGGCATGGGGCGGCACGAACCCCGCAATCGACTGGCACGCGGCTGCCGAGCGCGGCGGCAACGCCATTCTCGCCGTCAACCCCCGGCTGTTGATCATGGTCGAGAGCCCCAATTACTCCACTAACTTCATCGGCTTTGACAAGTTGCCCGTGCAGCTCACCGTCGCGCAAAGACTCGTCTACTCTCCGCACGCTTATAACATGAACGGACACGTTTATTCCAGTTATGAGAATCTGCAGCGATCCTATGAGTCGCACATCGGCTTCCTGCTTCACATGGAGCCGGGTGTTCCCCTCTGGGTGGGCGAATTCGGAACATGCCAGACGTTGCACTGCGGAGCAGGTTCGGATTGGTTCACCTTGTTTGTCCGCTATCTGAAAGAAAACAATCTCTCGTGGAGTTACTGGCCGCTCAACGGCACGCAGGCAAGCGGCGCGGGAAGAAGATACGATGCGCCCGAAGGCTACGGGCTGCTCTCCACCGACTATCAGCACATCGCCGCGCCAAAGATAGCCGATCTGCTGCGCACAGTCGAAGACCGGTAGCCGCGCTAAGCGGGATCGTGCTTGGGATAGTTGAAACATCCCAGGTCTCAAACGCGAGACCTGGGGCACCCTCATTTTCTACTTATCGGACCGGGGCCACCCGCCACCTGGGATGGCACACCCCCGGTCTACATCACGCCCAACCTGCCGTGTCCCACTTTGCAGAAAATTACCCCCCGCAAGCGCACAATCATCGTATGAGTTCGCCTATCGCCAGAAGGTCCACGGCACAACTGTCAGGAATCTGCCCGATCCGTACCCTCAGGCACCCCCCTACCC
>Ga0255356_1000379_pt1 | contig 30614 bp, 22 predicted proteins | sample HBST100metaG_FD_189944 | JGI IMG/M metagenome (GOLD analysis project Ga0255356, IMG submission 189944) | Peat soil microbial communities from Stordalen Mire, Sweden - H.B.S.T100 | ecosystem: Environmental > Terrestrial > Soil > Wetlands > Peat | place: Sweden: Norrbotten County, Stordalen Mire...
ACGCTACGCAGCCCACTGCTTTAGGCCCACCAAAAAGCTGGTGAAAAATATCGTCCGGATGTAGGGGAGTATTTACGTGAGGCAACAAGCAGGCCGTTCGGGAACATCTGCCGATGAGGCAACACGACTCTCATCCTGTTTGTCGCGCGGCACATCGGTCACCAGCACGATGGGAATGCCAATCCTGGAGCCTTTTGCCGTGTTCATCGCTCGCGCAGATGTCGTCGTTCTCTGTTGATAGAACACAAAGCCCATTTCACGCGGCTGCAACGCGACGTTGCGTGATGGGCTCAAGGTGGGACATTGTCGTTCTTGCGGAGAGCGCCGCTTTCATGAGCCGGCGCCAGCCCCAGCCGCGCGGGATTGTATCCCTCCTCGCGCAGCACGCGATAGACCGCGTCGCGCTTCAACATGAGCCTGTAATGGTCAAGCAAGCGCACAGGAAGGGGGATGCTTTTCATGTCGGCCCAGAATTCGACATAGAACAAAATCGGATCGACGACGCTGAAGGCGCCCAGCGCGTAGGCTTCAACGTCAAGCATCCTGGCCGCCTCCGCCAACGCCTGTCCGGCGATCCGCCGTCCTTCCTCCATGACTTGCGCAGCTTCCCGAGGGTCGCAAGCGAAGGCTTCCGGTACGAAGACCCGAGCAAAGCCCTGCCCATGGACGACTTCGGTCACATGGCGCATGATCATCTGCGCACGTTTTTGCAGTGCCGGGTGGCCGGGCCAGTATCGCCCCCGCCGGCAATTGCGGCCCAGCCATTCGGCGATGGCGACCAGGTCGGTCAGCACGCTTCCGTCCCTTAAGCGCAAGCTCGGGATCGTGCCGCGCGGGTTGATTGCCAGATATTCAGGCCGCCGGTTTTCACCCGCGGGAATATTGATTACCGCAACTTCAAAGACCTCCTCAACTTCCTCAAGGATGATATTGGCCGCGGTCGAGCAGGAGCCCGGCGCCATGTAGAGGCACATGTTGCTCATCAGGCCGCTCCCACGCTTGCTGCGGGGCCGCCATAGCCATGGGCAGCGAGTAACAGCAGATTGGCATTTTGAGAGAACTCCACCCAGGCCGCGGCAATGTCGCGCAGCATGGCGTTCATATAATCGCGCGGCGGCTTGTGCTCTTCCGGGAAATTAGAAAGCGCGCAGGATGTGGCGTTGTATTCCATGACATCTGCCAGCAACCCGTCGAGGAAGAGTTTGAACGGGGCCTGCACGGCGGGAAGCAGGCTTGAGCGTCCACGCCCGACCGACGCCCCGGCGCAGTCAAATTGCAGCCCTTCGATCTGTGCCAGCGCATTGGCGAAGACGCTTTCCACTGCGGCCAGTAAGGCGCGCTGCGTCAACTGGTCACTGTCTTGCCGCATCAGGCTGCGCGCCAAGGTGGCGCGATAGGCGGAAAAGCCGGCCGTGCGCTGCGCTTCCACCCACTTGCCGAAGCTGCTCAGCGCAGTGGCATTGGCCGGCCGGGCCCGCAGTTCGGCGCGTTCGCGTGCTTCACGAATGATCTGTGCAACCCGGTGCGCGGAATCGAGCGCACCCTCGAGATAGCCGGGAGCGCGCGCCGAGGTTTCCGCCCCCGAGAAATAAAGCCTCTCACCCCAATGGGCGCTGCGCAGCAGGCTGTCTGCGACGGGGGGATGATTGTCCGGCGTATGGGCAAGATCTGAGGCCGAGCAGGTGAAGGCTTCGCTCGCCCAGTCCCGGTAATACTGCCCTTGCGTTTCGAGTTCGGGGCCGTAAAGCTGCGTTAACTGACTGGCGATCAGCATCGGCAGCCCCTCAGCGAAAACGTGGCGCAGATCGGCGGATAGGCTCAGAAACCCGCCGAGGCCAGCGTGGTCCCCCGTGACATCGCAAGCGTCCCACGTTTCGGCGAGCACAGCCTGTTCGTGAGAAACGAAGGCAGATCCGGACAGCCCCGCTTTTCTCCACACCGCGCTCGTGCAAGCGACGCCGACCTTGGCGCAAGTCGCCATCCAGGTCTGCGTTTGTTGTAGAGCAGACAGGGTTGCCCGGTCCAGCGACGGGGAAAATGTCAGGGATGCGACAAGCCGTGGCGGCAGAGCCAGCACGCAGCATCGGGCCATCGCTTCGCCGCCCCCACTGTAGGAACACCACGCGATCCGCACATGGGTGCCTTCGTCGAACACGGCCTGAACCACGTGGCCCAGCCGCATTTCGGTCTGAGAGAGCCGTGCGGCCAGCGCCTTTGTGAGCTGTTCCATACCGCCGAGAAGACGGTGCGCCTCGCCGTGGATGGGCGAGGGAGGTGTCTGTTCGGGGCTCATCTCAGGATCGGTCAACGACAGGTTTATTCCCTCATCCCTTTGGGGGAACGATGGAATTTCAAGACGTTTGGCGAGCGCCGCGACAAGAGGCTGCCGGTGCGGCCAGAACCACGTCGCCCCCAGATCAACCGCCAAGCCGCCGTTGGAATCCGTCTCGGTCAGGATGCGTCCACCCAGGCGTTCCCGCGCTTCGACGACAAGCACCGACAGACCTTGCGCTTCCAGCATTTCGGCCAGCGCAAGACCGCTTAGGCCTGCTCCGACTATGGCGACATCGTACATGGCTTACTCCCCGACGGCTTGTGTCGCTGCACGCCATGCAAGAACCGGACAATTTGCCGCCGTGGCATGATACTTGTTTGCAGAGGGTATCGGACCGGTGCCGATTGCTGCCGGCAATAGAAGGGACGCGCATGCCAGAGCTCGAAATCGCGGAAGAGGATTTGCGGGAGCGGGCGCAGACCGTCCTTGCCTATCATCGCCGGACCAAGCACCGGCTGGATGGTTATGCGGCCGGCCCGGAAGCGCTCGACTGGGATGCCCAGCCATCTCCCTATCGGCATTTCGCGGGTGCCCCGGTCACGCCACTGCCGCTGGTTTCGGACGGGATCGACGCGCCTTTCGCGGCCGTGACGGGCCAGCATCGCGTGGCCTCGGCCGCGCTCGAGATCTGCAGCGTTGCGGCATTGCTCGAATTGTCCCTTGGTCTCGCCGCCATCAAGGAATACGGGCCAGACCGCTGGGCTGTGCGCTGCAATCCATCCAGCGGTAATCTGCACCCCACCGAAGCTTATGTATTGGCTGATGGCATCTCCGGGCTTCCGGACGGCCTGCATCATTACCGCCCGGGAGAGCATGCGCTGGAACGGCGCTGCACCATACGGTTGGAGCGTCGGGGCTTATGGATTGGGCTCAGCTCGATCATGTGGCGCGAGGCCTGGAAATATGGCGAGCGCGCCTTTCGCTATTGCCAGCTCGATATCGGTCACGCGCTCGGTGCGGTTGCGGCGGCCTGCGCCGTACTCGGCTGGCGCGCGCATGTGGTTCCAGCGAGCAGCAGCTCGGAGATCGGGCAGTTGTTGGGACTGGACAGGCCGCAGAATTTCGGACGCGCTGAAAGCGAGGAGCCGGAAGTGCTTCTCTTTATTGAAACCGCGCCGGAACGTATTGGTCTCGAGAGCATTCCCGCGCCCGTATGCCAGGGCGAAGCAAATTGGTCGGGCATTGCGAACCTGCTCGATCCCCATCCGATGTATCGCTGGCCAGTGATCGAGGCGGTGGCTGATGCAAGCCGGGGGACGGTCAAGAGCCTGACGCTCCAGGGCAACGCCCCGGCATTGCCTGCCCCTCAAGTCCGCGCGGCGGACATCATCCTGAAGCGCCGCAGCGCGCAGCGCTATGCCCGCGATTATGTGCTGCCTCGCGCCGCTTTCGCGCGCGTGCTGGACTCCGTCGCGCAACTTCTGCGCGGCACTGTGGTGCACCTGTTGGTATTTGTACACAATGTTGAAGGCCTGGAACGCGGACTCTACGCGCTTCCCCAAAGTCCCGCCGCCGAACCCCGGCTGCGCGCCGCACTGGATGGCGATTTTGCGTGGCAGGAGCTCCCGGCCATGCCGGAGATTTCATCATTCAGGCTGCTCGCCAGAGGTGATTTCCGCAAGCTGGTGCGCCCGTTGAGCTGCCATCAGGCCATCGCTGCAGATGCCTGTGTAACGATCTGCATGCTTGCCGAATTCGGCGACGCGGTAGCAGCCGATCCCTGGCGCTATCGCCAACTGCATTGGCAGGCGGGCCTGATCGGCCAGCGTTTCTATCTGGAGGCCGAAGCGCTTGGGCATAGCGGCACCGGCATAGGCTGCTTTCTGGATGACGAAGTGCATCGCCTGCTGGGGCTGACCGATGAGAGGTTCCAAGCCGTCTATCACTTCGCATTGGGCCGTGCGATTGCCGACGCGAGGATCAGTTCGACGTTCGCCTATTCAGGACGCTCCCGCCGGGAAGCGCGATTGTGATCGCCTATGGTCTTGCCCGGAAGATCAATCGTTTTCCGGTTCTGAAATTGGGGTTATCTGCGAATGACGAGGGCGCAAAGCCGCTGTGTCAAGCGAATTGCGGAATTGCCCCCTGGGCGAACTGAAGAACTGACCCCTTTTATTGCGTGCTGGTTTCGGTTTGTTCGAGCGTCGATCCGGTCTTCTGCAGAAGGCCGGATCGGTGCTTTTCGCGGCGCCTGTAGCTGTCCCCGCGGGTGGTGACCTCGGTGGAATGGTGCAGCAGCCGTTCCAGGATGGCGGTGGCGACCGCCAGGTCTCAGAACATACTGCCCCATTCCCCGACCGAGCGGTTGGAGGTGATCAGGATTGAACCGCCCCGGCTTTCCCGGAGGCTGTTTGGTTTAAGTTACGCTGCCATGGGCTGATTTTCGAGCATGGCGTAATATTCTGCCTCGGCTTCAGCGGGCGGCATGTTGCCGATGGGCTCCATGATGCGCCGGTTGTTGAACCAATCCACCCAGGTCAATGTTACGTATTCGACGGCCTCGAAGGATGGCGGATTCAACCGGTCGACGCAACACCCTGCAGATCGGCTCGCCCCCATGCGCCTCACGGTGATCGTCGATGAAGGCGATCATGTCTTCGACCGGCGGTCGAGCTCCGCCGCCGCCCAGCGCGAGGGATGTTTGCTCTCGTGATCCAAAACCATCCGAACCGCACGGCTGCGGACTTCAGGAGAGAATTTGTTCGTCATCTTGCTCACAATGGCTCCAGTCTACTTGAGAGTTGGAGCCTCCGGAAATCCCGGGGCGGTTCACCAGGCTAGGCGCTGGGTGTATTTTATGAACCCGCCTTGCGCGCTGTGCCCAAACCCGGCATGGGCGGCGCGGCTGGCCCGTCAGCCGATGATGCGCGGCGCGAAGGCGTTGATAATGAAGAGCACGCAGCCGAAGCCGCCCAGGTGGCGATAGAGCTCAAAGTCAGGCAGCCATGGCGGGTTTGGGCATGGCGCGCGAAACTGGCGGTTGACGTGGTGTTGATTTGCGGTGAGATTTGGCCCGTGATTTTTATCGGGAGTTAACCCGAAGTAAGAATGCTCCACTCTGACGGTGGGCCAGGGAACGATCTGAAACTGGGTCAATTTCTCGTAGAAATTTAGGGTCGTCGCGCGTCAATTCCCAACGCAAATTAACAGGGGAGGTATTCTGACTTAAAGCGGGGCGCTTTTTTGTTCCGTAGCATATTTACCCTGTCATGTTAGTATGGTTATTTATTCGCGAGTTTCGTCCACCATACCAGAGACATATGTAACAGCCCATCAGCCCCGCTCCGGGCTGCCTTTTCCACCCTCCATACAGGATCAAATGTGACCGCCATTGCATACCGCCCGCTGGGCACCACCGGTATCAACGTCAGCGCCATCGCCCTGGGCACCATGACCTGGGGCTCACAGAACAGCGAGGCCGAGGCCCATGCCCAGATCGATTATGCCTTGGAGCGTGGCATCAACTTCCTTGATACCGCCGAGATGTATCCGGTGACACCGTCCTCGCCCGAAACGCGCGGGCGCACCGAGGCGTATATCGGCAGCTGGATCGCCGCTTCCGGCCAGCGCGAAAAGATTGTGCTGGCAAGCAAGGTCTCCGGCCCCAGCCGCCACCTGCCAATCCGCGGCGGCAATAATCATCTGGACAAGGCCAATATCGACGCTGCCCTGCATGACAGCCTGCGCCGCCTGCGCACGGATTATCTCGATCTCTATCAGCTCCACTGGCCCGACCGTGCTGTGCCGGTGTTCGGCCAGCGCGGCCAGAGCCGGTTGAACGACCCTGAAGGCACTGTTAGCATCGAGGAAACGCTTGAAGCGCTCGCCGTGCATGTGAAAGCGGGCAAGATCCGTGCGATCGGCGTTTCGAACGAGACACCCTGGGGTGTGGGCGAATATCTGCGTCTGGCGCGCGAGAAGGGCCTGCCGCTGATCGCGTCGGTGCAAAACGCCTACAACCTGCTCAATCGCACGTTTGAGAGTGGGCTTTCTGAATATGCGCTGCGCGAGAAGGTCGGGTTGCTGGCCTATTCCCCCCTGGCCGCGGGGCATCTTTCCGGGAAATATCTGGGGGGCGTCACCCCGCCCGGTTCACGTGTGGCCCTTGCCCGCCAGTTCGTGCGCTACAACGCGCCGCAGCAGCCTGATGCCACCGCGCGCTATGTCGCAATCGCCCATGCCTTCGGTCTCTCGCCCGTGGCGCTCGCCCTTGCCTGGGTTTATCAGCAGTCTTTCGTGACCAGCTCGATCATCGGCGCCACCAGCCTGGAACAGCTCGCTGCCGATATCGATGGCAGTCTCGTCACATTGCCAGAGGATGCCGTCACGGCAATCAACAACGTGCATAGCCAGTATCCCGACCCGTGCCCCTGAGTGCGGGCCTCACGTATTCCACCAGGATTTGACCTGGGGCGGCCCTTGAATTTCCGCGAGTATCTATCCCAGGCCCGCTAATCAGGACGGAAGCGCGATCATCAGGGCAACTCCCGGTGAAAACCGGAGAGGAGAGGGGCGGCCTGCCGAATGCGGGGACAGGGCGGCAGGCCGGGGAGGGGCATTTTGCCGTGCAGCGCCATGTGCCGGGGCTTGCATTAACCAGGGGGGCAGCCCAAAGTTAAAGCAACAAAAACGATATTTGGGGATATGGCCCCGCTCCGGGCCAGGAAATCGATATGGCCGCTGCGGATCATGTGCGCGAGATCGAAACTGTCGGGTTGGGCGGTGCCACCACCCGCGATGCCTATGTCGTGCAATCCTGGCGACGTTGCCTGGACCAGCACCAGCTGGACCCGGCGGTGAATTGCGCGCCGGTGATCCTGCCCGCCGGGCGGTTGAAGGAGCACAGGCAGCAGGCGGAGGGGCTTATCGCCATTGCCCGTTCGGGGCTGGAGGGGCTGTACCGCCATGTCGCGGGCCAAGCCTATGTGCTTTTGCTCGCTGACAGCCAGGGAATTACCGTGGAGTATCTGGGTGACCCGCGCAATGATGGTGATCTGCGCAAGGCCGGTTTGTATATGGGGGCGGATTGGGCGGAGGCGCGGGCGGGAACATGCGCCATCGGCTCCTGCCTTGCCACAGGTGAGGCGCTGACAATCCATCAGAGCGACCATTTTGACATGACGCATACGCCCCTCTCCTGCACCGCGGCGCCTATTTATGACGCGGCGGGGCAGCTTTCGGCTGTGCTGGATATTTCATTACTCTCCTCGCTGCAGGAAAAGGCGAGCCAGAACCTTGCCCGGCATCTCGTCACCGCCACGGCACGGCGCATTGAGCTTGCCAACCTCATGGCGCGGACACGTCAGCAATGGGTGTTGCGCTTTGCCCTGTCGCCGGAGTTTCTTGATGTCGACCCGGAAGGGGGGATTGCCATTGATGACCGCGGCCGCATTGCGGGCGTGACCCACGGCGCGATGAGGATGCTGGCGCATGCAGGGGGGCTTGATTGGCGCACGCCGGAAAAACTCATCGGCCAGCCGGTTTCCCGCTTTCTTGATATCGAGGTGGATGATCTGCCGGGGCTGACGCGCCGCCGCCCGACGCAGGAGCGCTTTCTGCGCGCGCGCGATGGTAATTTGTTGTTCGCCCATGCCATTGAGCCGCCCGCGCGCCCGCGCGGCACCATGCCGGCGCTGCCGCCAGTGCTGCGCCAGCTGGGCGGGGACACGCCGCAAATTGGTGCGTTGCAGGCAAAGCTGGCCAAGTTGAGCCGCACGGGGCTGCCGATCTGCATTCATGGCGAGACCGGCACCGGCAAGGAATTCCTCGCCCGCGCGATTCACGAGGCAAGCGGGGCCAAGGGGGCGTTTGTGGCGATTAACTGCGCGGCTATCCCCGAGCAGCTCATTGAGGCGGAGTTGTTCGGCTACGCGCCGGGAGCGTTTACCGGCGCCGCGCCACGGGGGCGCAAGGGGCTGGTTGAGGAGGCTGATGGCGGCACGCTGTTTCTGGACGAGATCGGCGACATGCCGCTATTGTTGCAAACCCGGCTGCTGCGCGTGCTGGCCGAGCATGTGGTGCAGCCTATTGGTGCGGCGGCATCCCGGCCGGTGCGGTTCCGCGTCATCTCCGCCTCGCACCGTGCCCTGGCCGTGCTGGTGGAGCAGAAGCTCTTCCGCGAGGATTTGTATTACCGGTTGAATGCCGCAGCGCTCACCTTGCCGCCATTGCGCGAGCGGGAGGATTTCGAATGGCTGCTCGGCCGGATGCTGGCCCGGCACGCGCCGCGCGCGGCAACGCTCTCGCTCACGGCGGCGGCGCTGGCGGCTTTGCGGGCGCATCGCTGGCCCGGCAATCTGCGCGAGCTGGACAACGCCATCGCGGTGGCGGCGGCCTTGTGTACGGGCGGTGAGATTGGCATCGCCGATCTGCCGGAAACGGTTTTAGGGGGCGCGGACATGCCCGGAACCGAGGCCGGAAAGCTGGCGGCGGCATTGCGCGCCTGTGGAGGCAATGTCTCGGCGGCGGCGCGGCAATTGGGGGTGGACCGCACGACGATTCACCGCCAGATGCGCCGCTTTGGTCTCAGCCGCCACGGTTGAGCGCCGCAGTGGCGCCACAGTGTGGCGCCACTGCGGCTTATATCTAAAGTATTTTCAGACACTTAACTGTGGCATGCGGCTTGCTCTTCTCCCTAGCAACGATAAAAATGCAAGGAGAGGAAATTGCAAGCTCTACGTTTTCATACTGCCCGGGATCTACGCATTGAGGACATTCCCGCGCCGGACCGCCAGCCTCGCCCCGGCCAGGTGCTGGTACGCAACCGCTTCGTGGGCATATGCGGCACGGATCTGCACGAATACGCGTATGGTCCGATTTTTATCCCCAAAACGCCGCACCCCTTCACCGGCGCGCATGGGCCGCAAATTCTCGGGCATGAATTTGGCGGCGTTGTTACCGCCATAGGTGAGGGCGTGACCAATGTGCAGCCCGGTGACCGTGTTTCCATCCAGCCGCTGATCATGCCCCGCACCGGGGATTACTATGCCGAGCGCGGGCTGTTCCACCTTAGCCCGCAACTGGCGCTTGTTGGGCTGAGCTGGGTCTGGGGCGGCATGGCCGAAGAGGCCATGGTGCATGACTATAATGTACAGAAAATCCCGGATGAGCTGAGTGATGAGGAGGCGGCTCTGGTGGAACCCGCGGCGGTTGCCGTGTATTCCTGCGACCGTGGCGGCGTGAGTGCGGGTAGTGCTGTGCTCGTTACTGGCGCTGGGCCGATTGGCATGCTCACCTTGCTGGCGGCGCGGGCGGCCGGGGCAACCACGCTGCTTCTCTCGGACATCAACGATGCCCGTCTCGCTTTTGCCCGGCAGGTGCTGCCGGAGGTCATCACCATCAACCCTGCGCGCCAGGATGTGGGGGCGGTGGTGCGGGCCCGCACGGAAGGGCAGGCCGGATGTGACGTGGCGCTGGAATGCGTGGGCAATGAGCATGCGCTGAAGGCCTGCCTGGATGCTGTTCGCAAACAGGGCGTGGTGGTGCAGACTGGGTTGCATCCGCGTGAAAACCCGCTCGACTGGTTCCAGGTGACGTTCAAGGATGTCGATTTGCGGGGCGCCTGGGCCTACCCCACGCATTACTGGCCGCGCGTCATCAGGCTCATCGCCTCAGGCGCTCTGCCCGCATCCAAGGTCGTCACCGCCCGCATCAAGTTACGGGATGCGGTGGCGCAGGGGTTTGAGGCCCTGCTCGACCCCGCGGGCAGACATTTAAAAATACTCATCGATCTCGCCGCCTGATAACCAAGAAAGGAAACGGACATGCATGACATGACAATCGAAACTCGTTCCACGGCGCCGCGCGCCATTGCCGAGGGGTGGGTGGCGGCCTTCAACGCGGCCCTGGAAAGGCAAGATATCGAGGCGGCATCGCGGCTTTTCGCCGGGACGAGCTTCTGGCGCGATCTTGTAGCTTTCACCTGGAATCTGAAGACGGTGGAGAATCAGGCTGGCGTGCGCGATATGCTGAGCGCCACGCTGCCGCAATTGGGGCAGGTTACCTTCAGCATCGCCGCCGAGCCGGTGCAGGCAGGTGACAGTGTCGAGGTCTGGCTTAGCTTCGAGACCGGAGCGGGGCGGGGCGAGGGCTTTCTGCGGCTGCGGGACGGGCTGGCCTGGACGCTACTGACGGCACTGACGGAGCTGAAAGGCTTTGAGGAGCCGAGCGGCACGCGCCGCCCGCTGGGGGCTGAACACGGCATCGCCCGCAACCGCAAGAGCTGGGCGGAAAAGCGCGAGGAGGAGGCGCGCACGCTGGGTTATGAGACGCAGCCTTATGTGCTGGTCATCGGTGGCGGCCAGGGCGGCATTGCGCTAGGCGCGCGGCTGCGCCAGCTTGGGGTGCCGGCCATTGTCATCGACAAACATGACCGCCCCGGCGACCAGTGGCGCAAGCGCTACAAATCCCTCTCCCTGCACGACCCGGTGTGGTACGACCATCTGCCGTATATCGATTTCCCCAAGAACTGGCCTGTATTCTCGCCAAAGGACAAGATCGGCGACTGGCTGGAAATGTACACCAAGGTCATGGAGATCAATTACTGGCCGAAGACCGTGGCGAAGAGCGCGGTGTTCGATGAGGCAAGCAAGACATGGCGCGTGACTGTATTGCGTGATGGGCAGGAGATTGAGCTGCGCCCCACCCAGCTCGTGCTTGCCACGGGCATGTCGGGCAAGCCGAGCATCCCCAAGTTCAAAGGTGCGGAGAGTTTCCGGGGCGAGCAGCAGCACAGCTCCCAGCATCCGGGGCCCGATGCTTATGCGGGCAAGAAGGTGGTGGTGATTGGCGCCAACAACTCCGCACACGACATTTGCGCGGCGCTGTGGGAGGCTGGCGCGGATGTAACAATGGTGCAGCGCTCCAGCACGCATATCGTGCGCTCAGCCTCGCTGATGGAGGAAGCGCTGGGCGGGCTCTATTCGGAATGCGCTGTGGAAAACGGCATCACCACCCGCAAGGCGGATATGATTTTTGCCTCCCTGCCATACAAGATCATGCACGAATTCCATGTGCCGGTATACGATAAGATCAAGGCGCGGGATGCGGATTTCTATGCCGCGCTGCGCCAGGCCGGGTTCATGCTGGATTTCGGGTCTGATGAATCCGGCCTGTTCATGAAATATCTGCGCCGCGGCTCGGGATATTATATTGATGTCGGCGCCTGCGATCTTGTCATTGATGGCAGAATCAAACTGAAAAGCCGTGTCGAGATTGAGGAAATTACCGAAGGTGGCGTGAAGTTTGCCGATGGCAGTGAGCTGCCGGCGGATCTCATTGTCTATGCCACGGGCTATGGCTCAATGAATGGCTGGGCAGCGGATCTGATCAGCCAGGAGGTGGCGGACAAGGTCGGCAAGGTGTGGGGGCTGGGTTCAAACACGCCGAAAGACCCGGGCCCGTGGGAGGGTGAAGAGCGCAACATGTGGAAGCCGACCCAGCAGGAAAATCTTTGGTTCCATGGCGGCAATCTGCATCAGTCACGCCATTACTCACTGTATCTTGCCCTGCAGCTCAAGGCGCGGTTGGAGGGGCTGCCCACGCCCGTCTATGCTCTACAACCAGTGCATCATTTACACTGAGGTTTAACATATCGCGGCGGCACACGACCTGGGCACTATAGGTCATGAATGAACACCGTCGGTATTAGGCCGTTCTTCGGAGATGAAGTGGCCGAAGCTTGTGAGTGTATGCGCCTCGACTGTCTAGGCGAATTTCATGGACCTTGCCGGCGCGGCCCATGCTGCCGCCGAACGTGATGACCAGCACGGTGATCTTGCTGGTCATCAACGGTTCGGTCTGCTTGATGGTCTCGATCATCAACCGTGCGCGATCTTCGCCGGAGCCGCCGTAAGCGTCTGTTCGTTTGTTTGATTCATTCTGCAGGAACGGATCGTGGAGGTAGCCATTGGCGCCGTGCAGTCCGTGGCGATCAGTCCGGCACCCGCACGCTGTGCAAAATAATCGGCACATAGCTCGAAAGTGCCGTAGAGCACCCGGTCTGAGGTCAGCGCGATCGCCGCCACTTTGGCGACGTCGCGGTAGTCGACGCGCGAAAAGCGAGTTTCGTCCGACCAGGGTTCCGCGGCCACGCCGGTTTCGACGATGTCCTTCCATGCGCTGCCGCGAAGCTGATGATCACACCTTCGGTCAGCGCGCGCGGTTCGCGACTTGCCTCAGCCGGCCCCTGCCGCCCTGGTCCAGCCACCGCCCAGCGCCCGCACCAGATCAACGCTCGCCACCAGCCGGCGCGTGGCGATGGTCAGCGCCGTGCGCTGCGCATCCAGATCCGCCGTCTGCGCCGTCACGACATCGAGATAGGTCACGGCCCCGCCCTCATAGAGGCTCATGGCCAGATCGGCCGTGTGATCCGCTGCCTGTACGGCATCGGCCTGCTGCGTGGACTCCGTGGCCAGATCGTTGCAAAGCCACAGATTGTCCTCGACCTGCTGGAACGCGGTGAGCGCGGTGGAGCGGTAGACCTCGCCCGCTTGGTTGAACTGGTCGAGCGCTACCCTCACCGCGGCGCGGCGGGCGCCGCCATTGAACAAGGTGAGCGCCAGCGAGGGGCCCAGCGACCACAGGCTGTTGGAGGCGTTGAACAGGTTTATGCCGCCGCCCGCATCCTGGAAGCCGCCGGAGGCATCCAGGGTGATCGTGGGGAAGAAGGCGGCGCGGGCAACGCCGATCCCGGCATTTGCCTCCGCCGCGCGGCGTTCGGCCGCCGCGACATCCGGCCGGCGCTGCAGCAATGCCGATGGCGCTGCCACCGGCACCTGTGGCGGCGCGGGCAATGCCGGGTCCGGTGGCAGTGAGAAGGACGGTGCGGGCACTCCGACAAGGCTGGCGATTTCATCCGCATACAGGGCCCGCGCCGCGATGACATCCGTATCCGCCGCACGCGTGGTTTCGTACTGGGTTTGGGCGCGGCCGACATCCAGGCCGGAAACGATGCCGCCCGCATGCTGCGCCTCGGTCAGCTGCAGCGCGCGCAGATAAGCGGCGGCGGTCTGGGTCAGCAACTGCTCCTGTGCATCCAGTCCACGCAGGTTGAAATATGCGTCGGCCAGCTCGGCCTCCAGGCTTAGCCGCAGGGCTGCGGCGTCGTACGCGCTGGCCTCTGCCTCGTCATTGCCCGCCGCCACTTGGTTGCGCACCCGGCCCCACAGATCAAGCTCATAGGAGAACGTGCCTTCGAGCACGTCGTCGGCGTAGACATCCGGACCGGACGTTTCGCGCAGCGGCCGCTCGGCCGATTGCCGGTTCTGAGTCGCGCTACCGCCGATGCCCAGGAATGGATATTGCGCCGCCGCGGCCTGGGTGGCGTATTGCCGCGCCTGGTCGTAGCGCGAGAGCACGATGGCGAGGTCGGGGTTGCCTGTTTCGACCTGCTGTTCCAGCCGGTCCAGAACCGGATCGTTATATATGTGCCACCAATCGCCGCGCGGGGCATTGTCGGCAGGTTGCGCTGGAGTCCATGGCCCCATGCCGTTATAGGCCACCGGCGCGGCGAGCGTGGGCGGAGCGTATTTCGGTGCCAGATTGCAGCCTGTGAGCGTCAGCATCGCGAGGCTGGCACTCAAACGGATTTTATCGCAGCGCATTAACAACATTCACCGCATCACCTTGTTCGAGCGCGTCGGGCGGATTGTTGATCACCCGGTCGGCATGGTTCACCCCATATGCGATTTCCACCGTGGCGCCGAAATCGCGGCCGATCGTCACCGGCTTCATGACCACCCGGCCATCGGCGCCGATGGTCGCCACTTGCATGCCGCCATCGCGGAACATTAACGCGCTGGAGGGCAGCATGAATGCCTTCGGATTCGGCGGCAGGGCGATGTGCACCTGCGCGTAGTCACCCGGCTGGAGTAAATTTTTGGGGTTGTCCGTCTGGAACTGCACCAGAAGCGTGCCGGAGCCGGTGTTGATGGCGCTGGCCGTGGAGGCGAGCGTGGCCGTGAAGCTTTGGCCCGGATATTCCGGCACAATGAAGGTGGCCTTCATGCCGGGCTTGATCTCGGCGGAATAGACCTGAGGCACGGCAACATAAATGCGCAGCCTGTGCTCATCATCGACTGTGAACAGGGGCGTCTGGTTCGGGCTGCCGACTGAGATCAGAGCTCCGACATCGGTGGAACGGCTCGTGACCACGCCCGCGAAGGGGGCGGTGATGCGCTTGAAGGCTTCCTGCGCGAGCAGCCTGTCGACATTGGCGCGCGCGGCATCCATGGCCGCGGTCTGGGCCGCGAAATCAGCATTCTTTTCGTCAGCGTCCTGCTGCGCAACCGCATCCTTGGCCAGCAGCGCGTTCCAGCGCTGTGCGGTGGTGGCCGCCAGATGCTGGTTGGCGACGGCAGTGGCGAGACCGGCCCGCGCCTGCGCAAGCTGCTGGTCGAGGTCCGGCGTGTCGATATCGGCGAGCAGTTGTCCGGCCTGAACCTGGGTGCCGATATCGGTATACCAGCGGTTGAGGTAGCCGCTGACCTGCGCGTAGATAGGCGCCTCATAAAACGCCCGGATATTGCCTGGCAGCACGAGAACCCGGCTGCCCTCGCCATTGGAGGGGCTGATGACCGTGACCGCCGGCTCCACCGCCGCCTGGGTCTCGACCGCGAGGCCGTGGCTGGACGTGAGACGGATGACGAGCCCGGCGGCCACGATCAGAACAGCGGCGCATGCGATGACGATGAACATCGTCTTCAGCCATTGCGGCCGCTTATAGCGCAGCATGTCGGCGGAGTTGGGCATTTATCGTCTCCTGTTACGGTCCGGCATCCGGACCGCCCATGGGCCGGGTATGTTCACGGCCATGCACAATACTAAAAATCACGGGCACAAACAGCAATGTTGCGCAGGTGGCGAAGATGAGGCCGCCGATCACGGCGCGCCCGAGCGGGGCGTTCTGCTCGCCGCCCTCACCGAGCCCAAGCGCCATCGGCGACATGCCGATGATCATCGCGAGCGCCGTCATCAGCACCGGGCGGAAGCGGGTGATGCCCGCCTCGACCGCCGCTACCACGGCGCTGTGCCCGGCCGCCAAGCGCTCCCGCGCGAAGCTGACGACCAGGATGGAGTTGGCCGTCGCCACGCCCATGCACATGATCGCGCCTGTCAGCGCGGGCACGGAAAGCGTTGTATGCGTGGCGAACAGCATCCAGACGATACCAGCCAGCGCCGCGGGCAGCGCTGTAATGATGACGAACGGGTCCAGCCAGGACTGGAAGTTTACCACAATCAGCAGGTAGATCATCACGATCGCCCCGAGCAGGCCGAGGAACAGGCCGGTGAAGGCGGCGTCCATCGTCGCCACCTGGCCGCGCAGCACGACATGGCTGCCCCTGGGCACGTCCTGGGTCGTTTGGGCGATGAGCGCGCGGACATCAGAGGCGACGCCGCCCAGATCGCGGTCCTGCGCCGTAGCAAAAATATCGATCACCGGCTGCACATTGTAATGGGTGACGACTGCATCCGAATCGCTGCGCGTGATCGTGGCCAAGCCGCCCAAGACCTCTATCCCGGTATGGGATGGGCCGGTGACGGGGATGTTCTCGAGGTTCGACAAAGTATCGACCCTGTATTCGGGCACTTGGGCAACGATGGGATAGGACACACCGCTGACCGGATCGAGCCAGTAGATGGGCGCGGTTTGCGCCGTGCCGGCGAGCGATGTCGCCAGACTGTTTGTCACGTCCAGCTCCGTCAGCCCGAATTCATTGATCCGCGAACGGTCGACATTGACATTGAGCTGGGGATTGTCGCTCGATTGCTGGATGCGGGCATCGGCGATGCCGGGAATGCCGCGCATCCGGCGCAGCAGGGAGATGGCATAGGCCTGATTGGCGGCTTGGTTCTGGCCGATGATCTGAAGGTCGAGCGGGGCGGGCGAGCCGAAATTGAGAATCTGGCTGACAATGTCCGCAGGCAGGAAGGAGAAGGTGGTGCCGGGAAAGGCCACCGGCAGGCGCCGGCGCAGCAGGCGCACATAATCCGCGGTGGGCCGGTGGCCGGGCTTCAGGCTGATAAAGATATCGCCGTCCTGATACCCGATGATGCCATCATTGCTGTAGATCAGATTGATCGAGCTGATTGGCAGGCCGATATTATCAACGATTGAATCAAGCTCGCTGGGCGGAATGACCTGGCGAATCTGGCTTTCGATATCGCCGAACATCGTCGAGGCATCCTCGATGCGCGTTCCCACGGGCGGGCGGACATGCAGCGTGATCTGGCCGGAATCCACGGAGGGAAAGAAATTCTCACCGAGGAACGGCGCCAGGCCGAAGGACAGCACGACAAACCCGAGAAAGCCAAGCACGAATCTACGGCGGTTCGCCGTCGCGACAGCCATTGCCAGCAGGTTGCGGTAGCCTTCCCGCAGCCGCTCGAAACGCGCCTCGAACCCAAGCTGGAAGCGCACCAGCGGGTTACGTGCTGGCGGTGGCGGCGGTGCGCCGTCCTCATGCGGCGCATGTGTCCGCAGCAGATACATCGCCAAGGTGGGCACCAGGGTCCGGGACAGGATGAATGAGGCGATCATCGCGAACACCACCGCCTCGGCCATAGGCGCGAACAGATAGCCGGCGATACCGCCTAGCATGAACATCGGCACGAAGACGATGCAGATGCAGAGCAGGGAGACGAAAGCGGGAGTCACGATCTGCGCGGCGCCATCCAGTATGGCGGTCTTGATGTCCTTGCCGTGTTCCAGATGCCAGTTGATGTTCTCGATGGTGACCGTGCCGTCATCGACGAGAATGCCGACGGCGAGCGCCAGTCCGCCGAGGGTCATGATATTGAGGGTCTGCCCGATGGCGGAAAGCGCTGCCACCGAGGAGAGGATGGCCAGCGGGATGGAGGTGGCGATAATCAGTGTGGAGCGCCAGCTCCCCAGAAACAGCAGGATCATCAGGCTGGTGAGCGCCGCGGCGATGACGCCTTCCCGGATCACCCCGGAGATGGCGGATTTCACGAAGATCGACTGGTCGTTCAGCGTGTGGATTTCCAGTCCGGGCGGCATGGTCTCTTCAATGCCGGGAAGCATGTCCTTGATGCCCTGCACGACGGCGAGCGTCGAACCATCGCCGGTTTTCAGGATCGAGGTGAGAACGGAGCGGACACCGTTGACATGCACGATGCTCTGCTGCGGCGGAGAACCATCCCGCACATTGCCGACATCATGAATGTAGATGGTGGCGCCCTTGACCGTCTTGATCGGTATGTTGTTCAGGGCGTCGATTGTTAGCGGCGCGTCATTCAGGTTCACCGTGTACTGCGCGGAGCCGATCTTCACCGTGCCCGCCGGTTCGATCTGGTTCTGCGCGGCAATGGCGGCGCCGACATCCTGCGCGGAAAGCCCATCCGCCTGCAGCGCCTGCGGGTCGAGATCGACCTGTACCTGCCGGACCTTGCCGCCATAGGAATACGGAATGGCCACACCGGGGACGGTGCTGAGCGTGGGGCGTACGAAATTCTGCGCCAAATCCAGGATTCTCTGCTCAGGCAGTGTCTTGCTGGATGTCGTCAATTGCAGCACCGGCACGGTGGAGGCGTCATAATTCAGGATCAGCGGCGGAGACGCGCCGGGCGGCATCTGATGCAGGATCGTCTGCGAGATCGACGTCACCTGCGCGGTGGCGGTGCGGATATCGACATTCGGCTGGAAGTAGATCTTGACGATGCCGATGCCGGGCAGCGACTGGCTCTCGATATGCTCGATGTTATTGACGGTGGTGGTCAGGATCCGCTCATAGGGTGTGATGATGCGGCCGGACATCTGGTCCGGCGACAGCCCCGTATAGCTCCACGCCACGCCGATGACCGGAATGCGAATGCTCGGGAAAATATCGGTGGGGGTGCTTACCGCAGACAGCACGCCGACGATGAGAATAACCAGGGCCAGGACGATGAATGTATAAGGGCGCTGCAGCGCGACGCGGACAAGCCAGATCATGTGGCGGTCACCCTATTGCGCGCGCCATGTCCGCCCGCCTTTGTGCAGGGTAAGCGCATTTCGTTTAACATCATGGTCCTGGCTTCTTCCTCGTCTTGGCCACAGGCTCGTCGGCTACCCGATGGCGTATTGCTTATATGCCGCCATCGGCATGCGGGGCGCCGCGGGAAGCGACAGGAGAAAAGGATAGCATGACCATTACGTGTACTCCCGGATAAGTAAGCCGTGCTTCCCTATATATATTCGGTCGGGAAGAATAACAGGCTTACCCTGGGAAGGGTGGGTAATTATCTTGTTCAGACGCCGGTAGTTCGAGCTATACCATTGAAAGTAAAAAATTTTTCGTTTTTAGATGTGGTTGCAATGCCTTGAGCATATGCTTGGGTAGTTCCGGTCCGGACGCGACTTGCCGGAGGGCGTATTCAAGTGGCCAATCGCAGTCTGTCGGATTGGGAGGCTCGGGGTCCGGGATAGCGGTTTAGCACGCCGTTAGAATAACCGGCGTGCCAAGCGGCGTGATGGTGAGCGCTGCGAGCTTGACGGAACCGGTGACCTGGAAATTAAACCGGCATGGCAGAGGGCGGCATGCCGCCCAAAATGCTGAGTTGCGGATTGAACTGCACAATGCCTTGGGCGTGCTCAGGCGAAATCCGCGCCTAACAGCCTGCCGAAATTTGTCTTTCGTGTTTGCTCGTAATGTTAAGTCGCTGAGCTTGGGTCACCGGGTTGTCAGCGGATGCGCCGCTGTGAGACCTGACCGTGTTTACCAAGCACCGTAAACGCCCGCTGAATGGTGACGTGGCGGGTGGCGTTTTGCGGCCTATAACGGGTGATCCGGCGGTTGAGAGGCTGCTTTCATCTGAGCATTTGCCGGTGGACGCCAGACTGGGGCAGAGCCGCGGCCGGGCTACGTAAAACCTGCCATCGTGGCCTCAAGCGCGTTGCTTGGATGGCGATGCTCACAATGGCCGCTTGCAGTCCCGACCGCAGACAGCTCGGATAAGGCGCGATTCAATGCGGCGGGAGGTAATCGCCCCGGCATGATGGCAATGGGCGGCAGTCAGACTTGCCCGCGCTTCGGCGCAGTCTGCAGCGCGCTGAGAAGGGCTTCCGGTGTGATCGGCAGATGGCGCATCCGAACGCCCACGGCAGCGAAGATCGCGTTGGCGATTGCAGGAGCCACGACGGTGGTGCCAGGCTCGCCCAACCCTGTCGGCACCTCGGTGCTCTCAACGAGTTCGATCACCACTTCTGGCGCGTCGATCATGCGCAGCGGCGTGTAGCTGTCGAGATTCGTATCGGTCACCTGGCCGTTCTTGAATTCGGTGCCCTCGTAGAGCGCCATCGACACGCCCCACATCGCGCCGCCCTCAATCTGCGCCCGCGCGCCGGCCGGATCGACGACGGTGCCGCAATCGACCACCAGCCAGATCTTCTGCACAGCCACGTAGCCCGTCATTCGGTCGACATGCACCTGTACGGCGCCACCAACCCATGTGGGCATTGAGCGCGACTGGCCATAGGTGGTGGCCAACCCGATCGCGGTATCCGCGGGCGGGGCGCTTTGGCCATAACCTGAGAGTTCAGCTACCCGCTTCAGCACGGCCGCCTGCCGCGTGGCTCCCCCAACGGCATTGGGCGCGGAACCCGCATTGCGCCCCGCGGCGGTGAAATGGTCGAGGCGGAATTGCAGCGGGTCCTTCCCGGCATGGCGGGCGGCTTCGTCCATGAAGCTTTCCACCGCGAAATTGATCCAGCCCGGCGAGACGGAGCGCAGCCAACCGGGGCGGAAGGTCGATTCAGCCAGCTCGTTCGAGATCGCGCGGGCGCGCTGCGCCCCGACATCGTACCAATGATCCACGCCGTCCGAGGCGAAGGGATCATAGGGCTGGCCATTTACGCCCTTGGGCATGAAGGCGGGCAGCATCACCTTCGTTGGCCAGCCAGAGGCCACGGCGGTGTCCATCGCAATCACCTGCTTATTGGAATCAAATGCCATCTTCAGGCGCGACATGGTCGGCGGGCGCACGCTGTCGAAGCGCACATCGTCCGGGCGCATCATCACCATCTTCACCGGCTTGCCGCCGAGCATTTGCGAGGCCAGCGCCACCGGCACAGTATAGTCACCGTTCAGCCGCCGCCCGAAGCCGCCGCCCAGCATGTAGGTGCGCATGATGACCTTGTCCTCGTCCACGCCCAAGGCCTTTTGCAGCCACGGCAGGCACAGTGATTGCCATTGATTGCCGGTGTGGATCTCCCATACGCCGTCCTGGTTCTGGAAGGCGAGGGCGTTCAGCGGTTCGAGCTGGAAATGCAGGACGGTCTGGGTGGTATAGGTAGCGGCGAATGTGTCGGCCGCTTTGGCGAAGACCGGATCTACATCGGTGTTGCCGGTATCGAGCACCGCGCCTGTGGCGGGATCCTCAATCAGGCGCTGGTTCTCGGCCTGAATCTCGGCCTCACCGACTTGCTGTGCGTTGCCCTTGATGTCGTAGCTGATTTTCACCAGCTTCGCGGCCTTATGCGCGGCCCAGAGATTGTCAGCGACGACCATCGCCCAGCCAGGCACGGTCCCGGACTGGTCGTCGATCTTTAGCGTTCGCTGGTAACCCTTTACGCTCTTTGCCGCGCTGTCGTCGATCGCGGTGATGGTGCAGCCATAGCGCGTCGGCGGCAGAATTGGCGCCGCATGCACCATGCCCTCGGCCTTGGCGTCGATGCCGTAAATCGTCTGCCCCGTGGTCTTGGTGCGGATATCGAGGGCCTGCAGCTCCTTGCCCAGCAGCTTCAGCTCGCCATGGGGTTTCAGCGGCAGGGTCTTCATCTCATCGGCGGTGAAGCTGCGGGTGATGCCCTTGGCTACCAAATCGCCGAAGCCGGCCTGATGCCCGCCGCCGGAGACAATGCCGTTCTCGACCGTGATTTTGGCCGGGTGGATGCCCCACAGCCGGGCCGCCGTCTCGGTCAGGGCGATGCGCCCAGCGGCACCGGCCTGCCGGTAGACCGGCCAGCTCTGCCACACGGACCAGCTGCCGCCGGTGACCATCAGGCCCCATTTTGGGTCTGTATCAACATGGTCGATATGCACGTCATCCCAGTTGGCGCCGAGCTCGTCGGCCAGGATGCGGGCTATGGAGGTGCCGACATGCTGGCCCATCTCGGCACGGATGATGTTGACGTTCACCTTTCCGGCGCTGTCGATCCAATACCAGATTGCGGGTTCGTATCTCTCCCCCGCGGCTTCGATGGGCAGGCCATCCGGCGCCTCGGGGTTCATGGCCGCGTGCGCGCGGCGCGGGAAGCCAAACATGGCGCCAGCCGCGCACATTGAGACGAGGAAGCCGCGGCGGCCGAGTTCGGGCATGGCCCTCTTATGGGGCGGGAACATGTCGTTAGCCATTGGCGGAGGTCCCCCTCATCGCGGCGGCGGCCAGGTGGATGGCGGCGCGGATGCGGTTATAGGTCATGCAGCGGCACAAATTGCCGGTCATCACCGCGTCGATATCCTTGTCGGTCGGGTTGGGGATGTCCTTGAGCAGCGCCGCCGCCGTCATGATCTGGCCTGACTGGCAGTAGCCGCATTGTGGCACCTGCAGATCGCGCCAGGCGACTTGAACGGGGTGTTCGCCCTGCGGATCGAGCCCCTCGATCGTGGTGATATCGGCACCCGCGACATCCTTCATGAGGGTGATGCAGCTACGCGTTGGGCGGCCACCGATATGCACGGTGCAGGCACCGCACAGCCCTTCGCCACAGCCGAATTTCGTGCCCGTCAGACCGGCTTCGTCGCGGATCGCCCAAAGCAGGGAGCTGTCCGGTTCGGCCTCAAGGCTGACCTGGCGTCCGTTGATGGTGAACTCGATCATGGTCATGTCCTCGTCAGTGAGTTCCGACGTGGTCGCGCACGGATTTCACGGTTGTTTCTAAGTTCTGCCAAGGCGGCAGACCGGCCTGGGTGGTCCGCACATATTGGGCGATGGCCGCGATCTGGCTGTCGTCTAGCGCCGTGCGGAAGGCGGGCATGGCCACGCCGTGCGTACCGTCAGCTGCGGGGACACCATCGAGAATCGCGTGGATCAGGTTCGACGGATCATCCAGCCGCACGGAGGAGTTGATACCAAGGTCCGGGCGCTCGGTCTTTATCCCCGTGGGTGAGGGATTGTAGTGGCAGGAGGCGCAGGCCGAGGTGTAGAGCCGTTCGCCCAGATCCTTGCGGTAGTCCGGCTCAGGCTGCCCGGCCTGGATGCTAGCCAGTACGGCGGGGTTTTGCGCCGGGTCACTCTCCGGCGCGTTGACGATGGCGCCAAAGTAAGTGGCAATCGCGGCGATGTCGCTGTCGGGCAGTTGGGTGATGCCGGCATGGACCACCGGCCCCATCGGGCCGGTTGCGGCGGCATGGTAGATGTCCGAGCCGGTCTTCAGGTAATTCGAGAAGGCGGCCACCGTCCAGGGTACGCCGGAGGGGTTGGCGCTTGTCAGCGGCGGCGCTGTCCAGCTATCGATCACGGCCCCCGCATATAGCTTGCCCGGCTCTTCCGCGCCGAGCGCATTGCGCGGCGTATGGCAGGCGCCGCAATGTGAGATCCCCTCGGCCAGATAGGCGCCGCGGTTCCATTCGGCGGATTTCGCCGGGTCAGGCGCAAAGCGGCCCTCATGGAAGAAAAGCAGCTTCCACGCGGCCTGCAGAATGCGCTGGTTCAGTGGAAAGGGGAATTCCGGCTGTTTCGTGACCTCATGCACCGGAGCAACATCGGTCATGATATAGGCGTAGATCGCGTCCACGTCCGGGTCCGACAGCTTGGTGAAATGGTCATAGGGGAAGACCGGGAACAGGTTGCGGCCTTCGCGGTCGACACCCTCATGCATGGCGCGGCGGAAGGCCGTGAGTGACCACAGGCCGATGCCGGTCTCGGGGTCAGGGGTGATGTTCGAGGCGTAGATCGTGCCGAACGGGGTCGCCATCTTGTAGTTACCGGCGAAGGGGGCGCCCCCGCCATTCTCGGTGTGACAGGTCTCGCAATAGCCCGCGGCAGTGAGGATGCGCCCATGCTCGATTGTGGCTGCATCGAATTGCGGCCGCGCCGAGGAGCTCAGTGCGGGCAGGCTGCTGTGCCACGCATAGATGCTAAACCCGCAAATCACGATGATGACGGCTGCGGCAAGCCCATAAAAAATGGATTTAAGCATAAGAGCATCAATCCTTGTAGATAATGGTTGCCGCAAACATAGGGCATAATACCAGCACAATAAAGTAAAGTGCCAAAGGTGCCAACTAGCATTATAATCATGGTTTTTATCTTATGCTATTGATCTGCCATGAGAATTATTGGGGTAGAGCGGCCCCATGGAGCTTAAACGCATAGCGATCGATACGTCGGGACTGGCTTCCGCCCTGGTGACGTTTATGCAGATGGGGGGCGCGTGGCGGAACTTGATATGAAACCTGATGTCATTGACGCGCCAATTGCGCGAGCAACACAAGGTAAATATTGTGAGCCAATGCCTTGCGGCGATCCCCAGAGCGCTTTCAGTAAGCCCCGAAAATCTTGAAAATGGCCGCCAAATCTTGCGACGCCGCTCTTGAATCGCGGGCCATTAGACACATGAGCCAGTCGCCCCATTCCAGTGTGGCGTACGTGACGGCCTCCAAAGGATCGCCAGTGGATCAGCCCGGCCGTATAGCAGTGTTCTGGCAGGGAATTGCCGTAGCTGTCGCCCACACGGCCCACGCAGGGGCCGATGCCGGCCTCGGCCAGGCTTGGGTGCAGTTCGCCCAGCGCCGCGGCGTTTTCGCCGTGCAGCCGATCTTCACCGCGAACAGGCAGCCTGGGCGCTCGCCGCCACAGCCTCTCGACTCAGCCCTGCATAGGACTAAAATCCCGCTACATCTCCCCGCAAGGACAAAGATGAACTTTACGAGGAAGGCAATACCGTCGTTGATCCGCGCAACCCGGCTGGTCTCGATGCCCGCCCTGGCCAGAGGCAGCTACAACTGACATGGAATTAAGCCGAATGTGTTTTTCCCCAGGTAAAGAAGCTCATACGGGCAAAATCTCTTTGACGGACATGAACGCCGCCGTCACCTCAGCCCGGGAGGTTGTGCATGCTTAAAGGCTCTGACTTGCTGGTCGCGGCTCTCGAGAACGAGGGCGTTGACCAGATTTTCGGGATTCCAGGCGAGGAAAATCTCGACGTCGTTGAATCCATCCGCAAATCGTCGATCAAGCTCGTCATTACCCGGCATGAGCAGGCCGCCGCCTTCATGGCCGCGACCTATGGCCGGCTCACCGGCAAACCTGGCGTCTGCATTGCCACACTCGGGCCAGGCGCGTTGAATTTCTCCACCGGCGCGGCCTACGCGCTGCTCGGCGCCATGCCGATGATTCTCATCACTGGGCAAAAGGGGATATTGTCGTCGCGGCAGGCACAGTTCCAGGTCATCGACGTCGTGGCGTCGATGAAGCCGCTGACCAAGCTTTCGCGCCAGATTGTCTCGCCAGCGATGATTCCAACATTGGTGCGTGATGCGTTCCGTGTTGCCCAGGAGGAGCGGCCTGGGCCGGTTCACCTGGAACTCCCGGAAGATATTGCCGCGGCAACGTGCGAGCCGGTGCCGATGATCCCGCCGCATCCCGTGGAGCTGCCTATAGCCAATGCGGATGCGCTCGACCGGGCTGCCGAGATGATCCTGCAGGCAAAGCGGCCGCTGCTGATGCTTGGCGCCGCGGCATCGCGGCCGCGCTCGACATCAGACCTTGCGCAATTCGTGCTGCGCACGCGTATACCCTACTTCACGACGCAGATGGGCAAGGGCACCGTGCCCGGCGGCACCGAACTCTACATGGGCACCGCGGCGCTCTCTGAGCGCGACTATGTTCACGAGGCCATCGAGCGCGCGGATCTCATCATCACAATCGGTCATGATACGGTCGAGAAGCCGCCTTTCATCATGGGACAGAACGGGCCGAACGTCATTCACGTTGGTTACCAGCCCGCCCATGTTGAACAGGTCTACTTCCCGCAGGCCGAGATTGTCGGCGATCTTGGTCCCTCGCTACGGCTTCTGGCTGACCGTATCGAGGGCAGAATTCCGCACGCGCAGGCGCTGCTGCCGCTGCGCGAGGGCATCCTGAGCCGGATTGCCGACCGCGCCACCGAGGACAGGCTGACACCGCAGCGCCTGGTGCACGATGTCCGCGCCGTCATGCCGCCGGATGGTATCCTCGCCCTTGATAATGGCATGTACAAGATCTGGTTCGCGCGGAACTACCGCACATCGGTCGCGAACACGCTGCTGCTGGACAATGCGCTGGCGACCATGGGGGCCGGGCTGCCTTCCGCGATGATGGCGGCGCTGCTTTACCCGCAGCGGCGTGTCGTGGCCGTCTGTGGCGATGGCGGCTTCATGATGAACAGCCAGGAGTTGGAGACGGCGGTCCGGCTCCAGCTCAACCTCGTGGTCCTGATCATTGAGGATCACGCCTTCGGCATGATCCGCTGGAAGCAGGCTGTTGATAAGTTTGCCGATTTCGGCATGACTTTCGGCAACCCCGATTTCGTGCGCTATGCCGAGGCTTATGGCGCGCGGGCAACGCGCGTGAGTACCGCCAGCGCGTTGGCGCCCGCCCTGGAGGCTGCGTTCACCGGTGGCGGCGTCCATCTCGTTATCATTCCAATCGACTATTCGGAGAACACGCGTGTACTGGTCGACGAGCTGGCGCAGCGGCTACCCGTGATCAAGGACGCATAATCAGCAGCACGGTCATGCGCATGACCGTGCGCTGAGCGGGGAGATTCCGGCCGCTGACGCCACGGCTCTCGAGGCTAGGCTGGAGGCGGCTTCCCAACTGACAAAGAAACGCAACGCCTCCTAACGGGGGCAAAAAATCTACAATTTTTCAATCTATTGCAATAAGCCGTTAAAAAGAATTGCAGATTTGTACGTGCAGGAATGCCGCATCGTTGGGCGCGTTTTTCGCTGGTTGATCTTTCGCCCGAATGCTGTGCAAAACCTTTCCCCGTATCCTGTTGAACGTGTAGGAGATCCTTCTTGAACGAGACAAAGCTGCCTGCCGAGGCCGATATTGTACTCATCGGAACCGGGATCATGAGTGCCACCTTTGGCACGATCATGAAGGAACTCGATCCCAATTTGTCCATCGTAGCCTTTGAGATATTGGAAGATTGCGGGCTGGAGAGTTCCGATGCCTGGAACAACGCCGGCACAGGCCATGCGGCCAATTGCGAGCTGAACTACACGCCCCAGCGCGCCGACGGGGGGATCGATATTTCCAAGGCGCTCGAAGTCAATACCGAGTTCGACCTGTCGCGTCAGTTCTGGGCCTATCTCGTGTCCAAGGGGATCATTCCAGACCCCGGCGCCTTCATCCACCCCTGTCCGCATATGAGTTTTGTGTGGGGAAAGGAGAACGTGGAGTTTCTTCGCGCCCGCCATAAGGAGATGTCGGCGCACCATTGCTATCACGGCATGGAGTACAGCGAGGATCGCGCCACCATTGCCGGCTGGGCCCCGTTGCTCATGGATGGGCGCGGCGATGAAGAGCCATTCGCGGCGACCCGCATGGTTACTGGCACAGATGTTGATTACGGGGCGTTGACCCGGCTCATGTTCAAGCATCTGACCGCGCAACCCGGTGTTACGGTCCACTACAAGCATAAGGTAAAGGGGCTGAAGCGTGACGCCGGTGGGCGTTGGCTGGTTGAGGCTCACGCTGTCGGGGCGGACGCGTCTGCTGAAGTCTCCGCCAAGTTCGTCTTCATCGGCGCTGGCGGTGGTTCTCTGGAACTACTACAGAAATCCGATATCCCCGAGGGCCACGGCTATGGCGGTTTTCCCGTTAGCGGCATCTGGCTGCGTTGCGACGTGGATGAGGTGAGTGCGCGTCACCATGCCAAAGTTTACGGCAAGGCGCCGCACGGCTCGCCACCTATGTCGGTGCCACATCTGGATACGCGCATTGTAGGCGGAAAGCGCTCGCTGCTGTTTGGCCCTTATGCGGGATTTTCCACGAAATTCCTGAAACATGGTTCGCTGACCGACATGTTCCGCTCCATCCGGCCGGGCAACGTCGCGCCGCTGCTGGAGGTGGCCAAGGATAATGTCGAACTCACCGAATATCTGATCGGCCAGGTGCTGCAATCCAGCGCGCACCAGTTTGAGATGCTTACCTCCTTCTTCCCGAAGGCCAATCGGCACGATTGGAAGGAAGCCGTGGCTGGGCAGCGCGTGCAGATCATCAAGCCGGACAAGGACCGCGTCGGCTATCTGAAGTTTGGAACCGAGATCATCGCGGCTGAGGATAAGTCGCTGGTCGCGCTGCTGGGTGCTTCGCCTGGCGCTTCCACGGCGGCCTTCATCGCCTTGGAAGTGCTGCAGAAATGTTTTGCTGAGCGACTGACCGAGGGGGACTGGCTGCCGAAACTCCTTCAGATCACCCCGACCTGGGGGATTGACCTCAAACGCGATGCCGATTCCTGCCGCCAGACGCGTGCGTTAACGGCGGCGGTTTTGGGCCTCCAGAACATCTGATTTCCGCTTGCCTGCCCGGCGGTTTGTCTGGGTAAGCCGAACAAGTGAAAATAGTGAGGTGAGATAGGGTAAGTGCGGTCCGCGCGGAGAGTGACAGCCTTGGTGTGGTTGCGGTCCCGGCCGATAAGCTTTGGCGCGCAGATGCAGCGTTTGTTTGAGTATTTCAGCATCGGTAAGGATGTTTGGTCCTTTGCTGGGGTATATTGCGCCCGCCCGTGTATCTTGCCCTGTTCACCCGGGTGGGGGTGCGCGCCGCGCAGGTACTGTATTTTCGTCGCAGCGTAATCCTGCCAAACGCTAGGCCTGGGGTTCGGGTAATCGCGCTCAAGGGAAAAAACTGACTCCGTGATATGGCTGGCAGAGCCGGGCAGATGAGCCCCGTTCTCCCGTCCGTGTGGCATCAGGCCCCGGCGCGGCGTGATACCCCTCATTTGCGGCGTGGTTCTGGTCGCATTCGCCAACTGCCGCGTGGTCATGTCACCCAGGGCCGTGGGAAAGAAGTGGCGTGCACATGGGGGCTCTCGATCTGCCGGTGTGGTTAAGGGGTATACGTAAACGCTGTTGCGCAGGTGCGGAGTATTCAGGTGTGTTCTGTTAGTATGCCAAACCTATAGAAAAATTTTGTAATGGCTTAGGCGTGCCTTATCGGCCGGAGCCCGAGGCTCGTTGCCGCATTTGGGCGACGGTGGCGCCGAGCTGTTGCGCCTGCACGCGAATGTCGGGCACGGCGAGACATTCCCAGAAGACGCCACGCACCAGGGGGCCGATTGCCCAGAGGTTTGGTGTGGGCGCGCCGTGGGCGTCGATGACTTCCAGAGCGCGGGAGACATCCAGCCCCAGGCCGAGAGGGTCTGTGCGGACGAGGCCGGTGGCCAGCAGGCGGGCAATCAGGCCGGTGCCCGCGCGGATACCCTCTAGCCCGGTAGCGAAGGTGACGCGCTGGACATTCAGCGTCTCCAGCGCGCCGGTGGCGTGGTTATGCAAGGTAACGGCGGCGTGGCCGTCAAAAGTTTTAATGTCACGCACGCGGCCGCGCTTGAGCTGTAAGGTGCCGCTTTCCAGCAGCGTGTCGAAAATTTTGCCGGCGGGCGGGGCCATTCGGTGCCGGTGCACATCCCAGTAAGGGCGGAGGTGGCGCAGGAAACGCTGTTTTTCGGGTAAGGGCAGGCCAAGCCAGAGTTGCGTGGTGATGGGGCGCAGGCTGTCGATGACCGCGCGCCAGCCGATGTTTTGCGCCTTGGCGGCGCGGATTTCGGCGCGGATGCGGCGCAGCAGGGCCAGGGCAGAGGTGCGTTCTTTGAAGTTTGGATTGGGCGCGGGCCAGGCTTGGCCGACGGCGACATGGCGCTGGGGCAGCAGGCCGCGCCGGGAGAGGGCGATGATGGGGCCGCGAAAGCCTTTGCCGTACAGGGCCAAAGTGAGATCAACCATGGTGAGGCCAGTGCCGACGATGAGGATGGGCGCGTCGGGATGCAGGTCGGCCAGGGTGCTTTCCGTCCAAGGATCATGAAATATGACGCCGTCGCACGGGCGGTTGGAAGGCAGGTTGCCCGAGGCCAGGATGACCCCGGCGGCGGCGATTTCATGCCCGCTGCTACAGTCGATGCGCCAACCTTCGGGGACGGGGTGCAGGCCGACCACGTCGTCGGCGAGGAGCCGGACCTGGCCGCCGGAGGCTTTCATCTCCTGATAGAGCAGGGCGCGTAGATATTTGCCGTAAAGACGGCGGGTGGCAAAGACGCCCGCCTGGGTGCGGGTGATTTCGGTGGGGAAATTCCGGTATGCTTGTTCGACCCAACGCTCAAAATGTCCGGGGTCGTCTGGGAAGGCGCTCATGTTCGCGGCGCGCACATTTAGCAGATGCGGCGTGCCGGAAGCGGCATAAGCCAAACCGCGGGCGAAGCGGCCGGTGCGTTCGAGGAGATAGATGACATAGTCGGGCGGCAGTTGGCGGCGCAGATGGATGGCCGCCATGGTGCCCGAGAAGCCCGCGCCGATGACGGCGATGATGCGCGGTGCATGGCCAGGGGGCGGTGCGGCTGGCGTGTCCAGGGTTTGTTGGTCGGCTGGCATTATACGGTACACCTTTCTCGTTTTGATCCTGGTGTGATCGGTGGGTCTATTTTTCTATTATACCGATAGTATTAAAGAATTATTTTGCGCCGATGAAAAACGGCCGCTCACCACCGATCCGGCATTGCAGGGCGCGGGGTAATTGCGGGACGTCTCAGGAGGATGGCGGCTCAACGGCCGGTCCCATCTTCCCGCACGCCAAGCGCCTCCAGCAGCTCCGTGCGCATTGCGCCGAAGGCGGCGGTGCCGTGACGGCGCGGGCGTGGCAGAGGAACAGGGGTGTCGAGCGCGATGCTGCCATGCTCGAGAACCAGAACGCGATCGCCTAAGGTGAGCGCCTCGTCCACGTCGTGGGTGACCAGCAGGACCGCCGGGCGGTGCGCTTGCCAAAGGGCCGCCACCAGCATTTGCATGCGCATCCGCGTCAGCGCGTCGAGGGCGGCGAAGGGTTCATCCAGCAACAGCAATTCCGGGGCGCGCACCAGGGCGCGGGCCAGGGCCACGCGTTGGGCCTCGCCGCCCGAGAGGGTGAGGGGCCAAGCTTGCAAGCGGTGGCTCAGTTCCACCTCGCCCAGCGCGGCCTCGGCGCGCTGGCGCGCGTTGGGAAGGCGCAGGCCGAGGGTGACATTCTGCCAGACGCGTTTCCAAGGCAGCAAACGCGGCTCCTGAAACACCACCGCGCGCGCCTTTGGCATGTTGAGCAC
>Ga0255356_1000380_pt1 | contig 30606 bp, 33 predicted proteins | sample HBST100metaG_FD_189944 | JGI IMG/M metagenome (GOLD analysis project Ga0255356, IMG submission 189944) | Peat soil microbial communities from Stordalen Mire, Sweden - H.B.S.T100 | ecosystem: Environmental > Terrestrial > Soil > Wetlands > Peat | place: Sweden: Norrbotten County, Stordalen Mire...
TTGACGCCTGATTCGGCAATCTTTGCCGATATACGGAAAAGCGCATACGCAATCTCGTAAGCTTTTTTTGCCGCATAGCCCTTTTTGCCGGATTCGAACATTACGGAAAATAGTAATACGGCAAGAACAAAGAGTCAATGATAGGGACAGGTAATGGCAAAGATTCCTCGTAGAGCTCGGAATGACAGAGAAAGAAGGATCGGAATGACAAATGGTACGGAACGATAAAAACATTTAAGAATTTTTTAATGATCATTTTGTTATCCTTCCTTAAAATTGTCATTCCGAGCCTGCGAGGAATCTAAAATATTTATGGAGAATATCTATTACACTTATATCATTACGAATATTCGAAACACGGTTTTTTATACGGGCATCACCAATAATCTTCAACGCAGAACACAAGAACATCGCGAAAAGAAAATCATCGGTTTTACGTCAAGGTACAACGTTTCAAAATTAGTATGGTACGAAACTTTTCCAACACCACAAGAAGCGATAGCAGCAGAAAAGAAAATAAAAGGATGGGGACGTAGAAAGAAATTGGCAATGATAATAAAAATAAATCCCCTATTTAAGGACTTAGACGTACTAGATTCCTCGACAAGCTCGGAATGACGAATGGGGATAATAACAAATAGGGATTCGGAATGATAAGCACAATTAAAATCACTTTTCCGGGATGAAGGTGAAGGCGTCGTTCTGATAGACAAGTTTTGCGCGATCGCCTTTTGCAATGGTTTTGCTCAAGATCGCGGACGCGAGCGGCGCTTTTATCTTTTCGTCGATCGTGCGGCGCAGAGGCCGAGCGCCGAACGCCGGATCATAGCCGAGTTTCACGATCTCCGTAATCGCGGAAGGATCGAAATCGAGAACAATGCCCTGCTCTTTCACGGTATCGCCAAGCTCTTGGAGATTGAGAACAACTATCTTCTGGAGGTCCGCCGGCGCGAGATTCTTGAACACAATGATCTTCGAAAACCGGTTCAAGAGTTCCGGCTTGAAAACATCCGTAAGGCGGGTCTTCAGGTAATCCGCGATATCCGTCATCTTCTCCCCTTTGGCGAGCGCATCGTTGATGATATCCGAATGCGCATTCGAGGTCGCAATAATAATAGTGTTCGTGAAGTCGACGGTGCGGCCCAGATTATCGGTCAGCCGGCCATCATCCAGAACCTGAAGGAAAAGATTCAGGATATCCGGAAACGCTTTCTCGAACTCGTCGAGCAGGATCAGACTGTACGGCTTTTCACGGATCGCTTCCGTGAGCACGCCGGGCGTCTGGCCATCGGGGGAACCGATGAAACGGATGAAGCTTTCCTGATTCTGATATTCCGTCATATCGAAACGAACCATCATCTTTTCCGAACCAAATTGAATATCCGCAAGGATCTTCGCAAGTTCCGTTTTACCGACGCCAGTCGGCCCCACAAAAAGGAAGCTTGCGATGGGTCCTCCCTTCCGCGCAAGGCCGCTCCGATATTCCCGCAAGGCTTCCGCAATGGCCGTCACCGCTTCGTCCTGGCCTATCAAACGCTCATGGATAACATCCTCTATATGGAGCAATTTCTCCGTTTCGCCCGCATCCGCCTCGTGAAGCGGGATATGCACCTTCGCTTCCGCAACCGACGTGACAAGATCCGGTCCGAGCGTTTTCTCGCCACGCTCTTCGGCGGCGACCATCGCGCTTTTCAAAAGCTCTTCCGCGCTCGATGGCAGGAATTTATCGGTGAAGTATTTTTTCGCCAGCACCGTCGCGCGCTTGATCGCACCGAAACTGATCGTAATATCGCTCCTGCCTTCAAGGATCAAGCTTTCATACGCCAGCACCGTTTCCGCTTCAGGAATGCTGATCTCATTCACCGGAATGATCTCGAACGCTCCCGCAAAATCGCTTCGCGATTCGATGAACTGCTTGAACTCGCGCGGATACGATGTGCCGAGCACCGGAAACGCATTGCTCTCTATAATAGGCATCAATGCATCGGCAGCCGTAAGGAAAGCCGTACCCGACGATTTCACGAGGTTATGGATATCGGGGATATAAAGGATGATGTTCCCCGCCGCAACGATCTCCTCAACCACATTCGCGATGCGCGTGCCGACATCCTGCGGCCCGGCGCCCGCAACAAGATTCTGGATCTCGATGGAAACCAAGCGCTTGTCGAAGAGCGCTTTCGGCACCTCATCTTTAATAAGCCTGAAAGCAAGATGTTCAATGATCGTTTCCTTCCCGATACCCGCCTCCCCCACGAGCAAAGCGTTGGGATTCATCGGCCGCGCCAATGCTTCGATCAACTTTTCATACTCCTCGGCGTGCCCCACCATGAAACCGGCCTGCGATTCCCTTGCAAGGTCCGTAAAATCAGTGCCATAACGGTCCAAGGTCGGCGTCGGCCGCGACGTCCATGCGCGATTGATGACGCGATGGCGGATCCCCCGCCGCAAAGCCGGCGCAAATCCGCCCAATACCCGCGGCAAGCGGTGCAATCTATGGGTCGCCGAGCTTAAAATGAGCGCACGCTTCAGATCGCCCGGTTCGATCGAAAAAAGATTGGATAGCCGATCCATGAAACCATCTTTTATGCTGACCATCGCGGAAAAAAGATCCGACGGTTCCACGGATTCATGACCTGCGGCCTTCGCTTCCTCGAATGCGGAGATCGCAAGGGCTCCCACTGATACGAGCGTTGCGGCGCGGAAATCCTTATCGGGAATCTTTGTGCCGTCAGGCGCAGTTCGGGGCAACTGGCTGCTCGTAAGAAGGTCTTCGAGTTTATCTTTAAATTCTTCGGGTGGTACGTCGAGCCGGCGCAGACCTTCGGCGATGCCCGGAATGTCCAAAATGCGGCTCGTTGCCTCGAGATAAAAATTCCGCCGCGTCAGCAAACTCTTGTCGAACGCGCGTTCCATGACCGCAAAGGCGGCACTTCCAAATGCCCGTGCAACGTTGATCTGTCCCACGGACGGCATTTCGGAGATCGGTACGTCACCCTCGGTGCGATGCATTGCCCGATCCGTCAGCACCAGCACGAGGAATATCCCGAATATCGCAAAACGCGAGGTTCCGGAAATGAAGAGCGTCACGGTGACCGCAAGCAGGAAAATGTAGAAAACGCACGCGACGACACGGATCAGCAATCGGCCGCCGATCGTCATTCTGAACCGCGGATCATCGAATATGACCGTGGCGGCTTCTGTGGGATTTTTTGAAGAAGGTTTATCCATTGATTCTTAATTGTGATATCGGGATGACGAAAAGACCTGGATCCCCGCCTCCGCGGGGACGACAAAAAACAAGAATGGAAACACGGATGGTCCGCCTCCGCGGACCACGACCGAAGAGAGGGATTCCTCACTTCGCTCTAAATGACGGAAAAGTTTTGGTATGGCAATATTTTTCATATTTTTCTTACAGAGAAATAAAGAAGAGCGGGCGGCACCGCCAACCACGCCAAATACGCGATCGCGAAACAAACCGCGATAACAAAATAAACAACGACGCCGATCGCCACCCTTGCCGAACGGAAAATAACGCCAAGTATCCTGCCGATTATCGAATAATCCTTATAGAGCGGTTCGAAGAAATGCTCGAGCGTTATTTTTATTGCAAGCGATTGATCGATGTTCTCCAGCGTCGATAAAAAAGTATGGGCTATCATGCGCGACCCGCCCACATACCAATGGCGAAAAAAGCTCAAGATACGGTAAAAAAATCTATGGAGAAGATATCCCACGGCGAAGTCATCCATGTTTTCATTGTAGCACGGAATACCTGCACGTTAAAAAATTCGCCGTCTCCGCCGGAGTTTATCCCAAGTCAGTCGAGACGGAGGTAAAAAAAGAAGCACGGGAGCACGGGTCGTCCCGCTTCCGGGACGATGACATAAGAGAGGAGCGTTAAAAAATCATAAAGGAAGAAAAGATTCAATTCCAATAGTTTCAGAACAGCTTGCCTTGTTTCGGTTTTTCCGGTTTTTCCTCCTTTCGCGCCGGAGCGATCACGATCGACGGCGGAAGTTCCGCAGTGATCTCGCCGCGGACGACCGCCGGCAGTTTCTTGAAATCCTCTTCAAGCATCTGCATCATCTGGGTTGAGCGCAACGCTGCGGCAGGATGAAGCAAGGGAAAGATAAGACGGCCATCCACCAAAAAACCACGTCCCCTATCGCGGGTGATCTTCGCCAGGGGCAAAAAGTAATTCATTGAAAACCGACCAAGCGTCGCAATGGCCTTCGGATTGATGATCTCGATCTGACGCGCAAGATACGGCCGATACGCGGCGATCTCTTCAGGGCTCGGATCGCGGTTATCCGGCGGCCGGCGCTTCACGATATTCGTGATATACACGTCCGGGCGCTGCCAACCGATGCTTTGTATCATGCGATCAAGGAGTTGTCCGCCGCGCCCGACGAACGGCCGCTTCAGACGGTCTTCGTTCTGGCCCGGCGCCTCGCCGACGAACATCACTTCGCAATCTATGTTCCCCTCGCCAAAAACGAGGTTCGATTCGCGGAGCGGCAAGGTGACATCCGCCGCCATTTCGGCCTCAAGTTTCTCAAGCTCAGCTCGTTTATCCATATGTTATATAGTATACCTCATTTTGGATTACCGGCGTCGAACTTCGATGACTCCGAAAACGCCTCTCATAAAGGCAACGGTTCCTGATTCGGCGTTTCATGTTAGAATATGAGAATAATATTATGGCTTTCATCTCGCTTATCTCTCTTGTCCTCGGATTTCTTCCGGGGTTCGCATGGCTCATCTTTTATGTAAAAGAAGAGGAAACTCATCCGGAGCCGAGATGGCTCATTCTTTTTGCATTCGCAGCAGGCATTGCATTCGGACTCATCGCTGTCGTCTTTGAAGGCCTTGTGACCAACGCCGCAGCAGGCTTCGGCATCAGCGAGTTCTCGATCGCGGCTCTCGTCGTCTTTGCGCTCATCGAAGAAACCATGAAATTCTCCGCGGCCTACCTCGTCATCGGAAAAAGCCGGATCGCGCGCGATCCCGTCGACCTTATGATCTATCTCATCGTGGCGGCACTCGGTTTCGCAACGCTCGAAAACGTCGGCGCGCTCACGACCTTCCTGCTCACGGCTCATGGCGCGGTGATAACCAGTTCCTTTGTCGCAAGTTTCGCAGAAGCGCTTTCTCTCCGCTTCGTCGGGGCGACGCTCCTCCACTCCCTCACCTCCGGAATCGTCGGCTATCATTGGGCTCTCGGCGTGCTTCGTGGCAAAGTAAAGCGCTATCTCACCATGGGACTCGTGATCGCAGCCGTATTGCACGCCTTCTTTAATTTGCTTATACTGAACTATGGAAGTTTCACGTATGCACTTATATTTCTTACGCTTCTTGGTTTCTTCGTATTGAGCGATTTTGAAAAACTAAAAGCGACGCCGCAATAAGTCGAATAAACATTGTCCCTTTTCCCGGATCCCGTTTTTCAACGAGGCAACGGGAAATACCAAGGACACAAAATGATAAACTAACAAAAAAATTATGGATGTTTCAGAAGAAAAATTTTTCGAGAAGCTCGCCGGAGCGGAATCAGACCCTAACGAATCGTACGAGGTTGAGCTCACGAGAGCCGCAACCGATGCCGGGGCGGTAATGGCCGCCAAACCAAAAATGGCAAAACCGAAGATCATCGAATCGAAAGATTCCGTCGTGGCATGGGATGACAGCGAACCGGAAGGTCAGCTTACCGTTGATGTCTACCAAACAGAAAACGATATCGTTGTCGAATCTGCGATTGCGGGCGTTCGACCCGAGAACATTGATATCCAGGTAACCGCCGACTCGATCTCGATCCGAGGATCGCGTCAGCGCGAAAAAGAAGTGAACGACGAGGATTATCTCTATCAGGAATGCTATTGGGGCCGTTTTGCCCGCTCCATCATCCTCCCCCAGGAAGTCGATCCCGAAGGCGCAAACGTCACCTTTAAGAACGGCATTCTCACGGTTCGGCTTCCGAAAGTCAACAAGAAGAAATCAAAGAAACTGAAGGTCAGCTTAGATTAAAGCAGGGATCTATCTCAAAAATAGTTTATCCGGCTCTCGCGGTTATTTTCGGCTCCGCGAAGCGAATTCCTCCTTGAAAGAGCGTTGCTATTCCATCGTCAGAAGCTCGTTCCGCTCGCTCGAAAATCCCTCGCGATATCCGAATGCCTATTTTCGAGATAGATCCCGGTTTCTCGAAGATTATAAATAAAAAACGAGGCTCTTGCTAAAATCTTCGTTTCATAATATACTTTTCCCCATGAGACAATGTGAAGTATGCACCAAGGCGTCCAAGATGGTTGGACACAGGATCAAGCTCCGCGGAAAATACAATCCCACGAACTGGTCCAGAAAATACCCCAATCTTCAGTGGGGCATTGTTGATGGTAAACGGGTGAAAATGTGCACCGGCTGCATCAAGACCCAGCACAAGATGCCAAGAGCAAAAGCAGTGAAGGAAGCGAAAGCTACGGTATAGTAAAAAAACGAACTTATCAGTTCGTTTTTTTAGTGGTATCATCTATACGCGAAATGACGGGCTTGCCCGCCGCAAGTTTCAGCGAAAACGGGCCGTAGTATACCGGTAGTACGAGCGCATGGGGTGCGTTTAGACCGGGTTCGATTCCCGGCGGCCCGACGACTTCGAGTTTCCAGTTTTTTGAAACACGATCGCGTGGCATAATGCTTTCTGAAGGTATGCGAAGACGAACCCTTCAGAAAGCATTATGCCACGCAAGATGACAGTGTTTCGAGAAAGAAACTCTCCGTTCATAGAAAATCACAAAACATATCTGAATTTTGTGATTTTCGGAAAGTAAAAGTCAGATGTCGAAAAGTTTCGAACTTATTAAAAGAAAGATATTTGCCATACAATACTCCCATGGATAATCGTGAACTTTATGTGAGCAACGCGAAAAACGAACTGACGGAATGCCTGGTCTATCGGGAGCTCGCACGGCGGGAAAAGAATCCCGAGAACAAAGCCGCGCTCGAAAAGCTTTCAATGCAGGAACATGGTCATTATCTTTTCTGGAGGGATCTTGCCGGCAACCCGGACATAAAGCCGGAACGGCACGCCGTCTGGGGAACCATCCTTCTTCGCGACATTCTCGGCATCACGTTCATCACGAAATTCGCAGAATCCCACGAGAAGGATTCCGTCGCGACCTACCGCGCCATATTATCCGCGATCCCCGACGACAAAAAACCGCAACTGCGTGCGATCATCGATGACGAGCAATCGCACGAACAGGCGCTTATCGCGCAACTCAAGGAAAAACGCATCGCCTATATCGGGTTCATCGTTCTCGGACTCGCGGACGCGATCGTGGAGATCACCGGCACTCACGCGGGATTCCTTGGTGTCACGGGATCGACGCTCATCGCCGGAGTTTCAGGCGTCATCGTCGGATTTGCGGCGGCGATCTCCATGGCATCCGCATCATATCTCCAGGCGAAGCAGGATCTCGAAAAATCGCCCTTCGTTTCGGCCGCCGCGACCGGCATATCGTATCTCTGCTCCGTCATCTGCCTGGCGCTCCCCTACTTCCTTATCCGAACCATGTTCGTTGCGTTCGCGACCTCAACATCCGTGGGCATTTTATTGATCGCAGGATTCACCTTTTACGGCGCCATCGTCTTCGACCGGAAATTCTGGAACGAGTTCGGGGAGGCCGTGACGCTCATGCTCGGAACCGCCGTCGCGACATTCTTCGTCGGCACCATCGTGGGAAAAATATTCCACCTGAACGCAGGGAATTTCTAGAAGAAAGGGGCTTATACTGCTCTCTTCGTTATTCGTTCTCCCATCGAGATTCCTCGGCAGGCTCGGAATGACAAATAACTCAAGTCTGCCAGGAGAAATTCGATCTGGATCCCGACATTCGCCTGAACGACAAGAAAAACAGTACCAAAAAACCGCGCTCACGCGCGGCTCTTTGGTTAAACCCCGTCTGACCTCTGGCCATATATAGTTAAGTCGGTAGGCACATCCGGAGCCCACGGGCTCCGGTATCGAGCACTTCCTTTTTATAATTGTTTGATCCGAGATCATTACGGGATCTGTATTCATTATACCATGTCCCCGTACAACGCAAGACCTTTTAAAGTCGAATGGAATATTTTATAATATAGGCATGTCAGAAAATGGCCGTAAGGCTCTTTTTTATGTATGCTTCTTCCTTTTCCTCATACTTGGGGCCGGCGTCGTCCTCTTTGCACAGGGTTGGCGGATGGACTTCCCGAGCTTCAGCATCAGCAAGGTCGGCGGCATCTATGTACGCTCCTATCCGGAAAACGCACAGATATCATTGAACGGAAAATCCGTCGATAATCAGTCGGGATTCTTAAGCCGCGGTACGCTTATTTCCGATCTGTTCCCAAAAACCTACCGCCTCGTGCTCACGGCACCGGGTTATCTTGATTGGCACGAGAACGTTGCCGTCGCACCCGCCCTCGTAGCCAACCATAAATTCGCCGTTCTGATCCCCACACAGGGAATGAACGCCGCAAGCGGAACGATCTCCGGGTTCAAAGAATCAAGAAATGGACTTGTGCTCGAAACGCTGGATGGAGAAATAACCTACAACGGGAAAGTGCTTGGTTTCGGAAAATTGATCGCTGTATCGCCCGATTTTCAATCTATTATCTTCCAAACCCAGAAAGGGATCTATGAATTCGCCGACGCCTCGGACGGAACCGTGAAAAACATGTCAGGTATCCTCTCGAGGGCAGGATTCGATACTTCCGAGGTCGGATTTTCGCTCGATCCCCTGCCCAACGCCACCGTCATCGCGATAAGCCAAGGAAAGATCGCCTCACTCGACATGACGCGATCCGAAAGCAGCCAGATCGATGCGGCAGCAAGGGGACAATCCATTGCGGCGGTCGCCACCGACTCGCCGGATACGATCGCATTCACCCACTCGGGAAAGGCAACCTCATCACTGTTCTTTTACGATCTTTCATCCCAAAATATATCATCCACAACAATACCGCTCGGAGGTTCCGCGAAAAAAATGAGCTGGATACGGAATGGACTTCTCGGCATCCTCAACGAGGACGGCTCGCTTTATCTCTATGATACGGGACAGCAAAATCTCCAGAAGATCGCAGACGACGTAAAAGATTTCAGCGCCACCCAGGACGGCATGCGCATCGCGACGATCGAGTCCAATAGCCTCGAAATATTCACCCTCAACGATCCCGAAGGATATTATCGCTTCAATATTCCGAACATAAGCGACGCGCAGAATGCCTTCTGGTCCCGGGACAACGATCATCTTTTCATTGTCTATTCCAATCGCGTCGATCTGCTCGATCTCGAAGATGCCAGCCTCGCGAATTTCACGACCGTTTCGCTAGGAACATCGCCGGAATACGACCCTGATGCAAACTCTCTTTTCATCATTGATCCCGCAAACCATCTGCTTCGTTTCGACTTCGCACAATAAAGAACCCATCCCCAAAATGGTCGCGTGGCTCTGACGGCCCGTGCAAACGTCGAACATCGGCAAAAGAATCAGAGATCCAACTCCATTCTCAGTGTTTCTTTCAAGAATTTATCTCCGGGATATTTTATTTTTCCGGACTTATGAAAGCCGCATCTTTCATAAACCCGGATCGCTCTCGTATTGGCCGGCCTCACTTCCAGATAGATATTTTCGATTCCAAGCCTTCGCGCCTTTCCAATAAGAAGCATAATAGATCTTGGTCCATAACCTTTTCCCCAAAACTCCTTCTCTCCTATGACAATTTGCGTCTCATACCAGTTATTCTTACGTTTCACTAAAGATAAATGGCCAATAGTCCTGCCGTCTGCCGTTACCATAAAATGACGGTCTTTATCATTGATGAATATTTCGTGAAAATACTCATCAACTTCCTTATCGGAAATCTTCCGCGATACGCCACTTGTAAGCTTCACTAGTTCTTTATCCCTCCACCATTTCGCAAAAAAATCCTTGTCTCCCGGCCTGATCTTTCTTAAAAAGATTCTTGCCATATTAGATCTTTCCCTTTTTTATCTGTTCCCTGACATTGGCCACGTAGGCATTGAAGAAATACAGGTTATGGAACGTGAGGAGCGCGCCGCCGGTGATCTCCTGGGCACGGATAAGATGCGCGATATAATTCCGGCGATAATTCCGGCAAACCAAGCAGTCGCATTTCGCGTCGATAGGGCCCTTATCGTTCAACAGGTTTGATTTCATGAAATCAACACGCCCTTCGCTCGTGAACGCCACGCCGCGGCGCGCATAATGCGTTGGCACCGTGCAATCGAACGTATCCACGCCCTGCTTCACGATCAGCTCGATATCTTCGATATGACCGATACCCAAAAGATGGCGCGGCTTCTTTTCATCGAGGAGCGGCAACGTCCAGCCAAGCACGTCGCGCGTTCCGGTCTTCGATTCGCCGAGGTCGCCGCCTATGCCGAAACCGTCGAAATCCATCGCATTGATAATGCGCGCGCTGTCCCGACGCAGGTCTTTGAAATGCGATCCCTGCACGATGCCGTAGAGCGCCTGCTTCGATCTCCTTGCCCGTAAACACTCCGCCGCCCAGCGATGCGTCCGCTCGCTCGATGTCACGATGTACGGCCGCGTAGCGCCCGGGGGCGTGCATTCGTCGAATGCGAAAATGATATCGGCGCCGATCTTCTCCTGGATCCCGATCGATTCCTTCGGCCCCAAGAACATCTCCTTTCCCGACAGCGGCGACCTGAAAAAAACGCCGTCATCCGTGATCTTCACGTGATTCGGCTGGGTATTCTTTTCCACCAGCCGTTCGATCTTTCCTGGAAAAGATTTAGCCACCTTCCCGACGCCGAGATCGCGGCCGAATCCAAGGCTGAAGACCTGGAAACCGCCCGAATCGGTCATGGTAGGCCGCGGCCAATCCATGAACTTGTTGATGCCGCCGGCTTTTTTCAGAACCTGTTCGCCTGGTGCGATATGGAGATGATAGGTATTCGAAATAAGCAGCTGCGTGTTCGTCCGCATAACCTCATCGCTCCGCAAAGCCTTTATGGTCGCATTCGTCGCAACGCCCACGAATGCCGGGGTCTCAACCTCGCCATGCGGCGTTTTCAAAATGCCGAGACGCGCCTTGCTCTTCTTCGATCTTTTGAGAATGGAAAATTCTATCATGAATAAGATGGATATTCGCCATGGTCCCGGGAGCGGGACCATCCGTGCTTCCAGTTTAGTTTAAAAGCACGGACCCTCGACCAGATCGAGGGCGACAAAATGAAGCTTACCGTAAAAAATAATATTTTTCAAAGAAAAGTGTCTTTTCTTAAAAATTCCAGTATGCTAATGATGAATTATGGCTCAGAATTTTTGGAATAAACTGAAGAGGCCGATCTTCGTAAACGCACCGATGGCAAACGTCACGGACGCGGCGTTCCGGCGCATGTTCGCGAAACACGGGCATCCGGACGTCTTTTGGACGGAGTTTGTCTCCGTGGAAGGGCTTCTCTCGAAAGGCAAGGAACGGATACTCCTCGATCTATGGTACGAAAAAGGCGAGCATCCCATCGTTGCGCAGGTTTTCGGCTCGAAACCGGAGCAGTTCGAAGAAGCGGCGGCGATCATCAAAGAGCTTGGTTTTGACGGCATCGATATCAACATGGGATGCCCCGATCGGGCGGTCGAGAAGCAAGGTGCCGGCGCGGCGCTCATCAAAAATCCCGGACTCGCGAAACAGATCATCCGGGCAACGAAGCGCGGCGCAGGAAGTATGCCGGTATCCGTCAAAACGCGCATCGGCTACGCGAAAAACGAGATCAAAAGATGGATACCCGAACTTCTCGATGAAGATCTTGCCGCACTCACCGTGCATCTCCGTACGCGGAACGAAATGTCGGACGTCGACGCGCATTGGGAGCTCGCGCCGGCTATCGTTGCACTGCGAGATGAATATGCGCCACACACGCTTATCCTCGGCAACGGCGATATTGCATCGCTCGATGATGCACGCGCAAAGATCGCCACATCAGGCATGGATGGCGCCATGATCGGCCGCGGCATCTTCGGCGATCCATGGTTCTTTTCCGGAAAGACGCCCAGCATCAAGGAAAAGCTCGACGCTATGGCAATTCACGCCAAACTTTTCGAAAAACTCTACCATAGCAACGATCCCGAAAAACGCCTGAAGAATTTCGACGTCATGAAAAAGCATTTCAAAGCTTACTCGTCAGGATTTGACGGCGCAAAAGAACTCCGCATCCGGCTGATGGAAACCGACAATGCGGATGAGGTAAAAAAGATCGTGAAAGAATTCGAAGGATGTTCAAAGTAATTACTAAGAACCTATTTCAAAACCCCTCTGTCATCCCAAACTTCGGGAGGAATCCCGGAGAAATCATGGGAAGATCAACGAGATTCCTCGGCGAGCTCGGAATGACGTCCTAAGAAAATGAAGCTTGAGATAAGTTCCATCTTACATCCCCTGCCCCCAGGAAAGCGACGAAACGGTTATCGGAACCACGGTGATGGAAAGCGGGATCGGTCCGGCTGCAATAGCGGCGGGATCAGCGCCGTCATAGAACGTCAGGTCGCCAGGATTCTGGATGATAGCCGACAATGATTCTACGGTTCCCGCGATCCCCGGGATCACGTCGGTCTCGCCCCAAAGCTGAAGCGTAAGATGCGAACCGGATGACACGACAAGCGGAGCTGCCACCGTCGCAGGAAACGTCCAGCTCATCGTTCCGGCACCGGCATCACGCGTCACCGTCGCGCCAAAAGACGTCGCAACATCAACCGAATTCTGATCTTTCAACGTGACAGTGTTCAAGAACGTCGAACTACCCGCGGTATAGCCATTGCCACTGAAGGTCAATTTGAGCGATCCAAGCTCGATCGGGCCGGCATTCGACGCACCTATCGTGATCGTTCCGATCTGCTGCAGCGGCATCTTTCCGATCTGCGTTGCGCTTGCGGCAGAAATCCCCGAGCTTGCGACCGGAGTGCTTGTTGTTGAAACCGTGGATGACGGCGCAGGCGCGGGGATCATCGGTGCGGTTGCGGTCGATGTCGCAACCGATGATGAAGCCGCCGGACACGCCGCAAAAGCGCACGTAGGACCGCTCCGACCGACATAGGAACCGTCAGGACAAAGCTCCACTTCCTGCGTACAGGCGACAGGAACCGAAGAAGAACTGTTCGTGCCCGTGGTTGTAGAATTCTCCGCGGTAAGTTGAGCCTCAAGCGAAGCTAATTCCTGCATCAAGAGTGCAATCACCTGTCGCAAGGAATTTTCATACAACGTCCGCAAATCAGCGGTGCTTGTCGCCTGCGGTACGGCATCCGCAAATGACAATACCGGCAAAACCATACCGGCAAAAACAATCGCAACCAGAATCTTTTTCATAGGCTTCATTATATCAGAAAAGAACAATGCGCACACGCGATAACCGAGATCTTCCAGAACAGATCATGGACAAAATTTCATTTCTGTTCTATAAGAAAAACAGGAGGTAATTCCCATGCAGAAAATCGTGAAGCTTCTGCTTTTGGCAAATATCATGATCTCGGTCCCGGCCGTCGTACAGGCCCAGGCCCGCGTCGTGACAGCGGAATATCCAATCGCAAAATCAACCATGGACGGCGCTCATCGGCAGGCTGGGGAGAGAAGCTGCATGTATTTCTTCTCCACACCCATTCTCGGTGATCCTCGCGTGAGCTTCACCTATGTCCTTCCCGACGGGAAAACCGAGAGCGAAATGCCCCGCATCCAAGACCTGAAGATCCTGCTCGACAACAGCAGATCATCGCCAACCGTCCAGGAGATCGGCAAGGATGAGAACGGCCGGCCGCAGTATGTGCTGCACATGAGCGGCGCAACCGCAGATCAAGAAGGACCGTGCCTTACGGGAATACCGCGACAAGGAAAATAGCCCCATGAACAATCAGGCCGCAGGAGAAACCGCCACTCTCCTGCGGCCATTATTTTTTCGGGAAAGATCAATGAAAACAAAATCCCCCACAGACCGAAGTCTGCAGGGGAAAAATCAAAAGATCAATGGAAAGAACGAGGGTTAAGCGGCAAGAGGCGAATCCGTAATGCATGCGGCAGGGCCTCGTTCCGACCAGTTGTGCGTGGTCAATTCATAGCTCCAACGCCACTTCCCGTCGAAGAAGAAAAGATAGCCGACATACAGGCGGCCGAACGCGCCGCAAAAAACCGTGTTCCAAAAATAAATATGGCCCACCGTTTTCCATGCGTCGGGGATGAACTCCTGATGCATCGTCAAGGCTTGCATGAGGCAAGCGTTCAACGCACGCTTGTTCTTCAGTCGCCTGATTTCTCCGCGAAGCTTATCGCCGCGGATCACGGTGCCGATATCCTGCTGATGCTGTGAAAGATACAACTCCACCTCGCAGCCATTCGCATAGAGCTTGCCGTCGCGCATCACAAGCTTCATCCTGCCCATCTTCTGATGCTCCGCCCCCTGACCATCAAGGCTCATATCATCAGGCATATGGGGAATCTGATCACAATCGACGATCAGTTCTTTTTTGGGAAAATACCGTTTCTTTTCAATCTTCGCGAAAACCCTCTTGAAATTCTGAGATGTGAACGCTTCGCGAAGCAACGCTCTGACAACCTCGGGATTTTTGGAAAGATCGGAGGTGAGAGCCTTATCGAGAAGCGGAAAGGTCGTGATCACGACCTTCATGAAGTCCAGGGAAGTTTTTACATCGGACGCTCTACGTTGCAACATGAAATAAATCTCCTTTGTTACATTTTGATTACAACCCTCGACCCACTCCATCATCTATTTAAGCCATGGGCCAAAAGTTGCAATCAAACCACAAAATCCCTCATTCTCATTGATTGTAAAAGAACTGTAATTTGCCGTACTAGTATAACATAATAAATATATTTTGTCGATATACCCCGGCAGTATTAAATAAAAAGAAAGCCCGGCAACCATCGCTTCCCATGAATACGATTGCCGGGTTCCGCCTGATCATCTGCATGAAACGTACTGGATAGCCGAGAACGGGATGGCATACTTCCTTGCGACGCCGCCGAGCACGGATTCGATCTCGATATAATCAAAGCCAACTTCCGTGATCTTGAGCTCCGCGGCCCTATTGAACGGTTCGCCATCGAACTGCCGAACTTCGACGGCACAGCCCGACTTCATGAGCTTGTTCATCTTTTTCCGAAAACACCGGACAAACATGGCATAACTCCTTCCTGCGGCAGAACCTATCCGCTCATTAATTTATATCATCATCATGGGCGACTTTCAAACCATGCCTACATTCGATCTTTTTTCTTCTCACCCCATTGCCAATGGGGAGATTCCCCTTTCTTCCACACTATCGCCGCAAGAACGATCGTTGCGGCAAAAAGACAGATAGCAGACCAGTACGGCGCATGTTCATTGCTGAAAAAGTAAAAAAGGCGGGGACCTCCGATCACAAAAACAAGATAAACTAAAAGCACGGACCATCCTTTCCACGATGTCGGATACCATCCCCACCCGTACCGTTTCCGTCGAAACCAAAATTCTTTTTCTTTCATAAATTTTTTCTCTGGCACTCAACGTGAAAATAAAGTCGTTTCCGGGTATACCTTTTTACCATGCGTTCGGCAGATCACCACTGAGATACCACTCATCATCATATTTGACGATCTTTATCGTCGATCCGTCCGCCGTCCTGCAGGTTCCGTACGCTTCCGTCTTTTCCAAGAGCTGAACACATCCCCGAAAGGCGTAGTAATTCTCAAACGTTCGGTGAGCACGGGTCACAACGATAAACTGATAGACCGCCGCCAGGGCCAATATTATGACAACCATACCCACCATAAGAAAAACTATTTTTTTCTTCTTTGGGGTCATAGCTGCATGATAGCACAAAATCCCGCACTTTCGTGCAGGATTTTTCTTTAACGCTTCGTCCACCGGCAATACTCTAGTTCACTATAAACCTTGGGCATCGGTTTTTCACGGAGTTGCGCTCCCCTCGCGATGATACCCCTCATTATTTCATCCCTAACCGCCATAAAATAAATCCATAGATATCCGATCTTTGGCGTACAAAATTCGAAACGGATGCCGCCCCACCATGCCCTGCCTTGCGTTCAACCGTCAACAATATCGGATTATCAGAAACATTCTCTTTTTGCAGTCGCGCCGCAAATTTATAAGCGTGCGACGGATGGACGCGGTCGTCCTCTTCCGCGGTCAGAATCAATATCGCCGGATAGCGAACCCCATCCTTGATATTGTGATATGGACTGTATTTCAAAAGATATCGGGGTGCCCTTGGGTCGTCGGGATCACCATAATCAGGTATCCAAAATCTACCGCCATTGAACTTATGATAACGCAGCATATCGGTCACTGGAGCGCCCGCCACGACCACGCGGAACAAATCGGGACGCTGGGTGATCATCGCTCCGGCGAGCAACCCGCCATTACTCCATCCAAACGCGGCCAAATGGTGAGCATCGGTATATTTGTTCTTGATCAACCATTCAGCTGCCGCGATAAAATCATCGAACACATTCTGCTTTTTTGCCTTCGTGCCAGCCTCATGCCATTTCTCGCCAAATTCACCGCCACCACGCAGATTCGGCTCCGCATAAAGCCCACCAGCCTCCAAAAACGCCATGATGGACGAGCCATATCCCGGCAACATGCTAATATTGAATCCACCATAACCGTACAGCAATGTCGGCTGATCTCCGGTTTGGCGCAATCCTTTTTTATGGACCAAAAACATCGGAATTTTTGTTCCGTCTTTGGAACGATACCAAACCTGTTCTGTGACGAAACGATCCGCATTAACGCCCGGCACTTTCTTTTCTCCTATCAGATGTAATCGGCTCTGTTTGAGATCATAGCGATAGATTCGCCGCGGCACAGTATATGACGTCAAGAAAAAGAAAGCTTCATCTCCTTCATCTTCACCCAAAACCCAGCCTGTCGAACCCAAGGGGAGATCGAGCGTCTCTTTCAATTTCCCCCTAAGATCAAAAATACGGATCAGAGAATGAGCGTTCTCGATATAGCGAAGGAATATTCGATCTTTTATAAAACTGACATAGTCATGCGGAAAACGTGCCGCCGGAATAATGGTCTTCCAACGTCTGATCCCCCGTGCTGCCTCTTTTAATGAAACGCCGATGACCCTCCAATTCGATGCTTGATAGTTCGTCGAACAATACAACATATCACGATGCATTTGCGGATCAAACTCCGCCTGAATGCCCTGTACCACCGGGCGGAAATCAATATCAGCCCGCAAATCTTTGAGATACAGTTCATTGCGCCGCGTTTTTCCGTTTACGATCGTTACCGAGACAAGTAGATAATTCCCATCCGGCGAGATTAGCACAGACGGAAACTGATCTTTTGGTAGGTTCTTTCCAAAAACAAGTTTATCTTTCCGATAATCCTCTCCGATCCGATGATAGAACACTTTCTGGTTCAACTTCTCTTCGCCCCTCACGGCCCTTCCGCCACGCCGAGAATACCAGAAACCGCTATTATTAGGATTCCATGAGACTCCGTTATACATCGCGGGATAATATTTCGCAGGGATATTATCTTTCAGTTTCTTTCCGGTTCGCACGTCCAAAACAAATATCCCATTCTGATCATTTCCCGATTCCGATAGTGCATACACTAATAACGACGCATCCTCCGATGGAGTCCATTGCCGCAATGTCGTCGTTCCCTCTTGTGAAAGTTTATTTTGATCGATAAGTATCCTTTTTCTGCCCCGTAATCCCCTGCGAACCGACAAGACCGCGAGATCCTGTTGAGAGCTTCGATCCATCGTGAAGTAATAACCGTTCTTTGGGTAAGGAACACCGAGAGAACCATCCTTCATAAGCCGACAAAGGAACTTTTCGAAACGATCTCTCTGTGGCAACCGATCCAATACAGAATGAGCAAATCTGTCCTGCGTTCGCGCCCATCGCTTTACTTCCGCAGTGTCCCCCTCGAGCCACCTATACGGATCAAACACTGTCGTTCCATGTATCTTTTCCCGAACATTGGCCTCTTTTGTCTTTGGATAGTGATAAAGCATTTTTTTATTATAACGCTTCCATAACGAAACAACCCACTTGAAGATTATTTTCTTTATCGCTTTGCTCACTCAGGGACATTTGCCCTTTTTTACGCGCCAAAGCGATAAGTTTTGATAAACTGGCTCATCCACGATAAAATGAGCGGACAAATCTCCCTGCTTTTTTCTTCACTAGGAGGCAAGGACCTGCGCCGCGAAATATCGGGGGTGATCCCCAGCGGCTTCGCCGCCATGTGGGCAACAAACCGCGTATGCCTACCCCGAGGCTAAACGCCACCGACGTAGAATCGTCTATTCATAGGAGGAACTAAGCGTGAAGAGCAAAGAGACGGAGACACATAGGAGAAAATTTACCTATTCTATATATAGGAGGGGAAATCATATGTTTTAATTATAATATGATTCTATTTCCCTGAGAAAGCTTTTGTCGCTGAATATTTAATCGGCTCGAATAGTCTGGAATGCAGCACGCAATTCCGCGCTTTGTTTCAAAATAAGATCTTGAGCCGTTTTGTCTTGAGAGCAAGTCTGTTCAGCGGTTTCGGTACTGAATAAATATATATTAGTTCCATTAACGTTCTTAGTTATAAAGGGCGCAGTCAAAGGCTCGTTGTTCCCTTCAGGTTTCATGACAATACCAAGAGGTGAGGCTGCAGGATCGGCGCAATAGGAAGGGTTAAGATTTTCCGTAGCTGCAAGTTGGATAAGTGCTTGGCTTGAAAAAGATACATCAGCCTCGGTTCCCCTGGTTCCCACAACATAAGTTAATTCAAGGTCGCTAGGAACAGTCATTTCCAATCCTAATGACGGCATATCTTCGACGACGGTGCCGCTCGGTTGCATTGCGGCATTTGTACCTGAAACAGCTGTGGCTTGGGGCGAAGTTGGCGCAGCAATTGAAAAGAATCCACTTTGTGATCCCGCTATGCCATTAAAAGAAACCGATACCCGATAATCATTGCTCGGGATAATCACGTTAGGTATCTGCCATGAATAGCTCCCGTTAAACGTGTTGCTGCCATGGAGTAAGCCGACCCATACGCCACAATAGGTTACGCCTGTTTCATCATCGGTAGTACACGGAGAATTTCCTCTCCACAAGTTGATTTCAACGATTAACCCCTTTGCCCAATCGGGCGTCGTCCATGTTATCGGATAGGTCGAACCGATATAATAAGTATTATTTTGAGCCGGACCGAAAGTCATCGTGGTAGACGGCAACGCGCCGATGGCGCTCGGTGTTAAAGCGCTCGTGTTGCCAGTTGCTGAAAATTCTAACGATGCAGCAACGTCGTCAATGATTTTATTTTCAAGCGGTTCTATGGATTGATCACCAAATTCCGCATTGTCATATTGTTTACTCACCACAATGACGCTAGAGCCAGTCGGCGTTTCGACGGGCATGAGAATATATGCCGGAGCATTTCCATTAAGAACCTCCAACGAGGTTGCCGGGAAACCAGCAAGAGTGCTCGTCGTAACAACCAGTGGATTTTGTGCGGTCTCGACTTGAGACAAAATTGATTTTGCGGCCGCAATCTCCGTTGAGAGCGTTCCTGGAGCTATAGCAATCTGTACTCCAAAAGGGTCAAGTGGTGACATTTTAACGAAGGCCGTCGATGCGTCAACATATCGTATCCCCCAGTTAGGAGGAAGCCCCACGGAAAGATGGCTTATTTGAGTTCCCGCAACTCCCAAAAACGTTTGTGGCCAACTCGCTGGATTTTGAAGATCAGCTGTCAGCTGAGCAGTTGATGTGCTCGTCGTTGATTGAATGGCGTTTTGGCTTGGTAAATTCTTCAATCCCCTATTCAAAATCAATGAGAAAAAGGAGGAAAAGAAAATTATAAAAATAATGACTGCGATAATCGGCGACAGGAGTCCCACGATGGCGCTCGTGACGAGAAATCCTCGGCTAGACCCCGATTGTGTCGTCGCGAGCGTAGGCTTTATTACAGTGATGTTTTGATACATCGCATAGACATAAGAAAGGAAGAACGGCAAAAATATAAATTCGAGAATAAGCGAGGTTATCGATCCGACCGCTGCGCCGAAGATGAACATCGCGGGAAGGTAGATAACCAAATAAAGCAATACTAACAGAATCATAACGAGTAAATATCTGCCAAATAACGGCCACCAATATCCGCGCGCATATTCACGGCTTTGGCTTATTGCGCCGAGCCCCCGCTTGCCTTCGACAACCAGCACATAACTGCTGAATAAAAACCAGACCACCACTATAATGAATGGGATAACAAGCATAACCATCCCTCCCATCCCGACGAGTTCAACAAGAATGCCGAGCCACAACATCGGCCAGAAAATCGCCCAACCGCCACGATAGGATTCTCCAACGCCAGTCCCTTTTGCAATTGAGATCATGACAGCGGCGACTGCGGCTATGGAGATTATAAAACCAAGAACTATCAAAATCCCGCCCACGATATTGATTGGAAACCCATGAGCCATCATAAGCTCTCCTGCACCAACGATTATCAATGGAATTATTAAAATTCCTATAAAAGACAAAAAGCGCTCTTTGTACAAGCGCCAAGAATCAGCGAAAAGCTGACCGACTGAGTCAAGAACTTGCATACCCGCTTGAGGTTCAACGCTCGGGTCGCTCATGAATCTATAATAACATACCTCACAATATCTAGAAACTTATCCAATTTTTACACACATCATCTTTCCTTACAAAAATATCTTTCGGAATTTTCCTCGCTTACCCAATAATTTATTTATTCACTTTCTGTACAGATACAAAACAGCTCCGATTTCCCGGAGCCGTTTTGAGACATATGATTTCTGAACCGTTACCGCTTCGCCCACTGCGGGGATCTGCGAGCTTTCTTCAAACCATACTTCTTGCGTTCCACCATGCGGGAATCGCGCGTCAGGAATCCAAGTACGCGCAGATACTTTTTCCATTCGGCGTTCTTCTTGATGATCGCCCGTGCGACGCCCAAGCGTACCGCTCCGGCCTGCGCATGAATACCGCCACCGGACACCATCACGGTCATATCCCACTCTCCCGCGATCTTAAGACTCGTAAGCGGGGCTTTGGCATCCGCAATGAGGCGCGCCAACGGGAAATACTGTTTTGCATCCTTGCCATTCACGATCATCTTGCCAGTTCCCGCAAAAAGGCGGACGCGCGCGATCGATGTCTTGCGACGGCCGACGGCTTCAATATACTTGCCGCTCACCTTCAGATCCGCAGCTGTCTTACGCTCCTTCGGAGCATGCACCGCCGCTCCCTCTGTCACCGCATGGACAGCAGGCGTTCGGGATGTTCTTGGTTTTTTGATGGTTTCAGGCATGGGATTATTTTTCGTTCTCGACAAAAATCAGATTCTTCAGTCTCCGCTGATTCAGAAAATTCTTAGGAAGCATCTTTCGAACCGCTTCGCGGATAGCCGTCTTCGGGCTTTTCGCCAACCGTTCCTCAAGGCGGGTTTCCTTCAGATGACCGACATAGCCGGTATGATGATAGTACACTTTCTGCACAAGCTTTTTTCCGGTCACAGCAACTTCGGCATAGTTCTTCACGTAAACGCGATCGCTACCGACGCGGTTCGGCGCATAGTTCGGGTGCTTTTTGCCCTGCAAAATCTGAGCGATATCCGACGCCACCCTCCCCAATATTCTATTCTTTGCATCAATATGATAGTCCATGGATGTTATACGAATTCCACGCGGGCCATTCTCACGCCATCGCGCTTGCGCACCTTTTGTAATTTCACAATACGAAGATAACCGCCTTTCCGATCGGCATAGCGCACGCCGAGATCATCACACAACTTCTTCGTGATGCGCGGATTCTGCACGCGGCTCGCAATAAGGCGACGGCTCGCAAGATCCTGCTTCTTCGCGGACGTGACAAGCTTTTCAACCATCGGACGGATCGCTTTGGCGCGCGTCTCGGTCGTTTCAACATGACCGGCGCGTATCACATCGTTCGCCAAATTCCGCAAAAAAGAAATGCGGTCTCCGCGTAAACGATTGAATTTTGTTCCTTTCTTTAAATGACGCATGGTAAAAGTGACTTACGGTTCAATGCTTATTCTTCTTTCTTCTTTTTCGTCTTCTTCTTCGTTTCGTCGCCGCTCTTCGGGAGTTCGAATTCCTGCGCGACAACCGCGGAAACCTTTTCGAAATGATCCTTCAGAATATTCGCCGATTTATGAAGCGCCGCAGAAGGACTGATCGTGCCATCGGTACCGATTTCGATCCGCAAGCGGTTGTAATCCGTCCGATCGCCGACACGCATATCTTCCACGACGAAATTAACATGCTGAACCGGCGTAAAGATGGCATCGAGCGCGATCGTTCCGATTGGAAGCCTTCCTTCACTCATCCTCGCTTCCGACGGAATATACCCCAAACCACGTTCCACCTTGATCTCGATATCAAGCTCAGCATCCTTCGCGGTCAGATGACCTAAAACCTCTTCCGGGTTCGCAAGCTCAACCTCGGAATTAAGCTCGATATCCTCGCCCGTGACGTCACGCTCGCCCTTCACTTTCAGTGAAAGAACCTGCGGCTCGTCAACCTGCAAACGAAAACGCAATTTTTTGAAATTAAGCGCAAGCTCGACGATGTCCTCCCTCAGTCCCGGCAAGGTCGAAAATTCGTGCGATACTCCTTTTATCTTGATCTCCGTCGCCGCGGCTCCCGGAAGCGAGGAAAGAAGCGCCCGGCGCAACGCATTTCCGAGCGTAAGGCCGTAACCTGCAAACAATCCTTCCGCCTCAAACACGCCGTTCTTCGCATCTTCAGAAACGGTCTTTATGGAAACAGTTGAACTTAAGTGTGCGTATTCCATTTGAATTTTTTAATTATTTTAAAATGAGAGATCCCTCGCGAGGCTCAGGATGACCCTTTGGATTATTTACTGAACGATTCGACCAATAGATTAATTTCAAACGGTATCTCGATATCCGCGGGAAGCGAAAGCATCTCGCCCTCAAGCTTGTCGGCATCGAGCCGGAGCCATGCGGGTGCATCGTATTGTTTCAAAAAATCCTTGCGCTTCGCAAGCGCGCCTGTCTGTTTCGATCCCTCGCGCACCGCAATGTGCTCTCCCACGCGCACCTCATAACCCGGCGAAACGACCTTTCTGCCGTTCACCTCAATATGACTCTGCAAAACGAGCTGACGTGCGGCGAGCCGCGTCGGTGCAAAACCGAGACGGAATATCACATTATCAAGGCGGCGCTCAAGCAATTCAATGAGCTTCGCTCCGTTCGCCCCCCGCTCTGCGGCAGCAATGGAAAAAAGGCGGCGCAAATTCCGTTCATCAACGCCATACGCGAGCTTAAACTTGCTCTTTTCGCGAAGCTGAAGACCGAACTCGGACAACGTCCGGGGGCGCGATTTCGGGCCATGAACGCCAGGCCGATACGGCTTGCGCGTCAAGGCTGATTTCGGCGACCCGGCACGATCACCCTTGAGGCCAAGGGGCATACCGAGCGCGCGTTCTCTTTTTTCTTTAGGACCAAGCATGGAAAGTAGTGTAATAGGTAAAACCGAATGTGTAAAGTTTTTTCGTCTTAGACGCGCCGCACTTTCGGCGGACGAGGGCCGTTATGCGGAACCGGAGTAACATCCTTGATGGAGTCGATCGTAAAACCTTCGGTGATGAGCGCGCGGATCGCGGAATCCCTGCCGCTTCCGATACCCTTCACGATGACATCAACTTCCTTCGGGCCGGTTGATTGGATCTTTTCGACAAGCGCCGCGATGACCTTCGATGAAGCGAATGGCGTTGCCTTCTTTGGGCCAGAGAAACCAAGCGATCCGGCGGATGCCCACGCGAGAACATTTCCCGTTGCATCGGTCACCGTGATCACGGTGTTGTTATATGAAGCATTGATGTAAACCCTCCCCTTCTCAACTCTCTTGGATTTTTTTCCGCCAGCCTTTGCGACCGCGGCATCAACCGCCGCGCCCTCTTTGAGCGCTGCTTCATTCGACTGCGTTGTTACTTTTTTCTTTCCCATGGAATTATATTACTTCAAATCAACCTTTCGTTTGCCGCTGCCCGCCGTCTTTCTGACGTTACCGCGAACCGTGCGCGAATTCGTCTTTGTCCGCTGGCCATGTACCGGCAATTTGCGTGCATGCCGCATGCCGCGATAGGTCTGCAGATCCTTCAGGCGGCCAATATCGCTCCGCACGCGCTGACGCAGATCTCCTTCGACCGGATAGCTCTTCTCGATGAAGTTCTGAATCTTCAATATTTCATCCGCCGTCATATCCTTCGCGCGCTTATTGGGATCGATCTTCACTTCCGCGAGGATCTTCGTGCTCAAGGACGGACCAATACCGTAAAGATACGGCAAAGCCGCTTCAATTCTTTTGCTATCGGGAATGTTAACGCCAAAGATACGCATGATTTAAAAATTATTTAGCCCTGCCGCTGTTTATGTTTCGGCGTTTTGCAGACAACGTAAATTCTGCCTTTACGTTTAACGATCTGGCATTTTGCACAAATTTTTTTTACGGAGCTGCGAACTTTCATGTTTGGGATTTATGATTATTGCTTGAAATTACAGTCTGCGAATTATCCTTCCTCTTCTTCCATCAGGACTCATCTCGACAAGAACTCGGTCGCCAGGTAAAACGCGGATGTGGTTCATCTTCATCTTGCCGGCAAGATAGCCGAGCACTTCGCCTTCCACGTCTTTCACTTTGATCCGAAACGACAAGCTCGGAAGAGCTTCCATCACAAGACCATCCTTTGCCGTCGCTGACGGCGCTGCGTAAGATCGCGATCTCATAGAGCAATAAAAAAAGGCATTGCCATGCGATTCCGACCCGTGAAGCTATCTGTGGTGAGGTTCATCTGACAAAGGGATTATAGCTGAAGAAGGGCAAAAATGTCAACGGCTCCGCGTTTCTGTTTTGAATGACCCGCTCCAGCTCGAAAAATCCGAGTCGCTCATAACGAGGAAACGTCACCCACCTCGGAAACTCGGGGGTGCCCGGCACTTCCTCTATTCGCTCATGGATTTTCATCTCGCTTCCGCCTAGGTCATTCAAAACAGAAACGCTACGCTTGTGAAAAAGAAAATATCTCCCCTTTTTCGGAAGATGAATATATCAAAAAAATAGCTCCTATTCTAAAAGCAGCTGCATAGATATTTCGAGACGGATTCGAGCGAAAACCGAGAATTTCGACCGATAGAATAGGAGCTATCATATCCCCCACTTCACGGAAGCAAGGACGATCACGAGGAGCGTGGCAAGCGTTATTGCCGTCGTACGGATCCGACGCGACTCGAGCTCACGGAAAAAATAGGTGGGAACGAGATCAAGAAGAAATGCGGCGGCAAGAAAGGCAACGATCGACTGATCGATAAAATCTATCGGCAAGAAAAGACACGCCACAAGAACTTCAAAAATGAAAAAGGCCGAAACGCCGACGGCGGCGTGGCGGGCGCGCGAACCGCGCTCATCATCGATCTCTTTTCCGCGCCGCGCCGCTATGACGCCATTCATCAATATGCCGAACGCCGCCACGACAACCCACGCCCACAGAAGAGAACCTGACGAAATGCCGAGACTCCATGTCAAGAAAAATTCCCGGAAAAGCAGGAACGAGAGCGCCATGGCGAATATCGTCCGGGCCGATTTACGATCGACGACCAGAAAATCTTTAATAAGAAGCAAATAATAGAACAATGCGCCATAGATCGCGGCCATGAGCATCGAGGGCGCCGTTGCGATCGCGACGCCAAGGAGAACGAGGAACGCCGGAAAATTCCTCTGTGCCTCGAAGAATGGAAAGAAGTAGATGCCGCAGGCCACGACAACAAAAAGCCACGCCGGCAGATACCACCATGCCGCGGCGAAGATGGCCGCCTTAATGAGTAATGGCCAGTGAATCTGCCTTGAAATTGACGTGAGCTTTGCTGCCATCTTTAATGTCACCGCGGATTATCTTATCTGCCAGCTTATCAAGAATGACCTTCTGAATCAAACGCTTCAGCGGCCGCGCGCCGAAATCCGCGCTGAATCCCTCGCGTGCAAGATATTCCCTGGCGGCGGGGCCGACCACAAGATCGATATGATGGACGTCGCGGAGCTGTTTCTCGACAACCGCAAGCTGGATATCCACGATCTTCTCGAGGTCCTGCTTGCGAAGCGGATTGAAGATCACGATATCATCGACGCGGTTCAAAAATTCAGGCCGGAAACTCTGTTTCAGGGCATCCATTGTCTTTTTCCGAAAATCATTCTCCTCTTCTAAGGCGGCATCCGCTCCCGCACTGAAACCGATGCGTGACATCGCCCTCAAATATTCACTGCCGACATTCGAGGTCATGATGATGATCGAATTTTTAAAGTTCACCGTCTTCCCCTTGCTGTCGGTCAATCGCCCGTTATCCAGAACCTGCAACAGCAGATTGAACACCTCGGGATGCGCTTTCTCTATTTCATCGAACAAAATAAGGCTATAGGGCCGATGGCGAACCATTTCGGTCAGCTGGCCTCCCTCATCGTAACCAACATAACCCGGAGGGGAACCGATCAGCCGACTCGTGGCATGGCGCTCCATGTATTCGGACATATCGACCCGGATCAAAGCCTTCTCGTCATTAAACATGAATTCAGCGACCGCTTTCGCAAGCTCGGTCTTACCGACTCCCGTCGGTCCGAGGAACATGAACGACCCGATCGGACGATTCACATCCGAGAGGCCGGCACGCGACCGGCGCAAGGCCGATGCGACAGCCGTGATCGCCTCGTCCTGTCCAACAACACGGGAATGGAGCACGTCTTCGATCTTGATCATTTTTTCAGTATCCGATTCGAGCATCCGCTTCAGAGGAATGCCGGTCCACACCGAAACAACGGCGGCAACATCCTCTTTGTCGACAGCATCTTTAAGAAAGCGGTTTTCGGCCGCGCCGTTCCCCTTCCTGCCCTTTGCTGTTCCCGGCCCGAAATTCTTTTTCTCGAAGGTCTGGAAATCCTTTTCGGCCTTCGGCAATTCGCCGTAGGTGATCTCCGCAACCCGCTCGAGATTTCCGTCGCGTTCCGCGACCGCCGTCTCCTGTTTCAGATTCTCGACCTTCTGGCGAAGCTGATGCAACGTCTCGAATTTTATCTTCTCGGTATGCCATTTCGCCGAAAGTTCATCGTTCTGCTCTTTGAGCTTCGAAAGCTCGATGTCAATTTCAGTGATACGCGCCTTGGCTTTGTCGCCTTCTTTCGTGAGCGCTTGTCGCTCAACTTCAAGCCGCGTGATCTCGCGCCGCATCACATCGATCTCTTTTGGCAAGCTTTCAGAATCCAAGCGCCTGGCGGCTGCCGCTTCATCAATGAGATCGACCGCCTTGTCCGGCAGGAACCGGTCCGTGATATAACGCGCCGAAAGATTCACGGCTTCTATGATCGCATCGTCCGCGATGCGTAAACCATGATGCATTTCGTATTTCTCCTTCAGGCCGCGCAAGATCGCAATGGAGTCATCAATGGATGGTTCCTCTACCATGATCGGCTGAAAGCGCCGCTCAAGCGCCGGATCTTTCTCGATATATTTTTGATATTCGCGGATGGTCGTCGCACCGACCGCATGAAGCTCTCCGCGGGCGAGAGCTGGCTTCAATAAATTCGATGCATCAACAGCGCCCTCCGCGGCACCGGCGCCCACGATCGTATGTATCTCGTCGATAAAAAGAATGATGCGTCCCGCAGAATTCTTCACCTCTTTCATAAACGCGCGCAAGCGATCCTCGAACTCGCCGCGGAATTTCGTTCCGGCAATGAGCGATCCAAGATCAAGCTGAAGCACTTCCTTTCCCTTTAAAATTTCTGGCACGTCGCCCTGGGCAATACGCTGAGCAAGCCCTTCAACGATCGCGGTCTTACCGACGCCAGGCTCACCGATGAGGCAAGGATTGTTCTTTGTGCGGCGCGAAAGGACCTGCATCAGACGGCGCAATTCCTCATCGCGGCCAATCACCGGATCAAGCTCGCCTTTTTTCGCTTTCTCGCTGATATTCACCGCATACTTTTCAAGCACCTGGAATTTCGTTTCAGGTGTTTCATCGATCACATGGGCCGAACCGCGAAGCTGGGCGAGCATCCGAAATGCCGCCTCGCGGCGAACTCCTGATCTTTCGAGAACGGTTTTTGCGACGCTCTGCACGTCAAGCAGTGCCAGTAAAAGATGTTCGCACGAAACAAATTCATCCTTCTGTTGGGCGGCAACCTTCGCGGCACGATCGAGCACCGTCATAAGCTCCGGCGAAAGATACAACTGGCCGACCGGCGCGGAAGAAACGATCGGCGGAATGCGATCCAATTCGAATTCGATCTGCTCATCAAGCTTCTCGATATTCACTCCGCAACGTTCGAGAACAGGAATGACGAGCGATTGCTCGTCCTCAAGAAGCGCCGCCAAAAGATGAAGCGCCTTAAGCTCGCCGTGATTCTTCTGTGCGGCAATATCCTGCGCGTTCTGAAGCGACTCCTGAGCTTTAATGGTGAAACGATGAAAATTTGGCATAGTGTTGTTCTTATTATACTGGATTTATCCGAAAACTGTTTCAAAAATGGAACGCATGACCTCTCCCATTATATTCTCATAAATTCGCCATTGTCAATCTATGGCATAGACTGCCAATGGACGCCTGACCACGATTTCCCTCCAATCGTTGCGGCACGGAGATGAGACCGCCGCGCCCGGAACTTTATCTTTATCTTTTCTCGCCATATCTCCATAATAGCGAGACAAAATGCCCACGCAAGATTACTTTAATGAAGTTTTAATCCTTTTGAGCCGCACGAGACCGTCTCTGTCTGTTTATATGCCAATTTCATATCCTCCTCCTGATACGCAGAATCCGGATATCGGATAAAAGAATGCGGCATAAAAAACGGGACCCCTCGCAAGGCTCGGGAGGATGAAAAACCGTTATTGCCCCGTGGGACGTTTTCCAAGCGTAACCTGCAATGTCATCTCTTTGCCACCGCGATCGATCGTCAAGGTCACTACGTCCCCCACGTTATATCCTGAGATCACATCGCCAAGCACATGGTCAGCATCAAGTTGCTGTCCGTCCACTTTTTCGATGATATCTTCTGCCTGAATACCGGCTTTCGCCGCAGGCGAACCTGACTGCACGGCCGGTCCGTCGCTCGATCCGCGGACCAAAGCACCGTTGCTCACCGGAAGATCCTGCTGTTTGACGATATCGGCAGTGATCACTAAATACCGCACACCAAGATAAGGAGACAAGATATTGCCGGTCGTACGAACCGAGTCGATATCATGCTTCGCACGATTGATCGGTATCGCGAAACCGATGCTCTGCGCGTCCGAAGCGACCGCCGTATTGATACCGATGACATCCCCCTGCAGGTCGAGAAGCGGTCCGCCGGAATTTCCCGGGTTTATCGCGGCGTCGGTCTGAATGACGCCCTTGATCGTTTCCTGCTGACCATCCGCCTCGTCGCTTGCCGTTACGGTACGCTCGAGCCCCGAGACAACGCCGACCGACACCGTGTTCGAGAACTGGCCAAGGGCATTGCCAATGGCGATCGCGGTTTGCCCAAGCTGGAGCCCGTCGGAATCGCCCAGATTGACCGTCGGCAATCCGGTCGCGTCGATCTTCACCACGGCGAAATCCTGAGATGGATCACGCGCAAGAACTTTCGCAACGTGCTTTTTACCGTCATTCGTGATGACCGTATACGATGCGCTCGCATCCGAAACCACGTGCTTGTTCGTAAGGATCAGACCGTCCGAAGAAATAATGAATCCGCTGCCGCCACCGACCTCCTGAAGCTCCGTCTTTCCCGTGTCGCATGGCGCAGTCATGTCCGTCGAACTGCCGAAAAACTGCTGGAACTCCGGCGGCAGATCACTGAAAGGATTGTACGGACACTGTTCAACGACGGGAACCTGCTCCGAAATAACGATCGAAACGACCGCAGGCGACGCTTTTTTCACGGCTGCCATAACTGCGGCTTCGTAATCATTCGTCGAAACGTAGAGTGCGACACTCGAACTAGCGTTGGAGGGTACCACTCTCTTGAGTCGTAAAAAAGTAGCAATAGCATTCCATGGACCAGCGGTCTTTCCCTGTGATAACGCGTTCACTCCCACCAACAGGCAACCAAGGAGAATACCGATCCCAACAACGACCGTTGCGATGACCAGCCATTTTTTATTGTCTTTGTGAATATCATGCATATGTTCCATTATAATACGATGCCTTATAAAAAAAAGTTGGCCGAAACGGGAGTCTCCGGTTTATCGTTGAAAAAAGAGAGCAGTTCCATTATCATTCCATAAGCAAGACCGGTCTTTGCCCGGGTGGCGGAATGGCAGACGCAAAGGACTCAAAATCCTTCGATCGCAAGGTCATGTGGGTTCGACTCCCACCCCGGGCACCACTTCGCTCCTTCGGAGCTTCGCGGTGCAGGCACATTTGATTAGATTCACTTTCTGAAACCAGCGTGATTTTATATCGCGAAGTGGGCCCGCGAAGCTTCAGCGGAGTGAGGCGGTTATTTC
>Ga0255356_1000381_pt1 | contig 30598 bp, 35 predicted proteins | sample HBST100metaG_FD_189944 | JGI IMG/M metagenome (GOLD analysis project Ga0255356, IMG submission 189944) | Peat soil microbial communities from Stordalen Mire, Sweden - H.B.S.T100 | ecosystem: Environmental > Terrestrial > Soil > Wetlands > Peat | place: Sweden: Norrbotten County, Stordalen Mire...
TGGTGAGCCCGTCACAAGTAAATGGTATCGTCGCCAAGTTTTACGACGCCAGCTCTATGGTCGACAATAAGGCCGGTCGCTACAGTGTGGCGACAGCTTAACAGGCGCACGTAACCGCTCCGCATTCCCGCGGTTTGAGGAACTTCTGTCAGCAAGGGACAATCTCCACCTGCGCATTGGAGCGGAATAACCAAGGCTGAGACTTGGCGGTGGTTTGCGATGTGACAGGCAAGGCAATCAACATTGCTCCTACTGCGAAGCCGAACCGGTACCAACACAGATTTAGCCTCATTTTCGGTTCCTTGGGATGACCTTCAAAACCAGGTTAGGAGAGGTTTGCCTTTCTCACACTGCTGAGCATGGCTTGCAGCATGTACTGTACGGCAGACGAAAAAGATGGCCGGGGTATCCAACCCCGGCCATTTGCACAGGATAAACAGCAGATCATTTCAAGCCGACGAAGTTCAAGAAAGTCACGGCAACGGCGTGTTTGCTTCAGCGGCGGAAAGTGTAACGTAAACTGAATCGCGCCTGAATCGGTTCGACAGGATGCATCACTCTTGTGAATGCCGCGTTCGCATTCACAGCATTCGCAACCAGTTCCTGTCCTGCTAATGTCGTTGGCGGTGTTGCCGGCAGCCCCAGCCCGGCTGCCGGCGTTATTTGCGATACATAGGCATAGTCAATATCGTGGTCCTTGCGGTCGAGCAAATTCAGGACTTCGCCCATGAGACTCCAATTTCCGTTGAATTTATAAGTGGCTCCCAGGTTGACCAATACCGTTGAGGGCGACTTATAAAGTGCGTCGGATGTCAAAGGACGCGGGCCAAAGTAGCGCAGGCGCAAACTCGCCGAAAGGCCTTTCACATCCTGCATTGTTGCGCCTGCTGAAACCACCCACCGAACTTGTTCAGGGACCTCCTTGCCGTACGGGCTTTGCAGATAGGTGCCGCTCCCGGTCGGAATGAGGTTAAAGCAATTCGAGTTTTTCGGGCAAAGCTGCTGACTGCCGTCCGGGGCCGTGTGGTAAAAGGTCGAATCGCCTCCATCATCTTCGGTAAAGATAGCGCGGGAGTCCGCAAAGTCCGCATCGAAGGTCCAATGTTCCGAAGGCGTGTAGAAGTTCCCGACTTCGATGCCATAGCGGTTGCTCGGCGAGGCTGAGGGACTCGTACCTCCGGTGTCGCCACCCTGCATCAGTTCTGAATTGCTGTAGAGATACCAGATCTCGACCGTGCTCTGCAGATGCGGGGCCGCCATCGTGCGCACGCCCACCTCCGCGCCCTTGGTTTGGATCAGAAGGGGGAGTTTATTGGGGGCCGTCGTACCGTAGGTCGGCGCGTTGTAGTACGGATAGTCCGGCGAAACCGGTTCATACAGCTGTGTTGCACCGCGCACGTCGTTGGAGTGATAGCTGAAGCCGCCCTGCAGATAGAACTCTGTGTTGTTGTTCCAGGGGCCGAAGATGAGGCTCAGCTTCGGCTCGGCGAGGAATTTGCTGGTTGACTGGCCAGTATTGGGATTGAAACCGGCAGGAAAGGGATCGTTGGGATAGTTTGGGTTGGTTGGGTTCGAAAAGCTGGTCAGGATGCCCTTACCGAAATCGCCGCGCAGGGCAAAGATAGAGCGCAATTTGCTCGCCCACTGGATCTTATTTGAGAACCAGGGACTTGCTATTGTCTCCGTGAATTTATTCAGATCCGTGCCTGCCGGCAAGACCGCGACCTGGTTCAGATCGGACCAGTCGTTATCCGAATAGTTGGCTGTGTAGAATGTTTTGTCTGTACGCACGCGATGTTCCGACCGGAAAAGGCCGTTGTGAATCCAATCGTTGCGCAACTGCATGCCGACCGTGGTTTCCACCTTGCGGCCGTACCACTGGCCGTAGATTGTGTGGCGGATGTCGAAACCAGTTACCCAGCGCCTGTCCTGCTGATTGAACTGGTCGCCCTTATAGGGATCGACCAGATAGTAGGTGAAATCGGACCACAGGTTGAGATCGTAATAGAACCCGTAGGCCATGATGCTGGTTGCGGAATTAGCACCCAGACGATGCCACTCGCCCTGCAGGCTGTAACGATGGGAATGGCCGCCATCCTCCGGATTCAGTGCACCGAAGAAGCCGACAACAGGTATGGCCGTATCGGGGAGCTGATCGCTGGAGTTCCATCTGGGCCCGGCGTAAGCGCGGCCCGTGATGCTGAAACCCCTGTCGTCTCCGCCCTGGCTGTAGGTCATCAGGCCGTTGAATTTGTAGTAATTGTCCGGATGAATCCATGGACCACCATCGTGGTACGCTTCTCCGCCGTAGAGCAGATTGCCTGCACCCAGCTTGTGCGAAACGCCGAAGACAAACCGCGCAAACTGGTACATGCCGCCGTCTACCTGGACGAAGTTCTGGGGCAGCTTCTTGTAGAACACCACATTGGCGTTTCCCGCCGAGCCATAGTTGCCGATTTCGCCGTAATACGGACCTTTCCGGGCATCCACCCGCTCCACAAACTCCGGGATGACGGTGTTCATGTCCGAGTACCCCTCGCCGTGCGCGTGCGATCCCAGGTTCAGCGGCATGCCGTCGAGGAAAATGGCGATGTCCGTGCCGTGGTCGAGATTGAAGCCGCGTAGAAAATACTGGTTGGCCTTGCCGCCGCCTGCGTGTTGCGTGATGATCAGGCCGGGGAGCGTCTCCAGAATTTCTCCCGAGCGAAGAATCGGACGATTTTTGAGTTCCCCTGCGCCCACCGTTACCTGGCCGGCGGAACTGGCAATCCCGACAAGGTTATCCGCCCTGTCCTGCACGTTGATGCTGGTGCTCACTGTGCTCACGGCCAGAGAAATACGCAGTGGGGCTGGCGCTCCTACAGTTCCTATGGTGACAAGGATTTCTTTGGTTTCAAAACCGGGATTCATTACGACGAGTCGATAATCACCTGCCGCGAGTCCAGAAAAAATGAAGGAGCCGTTCGTGCTCGAATGTACCGTTCTTTGTACCGTACCGTTCGCGCTCAAGACATGCACGTCTGCCCCGGCAATCACCGCGCCAGACGTGTCAACGACAGTTCCTGATAGCTGAGACGGATAAGCCCTTTCACTCGTGCCGGCCGGCGCCTTCTCCTGGGTAGCAACCAAGAGTGGAGTAGCCTCGATCGTTTTTGCCCCGGAGGTGGCCTGCGCTATCGCGAGACGAGACCCCAAAAGAGCGAAGAACAATATGATTGGTGTGAACAATTTTATAAACGTGTTACCGGACTTCATGAATTCCCCCTGCTTTCCAGGCTTAACGATGAATGTTCTGGGTATGAGTGATGTGTGCCGTTAGGTCAACAACGACAAACGGAGGTTTGGGTCCAGTCACTCAATGGGAGCCGGGCCGAATGCGCAAGGGAGAGAGCTGCGAAGTAGGATTCCAGCGAACTCGAAAAGAATCGCTGGCCAAGGCTATCCGGTCGGCCGCCGAGGCGGCGGCCAGGTGATGCAATGCGGATTTTGCCCCATTCCTGCATACAGACTCCAGTCGAAAAGAAACGGCCTTCACGGGGAAACGTCAGAGTAACATCTTTTCCAAAATCATGCTACTGGTGTTCCCGCATTTAGGGATTAGCGCTTCGAGTGCGCTCCATGACAAACCATTGGGGGCGCGCAAGGCGTCTAATTTTCCCGATATTACGTTTTTGTGATTGGTGTTATGATGGCGATCACAGATGAAGAACGCCCGCAAGGGTTAGATTCCGTTCTTAGTGCACCGTCCAGGCTGTCGCGGTGTGCGTTCCTGAGAGAGGGTTCCGCCCGCGACGCCGGCAACTTCCGGAGTTTTGAATGCGCAGTTTGTTTAACGACGCCGCGGGAAATGTCCGTGGCAAGGTCATCGGCATCTACGCCATCCTTCTGGCGTTCAACGTGGCCGCCTGGCTCTGGGCGCTCGTTGCCTTCCGGCACTTTCCCCTATTGCTCGGTACGGCATTTCTCGCCTACAGCTTCGGCCTGCGGCATGCCGTCGACGCTGATCACATTGCGGCCATCGACAACGTGACCCGTAAACTGATGCAGGAAGGCAAACGCCCGGTTTCGGTCGGATTTCTCTTCTCGCTGGGGCACTCGACCATCGTTGTGCTGGGATCGTTGGCCATCGCCGCGACAGCTCTTCTGCTGCAGCACCGAGTGGACGCTCTCCGGAACATCGGCGGGATCATCGGGACGCTGGTTTCCACCTTATTCCTGTTTGGCATTGCCTTTGCCAATTTGATCGTTCTGCGCTCGATCTACGCGGCATTTGTGCGTGTGCGCAACGGCGGGCAGTACGTCGAAGAAGATATTGATCTGCTTTTGGCAGGTCGAGGATTGCTCGCCCGGTTATTTCGTCCCATGTTTGCGATGATTCGGCGGAGCTGGCACATGTACCCGCTGGGCATTCTCTTTGGGCTGGGATTCGGCACCGCGACAGAAATCGGACTGCTGGGCATCTCAGCCGCTGAAGCCTCAAAAGGCCTCTCTATCTGGTCGATCATGGTTTTCCCGGCTCTCTTCGCCGCGGGAATGTCGCTCATTGATACCACCGACAACATTCTGATGCTTGGGGCTTATGGCTGGGCCTTCGTCAAACCGATTCGCAAGCTTTACTACAACCTGACCATCACGTTTGTGTCCGTCGTCGTTGCCCTTGTGGTCGGAGGTATTGAAGCGCTCGGACTGCTCGCCGGACAGTTCCGTCTGGGTGGAATGTTCTGGGATGCCGTGCGGAAACTCAATGAAAACTTCGGGACACTCGGCTACTTCATCATTGGGTTCTTTGCGCTGAGTTGGATCGTCTCGATCGCTTTCTATAGATGGCGCAGGTACGATGAACTCGAGTTGCGCGGAGATGTCGAACTGGCGTCGTCTCTCCTCCAGTAGTGAGTCTCGCACGACCTCTCACCGTCCGATTCTCCCCACAAACATGTCAGTGGGAATGCTTGAGGACCGCGCCCGAATTCGTCAGAACCAGCTTTCCCAACTCCACGCCCCGCCGCGCAATCAGCTTGTCGAAACCCGCCAGTAGATCCTGTTCCAAAGAAATCCCGGTTCTGCTCAGTTCCGCCATCGTGTCAACCCTCAGTCCGATTCTAAATTGGCGCGAGAAGGGAGGTGAATCTGGCGCGATGCGAGAGAGCCCAGGGGGGAGATTGCAGAGCAGGGCCGGCATCCAGCAAGCGAGCTGCAGCACTACCGTCAACAAGAATGACAGGTATCTCCGCAGAGTTGCATTTTGGGCTCTCTTCTCCAGAATCGACAAGGGCGTTGCTTCCCCAACCCGATCCACAGGTCCGAAATGCGGCAGTTGACGGCAGCTGCGGTTCTTCTCGCCGTACTCTCTCTCTGGGGAGCGCCGGTCGTCGCTGCGCTCTCTGTGAACTCGCCAGAGGACGATTTGCCGGCCTGCTGCCGAAGAAACGGCAAGCACCATTGCATGATGCAGACGATGCTGGAGCCTTGCTCAAGCCCGGCATTTACAGCTCCGCTGCAACATTGGCCGCTTTATCCAAAGAGTGTGCTGTCCGGAACCACGCGCCTAAATCTGTTCGTCCCCGAACCCGGCGCAGCGTTCTTTGCTGCCGTCGAGAGCCATCCAACTCTTGCCACCCAAACCGAAGCAAAGTATCGCATCGCATTTGACCGCACCCGTCTCAAGCGCGGTCCGCCAGCATCTCTCTAGCGCTCTTTCCCAGGGCTTCCCCATCCGAGACATCTGAATTCAATTGAATGCGCCGGCCGCAACCGTGCGCCTGTGCATCGCTGTTGCCGAGATCGCTGATCGACTTTGCGATCGGCGTGCGTGTGCGCGTTGGCACTGCTGCGCTGGTGATCGACCTCTGGAAGATGAAGCCAATCCGGACCAGCAAGAACAGAAGGCGATTTGGTGATGCTGCACAAAGACAGATTAGGCGTAGTTCAGCGGGCTGGCGCTCTGGCTAGCTCCGCAATCGATCGTTGCCCTTGCTGCCATGGCAAATGCAAATGTGCTCGACACGCACACGAGCACCCGATAAAAAAGCGGTTCTCCCGTGATTGCGAATTCACGGCGCACTGTCCGTGCCCCATGGAGATGCCAGTCCCCGCCCGTGGCTAGGGCTGAGGATGCGGAACGGCTCAGACTGTGACCACGAGACGCGGCTTTCCGGGTGCATCCCACGCTTCTTCCACCGAAGACAGAGACACTGTGCGAGTGGCGACCTGAAGATTTGCAGACATACTGATGGCGAATACGTTCGCGATGGCGGCAAGCAGTTTTTCCAACGGCACACTCTTCAATCCGCTGCCCATCAGTTGAATGGAGGACGAACGAAGCGCAGCACCGGGTAGGTCGATGTTGTCTTCTCCGCTGGCACCGCCAACGTGGACGAAGCGCACGGGAGTTGCGTCCTCTACGTTACGCACGATGGCTGCAATGACCGTTCTTGCACTCTTGCCCCAGAGATAATCGAGAACGACGTTCACGCCGCCAGAGATGGCGTCCTTGATGGCGGCCTCGTACTGCGTCTCTCCTGTTGGATGGAGCAGCCCTAGCTTGAATGGGACAAGAACGTCGGCACCGATGGCCCGCAGTTCTTCCAACTCTGCTTCATTGCGTCCCGTCGCGATTACTTTGCCCGCGCCAAGATGCTTGGCAATCTGCACCGCAAGACGGCCGGCCGTGCCTGTTGCACCGTTGATCAGAACGGTTTCACCGGGCTTCAGCACCGCGCGTTCGACGAGAGCGGCCCAGGCGGACATACCTGGGTTAGCGATAGCGGCGGCGGTCACATCATCAAGTTCATCGGGGACTGGCACGATGAACTTCGGAAGTACTAGCGTTTGTTCAGCCAACGCGCCGTAGGGAGCTACAGGCATCACGAAGTAAACGCGTTTCCCGTCGCCCGTGGTTCCAATGCCTTCCGCGCCTGCGATCACAGGAAATTCCGCGTTCGAGCTGTAGTGGCCGCCGGACGATCGGGATTTACTGAACTGGCTGAGAGCGGACGCGGTCACGGTAATGACCTCCGCCCCTTGTGTGGCGACTGGATCAGCGAAATCACCAAACACCGGTCCGGCGCCTGCTGCACGAATGATTGCTGCCTTCATCTCTTCCTCCTGTCCGGGTTCAATAGGCAACCTTAACACTGTTAGGGAAAATCTAACGTCGTTTGACATTTTATGTCAAGGGGCTTTAGCGTACGAGCATGAAAGTTAATCGCGATCGGGTCATACGGGAGGCGCTGGCTCTCCTCGACGAAGTAGGGCTGGAGCAACTTACGCTGCGAACCCTCGCCAAGAAGCTCGACATTCAGGCTGCCACCGTCTACTGGCACTTCAAGAACAAACAGGACCTCATCGACGAGATGGCGACCCTCGTCCTCGCGGAAGGAAGCCAGGACCTATTACCGAAGAAGGCCAATGCCGACTGGAGCGTCTGGGCCGTAGCATTCGGGACTGGGTTACGGAAGAGTCTTCTTCGTTACAGGGACGGTGCGCGGCTAGTCGCAGGCAGCCGGCTAACGGATACGCGCTACATGACGGTTGCCGAAAGCATTGCGAAACGCATTTTGGAGGCCGGTTTCACCGTCCGCCAGACAGTGGTCCTTATGAGCACGATCAAAGACTACACCGAAAGCTTCGTGATGGAGGAACAGGTTGTATTCCCGCGACCAGGTGAGCGATCCGCGCAATACGATCTCGCGGCACGAAGGGCGGCACTTGAGGGGAAAGGGCTACCTATATTGATGCGGAGCGGCCCAATCCTCTTTGATCGGTTCGACCGTCGCTATAGGGAAGGTCTGGATCTGATCATCCGAGGTGCACGGACTGGCTAAAAGAAAGCGTGTATATTGGCAATCGAACCGGCTACGCATTCTCGAACAAAGACCAGACAACACGGCTTCCGTCGATCACTTGTTTGTAGAAATGGACGCTTAGTTTCAGAGTGCGCTTTTGCGTAGCACAATCAATATGTTTCGCCTAGCCGTCAGCCGATTCGTAGTTGTCGAGCAAACTCCAGAGGAAATAGCCCTTGACAGGCACGCCTTCCGTGATTGCCCGATGCAAGTTGGAGAGAAAGTTACTGAGGTACATCACTCGGTCGCTATCTCAGATCTCGCCATCGGGCGCGAGCTGGTCATTGGACGAGCAGCCATTCTGGGTGATGAATAGCCCCTTCGGACGCTAGAGAGCGTGAGTCAACTTCGGGCCCCAATAAAGGGTCTCCGGGCCGACCGTCAACCAGGGACTGAGCATCTGCGGATACGACGACGACGGCGGAGGTGCGTTGACATACCCCAACTGGTTATTCGCGGTGCGGATGAACATCTTGACAACAGATAATCTGTTTACGTGGTCTTGCCCTGCTGTTTAGCGCCATCGTCCGCAGCGGACGGGAGGTCGAAGTGAGAGTCATCAAAATCGCCAAGCTGGGCTCACCAAACGGTCTGGTCCTAGGACAGGTACCAGATTTGCTCCCCGGCGAAGGTGAAGTGGTTATCGAACTCTCAGCAGCGGGCGTAGGTCTCGTCGATGTTCTCAAACGACGGAACGGACTCGGAGGTGCCGGTCCGGAATACATTCTGGGCGGCGAGGTCGCCGACACGATCATTCGTGTCGGCGTTGGCGTGGATCAATCGCTGATCGGACGAAGGGTCTTCGCGCAAGGTTCGAGCGGCGGATATGCCGAACAATTCGTAGTTCCCGCATCTCGTGCGTTCCCAATACCGGAGGGCCTGTCCTTCGACGACACGATAGCCTTGGGGGTGAACGCGCTTGTCGCTCACTTTTCACTGGAGATGGCTCGTCTCCAGGACCGGGAGAGAGTCCTCGTTAGAGGAGCCAGTGGCGGCATCGGCTTCCATGCGGTGCAACTGGCGCATCTGAAAGGCGGCCATGTGTCTGCTGTCACCTCAAAACCCGACCTCGCGCGGTTCCAGCGAATCGGGGCGGAGGGGGTACTGAGCCGGGAAAAGGGCGAAACCACGTCTGGCGAATTCGATGTGATCATCGGTCCGGTTGGTGGTGATGCCATCACAACTTTTATCGGTAAGCTCGCTCGGCGTGGCCGGTATATCCTGCTTGGCGCGGCAGCGGGTTTTCCGCCCCCTGACTTCGGAATGAGGCTTATCGCCAACTTCTCGAAATCGCCAACCTTCAGTGTATTCAGTATGGCATCAATTACGAACGAGGAACTGGCGGCCGCTTGTTCCGCAATCTTCGCGACTGCTCTGGCAGGCAAACTCGAGTTTCCAGCACATGCTTGCTACCGGTTACAGGATGCCGTCGACGCGCATGTCCGTTTTGAAGAGGGATTACATTTTGAAAAGATAATCCTTCGGGCAGACGATTGATTTCATCGTTGCCAGCGCCGGAAGCCGCACGTAACCAGGAGTTATTCATAGCCATGATTGATAAACAGAAAAACACGAAGCTCATCTTGGCAGGAATGCCATTTTCCCATCGGCAAGTCCGGGCCAGAGGCCTGCGCTTTCATCTCGTTGAGGGGGGCAGCGGTACAGTTGTCGTCCTTCTGGCTGGCTTTCCACAAAGCTGGTACGCCTGGCGACGCGTATTGCCATTGCTCGGGGATAGGTTTACCGTCATCGCCATCGATCTTCCGGGGCAGGGAGATTCTGAAAAGCCACTCGATGGCTATGACATGCAGACGACCGGGAAGAGAGTACATTCACTGCTCAGTGTCCTGGGACAGCATCGGTATGTTTTGGTGGGTCACGACATCGGCTCGTGGGTGGCTTACCCTTACGCTTACGAATACGCTGACGAGTTGCGAGGCGTGGTGCAGCTGGATGGGAATATCCCCGGCGTGACGCTACATCCTACGATCACGCTGGGACCGGAAAACTGGAGGAATTGGCATTTTCTCTTCAATCCGATTGCCGATCTGCCCGAAGCTCTCTTCCAGGGACGTGAACGGATTCTGATCGAATGGTTTTTCAGTAAGAAAACCGCGAACCCAGCCGCGACCTTTACTCGTGAAGACATCGATGAATATGAACGGGTGTACGCAAGCCTCGGTGGAATGCGGGGAATGCTGGGCTACTATCGAGCGGTTCTCGAGGATATAAAGCAGAATGCCCCACTTGCCGCTCGCCGCCTGAGCGTTCCTGTACTTGCTTTCGGCGGAGACGCCGGAAGTGCTCCCGATTTACATGAACGGCTTCTGCCACTTTGTACGGATCTTAGAGGTGGTGTGATCAAGGATTGTGGGCATTACCTTCCCGAAGAACAACCCGAGGCTCTTGCTAGGGAGATCGTTGCATTCATTGACGCTTTGAAGCCGTGAGCGTGGTGTCCTGCGCTTGTACCGGTCAGGAACTGGCACGGAGAGCGTATGGGATGAAGAAGAGTTCCGAATTGCAAGGGACCACGACTGGGAAGCTTACTTCGAACGTGTGCGTTCCTTCAGGTGGAAACTTGTCAGGAATGCAGTCAACCTACGCTCCAGCGCACCTTTCGGCCCAGATGCCCCGAAGGCGCCGGAGTGCTCAAGAACGGCATACCCGTGCAGAAAGGACCAGGTTGCAACGGCGGCGGCGGTGTCATCGGGATGCCCGGATATGCCGCTTGCCGCTTCCAGGAGCAAGTTCCACACCCGCTTAGCTTCCGCGGAACCGTGCGTTTCCCGTACGCGATCCATGATGAACGTGTAAAGCGCAAACCGCTCCCGTGCAAAACGCAGATAAGCCTCCGCCGTTTTCATGAATCTCTTTTCTGCATCCTGAATTGCAGAGGCGCGCTGCAGTGCAGCTGCCATAGCCTCTAAAGCTTCATCGGCCATCGCCAGCTCTAAGGCCTCTTTTTGGGGAAAGTAGCGATACAAACTTGGTGCTTTCACGCCGAGCGCAGCTGCGACAGCTCGCAACGAAATTCCCTGCGCATCATTCTCTTCAAGCATTTGAATAGCGGTCTTTACAATGTCGGGCGGAGAAAGTAGTTTGCTGTAGGCCATGACTTTCATTGTAAGTCTTGACGCTAGGACGCGGAACACTTACACTGTAAGTCATGAGAAAGCAGCCAATGATCTTCCGTCCGGTTTCACTCCTCCACGCCGAAGCCTTCTGCTTCCTCGTAGCCTCATGTAGCGCATACCACTTTCTGTTTCCGCACCGATGGGTGTTGTTCGCCTGTCTGTTTCTGGTTCCTGATCTGAGTTTGCTGACGTATCTCCGTGGACCGAGTGTTGCGGGCAGTGTCGTTTACAACCTGATGCATAACTATGCGCTGGCTTGCTTTCTGGGCATCCTTTCTGTGGTCCTCCACAGCGCTCTGCCCGGCGAAGTGAACCTTATCTGGATCGCCCACATCAGCATGGACCGGATGCTTGGCTTTGGCCTGAAGTACCCAACGTCGTTCAAGTTCACGCACATCCAAAGCACTGCGAACCCGGTGATCGAACCTGCGGTATAGGCGCGCCGATGTAGAACAGATAGCGGATAGTAGTGACTAGATCTTGTGCCTCATCACGTCGCAGCTGGCTACACATTCTCATGGCGTGTGCGCTCTCTGTTGAAGATGAATGAACGGAATTCTCCCTCTATTCATGGCGTCTACCGGATCTCCCGCGACGGAAGTTGCAAATTCGAACCGGTCACCCATGAGCTTTTCCATTCTTGAGCCTACTGGGACTGTCTCAAGCGGAATTCGCCAATGAGGTGCGGACAGCGGGTGCGCACGGTTGTCTTGACGGACGAAGGAAAGAAGGTGATTGAGCCTGTATTCAGGCGGCACGCCGCTCTTCTGGCGAGGATGTTTGAGCCGCTAACGCCGGAAGAACGGAATGTCCTGGAAGAGATGCTCAAGCGGGTCAGAAAACACGCGGAAACGCTGAGTCATTTCTAAGAACTGTTGCGGCATGAGTTCCTGACGACTTTGAGACCAGTTCCCAATGCCGCTATTGCGGAATTCGTCGACGACATTTTCTTACAATTGGTTCGCGGCAGACCGGTACGCGAAAACAGAGATGCAACAGAGGCTTCATAGAAAATGGCAAAGAAAGTCAATCCAACAACCAGGACTGAGAAGACAGCAGCATAGTTACTCATCCATCGGGGGCTCTATTGCACTACCCCTTAGTCTGTTCGCGCCAAATTCGCGCAGCAGGGAGAAATCATGCCGGTTCTCCCTTCACCCTTTTCTCGCCTAGCTTCCGACTCCCGCTTGCTTGACCGTCCGACGCCTTTGGCTTGCCGTCTCATCTTCCTGTTCCCACTCGATCGCCAAAAGGTGAAGTTGCTCCAGAAATCGCCTCATTGTGAGAAGGCGTGATGTTGCTGTGTAGGTGACCTCTGGGGTATTGCTCGGCTTGACCGAACGAATCACGAGACCACGCTCTTCAAGAGCCCTAAGCCGAACAGTGAGCAAGCGGGGAGAAATTCCAGGAATGCTCCGGCGAAGCAAACCAAAACGCATCGACCCATTCGTCATGAAGAGCGAAAGAATGTGCAGGGTCCATGGCCCCGTTACCAGATCAAGAAGGCTCTTCATCCCACACGTGACCGTTTTGGTCTTAGGGGGGCAGATGGAAGCAAGTTTCGGAAGAGAGGCCATGTAAGTTACTCCAATGGTATCGGTTACTTTAAGATGCCTACTTGCGGGTATCAAGCCGCTTACTTATAGTAACCGGAGAGAGTGACGAAGAACGTCTCACACAAAATGACCGGGCAAATGGGGTCTACGGAATGACTAAGCTTGCGAACAAGGTTGCAGTGGTCACAGGAGCATCTAAAGGGATTGGCGCTGCCATTGCCATGGCGCTCGCAGCCGAGGGAGCGTCCGTTGTCGTGAACTATGGTTCGAGCAAACCCGAGGCGAACGACGTGGTCACGGCGATCACGCAAGCTGGCGGCAGAGCTGTGGCCGTTAAGGGAGACGTCTCGAAGGCAGAAGAAGCACAAGGGGTCATCGCCGCTGCCATCGCGGAATACGGCCGCCTGGATATCCTCGTCAACAACGCTGGGGTCTACGAGTTTGCTCCCCTGGAGGCGATCACTGAGGACCATTTTCACAAGCTGTTCAATATAAATGTTCTGGGCTTGATCCTCATGACTCAGGCTGCCGTTAAGCATATTGGCGAGGGAGGCAGCATCATCAACATCGGAGCCTGCATTACGACCATGAAGCCGCCAGCTTCGTCCGTCTATTCGGCGAGCAAAAGCGCAGTAGAGACAATCACCGGTGTGCTCGCGAAGGAATTGGGCAAGAAAAATATCCGCGTCAATTCAGTCAATCCTGGCCCAACAGAGACGGACGGAAGCGCTAAAATGACTGCCGCCGCCAGCAAGGAAAAGGGAGCCAGCTTGATTGCGCAGACTCCTCTGGGCCGCCTGGGGAAACCCGGAGACATCGCCAAAGTTGTGGTGTTCCTCGCAACAGACGACTCTGCTTGGATTACGGGCGATGTGCTAGTCGCAAGCGGCGGTCTTTCGTAGTACCCAAGAGCATATATAGAGGGAGCGATACCGCTGCCCGCTCCGAACGAAGCGGCCCATATAGCCCAGTCCGCCTCCGTCTCCTTCGGCAGAAGTTGATGGCTTACTTCTGCCAGAAGCGAAGCAGCCATGTTGAAGAACCCGTCGCTCCGTGGGCAGACGGTCGTCGCCGTAAGTGCCTCTGCCCTCAGTTAGTTTGCCAAGTCACGTGCATTCTGACGCCCACTACAGTGCGCCTTCGCTAACTGCTAGGATCTCGCGATATCCGTTCTGCGAGACACCAATGGTTACCAGCACAGAGACGTTCTTCCCTTCATCGCCCAGCTGCGCTTCTACCAGACTCCATCGAGAAAGAAATAGGGGAAATCGCCCACCAACGGGCGCTCATGCCACTCATTGATCTTGCCGTCGGTCTTCTGGTTCCCCTTTTTCGTAGTTCAGCACAAGCATTAAGAAATCTTCGGCTAGAAGATTTACATCGTAGATATAGAGAAAACCTCCAACCGTGCGGCGCAGCAGGCTAGGTTGGAACTGCCGCTCGCCCATATGGATCGTCCGCTCAAAATCGATGCCACCGACGATTGCCTCTTCGGTGGCATTCAAGGGCATTTCGATCAAGGGGATTTACGCAGGCAAAAGATGTCGGAAGCAACCCGCCAGCGTCGATTTTCCGCAACCGCGCTCACCGACAAACAACACGCCGCCACAACGAGAATCGACGGCGTTCAGCAGCAACGCCAGCTTTGCCCTTTCCACGCACTATTGCCTCACATCTGCCGGTAATCCTCATATAATTCTTGCAGATAAGAGGGCGCTTGGGAAATATGCCAGAAAAGCGAGTAGATGTCCGACCGGGTGTTTTTGACAACGTCGCGGCTGCACAACGGGTTCTGAACGATCACTTGTCTCAACTCAGACTCAAGCGAAGTTCTCAGCGCGACACAATTCTGCAGGTTTTCCTGGCAACCCGCGATCACTTCACCACTGAAGAACTGCACGAGCTGGTTAAAAAGCAGGAGCCCTCCATCGGCTACACCACTGTTTATCGAGCTCTTAAACTATTTATCCAATGCGGTTTGGCGGCCGAAGTAGAGTTTCGGGACGGCGTGACCCGGTTCGAGCATCACATGAATCGGCGCAACCATCACCACATGATCTGCACGACGTGCGGTGACTCGGTAGAGTTCTTTTCTCCCGAGATCGAGGAAATCGAACGCCGTATTGGGAAGAAATTTCATTATTCGACAACACAGCACAGTTTTCAGATTTACGGCACCTGCGATGCATGCCGCAAGAAGCGGACCCGGCTCGAAAGCTAGGACCCAGCGAACTTGTTCTTCCAACGATCAGTTGGTGAACCGACCAGACATGGAACTACGCGCCTGGGACAGGCCAGATGCCGTAGTGACCTCGTTACGTTTCAGATACTGCTCCGCGGCCTGTCGCAGAAGTGCTGCTGTTTTCAGAAAGGCCTCAGGGTCCAAGTGAAGTGTAACGAGACCGATATTCAGATTGAGAGATCCGCATTCACAGATGCGGACGCTGCCCAATCCGTGGTTTTCGGCCAAAGTCATATTCGTGCCTATCATTGGTTCTCCTTCAGCAATAGCTGTGCTCATTGTGGGCACGGCAGTAAAGGGGCGTTTCAGGCCGGCCTCTCGGCCGTGATTGAAACGCCGATCGAGTTGGCTTCAGAGCGAAGCATCAATTTACGAGCGTTGCCGGTGCGAATTTCCGTTTGCAGACAGTCGGAAGCACATACGCCGAGTTCGTGATTTACGGTTGCAGGCATCTGCTTTAGAACAGCCGCCATGAGGCGCGTCGCACAGATGGTTGCCCGGGTTTTGTGTGAGATTCCGCTCTCTTCTGTTCTGCATGCTTCAATCTGTCTGAGGATTGACACTCTCCGGCCCAGGAGCGAGATCAGGTCCTGATCAATCTCATCGAACTCCCTGCGGAGATTGCCAAGCTCCCGATTCTTGCTTACTACGACTGAATTGCGTACGACCTGTCCTACCAACTCAGCGAACTGTGCAGGTGACAATTGCTGCCCAGGATCGCTCATCGCCAAATCGGGGCGCCAGTGGCTTTCGATCATCAGTCCGTCAAGACCGGCTTCCAGCGCGGTCTGCGAAATTGAAGCAATATATTGTTGCGTCCCGCAAATATGACTTGGATCGCACAGAATGGGAATTTCAGGCATCCGGTTCCGCAGTTCCAGAGGGATATTCCACAGAGGCTGATTGCGGTACTTGTGCTGAATATGCGTAGAGAAGCCTCGATGCACAGCCACAACCCTCTTGATTCCCGCGCGGCGCACTCTCTCGACCGCTCCGATCCACAACCCCAGATCGGGATTCATGGGGTTCTTGATCATGACAGGAACATCAACTCCAGCCAGGGAGTCCGCAATTGCCTGTACGGCAATCGGACTCGTCGTCGTCCTGGCGCCGATCCAGAGAACGTCGATCTTCGCCTTCAAGCATTGCTCAACATGGGCCGGGATTGCGACCTCGGTGGCAACTGGCAAACCAGTTGCACATCCAGCTGCTTTGAGCCAGTTCAGACCTTTCTCTCCGATCCCCTCGAATGAGCCGGGACGCGTGCGCGGCTTCCAGATGCCGCCTCGTAGCAATTTCACATCACACTGGGCCAGCTCCTTTGCTGTTCCCAGGATCTGCTCTTCGCTTTCCACACTGCACGGGCCAGCGATGAGGCACTTTCCCGTGCGGTGAATCAGCCAGTTGGAGAACTTGTCAATTTCCGTTGGCAATGTCACTCGTTATACCTTTCCCTTTCTCAAGCCCGACAGTCGAGACGGCGTCGAGTTCTATTTCAAACAGCAGATCATCGCGGCAGACGGTCGCGTGCGCGGGCACCATCGGCAATGGCGCAATTCCGCGATCGCAGCAACACTTCTCAAAGACCGGCAGGTCCTCAATATCGCGAAAGTAGCAGACGGCGCGCGACGTGTTGTTCCAGTCCATTTCGCGCGACCGCAGAATTGCTTCGACCACATCCAGCGTAAGGTGAATCTGCTTCGCGACGTCGTCCGTGAACATGCTCTCGCCATCAGCCGCAATACTGGCCGTTCCAGAAATCATCAATATCCGATGGTCGGGAAATGCCACCTCCACGGCGCGACTGAACGAGCTGCGATATTCTGTCGCAGCGCATTGCAGCGGCGAAACGACTTCCTCGATATGGACACGAGCGTGCCGCGGCCGGATGGCCAGAGCGCCGGCCACCAAGGCTGTACCTGCTGGGTTACGAGCACCAATGCCAGTGCTTGCAGGAATCAGGCGGTCAAATACACCACGGCTCTGAAAGAACTCTGTTCGGGCCGCGTTGAATTCGTCGTACCAGGCGAGGAGATCGTCCAGATAAAACCAGGTCCGCACAACGTGCGAGAAATCCATTCCCGCCTTTTGGAGGGCAGCCTCAATCTGCTCGAAGCAACTGGTAGTTTGGGAACCGGGCATTGCCGCTGAATCGATCGGAAGTATGCCGGCCAGCAGACAGTAGTCGGCATCCGCATCCGACCACACGCTGCCAACCACTTGGTCAGCAAGTGCTACTCGCTGTACGGATCGGCCATCAAGGACAAAGCCTTGTGTGCCGGAGATGTGCGTCCCTGGACAGTCATCGCCTTCAAGCCAGAGCATGGGCCATCGAGCACCGTCCATGCGGGTGCGAGCGGCCTGCTCGAAGCCGCAGCCACCAAATACCATCTGTGCAACCACCTCGCCTGATGCAGGGGTGAAATCGTCAAAGATCGACAGTTCGTCAGAGCTACCACTGCTCGCGCTGATGAATCGTTCTTCTGCTCCATCGCGGTTCAGTATGACCACGTCGCTGTGCTGCAAATGTTCTTGAGTTACATCCACGGTTAAGAACCTCGTCATCTCTCCGTTGCGTAGGGCGCGGCTAGCCACGCCCTACGAGCCGATACTCTGGTACTGCTGAATCAATGCGATTCGAACAGACCCTGCCCAATATACTCGCCTTGTTTCGCACCTGGCGGTATGGCGAACAGTCCGCCGCCCACATGAGTCCAGAATTGATTCAGCCTGGAGTCACGACTTGCCATCTCACGAAATACCGCGATGAATCCGGTTCGCGGGTCTTTCTGAAAGCAAACGAAGAACATGCCTACGTCGTATTCCAAACCTTGCCGCCACGGCGGCCAGCGCTCCGTGGTGAAATTGACTCCATCGTTGTACGAATAGGAGCGGCGAAGCATTGAATCCCTGCCAGGTGAAACAAGCGCGAGATGCGGTGGCATATTTTCTTCAGTGACAATGTTGTCCGAGGAGGATTTCACGCTTGTTTGGCTTTGCTCCACCGGCTTACCGTGGTGCTTCATCTCGCCAACTGCCGACTCCTGGTAGGCCTGTGGCATCTGGTCCCAATGTTCCACCGCGAAGCGAATGCGGCGAACAACGACGTAGCTGCCGCCACGCATCCACTCCGGCCCCTCCTTGCCGGCCCAGATGGCTTGCGCCTGTGGAGCATTCATCCCTGGAGTCTTTTCTTCCGCGGAGAATCCTAGCAAGTGACGATCTCCAGCAATCGGCCTGTAGCCAGTCTGCACCCAGCGAATTTGTGCCACGCCCTCGGCAATCCGCGCCAGCTGGCGCACCGCATGGAACGCGACCTGCGGATCTTCCGCACAGGCCTGAATCACGATATCCCCGTCCGTGTGTTCTTTCACCATCTGGTCGATGGAACCAAACTTAGGCATGTCGACGAGCGCTTCCGGGCGGTGTGCCGTAAGTCCGAAGCGATCTTTTCCATCCTTGATAAAAAGCCCCGTGCCAAAACCGAAGGTGATCGTCAAACGTGACGGAGGCATCCCGAGCGCTTCGCCGGTGTCAGCCGCTCTGGGGACCGTGTCGGGCGCTTCGTCCGCATCGCCGCCTTTGGGCGCGGCCGGGATTACGGCCAGTTTCAGACCGCTCTCTAGAGGCTGTGCGGTTTCGCCCTCAGACATTCTGGCGGCGGCAGCTGTCCAGGCTTTCAGTAGTTTGATAACGTCTTCCCGATTGCTCGTGGTGAGATCGAATGCGGCAAAATACATGAAGTGTTGCGGCTTTGTTGCGACACCGCCTTGATGCTCTCCCCAGAATGGCTCTGCCTGATTGGAGTCCTGAGGGTTTCCCCAATTCGACGTCACTGAATTCCTTGAAGGCATTGACTGTGCGGCTGCGACAGAACCCAATTCGATAAGTCCTATCAGGCCAATCGTCAGGAATAGAAGCATCCAGCGGCCCAGACGCGGTTGATGGTTTGTAAGTCGGTTCATTGGGTCGCCTCCACCAGGGTGTTGACTTCGTCTTCCACGTAATAGAATCCGCGGCCATCCGGCTTAATCGCGAGGCCGAATAGATCGCCGTTGCCGGGGGGCGATTGCGCTGGGTTGTTATCGATCCATTGCGCTCCTAACTGCTCGCCACTTATTGGATCGATCTCGACGACCTGACCGTTCTTCGCATTTAGGGCGACCAGGTTTCCGTTTGGCGCCATGGCCATCGCCAGAGGCCGTCGCAAGAGTCCGTCCTTGCTTACTGTGCGGCCCAGGCCCGCGCTGGTCGTGCGCGTCGTCGCGTCGGAGATGGCGACAATCTGATTTCCCAATGCATCCGAAGCATAAAGCGTAGTGCCGTCGGCAGCCATCACTAACCCCGTGGGTCCGATGAGAAAGACATCCCGGTCAGCCCTCTGGCCGAAACCATTCGCGACTACGGTTTGATCTGTGATGACGGGGGGCTTGCCTTCCGAAATCGACAGATTGATTCGCAACACCGTGCCTTTGTTCATGGTGACCGGGTAGCCGGTAACAGGGTCGCGAACCTGGAGAGGAGGAACGTCAAATCCGGCCATGCTGACAAACAGCGTGGCGCTCGCCCCGTTATCGATGAGCGCCACATTGCCCCACGGACAGCGGATATTGTCGTTTGCCCAGGTAGCCGCCAGTTGACCATTGGAATCGAACACCAGGAGGCAGCCGGCTCCAAGTGTGCGCGTGGTGCCGTCGGTGCTGGGCGCACTGCCTACGACCAGCCATCCGCTCTTGAGCATCGTCAGTGCTGTACTCATTCCGACGCCGCCGGGACACTGCGGCAGATGCTGCGGTACGCGAGCAAATGTTGTCAGCCGCTTGGTGGATGGGTTGTAATCAACCACCGTCGCGCCCGTCCCCTGAAGATTGGTCAGCCCGTTGAAATTGCTGATCAGGACATCGTCCTTTTGAATGCGCCCAGCAGAGACAGGCGCCACGATGATCCCATAGGGATTGAGATCGCCACTATCCGGAATAGTCGAGACCAGCGTCCTGTGATGATGGATGGTTTCGAGAAAAGGTTTCGGCTTTTCCGCTCGTAGAGAGGGGATGGCCACTGTAAGCAACGCTGTGAAGAGGATGAATGCTTTGGCGCTGATACTGCTCATGATGGCGTCCTTTCAAAAAGCGAAGTTCATTCGAATTCCAAAAACCGCCTCGTCCTTCACCTTTTGTCCGGAGGACGATTTGGGGTTGGCAATGCCTGCGCCCGGATTGAAGACATACTGGAAGTCCGGCTGCACCTGCCACCAGGGAGCCACCTGATACTGGTAAGTTGCTTCCACATAAGTTTCGCCAGTGCGGATCGGCAAACCGGGCGAGTTCGAGTATGTCCTTTGATCCCGGTCGAGACTCGACGCGTCACCGCTTACATGGGCAAACCCCATGCCAACGCCCAGCGTGTCATCGTCCCGATGCATGATCGGCTCGCTGAAGGTTAAGCCGGCATTCATGCTGAAATCGATTGTGTTGCGATCGGCGAGCGGTGTTCCCATGGGGCGCACAAAGACGCTCACCGTTCGATCATTCTCGTTGGGATCGACCCAGAGCATCTGATCTGCAACAGCGTAAAGCGCGTAATCACCGTGATGCGTTTGCGCCGCGCCCGTGCTTGCCGGATTCGCCAGAGAAAGACCGGTATTGTCGAATCGCTGATCATCGAACTTCACGTTGTCGTACCAAGCTCCTAACTTGTAGATCCTGGACAAGGGCGTTTTATTACCCCCGTGAACTGTCGATCCCAGGGACGGATAGGCATATTGCAGCTCAGCTATTCCGAGGGTGCCGTCCAGCGGAAATGCGGTTCCGGATACATTCTGTTGGTTGGCATTGCCCGTGAACGCACCGGCAAGCAGCGTCCACGCATTTCCAGGACGAAGGTGTGCGCGCACACCAAGTGCGGAGAGAGGATAAGCGGGGCCTCCTCCGGGCATGTCCGCCGAGGGCAACATCGCCCAACCAAACATGGTGTTGACGAAGAGCAAGGCATTCGGGCTGCCCATGAATTCCTGATCGAGGCTTTGCTGCCCGATCTTGATGTCGTACTTTCCCTCTTGATCCAACTTCTGGTCATACCAGAGTTCCCATAGCCGAGTTGCGCGGTCTGATTCGATGCCACTCGCGGTCTGCAAGGTGTAGAGATTGTCCTCGCTCAGGTTCTGACCATGAATCTGAAGGCCACTCACATTGAACGTCCCACCGTACCAATGGAATGCGCGCTGCGTATCCAACTGAAAAACGCCCTGCGTCAGGCCATCGTACTCAACGCCCTGATTGACGCCGCCGGTAGCGTTGCCAAGCGCCTCACTGGTTTCAATCAAAGTGAGCGACCCGCCGTACTTGTTCAACCACTCGCGGAGTCCGCACAGATCACCCAATCCATAGCTGCGCCGTTTGATGCCTTTCAGCAAAGAGCAGCCATGGATTCCCTTATCGTTTCCTGTCGCCGTCATTCTTGGCGGCGGTGAAGCAAATACGCTGCCGACTGCGAAGAGAGCCAAAAGCAGCCCACCAGCCAGGCGAACAGAATGGATGCCTCCGCATCGATCGCTTATGAATGCAAGATATTTTGTGCGTCCAATGTTGTTCATACTTTCGACAGTAGAAGAAACGATCAAGCTCTGCTAACGGTTGCTTGCCATTGTTTGTCGGTAGATTGCTAAAGTGCATTCCAGTGCCCAGGTTCGACACACAAGGCCGTGACCCCCGCATTATTCAGCATGGTCCAACTCACGTGAGCGGCTGTTTGCTTCTCCGGTCCATGCACTAACGAAGGCTCTCGAGTAACACGTCGATTTGAGAATCGGATACTCTGCCAGATGGGTGATCAGGAATTCGAAATTGCTGCCCCGCAGTCGAGCTCGACGTCGCACAAGTTGCTGCGGCCTGCGCCGGCTTCTGTGAGGAATACGCCGCCGGACAGCAGCCAACGGCCCGGCAAAATGCCTGGCTGAAATGACTCAGACTGGAGTATCCGACCTCCATGGCTGCCTCGGTGACATTGCATTTACCGCTTTTGAGGAGTTCGGCAGCATATCGCATGCGCAACGTGCGAAGACACTGAGGAATGGTCATTCCCATTTCCCGCGAGAAGGTGCGGCTCAAATAGTACGGACTGCATCCGACTTCGCGTCCGATTGATTCAAGAGTTGGCGGATCGGCAAGATCGCGCTGCAGAATCGCTATGACTCCACGCACGCGTTCCCGCGCAAGGCACTTCTGCCGGTCGCACGATGCCCCATTGCCACAACACGGCTTAACCAGGAAGTCAGCCATCAACTGCAAGAGAATGCCCTTGCAGCGGAGCTGACATGCTCCCTCGTCACATTGAGGACGCAAGAGAAGCGAGATCAATTGTTCATGCTCCGCAGTGAGTTGGGCTGGTTTCCCCCGGCCTATTGCGGGTCCACGCGAAGGCACAAATTCTTTGACCAGGGTGTGAAGCGCCGCTTCGCACATCATCAGTTGATCGCGTAGAAAGTGAGAGGAGAAGTTGATGGTGAGAAAGCGATGGCGTTCTCCGGGCTTGCGGAAGACGCTCAACTCGCGATCGCCGGAGGCATAGAAGAATGCAGTCCGCGGTTCAAAACTCACCCTGCTTTTCGCGGATTGAAGGAAACCGTGTCCGGCCAGATTAAGACACAATTCCAGGGTGCTGGAATTTATGCTGCGCGGCCACTCCAATGTATGGACGGCATCCAGTTCAAAGTTGTGCCACTTGATGGCAATGCCCTCACCCTCAAGATCCCCATAGATGTGTCGGGACTCTCTCTGTGTCGACAGCCAGATCGATGTTTCATTGAGGAACAATGCGGAGGGTAGTGGCTCTGGCCTGTCCTGGTGCTGCCTCCTCAAAGGCTCAATGGTTGAGGTGTTTGTCATCGCGACCTATCTGGAAACCTGGGCAGAAGCTGAGTTATGAGTAATTTCAGAGGAGGCAGCATCGACAACCTGTTCGGTCGAATCTCAGTCGATATGCGCTGAGGAACAATCATGCCTCGCTTCGCCAAGGGGCGGGATCTGTTGCTCAGACTCATCCTCGTTTTCAGATGTTCGGCATTCAACAATAAGTGGTTCAGCGAATCCATATCTCCTCAGATAGGGAAACATCGATTCGGTCATGAACATGAAAACCATTTTCAGAATAGACGACGGCCTGATGGGGCAATGTGATGGCTGTCACGAACATCGGTGCAGACGATCTGCTTGCCCTTCGCGCGAACTTCATTCTCGTGGATAATGCAATAAACTGACCGATCTCCCGTCAATACAGTGAGACCAAATTGGAATCACCTTCTACGGCACCGGGGCGTAAACGGCTCACGGAAATGTTTGTCCGCGAGAGGATGCGATTTCTGCGCTTTGTTCAGCGACAGTTGTTCGAGCAGGATGCCATGGATGCGGAGGATATCGTTTCCGATGTTCTGTTCGGTCTGCTTCGTCGGGCAGACGTGATCGGCGAGATTGAGAATTTGAGCGCGTATCTTTATCGTTCGTTGACGAATCGGGTCACGGATCATCACCGCGCACGGGTTCCGGAAGTCCGTATCGACGATCCGGAAGAAGATGGAACGCAAAAGGTTGAACTTGCAGGCGAAGGGCCAGACCCAGAGAAGGTTCTGGAACAACAGGAATTGCAGAATCGCCTGAGCATGGCAATCGGGGAACTCTCGCCGCCAGAACGCGCCGTGTGGTTGGCGACTGAGATTGACGGCTTCACCTTTCGCGACTTGGCAGAGGAATGGGATGAGCCGATTGGAACGCTGTTGTCGCGCAAGAGCCGTGCGGTAGCGAAACTGCGCCAACTGCTCTCAGACTATCGCCCAAAAGGGCACGGAGGCAAAGAATGATGTGGCAGCATGACCATGGATTCGGAGTTGAGTCGAAGCACGGCCGGATGTATCGCGTCGTAGTGCGCGTTGCATTCGGGGCAACCGTGGCTGTTCTGATTGCGGTGATCTTTGGATACTTCGTGATGTTGCTGTGGAACGGGGTCCTGCCCCAAGTAACTGCGGCCCGCTCGATCTCGTATTGGCAAGCCGTGGGCCTGCTCCTGCTCGCCCGTATTCTTGTGGGCGGCTTGAAAGGGCACGGGGACTGCCGCGGACACGGCTATCTGCACGGAAAGCGCTCCTGGCGCGAGTACGACCAGTGGTGGAACGAAGTCGGCAGGCAATCGTTTGAGAATTTTGCTGAAGTCCCGAAAGAGCCCCGAGAGAAATAGGCCGTTGACTCGCGCAGAATCCGTGCAATAAATCCCTTGCGCTGCCGTCTTAACTGCAGATCGAAACATTCAATCGTACTGCTTGCATGGAGAGATGCAGAACGGCAATCGGAACATCGGCTACTGGATGCCGCTCAAACATGACCATGAAGTCTACGTGCACTTCGGCATCGGCGTCGCCGAATCGATGGGAATGAAGCCCGGTGCACCTGTCGCAACTGCGGAGTTTGTGGAACTTCCGCATTGATGTGTCAATATGCTGGCAGGCAGGTCGCAAAAGCCATAAATATGAAGAGTTGGTTCAGGAGGTTTGTCAGATGCGCGATTTAGAGAATACCCGTATCAAGTCAAGCGATGAGCGGTATGGCGCTGGTACTCCATCCCGATTGGCGGAAGCTGAGCGGCAACTGGCAGCTTTTCATCAAGCCGTGTTGAGCCTGCATGGCCCGGAAGAAGCGCAGAAGGCCTCTGAGGATTGGCTGCGCGAATTGGAGACGGCGGCGCCTAATGAGCCTATCCATTGGCGCCATATCTCTCTGGTTGCTGCAGACCGGCTAGCGTCGAGGCTTGTTGGCAATGAACATGGTGCAACGCTTGGGCGTAGTTGGCAGATGATTCAGCGAGGGACTCGGCAGCTGTTGCAGTGTGCGCAGCCGTGCGAAGCTCGATGATATCTGGCATGAATAGCAGATATCATCGTGCTGTTAGTCATGCCAGATCCGAATCTACTTCTCTTCGCTCGTCTGCATCGTCAGATACCGTTCGTAGCCGACTTCCTTACCATCAAAGTCTGGAGGAGTGTGCTTCACACTCCTCCAGTAGCATCCTGGTCTCGCTGCGGTTTCTACGCATCGTCGTAATCTTCCGTCAGTGCTTGAAGAAACGCCACCAAGGCAGCCACGTCGTCTTGGCTTAGCGACATATTGGCAAACTCCGGGGGAGCATTGCGCATGGCGCCCGACCGCGCCAGCGTCGACATCGCAATGTAGTGGGCGATGACGTCGTTGAACGTGGCCGCGCTTCCATTGTGGAAGTAGGGTGCCGAGTCAGGCAGATCGCGCAGCACCGGTGTTTTGAATTGAGCAATCGTCGACGCCAACCCTTGGTCAACCGAGCAGTCCTTACCCGTCGCGCACACAAAGCTCTTCAGATTCGCCTGCGGGTTCGGCACGTCTGTGTTCAGATAGATATTCCACATGCCCAGGTCCGCATACTGCGGTTTGCCCGCGACTGCCACATGCCGAAACACCTCCAGCGCATTCGGGTGATTGGTTGAAGCCGGCATGAACGCGTCGAAGTTCGCCATGCGCTGCGCATTGCTTGGAATCGCCAGTTGCATAAATGCTCCTGAGCCGTTCGCCACATCGTACTCAGCCTGCGAAACTCCGTTGTTATGGAAGACGAAATCCGAAAAGTCCGGCGCCTGGTGGCACGCCACGCAGTTGCCCGCATGTGAATTCGCAGCCCCAGTACTAGCTGCGGAAAGGAAGATCTTCAGTCCCTGCAACTCCAGCGCCCCAAACTGGTACGGCAGGCCGTGGTACTTGTAGGAGCCGTCGCTCCGCGTGATGTAGATCGGATTCTTCAGCGCCATCACCTCCTTGAGGAGCCGTTGGTTATATGCGGCTTTTGTCTCCCCGGACAGTGGCGCCTGAGAAAGATGGTTGACCCGCAGGAAGTTGTCATACGGTGAACCGATGTATCGTCCGTACGCGTCCCTCTGAAATAACAGGTCCTTCATGTAGGTCGTGATGCACAGCGCGATTTCGTTCACGATCTGAAGATCGGTTGCCGTTGAAACATCCAGCCGCTGCGACGCCGGCAGCAGGATGTCGCTGGTGATCCGCGGGTCAGTCCCCTTGAAGATCACCGCATAGCTCAGCCCGTCCAACCGGTCCGCCGCTAATTGGCTGCTGCCGTTGTCCTCGCGGATCACCTTCGCAATATGCGCGATTGCCTGGTTGTACTGCGCCGGGGTCCAGCCGAAGTTCCGCCCCGTCAGCGTCCCGATCACCAGGTCCTCGCCCGTCGCAAACTCGCCGTCGAAGTGCAGGAACATCGACCCCGAGCGGGTTGTGAACGAGTCCACCATCTGCATCGCGTTACGGGGCGTGTGATCGAATCCGGCGGCCGTCAACCGGGGAATCGGACTCCGCGTCGTATAGTCTGCATACGTTCGGTTTCCACCATCCTTCATGCCCTGGAACTCCGTCACAAAATGGCAGGACCGGCAATTGATTGACTGCCCCGCGAACGGCCCCGGCAGGGTTCCGTTGGCTGTCTGCACCTGCTCGACAACCGGGTCGCCCGTTGCCAGCGGCGCATTCATGTCCGTCATATGCTCAGCAAAATACTCCGCAAAGCGAGTATCTAGAAATAACGCCTCGCCAATCGAATCGGCCGCCGGTGTCGCGTCGCTCTCAGTCAATGCCGCCGGCGCCGAACCCGATGAGCAACCCTGAATCGTCAACCCCACGAAGATCCCCAACGCCGCAAAAGCGCATGCCGATCCTAGAAAGATACGTGTAGTTTTCATTACCGTACCCCCACGTTTCCGGCTTCCGTGCCCTGCGGATTCAAACTCCGCAGATACGCTACCATCTGCCATCGCTCCTGCTCCGGCAGTCCTCCCCAACTCGGCATGCCTTTGTAGAGGCTCCCGTTTTTGATAAGCCAGGCAATCTCACCATCCGTCGCAATCCGCAGCCGCGCGCTCGTCAGGCTCGGCCGCGTACCTTTTCCTTCGGCGTTTTCACCGTGGCATTTTGCGCAGTTATTCAGAAACAAATTTCTCCCTGCCGCGATCGCATCCGCCTTGCTGGCATAGGGATTCGTCCGCGTCCGATCATTCTGCGGAACCTTCCTCATCCACGTTCCGTCCGCCTTCGCGAAACACATCGCCGATGCCGCCAATAGCGCCGCCCACACCCACTGCCCACCTTTCATTTCGACCTCCGGAACCAATCGCGAACCTGCGGAATCTCATAGCTGACCCCGAACCGCCACAGTACCCCGGCTGAGTTGTCGTTCAACCCAAACTCTGGCGAGAACTTGTACGTAAACCCGTTGGGCGCGTTCAAGGCCATTGCCGGGCCGGCATACTGCTGCGTCTGTCCCAGCCCGAAGTTATACCGCGTCCCCAGTCCGCCAAACAGTTCCGCGCCGGCAGTGATGTTCTGCCGGCAGAAAGTGCACCGCCTGCTGCTTCCCTTCAGGCTCAGCGGTCTCGATGCTGCCACGGCATAGCCAAACTCCCACGCCTCGGCCTCGTTTACCGCCTTCTCTGCGATCATGTTTTCCGAGAAGTTCCAACCCTTCACGCTACTTGACAGGATCAGTTTTCCCTCGATTGACCGTTCCAATTCTGCACGCAACGCAGCATTTGAGACCTGCAAAGTATCGATCGTGGTGTTGCCCGTGATCTCAAGAAAGCTCTTGTCTGCCGCGTTCACGTTTTCGTACTCTACGTAAAGCACCGGATTGATCCAGTACTCGCGCGGCAGAGGACGAAAGCGGCTTTCAAATCGATAGCCAGTCAGCACGGCCGAGTCGTGGTCCGTAGCCTGCCCCTGGATATAAGCTTCCGCAGTCCACCACGCCGTCACGCCATACTCGAATTCCACCGTCGGCGCAAAGAACCCGTTCGCATTCTTCGGCGCTGCAACGATATTCTGGTTTTCGATCTCCAAGTTGCCGGGCTCTTCGAGCGCCGACGAATAGGTCACGAAGTAAGGCGGTTCCTGCTGAGCCCAGCCGTTTGGACAGGCCAAGAGCAGACCTGCGAAGACCAGCCCTCCTAATACCGCCGCCGGAGCGGAGCGGCTCCCAGCCACTCGCCCGCAAAAATGCGCAAAGAGCACGTGTAACCTCCAAAGGGGTCTGCAAAGTTGAGGAAGGGAGAGACTGAGGCTGCCTGTTCACGGCAAGCATTGATCCGTCTATAGTGGAAGACAGTCGTCAGCCCTTCGGGTTGTCGATCTCCGGGCTCCCGCAGCGCTTCGCCAAAAAGACTGCTGTGGGAGTCCGATCTGCTTGAAACTTAAGTTTCAGGTGGAGAGGCCATGGGCGCAGAAGACTCTGAATCTCTCCTCTGCGAGGCGCTCGTTGCACATTCGGCGCAATATCCACCGATCTCCAATCGAGCGGTCTGGATCGTAAATCCTTTTTCCCTGCCAACTTCCTGCTTTAGCTGCTCGAAGAGCGGTGTTGCGATCTCTTCAACCCGGCCGCAGCCAAAGCAGGCGAAGTGAAAGTGTTCTTTTGCAGTTCGAACTTCGTAGTAGTGCATCTCTCCGCGCAGATGCATGAGATCCAGTTCGTCGATAAGCCCTTCACGTTTGAACAATTCCAGGGTTCTGTAGACCGTCGCCCTGTCGATCTCCATTTGTTGTTGTGCCACTTCGAGCAGAGCGGCTGCATCGAGATGGCGGTCCGCCTCTTCCAGGATTTTGAGCAGCGCCCTGCGCCGTGAAGTGAGCCGCACTCCGCGCGCCGCCAGCCGTTCGCAGAGCGGCTGAGAGAGAACAGCACGTTGCCTTTGATAATGCGACTCAGTCGCATTTTGAGGCCGAATTGAATGTTGCAGAGGCATTTGGGTTGAAATACGACTCAATTAGTCGTATTTATCATATTACGACGCCGACAAAAGCACTACCCCATTTCTGCCATTTTGTGCGCGAGATCTGACACTCGAATGGAACGCAACGCCAATCACGAATTCTTCCAGCATGTGCCTCGCCCAGTGGGAGCCATGGCGAAGTCCTATCCGGCTGGATATGCGGGCTATCTTCACAGTCACCCAAGAGGCCAGCTTCTCTATGCCGAGTCGGGCACGACGAAGGTCACCACAGGGCGCGGAACTTGGATGGTACCTCCTCACAGAGCCGTGTGGTTTCCTCCCAACAGCCCGCATCAGACCGGCACTCTGAACGCAGTTGAAATGCGCACACTGTATATCCGCCCAGATGCATGCCCGCCTCTGGCACCACGCGAGCCGTGCGTGTTGCATGTCTCTCCGCTACTGAAAGAGTTGGTTCGCGCCGCCACCGCCATGCCGGTTGAGTACGATGAGACTGGTCACGACGGCCGGGTGATTGCGCTTCTTCTTGAGGAAATACGCTGGACGCGCGTTCCAGAGATGATGATGCCGCGCCTGCGCGATGCTCGATTACTTGCCATCGAACAAACATTTGCAGCCAATCCCAGCGACGTGAGGACGCTGGAGCAACGGGCAGCGCTTGCCGGAGCCTCGGCGCGCACTCTGGAGCGCCTGTTCCAGAGAGAAACGGGAATGTCATTCCGCAGTTGGCGCGAACAGTTCCGTGCGCAGGCCTCAATCTCGCGGCTGATCGCTGGTGATTCCGTGACAGCCTTGGCAGGAGAACTGGGATATGAAACGCCGAGTGCATTCACGGCCATGTTTCGACGTGTCATGGGGGTTACACCCAGCCGATTCCTTGCAGATAGCAGAGCGAAATTGTGATCGACTGAATTGCAAATGATGTCGGATTTCAATCTTGTCGAAGCCGCCCGTCTGATCATGCAGGGATTTGCCGGATCTTTTTGACGCGTTAGTGCTGCGATTTAGGATGCAGCTTTCACGGTGATGACAACGGTCCCAGTTGCACCCGTGAAGAATCTGTCAGCGGTGGTTCAAACCATCTCAATAACCAGCTCTCTAAGAATGGACCGTTGGAATGAGGGAACAAACGAGGGAACAATAAGATGCCGATTCTGTATCTTACTGATTCCTAATAGAGGCTATCAGCCCGTGGTGAAAGTATCGATTCTCGAACCTGCAGGATGCCATAGTTTCCACAGCGATCTTCGATAAAATTGGGATATGGCGATGGGCACGCGCAGGGGTCGGGAGCGGCAAGAAGATTTGTGGGTGGCGTACGCGGATATGGCTACTGGTCCGGGCCATCCGTTCTATGTTCGGCTGAACGAGGTGCTGGACGGCGAGGGCTTTGATGCCTTCGTGGAGGAGCAATGCGCCCGCTTCTATGCCGACAAGATTGGCCGTCCTGGGCTGACGCCGGGCATCTGTTTTCGCTCGTTGATGATTGGCTACTTCGAGGGAATCGAGGCCGAGCGCGGCATTGCCTGGCGATTGAAGGACTCGCTCAGCCTGCGTCGTTTTCTGGGCATCGCTCTTGATGAAGACACTCCCGATCATTCGACCATCTCTCGCACCCGGCGACTGATCGACGTGGAGACGCACCAGCAAGTATTTTCCTGGGTGCTTGGTTTGCTGGCTGATCGCGGCTTGTTGCAGGGCAAACGCATCGGCATCGATGCGACCACGCTGGAGGCCAACGCGGCGATGCGCTCGATCGTGCGGCGCGACACGAGCGAAAGCTATGAGGAGTTTCTGACCGGTCTGGCCAAGGCGTCTGGCATCGAGACGCCGACGCGCGAGGAGTTGGCGCAGTTGGATCGCAAGCGCGAGAAGCGCACCTCGAACAAGGAATGGAAGAGTTCCACCGACCAGGATGCGCGCATTGCCAAGATGAAAGATGGCAGCACGCATATGGCTTACAAGGCCGAACATGCTGTCGATATGGAGAGCGGCGCGGTGCTTGAGGAGATCAA
>Ga0255356_1000384_pt1 | contig 30500 bp, 25 predicted proteins | sample HBST100metaG_FD_189944 | JGI IMG/M metagenome (GOLD analysis project Ga0255356, IMG submission 189944) | Peat soil microbial communities from Stordalen Mire, Sweden - H.B.S.T100 | ecosystem: Environmental > Terrestrial > Soil > Wetlands > Peat | place: Sweden: Norrbotten County, Stordalen Mire...
CCAGATTATTTTTCAGATCTCTCGAAGCGGTATCTACTGAAGCCGTGTGCCTGCGCTGCGATTGCGGCCTCGGCACTGGCGTTTCCGGCGGCTGCCGGTGCGCAGCAGGCCACGCCCGTTTTGCTGGATGCCATGACCACCGAGTTGCACCGCGCCGTTACATCGCTCGGCAAGCAGGGAACAGGCAAACAGGAATCTGACAAGCAGTTGCCGCCGTACTTTCTCAGTTATTCGGTCAGCGATGCCGGCAGTGTCTCCATCCGTGCGCAGTTTGGCGCGCTGGTGTCGAGTTCGGACAGCCATGTGCGCGTTGCCGATGTGCAGGTGCGCGTGGGCGAGCCGAAGCTGGATAATACGCACGGAACTCATCGCGCCTCGGCGGTCAACAGCCTGCAACTGCCGCTGGGCGACGACCGCGAAGCGCTGGCCCGCTCTTTGTGGCTTGCCACCAACGCGGGCTACGGCACGGCGCTCGACAACTACATGCGCGTGAAGACCGAAGCCCAGGTCCGGGCCAAAGAGGAAGATAACTCGCCGGACTTCAGCCAGGAGCCTCCGCAGGTGCATCTTGGCGCGCCGGCCCCGCCTGTGGTGGTGGACCGCGCGGCCTGGGAACGGCGCGTTCGTTCGCTCTCCAAAGTCTTCCGCGAGTATCCCGAGGTCTACCAGAACATGGTGATTCTCACGGTCCAGAACGAGACCGATTACTTCGCTTCGTCGGAAGGGTCGCGGGTTGTGACGCCGCATCTTCTGGCGCGGCTGGTGGCTGTTGCCGTTACCCGCGCCGATGACGGCATGGACCTGTTCCGTATGCAGACCTTCGAAGCGGAAACGGTGGACGGGCTGCCCCGGCAGGCGGAGCTTGAAGCGGCCATGCGCGAACTGGGCAAAAGCCTGGTGGCTCTGCGCAAGGCCCCTGTGACGGAGCCTTTTGACGGCCCGGTCATTCTTTCCGGACGCGCCTCGGCGGTCTTTTTCCACGAGGTGCTGGGCCACCGGCTGGAAGGTCAGCGCCAGCGCGGCGACGAGGAGGGCCAGACTTTCACCAAGGATGTGGGCAAGCCGGTTCTGCCGGCGTTTCTCTCCGTTGCCGACGACCCCACCGTGACCACTTTCGGCAAGACCTGGCTCAGCGGCAGCTACGAGTACGACGACGAGGGCGAAAAGGCGCGCCGCGTGGACCTGATTCAGGATGGCGTGCTGAAAACATTTCTCATGTCGCGGCTGCCGATTGCGAGCTTCAGTTCCACGAACGGCCATGGGCGCGCTGAAACCGGCCGCGTACCGACCGGACGCCAGGGCAATCTGATTGTGACCTCGACCAAAAGCGTGCCGGAGACCGAGTTGCGCAAGCAGTTGATCGAAGAAGCGAAGAAGCAGGGCAAGCCGTACGGCCTTTACTTCGAGGATATTTCCTCTGGCTTTGCCGTGACGCAGCGCAGTTCGCCGCAGGCCTTCCAGGTGATTCCGCTGGTGGTCTGGCGCGTGTATGTCGATGGCCGTCCGGATGAACTGGTGCGCGGCGTCAGCATTGTCGGCACTCCGCAGGCTGCAATGAAGCGGATTCTCGTCACCGGCGACCGGAGCGAGGTCTTCAACGGCGAGTGCGGTGCGGAGTCTGGAACGATTCCGGTCAGCGCCGTGGCCCCGGCCATGCTGGTCAGCGAGATGGAAACGCAAAAGCAGGCGCAGGGCACGGCCCGCCCGCCGATACTGGCGATTCCGGGCGCGGATGCGCAGGCGCACACGACCAAGGAGGCGCAATGAATCCGATTCGTCCTATTGCACTTTTCGCCGGAGTTGGATTTCTTGCGGCTTGTCTCTGCGCCCCGTCTTTGATCGCGGCGCAGCAGCAAACCCGCGCCGACGCCGAAAAAGATCCGGTGCTGAAGGCCATGCTTACCGAGATGGATCGCAGCATGAGCCAGTTGCAGTTGAAGGGCTTTGCGAAGCCGTTCTTCATCCAGTACCGCATCGAGGACTTGGACGCATATTCGACCAAGGCGGAGTTTGGCGCGAGCGAAGGCTCGCAGCGCAGCCACGGTCGCGTGGCGCGGGTCACGGTGCGGGTGGGCGACTACAAAACCGACAGCTCCGGCGGGCGCGGAGACGGGGCGTTGGAGTTCGCCGGTCTTGACGACGATCCGGTCGCATTGCGGTCGTCGCTGTGGACGGCTACCGATCAGGCATACAAAAACGCGCTCTCCGCCTATGCGCAGAAGCAGGCAGCGCTGAAGCAAGTGCAGACGCCGCCGCAGGCAGACGACTTCAGCCATGAGAAGCCTGTGATTTCGCTGGCGGAGCCGGTCGCATTGAATCTTGACGAGGCGGCCTGGACCGATCGCGTGGCGCAGGCCAGCGGGCTTTATCGGAGAGACGCTGCGGTGAAGGCGGACCCGCTCGGCGTGCAGTACGCCACTGCGGAGTTTGAGGCGCGCGTGCTCACCACCTGGCTCGTGACCAGCGAAGGAACCATCGTGCGCAAGTCGGCTGCCGAGTACCAGCAGTCCTTTGGCGCGGGCACGCAGGCCGGCGACGGCATGAGGCTCGACCGCTCCTATGCTTCCACGGGAAGCTCGCTCCGCGATTTGGATTCGCCGCAGGTTTTCGAGAAGCACGCGCTTGCGCTGATTGCCTCGCTTGCCGATTTGCGCAAAGCGCCGCTGGTGGAAGAGGAGTATCACGGGCCGCTGTTGCTGAGTTCCGACGCGGCTGCCGATACGCTGCGCGCCCTGCTCGGTAGCGGAGTGACGGCCACGCGTCCACGGCTTGGCACACAGGCTCGCACCAACGGCCCGTTTGCTTCGAGCTATCACGCGCCGGTGCTGCCTGAATTCATCGATGTGGTGGACGATCCGGGGCTGAAAAACTACGGCGGCAAGGGCCTCGTCGGCGCATACTCCGTGGACGACGATGGCGTTCCGGCGCAGGCGGTCAAGCTGGTCGCGGCGGGCCGGTTGGAAAATTATCTGCTTGGCCGCGAGCCGGTGCGCGGCTTTCCGCAATCGAACGGCCACGCCCGCGCCGGGGTTGCCGCTGCGGCGCGTCCTGCACTTGGCATACTGAAAATCACCGCGCAGAATGGCCTGTCCGACGAAGCCTTGAACGCCAGGCTGCTCGACATGGCGAAGGACCGCGGGCTGCCGAGCGTCTATTCCGTGGAAACGCTGGGCGGCGAACTGACGCCCCGTCTGCTTTACCGCGTCAGTCCCGACGGCAAGCATGAACTGGTGCGCGGCGCGGTGTTGGACGACGTGGACCAGCGTGCGCTGCGCTCCAGCGTGACGGCGGCGGGCAAGGATCTTTTTGTGGCCAACTACTATGGCGATGTGCCGCAAACCGTTCTGGCGCCTGCCTTGTTGCTGGGCGACGCCACGGTCAAGCGCGCCAACGAGAAGAACCAGAAGCTGCCGTATTATCCGCCGCCAGCATAGCGAGTCGAAGGACCTGCATTGCTTTTTTGCCGGCTCTCCCACAAATGTCCCGTGCCCCATCTTTGCGACTTGTTTCTGTCTCAAAGATGGGAAACCTCAACCCTCAATATCCCACCTGCAACCTCACCACGACCACGGGTGAAACCAGGTCTGGATTTTCAAACCTGGGATAGCACAACCTTTGCTCGCAAGATACAAAATCATGGGCGAACAGAGACTATAGCTGACTAAATCAATATTTTTCTGGCAGTGGCTCTATAAAAGATGTCCTACAATTCCAACAAGCCCTAAAGTACGTCCATTCTGACTGGAGCCATCATGAAGCCATTCAAAGCCCTTTCTTTCTTTCCCGCGGCCTTGCTTGCCGCGGCAGTTCTGTTGCCTGCAGCCGACAAGCCTAAAATCGCCCCTCCCGCGCCTGTCGATCCCTATGCCGAGGTTCAGCCTGCCACCGAGTCGCTGGACCTGAACATGTATCAGCGCATTCGCGACGAGGGTCTGAACCGCTCGCACGTGATGGATTTTGCCACCGCCCTGATAGACGGCATCGGGCCGCGGCTCACCGGTTCGCCCAATCTCAAAAAAGCGAACGAGTGGACCCGCGACACACTGACTAGGCTCGGCTTGGAGAATGCGCACCTCGAAGACTGGGGCGAGTTCGGCCTAGGCTGGCAGCAGCTCAACACCTGGGCGCGCATGGCGTCGCCGGACACCGCTGTGCTGATTGTGCAGGCTATGCCTTGGTCGCCTTCTACCGCCGGCCCGGTCACCGGAGACGTGGTCTTCGTCAGCATCAAGGACGAGAGTGATTTTGCGCAGTACAAGGGCAAGCTGGCTGGCAAGGTTGTGCTCTTCGGTGCCATGCGCGAGGTTCCGCCTGTGGACAAGCCCCTTTTTGAGCGCGACACCGACAAGGATCTCGAAGACATTGCGGTGTTCCCGGTGAGCAACAACGCCGGCGGTCCGCCTCCGGAAATGCAGGTACGCATGCGTGAACGCATGGAGCGCATGAAGCTGCTCGACAAGGTCGCGCAGTTCTTTGCCGATGAAAAAGTGGCCGCGGTCATCGAACCCAGCCGTGACGGCGGGAACGGCGGCGGCTCCGGTGGCACTTTTTTTGACGACAACGGCGCAGCTTTGGGCCGTACGCCTTACCTGGCCAGCAAGCGCGTAAGGGTACCGGTTGTGGTGGCGGCCATTGAGAGTTATGGGCGTCTCTACCGGATCACGCAGGCTCACGCTCCGGCCAGCGTCGAGATTGACGTGGAAACCAAATTCACCGGCGAGCACGAGCATGGCTTCAACACCATCGCCGAAATTCCCGGCACCGACCCCAAGCTGAAGGAGCAGGTGGTGATGGTGGGCGGCCACCTGGATAGCTGGGCCTCCGGCACCGGAGCCACCGATAACGGCGCTGGAACCATTGTCTCCATGGAGGCTGTACGCATTCTGAAGGCTCTGGGCGTCAAGCCGCGCCGCACCATCCGCATTGCCCTGTGGAGCGGCGAGGAGCAGGGAATCTTCGGTTCGCTGGGCTATGCGCGACAGCACTTCGGTTCGGCCAAGCTGTCCACCGCGCCTGACCAGGCGGAGTTGCCGGAAATCCTGCGCCGCACGGAGGGACCGCTGGAAGTGAAGCCGGAGCAGAAGCTCATCTCCGCCTACTTCAACATCGATAACGGCACGGGCAAGCTCCGCGGCATTTATACGCAGGGCAATGCCGCCATCGCGCCCATCTTTGCCCAGTGGATCGCTCCGCTGAAAGACCTGGGCGTAACCACCATCTCGCTGCGCGATACCGGCGGCACCGATCACTTGAGATTCGACGCGGTGGGCATTCCGGGCTTCCAGTTCATCCAGGACACGATGGACTATGGATCGCGGACGCACCACTCAAACGCGGATACCTATGAGCGGTTGCAGCCCTCGGACCTGAAGCAGATGGCCACTGTCGAAGCCATCTTCCTCTACAACGCCGCGCAGCGCGACCAGATGCTGCCGCGCAAGCCCCTGCCGCAACCCGACCTCCAGGAGAAGAATCGCGCGCCCCTTGCGGGCATCTTCCCCGGCGCAGTTCCGCCGGCTGAGCCAGACAAGAAGTAGCGCTTCCCAGTCGTCAGTTCAAGAAAAGAGTCCGCTTCGTGCACACACTATGCACGGAGCGGACTCTTTTCTTGGTCCTGTTTTTCTATTCCCTATTCCCCAGTCCCTGCTTTTTTCTTCCAGCCGCCGACGATTGCGCCCATCACGGCCATGGCCACTAACCAGAAACCAACATTGAGGGAAAAAAGCTGGTAGGTGCGCAACTCGAAGACGCATTCGGTTGCCACGATGGGCAATACGCCGCCGAGCCACAGCCCCGCGGCGACCTTGATGCCGCGCAAGGTCGTCTGCGCTCCGGTGTATTGCGTGAAGCCGGAGATAACAGCGGCGACCAGGGCTGCCGAAAGCAGCGCTGCGCCGTATTGCAGCGCCGGGTTTATGCCGGTGCCCAGCAGCCACTCGCGAGAGCGGCCGATGCCGTTAAGCCACGGCTGCATGAAAATCGAGTACCAGCCAGCCTCCAGCAGGAAACAAGCGATGGCGGCCAAGGTGATGGCTAGATAGTTCTGGCGAATTCTCGGCTGACCCACAGACATTTAATCCTCCACAGACTGTCAGATTAGACCCTTTTTCTCTATTACAGTTATGTTGCCGCGAATATATGTATGGATTATACGAGGCGGACTACTCTTCAGCGATATCCTGTGACACAGGCAATCGGCGCCGCCAAACTCCGTTGTTGACCGGCATGAACAAGAAAACACTCGACCTATGGTGCGCATACCTCGACGATCTGCTCTGTGAGGAGGTCGCGCAATCCTGTGCCGCTCTGCTCAGCGAAGAGGAACGTGCGCGCGCCGAAAGGTTCCGGTTCAGCCGCCACCGCCGCGAAGCGCTTGCCTCCCGCGCGCTGGTGCGTATCGCGCTTTCCCACTACTATCCGCTGCCGCCGGAAGCCTGGCAGTTTACCGTGAACGCGCATGGCAAGCCCAGCGCAGACCCGGATTGCAGCCTGCGCTTCAACCTGTCCAACACTGTTGGGTTGGTGGTTTGCCTCATCGCCGAGGGCTCCGAAGTTGGTGTGGATGCCGAGCCGCACGCTCGTGCAAAAAAAATCCTGGAGCTTGCGCCGAAGGCGTTTTCCGCTTACGAGCAGGCGCAACTGGAAGATTTGCACGGAGCTGAAAAGCAGGACCGCGCCCTTTCGCTCTGGACGCTGAAAGAGGCTTACATCAAGGCGCGCGGCAATGGTTGTGAGATCGACCTGTGCCGCCGGAAGCGACCGGCAGGGCGCAATGGTTCCAGTCGAGTGTTCCACCCATTTGCCTGTCTCCACCGTTCCGGAATTTGAAAATTCCGCGGAGCTTGTGTTTGAGAAGATCGAAAAGCGGAATGTGCCCTTGTCCGCCTCCTGCTCGCGTTTTAGCTGCACGCGCAGTTTTCTGGATTCGCTCGCGTCCACCATGAAAGGAGCGAGGAAAAAGACATCCTGGAATTCGACCGCGCCCTCCAGTGATCCGTGCATGAAGGCGGAGGCCGCCATCTCCAGGTAGCCTGTGCCGGGGATCAGTGCGATGCCGTTCTTGAATCTGTGCTCGGAGAGAACCCAGCGGCTCTGCTGCGAAAATTCGCCGGAGTAGACAATCGCATCCGGCGTATCCAGCAGGAGCTTTTCCAGCCACGGGTGCTGTGATGCGGTTCGCGCGGCCATGCCGACTTCGCGCCATGCGCCCCAGTTGATCGCGGTGACCGGCCCTTTGCGGCTGAGTGCGAAGGCGTCCAGAAACGCGTTGGCCGCGGCGTAATCCACCTGTCCCGCGGGCGGAACGATGGAGCTGATCGAAGAGAACAGAACGAAGCAACTGAGCGGCGTGTCCTTGAGAGCTGCTTCCAGCGCCAGTGTGCCGCGCACTTTGGGCGCAAGGACGCGCGTTGCGCTTTCCGCGGCCTTCAGCATCAGCGGTCCGTCGTCCAGCACGCCCGCCGCATGAAAGATGGCGATGTAACTGGTAGCTAGAAGCAGACTGTGGCGCAGCACGCTTTCGCTTGGGTGGTGTCAAGCGAAGGAAACGTTTAATTTGTGGTTTTGTGTCATGCATGCAATTTTTCTTGACAAGATTCAGATTTGGGGTCCATTATGTTTCCGGTCTGGAAAACGTTTACTCGGGTTTCGTCTGAAATATATGAAATCCACAGGAATGATTTTTAGGAGGAAGAACTATGAAACAACAGTTGTTCCATCTACTGTTGGCAATGCTTATGATCGAACTATTGATCGGGTTGTCAATGCCAGCAATGGCTCAACTTAGCCAGGGATCGATTGCCGGAAACGTGAAAGACCCTTCTGGCGCTTTGATCGCCAACGTCAAAATCACAGCGACAAGTCTGGAAACAGGTACTGCATCTGCGGTTACATCCACAAGCGTTGGTACATACTACTTCACGAACCTGAACATCGGTGAATACAAGATTACCGCATTGCTGAAAGGCTTCAAATCTGCGGAAATCAGCCACGTCAACGTCTTGGTCGGGACCACCACTTCTCTTCCTATTACCATGCAGCTTGGTGATGTTTCGGAGACGGTGACGGTACGCGCTGATGCGCTTACTGTCAACACGGAATCTTCGGAAGTGGCAGGCGTCATCACAACCAAGCAGGCGCTGGACCTTCCCCTTGATCTGAATGGAAGCGTCGTGAGCGCCATGCGGTCCCCGGAGGCATTCGTGTTCCTTCTTCCTGGCACTTCGGGGCCCGGAACGGCAAACGGACAAGGCGGTACATGGGAATCAAAAATATCTGGCGGGCAGAACTACTCGACAGAGGTTCTGTTGGATGGCGCCAGCATGTACCGATCCGAAAACGGGTCGTCCTTCGATGAGACCGCACCTTCCGTAGAGGCTATCTCTGAATTCAAAGTCACCCTTTCATCCTATCCCGCAGAGGTAGGCAGAACTACAGGTGGCATTGAGAGCTTCAGCACGAAGGGCGGAACAAACGACTGGCACGGCGTGATGTATGACATCTTCAAAAACCGGGACCTCGACGCCAATAACTGGGGCTACAACTACTATCTGGATGTCTACAAGGACGATGCTACCGAAGCGCACAATTATCAGCGTCCTGCAGATGAAAAGAACGACTACGGCCTGGCCCTCGGTGGTCCTGTCCTCATCCCCAAGCTGTATAACGGGCGCAACAAAGCCTTTTTCTTCTTCTCCTGGGAGCAGTATCGTCAGAGTGTGGGTGGAACGTCCACTAGCACTGTTCCTACTGCTGCTGAGCGGAGTGGCAATTTCGCGGATCAACTGACAAGTACCGTCAGGGAAGCACAGAATCCTTGCGATCACACCCAAGCCATCTATCAGGGTGAAATTTTCGATCCCACTACGACAACCACAGGAGTAAACTCATCGAATCAAACTGTCACATGCCGTCTGCCCTACGCAAACAACGCGATTCCATCAGCAGATCTGGTTTTGAGCAACAGCAACCAGACAATCGTCAATGCCCTGAATTCTTACTATCCCCTGCCGACCATTTCAGGCAGCATTACCAACAACTATGTCGATGCCTGGACATATCCAATTCTCGATACTTCGATGACAGTGCGTGGCGATTACAACATCAACTCCAAGCAACGCGTCTACTTTACCTATAACTCTCGCGACAACACAAGAAAATCTGTGAATCCATGGTTTGCCAACATCGCCGGCCAAGGACGCGATCAGGACTTTTTTACGCACTATATCCGCTTCGGATATGACTACACCATCACGCCCAACATTCTGAATCATTTAACTCTGGCTTATGACCGCACCAACAGCGGTAACTACGACACTGGAGTTGAATCAGGCAAGGATTGGGACTCGGTACTGAATATTCCCGGCGCGTCGGGGCATAATTTTCCCTATATCTATGCTTGGGGAGATACGGCCATGGGCGGAACTGTTGACGGAGATGCGATCGACAACGGTTATCGCATGAACGACACGTTAACTTTCGTCAAAGGAAAGCATATTTTTAAAGCTGGCGTCGATTACCGGTATCAGATTTTTAATCCGCAAACTTTGTCGGAGCAGTCAGGCAGTATCGGATTCGATCCCATTACAACTGCTGGTGATATGAATACTGCTTGGGATGCAAACGGATACGCCAGTATGCTTCTTGGCTTGCCAGGTTATGCAATCTTGGACGCGTATTCTTCACAACCCAAGTGGCTATCCCACTATTATGGCTTCTTCGTGCAGGACTCATTTAAGATCCGTCCTTCCTTGACGCTCAACTACGGATTTCGTTATGACGTGGACGTTCCCCGTCACGAGGCGCACGGAAACACTTCCAACATCAGCCTGACGACGGCCAATTCAGGTGCCGGCGGGTTGCTTGGTGCTTTGGTTTTTGCAGGTAAAGGCGCTGGGAGAAATGGAAATGTCAACGAGCAATGGGCTGACACGTGGCACAAGGACTTCGGTCCGCGTGTGGGTTTCATTTGGGCACCTAGAAACACCCTCTCTCTCTCCGGCGGTTATGGGATCATCTATGGTCCGCTACAATATGCCGACTACGGTGGAGCGATGCAAGAGGGATTCGACTCCACTCCAAGCTGGGATGGTTCCTCAACCTTGACATCGGTTTTTACGCTCTCCAACGGTTTTCCTTCCTACACCAAACCACCGGCGATTGATCCGACACTCGCGAACTTGAGTTCGGGCGCATATCCCGCAATGGCCTACATCGCTCCTTCGCATGGACGCCCAGCGATGATACAAAGCTGGAGCGCTGAGATTCAGCAACAGATTGTTCCAGACCTGCTTTTCGACATAGCATACGTAGGTGCACACGGCGCACACCTGCGTTCAACCTTTGATGCGACAAACTCGATCAGCATCAACAAATTTGCATACGGCAATGTGTTGAATACCGAGATAGGATCAACTGCGGCTCAGAACGCAGGACTCTCCGTCCCGTATCCCTCTTATCCTTCCACTTATACGGTCGGCAATGCCTTACGGCCGTATCCGCAATACAACGGAACCATCAACAGTGATTGCTGCTTGGAAAATCGCGGCCAATCGGACTACAACGCTCTTGAAGCGCAATTGATCCGCCACTACAGGAATGGACTCAACCTGCAGGCGTCTTACACGTGGTCGAAGACGATGACCAATGCTGATTCGTCCGTACCGTATTTTTCGGGTGACAACGGTGGCGGCAACATTCAAAATGTCTTTGATTCAAAAGCTGAACGAGTGCTCAGCAATCAGGACCTCACCAACGTATTTGTTGTGAGCTACCTGTATGAGCTCCCGTTCGGCAAAGGCAAAAAATACTTAGCTGGAAACTGGCTTCTGGACAAAGGCGTCGGCGGCTGGCAAATTGGCGGCGTGCAACGCTATATGTCTGGTCAGCCGATTTCCTTTTATGCGGCTACAGGTATTCCTGGATATGATGGGAGCATTCACTATCAGCGTGTTGCCGGTCAAAATCTGTTGAGTTCGTGGGCGCGAAGCGGCCATTACAATCCCGCCCAACAGGCGGCCAATCTGACAACGGATACCTATAATGCAACCACGAATCCAAATCCGTATCGCTACTTCAACTACGCAGCGTTGACCGATCCCAATGCCACAGATACTGTCGCTTCCCGTGGCACATATGCCTTTGGCGACCAACCTAGAACAACAGATGAGATACGCACGAACAAGTACCTCAAAGAGGACTTCAGCATTGTCAAGAGGACGCGCCTTACCGAAAAGATAAACTTCCGTCTGGAAGCTGATTTGATCGATGCATTTAACCGTCACGCGTTTAACCGTGCACAAAGTGATGGCCCCAACGACTTGACCGATTTTGGCTACGTGGACCCAACGGGCATGATCGTCGGACCCCGCCAAATTCAGTTCCTGGCCAAATTTGAATTTTGATTACTGCGTTGACAATCCATGTTTTTCAGTGGCCTCCGATTCTGGAGGCCACATTTTTCGATATCGCCAGCATGGCGACGATGAGCGTGTCGGTCCGGCCCATGGCGGCGGCCACCAGCTTGCCGTCAACGACCAGCGCGGCTGCCGCATCCATTCCTTGTGTAATCCGGTACTCGCGTTCATCCAGGCCAGGCCACGTGGCATGTTTGAACGGCACCGCGTTTTCCAGCCCGCTGATTCCCATGACCTTCATCCCTGCCTCCTTCGGAAAAAGCACTCACTCTGTTTTGCGCGCCCGAGCTGTTCTTTTGCAGCCTGCTGCCCACGGAACACCGGCTCCATCAGCCGCTCCGGTTTTGGCGTGATCTCTCACACTCAACCGGGCTGCGCACAAAACATTCAGCGTGATACGTATCACCGAGAGACTAGCATAGCCAGGGTATCGCAGATACCTGTGGATACAGGCTTGCACCAAGTTCAATAACCCGAATCGGATGATATCTTCCTGTAGCTTGAAGCGAAGGAAAGGCTGCCATGGCGCGGCTTGAGGGATAAGTCAGGAGGGATAGCTCGTGTGCGGGCTTCCGGCGCCTTTTTTTGGGCGGAAGCCCGCTGTGGATGGGGGTTAGCTCGCGTGATAAGGCTTGCTGTAGTGCGTGGACCAGTCGACCAGATCCGCATTGATAAAGCGCCATGTGGCGCGCTTCGGATCCACTTCCATCAGCATGTAGGCGTTGGCGTCGTAGCGGGTTGAAGCCATGGAATAGTGCTGCGGGCCGTAGGTGTGGGCAAAGTCGATCCACTTATGCAGGTGACCGGTGACGACAAGCTGGATGGTGTCCTTGTATTTGCGGATCAGCGGATGCAGGCCGTAATCGCCGAACTCCGTGGCCTCGTTCTCGATGAGCGGAAAGTGGAGAAATACGAACGTGGGCTTGTGCTGCTGGAGCTGCGCCTCAAACCAGTTAAGCTGTGTCTCGCCGAACGAGCCACGGCTGGGATTGAAGTCTTGGGCCGTGCGGTCCTGCGTGCTGCCCAGAAAATTATTCAGGTGGATGAACTTGTAGCCCTTGTAGTCCACCGCGTAATAGGGATCGAGATTGAACTTGGCTTTGAACAGCCTGTGGCTCATCTCGCGCGGAACGGTGCGGACAGCGTAGTCGTGATTGCCGAAACCGATGTGGATGGGCATATGGAAGCCGTCGGCGATGGCCTTCGCGTTGTCCAGACGTGTCGTGTTCTTGAAGTAGAAGTCGTAGTCGGTCGAGGGGTAATTGTGGAAGAAGTCGCCCAGGACAAAAACCTTCTCAATCGCCGGGTTCAGGGAGTTGATCAGGTCGCGCGCTGCCGTCATGCGCGGGGTCGTCTGGAAGATGGTCGTGTTATCTTCGACGCCGTTTTCGCTACCCTTTACATAAAAATTGTCGATGATGTGCGTGTCGGCGATGAGAGCGAAATAAAATTTGCCGGAAGATGCTTCCGCATGGACCCGCTCGGCCCAGAGTTGAGGGGTAAGCAGGCCGCCCAATGAGGCGGCGGCAAGTAGGTTGAATTGTCTGCGGTCCATAACTTGTGGTTCCTCCTGACGAGTTGAGTAAGCGATGGCGGTTCCCGGAATCTTCTTCCTGCCCTTCCGGCGGCAGCATCGTTTTTTACTGCTGCTTATTGCCGAAATCGTGCTGCGGGTGGCATCTTCCTATGTCCCGGTTCCACTCAATCGCGTTTTTATCCGTATGCGGAAGAATAATTTCCTTTACACGCTTACGTAAAGGAAAAGTGCAAAGTGCGCCATTCCTGCGAGCCAATATACGCGGGCTTTCAGTGCGTCGTGCACTGGACTTCCGCAATTTCGCTCTCTGACAACGCCTGAGCTCCGCGTAGCAGCCTGAGTCCATAGATAAGAGTCAGATCCGCCATCCGCATCATCATAATAATGAACGCGGCTCATTCTTCTGTTAATTTATGAAATCAGTGGCCGCCAGAAGCATCTAAAATTGACAAAGGACTATTCATGACAGAGATACGCGACACCGTTATTCTTGGCTCCGGCTGCGCCGGACTGACGGCGGCCATCTACACCGGCCGCGCTGGACTTCAACCCCTTGTGCTGGAGGGCAGCGCGCCCGGTGGCCAGCTTTCCATCACCACGCTGGTCGAAAACTTTCCCGGCTGGCCGGAGGGCGTTCAAGGGCCGGAACTGATTGAAAACATGAAGAAGCAGGCCGCGCGCTTCGGCGCCACATTTCAGATGGCTGAGCTGACTTCCGTCGAACTGGGCGCAAATCCCATCAAGCTTCAGACCTCCGCGGGCGAAATCCTTACCCGCACGCTGATCATCGCCTCCGGCGCCAGCGCGCGCTGGCTTGGCCTGCCCAGTGAACAGGCCCTGATCGGCCACGGAGTTTCCAGTTGCGCCACATGCGACGGATTCTTTTTCCGTGGCAAGGAAATTGCCGTGGTGGGCGGCGGCGACTCCGCCATGGAAGAGGCGCTGTTCCTCACGCGCTTTGCCTCCAAGGTGACGCTGCTGCACCGTCGCGATGCCTTCCGCGCCTCCAAAATCATGCTGGACCGCGCCGCTGCCAATCCCGCCATCGTGCTCCGCACCAACACTGTTGTCGAAGAGGTGCTGGGTGTTGCAGAAAAGGAAGTCCGGGGCTTGCGCTTGCGGGACGTAAAGACCGGCGAGCTGAGCGAAATCCCTATCAGCGGCCTTTTCCTCGGCATCGGTCACCAGCCCAATACAAAGATGCTAGCCGGGCAGGTGGATATGGACGGCGACGGCTTCATCAAGACATCGAGCAACGTTTTGACCACGCACAATGGGGATGTGGTTCCCGGCGTCTTTGCCTGTGGCGATGTGCAGGACCGGCGTTACAGTCAGGCGATTACCGCTGCTGGTTCCGGCTGCATGGCGGCGCTGGAAGCGGAAAAGTTTTTGGTGGAGCACGGACAGTAAATAACTTTTGCGGCTCCCAGGTTTCTTGCCGCGTGAAAATTTGGGTGCCCCACCCTCGGCGCGTTTTTGTTCTTGCGCCTACAGCGGAACCAAAGTAACTGTATTCTATTGAGTATTGTGCAGGGTCGCCGCTCCCTGGTGGTCGCGTCGACTTGAACGCTGCGATTTCGGGATACATCAACTCTGGTTCCGCTATAGCCCTACCAGCTGTGAAACGCGAAGAACACGGCCGCCACCAGGCAACCACCGGCGGCGGCATGGTTCCAGCGCAGATGCTCGCCAAAGTAGTATGTGACGAAGACGCCGAAGACGATCAGCGTGATGACCTCTTGGATCACCTTGAGCTGGACGGGAGAAAAGCGGTCTGCGCCAAGCCGGTTCGCGGGCACTTGCAGGCAGTACTCAAAAAAGGCGATGCCCCAGCTGACGAGGATGACCTTCCATAGCGCTTCGTTGCGGAACTTCAGGTGTCCGTACCACGCAAAGGTCATGAAGATGTTCGAGAAGGTGAGAAGAATAACAGTCCACATGGTCCTATTGAATACGATTGCGCCGGACTGGGGAACAAAATCTGAAAGAACGCGGGGGTAGAGACGATGACGGTGCTTGAAGAGAATCTGGAACGGCTGGAAGCGAAGATCGCGGAGGCTTGCCGTGCGGCGGGCCGGCCGCGCGCTGAAGTCGAGTTGATGGCCGTCTCCAAAACTCATCCGGCGTCGGCCATTGCCGAAGCCACCGAGTTGGGCATCTATCTCTTCGGAGAAAACCGTGTGCAGGAGTTTGCGGGCAAGGCGGCGGCGCTTGATGCGCTGCGCTGCGTCTCGGATCATCCGATTCACATGCACTTGATCGGCCATCTGCAATCGAACAAGGCCGCGCGTGCCGTGGAAATCTTCGACGGCATCGATTCCGTCGATTCGGTGAAGCTGGCCGAGCGGCTGAATGAAGCTGCCGTCAAGCTAGGCAAACAATTGCCGGTGCTGATCGAGGTAAAGCTCAGCACGGAGGAAACCAAGGCTGGCCTCAATCCGGAGTCGGATGAAGTTCCGCGCCTGCTGGAGCGGCTGCAAAATCTTGAGAATCTGCACCTCAGCGGACTGATGACAATTGCGCCTCTGGGCGTCTCCGAAGACGATACGCGTGCCTGTTTCCGCCGTCTGGTTCAGTGGCGTGAGCGCTGGGCCGCGGCCTATCCGGAATTGGCTTTCGATGTACTCTCTATGGGCATGAGCGGCGATTTTGCGCTGGCCATTGCGGAGGGCGCAACGCGCATCCGCGTCGGCACGGCGCTGTTTGGTTCACGGCAGTATGCGGCAGGTCAAAGCTGATGCTGCGCGCCTCAGCGGCCGGAGTGATGCTGGCTGTGCACGCGCAGCCCGGCGCGAAAAAAACAGCCATCACCGGCGTCTACGGCGAAGGCGCAGCCTCGCAACTGAAAATTGCTGTACAGGCTCCGCCCATCGAAGGACGGGCTAACTCGGCGCTGGTTGCGTTTCTTGTAAAGACCTTTGGATTACCGAAAAATCAGATAGAGCTGGTTAGTGGCGAGTTATCGCGCAGCAAGGTATTTTTATTGCGGGGAGTTACTCTCGAAAAAGCCGAATCCGTTCTTGCCGCATGGAGATAACTAACCTGAATAACAGTTAAAAACGTCATCCAAAGATCTCGGCTCGCGGCGTCGAGTTTCGGCCAGCGATGAAACCTTGCCGGATCGCCATCAAAAGCTCCGTGCCCCATCCTTTCGCCTTTTTCCTGGCGAAAGGGTGGGATACCTCACTCTCAATTCGCCCGTTCATCAGGAACGGACCTGCATCTGCATTCCGGACTATTTCAACTTGCCGTGCTTTGCAAAGAGTGCAGCAAGCGCTTCTTCCGGTTCGGGCCGTACACGGTGGTCGGCGTGAGCCTCGGCGAAGAGGACCTTGCGGTCTGTTCCAATCACATAGGTTGCGGGCAGGGGCAGCCGCCAGCTTTCGTCGCCGTTGATGAAGGGAATGTTCACGAAGGTGGATTGGTAGTATTCGCGCAGATCTTCGGGAACGGTGTAGACCAGCCCGAACTTCTCCGCCAGCGCGCAGCCGGGGTCCGTGAGCACGGGGAAGGGAAGTTCGTGCTGGCCGCACATGTAGGCGCTCTGGGCCTGTGTCTGCGGGCCGATGGCGACAATCAGGCTCTGACGTTTGCGAAGCTCACCGTAAAGATCGCGCCATGCCTCCATCTCGGTGACGCAGTAGGCGCACCAGAGCCCGCGAAAAAAGTTGATAACCAGCGGACCGAGGGCGAGCAGATCTTCGCTGCGTACAAGTTTGCCGGTGTCGTCGTTCAGCGCGAACTCCGGCGCCACGGCGCCCACTGGCAGGATCTTTTCCTCGATTCCGGTCGAGAAAAGCTCCGCGACCGCGTGCTCGCTGATCTCCAGCCGTTCCGGTTGCACCAGCCCGCGTGTGTAGGCTGTGATTCCGTCGAGTTGGTCCTGAAGGCTCGTCATTGAAGGCTAACCCTGACTCCCGCAGTTGAACCGCACGTTACCGCCCAAACCGCTGCTTTCCGCCCAGGCCCATGGCGCCCATGCCGCCGCGCATCATGCTCTTCGCCATGCCGAATCGGCCCATCTGCTTGAACATTTTAGCCATCTGCGCGTATTGGCGCAGCAACTGATTTACGTCCTGCACCGTGGTCCCTGAGCCTGCCGCAATGCGTTTGCGCCGCGAGCCGGAGATGATTTCGTGGTTGCGCCGCTCCTTGGACGTCATCGAGTTGATGATGGCTTCCAGGCGCGTGAACTGCTTTTCATCCACGTTCTGCGCGGCCTGCTGCATGCCCGCGAAGGGGCCTACCGACGGCAGCATTTTCAGGATGCTCTCCATCGAGCCCATTTTCTTGATCTGCCGTAACTGGTCGCGGAAGTCTTCCAGCGAGAAGCCGTCGCCCAGCAGCGCCTTCTTGGCGAAATCCTCGGACTTCTTGCGGTCCAGCGTCGACTCGGCCTTTTCGATCAGCGACATCATGTCGCCCATGCCCAGGATGCGGCCCACAATGCGGTCGGGATGGAACGGCTCGAAGGCGTCCGGCTTTTCGCCCGTGCCGATGAACTTGATCGGCTGCCCGGTCACGTGGCGAATGGAGAGCGCCGCGCCGCCCCTTGCGTCGCCGTCCATCTTGGTCAGCACAACGCCCGTGAGGCCTAGCCGTTTGTGGAACTCCGAGGCTGAATTGACGGCGTCCTGGCCGGTCATGGCGTCGGCGATGAAGAGAATTTCCGATGGGTTGAGGAGCTTTTTCAACTGCTCCATCTCATCCATCAACTGCTCATCGAGTTGCAGGCGGCCCGCTGTATCCACGATCAGCGTGTCGCAGCCCATGTTGCGGGCCTCGCGCTTAGCTTCCTTGGCCAGCCGTTCCACCAGCGCCGTGCCGGCAGGCTCACCCTTTTCGTCGCCCTCGTAAAGCCGTGCTTCCACCGATTTCGCGACAACCTTGAGCTGTTCGCGCGCGGCCGGGCGGTAAACGTCAACCGAAACCAGCATGGGCCGGTGCCCACCTTTTTTGAGCCACGCGGCCAGCTTGCCGCTGGTGGTGGTTTTGCCGGAGCCCTGCAAGCCCGCCATCAGAATCACCGTGGGCGGCTGCGAGGCGAACTTGAAGCGCGCCGTATCCTTACCCAGCAGCGTGATCAACTCGTCGCGAACGATCTTGATCACCTGCTCGGAGGGCGACAGCGCGGTCAGCACCTCTGTGCCCACGGCTTTGACCCTGATCTGCTCGATCAAGTCCTTTGCCACGTTCAGGTTGACGTCGGCTTCAAGCAGCGCCACGCGGATTTCCCGCAGCGCGTCAGTGATGTTTTCTTCAGTAAGCGTGCCCTGCCCGCGGAGGGTCTTGAAAGCGCGCTGCAACTTGTCTGTAAGGTTTTCAAACATGATCAACTTCAAGTGTATCGTGGTCGCCGCCTGATTTGGATGGCGGCGATTCCGTAACAGAACCGTCGGGAAGTCAGTTTCGCGCCAAGCGCCGCGACAAACAGTAATATAAGTCTTATGCCAGCCTATCGTTCTAAAACCTCGACGCATGGACGCAATATGGCCGGAGCGCGCAGCTTGTGGCGCGCCACCGGGATGCAGGACGGCGATTTTGGCAAGCCGATTATCGCCATCGCCAACTCTTTTACCCAGTTTGTCCCCGGCCACGTGCACCTGAAAGACATGGGGCAACTGGTGGCCGCAGAAATCGAAAAGGCCGGCGGCGTCGCCAAGGAATTCAACACCATCGCCATCGACGACGGCATCGCCATGGGCCATGACGGCATGTTGTACAGCCTGCCCTCCCGCGACCTGATCGCCGACTCGGTCGAGTACATGGTGAATGCCCACTGTGCCGATGCGCTGGTCTGCATCTCGAACTGCGACAAGATCACGCCCGGCATGATGATGGCCGCGATGCGCCTGAACATTCCCACCATTTTTGTTTCCGGCGGCCCCATGGAAGCGGGCAAGGTCAAGTTGGGCAACGTGGTCAGTGCCGTGGACTTGATCGATGCCATGATCGTAGCGGCGGACCCCGGCGTGAGCGACGCGGATGTGGAGCAGTACGAGCGTTCCGCCTGTCCCACCTGCGGCTCCTGCTCCGGCATGTTTACGGCAAACTCCATGAATTGCCTGACGGAGGCGCTGGGCCTCTCACTGCCCGGCAACGGAACGCTGGTGGCCACCCACGCCGACCGCAAAAAGCTCTTCCAGCAGGCGGGTCGCACCATTGTCGACCTGGCCAAGCGCTACTACGAGCACGACGATGCATCGGTCCTGCCCCGCGGCATTGCCACCTTTGAAGCCTTTGAAAACGCCATGACGCTCGACATCGCCATGGGCGGCTCCACCAATACGGTGCTGCACCTGCTGGCCGTTGCGCAGGAGGGCGAAGTGCCCTTCACCATGGCAGACATCGACCGCCTTTCGCGCCACGTGCCGCACCTGTGCAAGGTTGCGCCCTCCACACCCCTGATTCACGTGGAAGATGTGCATCGCGCCGGTGGTGTCTTCGGTATTTTGGGCGAGTTGGATCGCGCAGGCCTTCTGCATCGCGAAACCTCCACCGTCCACACGGCCACTCTGGGCGAAGCCATCGACAAGCTGGACGTGAAGTGCTCGACCGATCCCGCCGTGAAAGAGTTTTATCTGGCAGCGCCGGGCGGCGTTCGCACCACGGAGCCTTTCAGCCAGAGCGCCCGCTATGCGGACCTGGACCTGAATCGCGAAAGCGGCGCGATTCGCGACCTTGCCCACGCCTTCAGCACGGACGGTGGCTTGGCGGTTCTCTACGGCAACATCGCCATGGACGGCTGCATCGTGAAAACTGCGGGCGTCGATGCGTCTCTGCTGACCTTCGCCGGTCCCGCGCGCATCTTTGAAAGTCAGGAAGCCGCCTCGGACGGCATCCTGGGCGGCAAGGTTGTCCCCGGCGATGTGGTGTTGATTCGCTATGAAGGCCCGAAGGGCGGGCCGGGCATGCAAGAGATGCTCTACCCCACCAGCTATCTGAAATCGAAGCATCTGGGCAAGGTTTGCGCGCTGATTACCGACGGCCGTTTTTCCGGCGGCAGCTCCGGACTTTGCATCGGCCACATCTCGCCGGAAGCGGCGGAGGGCGGCTCGTTGGCGCTGGTCGAAGAGGGCGACCGCATCGAAATCGACATTCCCAAGCGTGTGCTGAGCGTAAGCCTCTCCGACGATGAACTAGCGGCCCGGCGCAGCAAAATGGAAGCGCGCGGAGCGGCGGCGTGGAAGCCCGCGTCGCGTCCCCGCAAGGTTTCCAAGGCGCTGGAAGCCTATGCCGCCATGACCACCAGCGCGGCTCGCGGCGCTGTGCGTGACGTCTCGCAGATCCGCAAATAGCAGGCGCAATTGTGCACAAAAGAGCAGCTTCTCCATCCGGAGAAGCTGCTCTTTTTGTGCTCTTACTGCGCCGGTGCAATCAGAAATTGCTCCAGCTTGCCGTCCGGGTAGGTGTACGTCGTCAGCCTCAGTCGCTTGCCGGGATAGACCACCTCAAACGCGCGGAAAGTCATCCCGCCGCGCAGTTCGGTCGAGGTCTGGCGGAAGGTCAGCGGCTCGCCCAGCGGAGCCAGGCTGTTCTGATAATCGGCCACGGCCTCCGGTGTAAAGTAGTCGTTCAGATTTGGCGCCAGCAGCGCGCGGTCAATGTGTCCCTGTTGCAGTCCTCGATAAATCGCGATGGCCTGCTGTTCCTCGGCGGTTGGCGGATACCCGGCCACCATCGGGGCCGTCAGGTGGCCGATGATCGAAGCCGCGCCGACCGCGTCCTGGTTCGTCAGCACGGCCACGGCCACGCCGTCGTCCACCAGCACCACGTTGTCGCAGACAAAGCCGGAAACCTCGCCGTCGTGTTCAATTGAGCGATGGCCGTTGCGTTCGATCACATCCACGCCCAGCCCGTACTTTGTGCCCGTGCCGTCCTTCAGCTTCACCTCTGTGAACATTTTTTTGTAGCTTTCCGGCGAAAGAATCGACTGCGCCAGCAGGCTCTCATCCCACAGCGCCAAGTCGTGCGCCGTCATGGCCAGCTCGCCCGCGGCAAACATCCATCCCTTCCCCGCGATCGGTGCCGACCGCAGCGGTCCCAGCGCGTGGCGCGCGTAGGCCGTGGCGTCAGCCTGTGTCAGTCGCGTTTCGTCGGAGTTCCACACTGACTGCATGTTCAGCGGGTGGAAGATGTGCTCTGCGAGGAAGTCCATGTACGGCCGCCCGGTCACCTTCTCCACAATGAGTCCCGCGATCACAAAGTTCGTGTTCGAGTATTGCCACTGGGTTCCAGGCTCGAAGTCCAGCGGCTTTTTGGCCCACGTGTCTAGAATCTGCTGCGCGTTCGTCGGCACCAGCATTGTGGTCATTGCGTAGTCCTCGGGCCAGTAGTCCTGGTAGCCGGAGGTGTGCGAAAGAATCTGCCGGATCGTCACCTCGTCCCCGCGCGTCAGCCCCGGAACGTACTTGCCCACGGCGTCGTCCAGCGAGAGCTTCTTCTCCTGTTCCAGCAGCAGAATCGCCGCCGCTGTGAACTGCTTTGAGATGGAGCCGATGGAGTAGCGCATCTCCGGCGTCGCGTCCAGCGGCGGATCGAGGCGCGCCTTGCCGTATGCGTGCGTGTACACCAGCTTGCCGTGCTGCACAACGGCCAACGAGGCCGAGGCAACGCCGGTCTGTTCCAGAACCTGTGCAGCGATGCGGTCGATGCGCTGGCGGAGCGCCGGGTCGATTTTGTCGACGGTCTGTGACTGTGCGTTTTGGGCCTGAACGGTCAGCGCCAGCAGCAGCGGCAGCATGGCAAACAGAACTGCGGTACGGAAGAGCTTCATGTGCGGATTCATCCAACCCTCTCTGCTATGGATTATCGCGCACCGGCGAAGCCGGCGAGGTGGATGAAAACAGAGATCGATCCAGGGGTAACGTGGTGGCGCAGATTACTGAACCCGCGGGCGCAGCCCTCGGGTGCGCATGTGCTTCAAGAGGGAGCGGCGGTCCTGAAGCACCCGCGGATTTGAAGCGGTGATTTCCAGCTACTTGTGGCTGTCGCGCGCCGCCTTTACAAAGTTGTGCGATGACTGAATGTGAACGGCCTGGGTCACCAGGAGTTCGCGCACGGGGAGCGGAAGGTGGGTATCCAGGGCCGCCGCATAGGCTTTCTTGGCCTCGTCCTCGGCCTGCTCAGCCGTTTCAAGAATGGCGTGCTCGCCGCCGCCCAACGCGGATTTCAGCTCACCCCAGGCGCGATGAAGCGTTCCGCTCGCAGTGCCGCTTTCGTGAATGTCACGCACGCCCTCTTGATGGAGCACGGTTTCCAGGTCCCCGCGAAACTCGGCGCGCCGCAACGATTCGGCCAGGAAATAGTCCTTGAGTGCTTCGTCCTTCATTTCCTCACCGATTTTTTGAAATCCTTCCTGACCGTCGATCAGGCTGTCAATAACGGCGGTTAAGGTGGATTCGGCTTCCTTCAGGTCTTTGGATGGGTGGGACATTGATGGTTCCTCTCTACTGCGCAATACCGCGTTTAGGGAATATGCGGGCAGGGTCCGGTGACTGGCTTTGCGATTCTCCTTCGTCACCGGCGAGCCAGGGAAATCGCGAAAACCCAACGCCCCTGCCCTCACAATCGAACGCCAAGCCACAGTTGCGACCGGATGCGTTCAGATGTATAGAGGCGGTCTGGGGCCGTGCGGTTGCCTTGAGAAAACGGGCACGGATGATGGAAGCGTTGTTTCGACGGGGCGGGTGCCCATATCTGGCCACTGACTTTGGGTGCCTCATCCTTCCGCCTTTTTTCGATAAAACTGCGGAAGAATGGGACAACCCAGCATTTGTGGCGGGTCAGACCGTGAACTTACGGGAGGCGGGCGGCCAGAGTTGCGGCGGCGGCGGTTGCGTCCTGAGCAGTGGGCTGATTGGCGTAGCCAGCCAGGTAGCGGCCTTTGCGGAAGATGCAGATGCCGTCCAAATACTTTGCCTTCGCCTGGAAGCCTTCGTCGCCGACCGAGGCGGCAGTGGAGCCTTCAAAGCGCTGGCGCAGGGCTTTCAGCACCTCCGCGGCGGATTCCGGCGAGGCCTCCGTCACAATAAACGCCTGACCCTGCGCGTACTTCGCCACGTAGCCGCGTTTCAGTTGCTTCAGGCCCAGCACGCTTTCCGGGACCAGCCGCGCGGAGGTCAGATTTTCCTTGGGAAACCAGCCGAGAATCTCCGGCAGCGTGTCGCGGCCCGCGAGGCGCTCCAGCATTTTGTCGGCGAAGGCCTTGAGCGTGGGCGACTGATCGCTGTCAGGATTGGCGGCAATCATGACCAGTTCGACGTAATAATTGCCCCGGACGAAACTGGCGCTTTGGCGCTGCACCTGGCCGCCCATGCCGAGCTTCGTGACGGGCTGGCTGGGGTCCAGGTTGGCGGTGAAAAGGCCGTAGGCCGCGTCCGGATCGCTCATCTGGGAGACGTCGATGGTCAGCGTGTCGCCGCCGGATTTGCAGTCGATGCCCTGCATGCGCTGGAAACCGAAGCTCAGATAGCCCTCCGCGCCGCCATCCTTGTAGTCGAAAAGGTTGTCGGCGGCATAGTCGCGCTTGGGGCCGGTCTGCTCCCAGCCGGGGACGAAGTGGCAGTTCAGATACTCCTGCGCGCCCGCTGCGGTGGCGGCGAGAAGGAGCGCGAGTGTTAAAGATGCGGTCCTCATGCGAATAGCTCCTGCGCACGCGCCATGCGGGTTGCAACGTGGACGCCGTGCGGGCACTGGACCGTGCATTCGGTGCAGTCGCCGCAGCGCGTTTCGGCTTGTTCGGAACCAAGCTCGAGGAATCTTTCGCGGCCCAGCGCAAATTGGCCGTAGCCGTCGGCATAGGTAAGGCAGCGCAGCACGTCGGCCACCGGAAGCCCCTTTTGACACATGCCGTCGCACTTGCCGCACATGCGGCAGTAGAGTGGCCGGATCATGTCAAGATGCGCGGTGAGCAGCTTTTGGTCGGCGGGCGAAAGCGGCGTCGCCATGGCATGGAGATTTTCTTCAAGCTGGTCCATGTCGGTCATGCTGGGAATGGTCGTCGCCACGGCGGGCTTGCTCAAAACCCACTTGAGCGCGGCGAGCAAGGCCCCCGGCTGGGTGAGTTTCTGGGCCAGCGGAGTGCCGGGCTTGACGCTGCGGAAGCCTCCGGCCATGACCTTCATGGCCACGACGCCCATTCCGGACTTGGCGGCGGCGGCGACGGCCTGGTCCATCGTGGCATCCATGGAGAAGTTGTAGGCCACAAGCGCCACGTCAAAGACGCCCTTCTGCGCCATCCAGGGCAGGATTTGCTGCTGGCCGCCGTGGGTGCTGATGCCGGTGAAGCGAATCTTGCCCTGTTTCTTGGCAAGCTGCTGCACTTCGATCATGTCGTCGGTGATTTGTGCGGGGTCGTTCCTGGCGTGCAGATACCAGATGTCGATGTAGTCGGTGCCGAGTTCGCGCAGGCTCTCGTCGAGGTGCTGCAACATGCCAGCCTTGTCGGGGGCGTGGGTTTTGGTGGAGAGCACGATCTGCTTTCGCTTCGCTCCCAGGGCCGCGCCCACCATGCGCTCATTGTTTCCGTGCTGGTAGCTGCGGGCGGTGTCGAAGTAGTTGATGCCAAGGTCGGCGGCGCGCGCAATGACGCTGGGGTCCGAGGTGATCATGCAGCCGAAGCCCAGGGTGGTAACCCGGAGCCCGGTGCGGCCCAGCGTCCGGTAATCCAGCTTTACCGGGGCATCGGCGGCTTTGCGAGGGGCATCCTCGGGCGATTTGAAAAGGTTCAGGCCGGACCCTGCGCCCGCGATGGGCAACATCAGACCAGCAGATAAGAACTCCCGTCGAGACGTATTGGGTGCCATAAAAACCACCTCCCATTTCCTGAGGATCACATATCCTTCCGGCATTCGGCAAACAGGGCGCGAATCACAGGCGCGCGGGTTTGGTTGGGCGGCTTTTCCTGGATTGCGCCGTGCTGATTTTCAGTACCGGCTTCCGGGAAGCGCGGCGGCGGCGGTTACTTTGGTGTGCCGCAATCGTAAAAATCGCTGAATTCAAGGCCGGTCGCGCCGATATGTATAACCCAGTCAAGTATTTCGCGGAGGCATCGCGCAACACGTTCCGGCAATGCCTGTTTGACGAAGCACTGAGCGGGGAGGACGAGGCAGACTTCTTTTGGAGACGAACAAGGCAGAGCGTTTGGGATTGAAGGCCGGGGATTTTCTTCCGTGGAGGCAGAAGCTTCCAGAGCGGAATCGGTTATTCAATACACGTGATACAAATCACTGCCTGGCAGGTTTAAGGAGTGTAATTGTCAGTGTTCGCATAATTCTGTGTGCAAAGCGCGCCTAAGTCTTACAGACCGGGTTGTCTCGGAAAACTATGGACTACGGAACGTTTTTCTTTACGAATACCGTCACGGTCACCGTGTTCACGGTGTGTGTGGGCATGCTGGCGTTGTACGACCGCCGCGTCAGGGGAATGAACTGGCTTGCGGGCGGGATGGTTGTGGGTTTGGTGAAGTTGATACTGCAGGGCCTTGAGGGCAAAGTGCCGGCGGTGTTCAGCTGCATGACGGCCAACGAGCTTTATCTGGTTTCTTTCATGATGCAGTTGGTGGGACTGCGCTGGTTTGTGGAGCGCAAGCCGATGCGGAGCCAGTGGCCCTGGATTGTGATCGGGGTTGTACTGGCAGCCTATACCATCATGTTTTTCGCGAAGGTTCCGTACTCCGGCAATGTCGTCAATATTCCCTTTGTCGTGGTCTGCGGTGCATCTGCCTGGATTCTGCTGAAACATGGGAAGGAACCGTTTGCGGAGGTTTCGCTGGTCGCTGCGGCCATTCTTTGCGGAACAATGTTCGTGTCGGGGTACCGCGCCGTTCTGACCAATCAGCACTATATGCGGCCGTGGGAAACGGTTCGTGCCCAGACCGATCCGCGCTGGCTGTATTCACTGGCTGCCGGGGCCTTCCTGGCCATCGGCATGGTGATGTGCGACCTGTGGTTCCTGGTGACGGAGATGAGCAGGGAACTGGCCGAGCAGGCACGAACCGATCCACTGACCGGGGCCATGAATCGCAGGGCGATGGAAGAAGTAGCCTTGCGTGAAACGTCGCGAAGCATCCGGCACAAATATCCGCTCTGCACGATCCTGATTGACATTGACCATTTCAAGCACCTGAACGATACGCGGGGGCACGCGGCGGGCGACTGTGCCTTGAAGGCCTTTGTGCGCAAGGTGAAAACGATGCTGCGCCATCAGGATCTGCTGGCGCGCACCGGGGGCGACGAGTTCACCATCCTGCTGCCGGACGCTTCAACCGCCGCCGGCATTGCCGCAGCCGAACGGATACGGAAGGCCATCGAGAAGCTGGAAGTTCCCTTCGAAACCGGGTCTATCCGATTCACCATCAGCGCGGGCGTGGCCCAACTCGATCCGGTGCAAGGCTGGGAAGGCATGGTGCGGTGCGCGGATGCGGCGATGTATGAGGCCAAGGAACGGGGGCGCAACTCGGCCCGGGTGCAATTGCTTCTGACTACAAGCGGCGTGGCAAAAGGGAAGTGCGCAGTACAAAAAAGGAAGTGCACAGTACAAGAAGAGAAATGCACAGTACAAATGGTGTGATGCGGAAGCCGCACGAAGATTCTTGCCGCTCCTCCTATAGCAAAATCGAAAATTCTCTTTACAACCGTGTGGGACATTTCTGAAGCAGCAATTCTAAATGGACCTCCACATTGGCTATCCCATGAGCAGCGCACCGGTTTGCTCCCGTAGGGAGCCATCGAAAATAGCCCAGGGCAAGCGGAGCGCAGCCCTGGGTAAGAGGCAAACAGAGGGCATCCACCCCGGAGGGGCGGATCGAACGCTCGCGCCACGGATTGCTGAATCCAATAACGGTGCTGGGCTTTCACACCGCCCCTCCGGGGCGGGAATCCCTTGGTCGAACCCTTCCCCAGGGTTTCACCCTGGGCTATTTTCGTCTCTTCCCTCCGGGAAGAACTGCGCTGAATGCCTCGTTATTCCCCCACTTAGAATTGCTGTTTCTGAAGGCGGGGGATTGCCTTGAATGGATAAACTGTATCTATAGTCATAAAAGGCCACCGCGGGAAGTGCGGTCGGTCCACGAAACGGAAAGGAAACACCCCCTGATACTGGATAAATTCAACCTGAAGGGCAAAGTGGCGCTGGTGACCGGCTCGTCGCGCGGACTGGGCGCGGGCATTGCCATTGCACTGGCCGAAGCTGGAGCCAGTGTGGCCGTGCATGGTTCGACGCGGATTCCTGAAGCGACCCGGCAGCAACTGATCGCGATGGGCGCGGAGCAGACGGCGCTGGTGGGCGACGTGGGCGATCGAGAAGTTTGCGCGCGGCTGGTCGAGGAAACCGTGGAGCAGTTCGGCAGAATCGACATCCTGGTGAACAACGCCGGGATCATTCGCCGTGCCCTGGCTGCCGAGTACTCCGAAGAAGACTGGCAGGCCGTCCTCGACGTGGATCTGACGAGCGTCTTTCGCCTCACACAGCAGGCCGGACGGCACATGCTGGCGCAGGGCTCGGGCAAGATTATCAATATTGCCTCGCTGCTGACTTTTCAGGGAGGCATCATGGTGCCTGCTTACTCGGCAGCCAAGGGCGGCGTGGGGCAGCTTACCAAGGCCTTTGCCAACGAATGGGCTGCGAAGGGCGTGAACGTGAACGCCATTGCGCCCGGCTACATGGCTACCGACAATACTGAGGCCTTGCAGAACAATCCTGCGCGGGCAAACGAGATTCTGGGGCGGATTCCGGCCGGACGGTGGGGAACGCCGGAAGACTTGTCCGGTGCGGCTGTCTTCCTGGCCTCCAGCGCCAGCAATTACATGAACGGGCACATCATGGTGGTCGATGGCGGCTGGATGAATCGCTGAGCTATTTTCATTCAAGGCTGGCTTGGCCTGGCCGGTTGTGCAGGCACAAAAATTCAAGGGGAGAAGTCATGAAGAAAAGTGGAGTGGTTTACACGGCGAGCAAGGACGCAAAAGTTTCAAAGCCCGAGCCGGGAATGGAACGCCAGGTATTGGCATATAACCCGAAACTGATGCTGGTGCGCAACGAGTTCACGAAGGGATGGGTTGGCGCCAGGCACAGCCATCCGCATGAGCAGATTGTGTATGTGGTGCGCGGCAAGATCCGGTTCGAGGCGGAGGGCAGCAGCCGGGAACTGAGCGCCGGAGACAGCGTGGCTGTGGACGGCAGCGTGGAGCATCAGGCTTCGGCACTGGAAGACTCCGAGGTGCTGGACCTTTTCACGCCGTATCGCAAAGACTATGTGTAGGGCATGATCTGCTGGTACGGAAAGGCATGAGGATGACGATGAAGACACGGTGGTTTGGAGCGCTGGCGCTGGCGGTTTTCTGCGTCTTTCCGTTGTGCGCGCAGGCACAGGCTCCCGCTGTGACGGGCATTGCGCATGTGGCTTACCGGACAAGCGATCTGGAAAAGGAACTTGCCTTTCTTCAGAAGCTCGGGTTTGAGGAATCGTTCGGCTTTCCGCTGGGCGCCAAAACCATGCAGGCTTTTGTGAAGGTGAACGACCGCGAATTCATTGAGGTTTACCGGCAAACTAGCCCGTCGCAACCGCTGGGCTGGATGCACGTGTGCTACGAGTCGGACGATCTGAATGGGCTGTACGCGCTTTATGCCGCGCATGGGCTGAAGCTGACGCCGGTGAAGAAGGCAGGGGCCGGGAACTTGCTTTTTACACTGCAGGATCCCGAGGACCGGGTTACCGAGTTCACACAGTACATGCCGGGTTCGCTGCACACGCTGGACCGCGGCAAGCATCTGGGCGCAACACGCATTGCGGAAGAATTGGTTGGGGTGGAATTCCCGGTTCCCGATCTGGCGGTGGCCAAGCAGTTCTATGCAGCGGGGCTGGGGTTTGCGACAGAGGAGGGCAAAGCGGGATTGAAGGCGCGCGTTACCAGCAAGGCTTATCCGTGGATTCAGGTCAGCGCCGCGGGGGCGGGCAACCAGCCGCGCCTGCTGTTCCGGGTTTCCAGCGCAGCCGCTGCGGCGCGCCAGTTGCGGGCGCGCGGAGTTGCCGTGAAGCTCGGAAAGAAGAGCGCCTCCGTCACCGATCCGGACGGAAACATCCTTGTGTTTGCAGAGGACAATACGCGCTAGGCATCTGACCGCTTGTTTCTGTACCATCTTCCGTGCCCCATCCTTTCGCCTTTTTCCTGGCGAAAGGGTGGGAAACCTCGAACCTGAAGATACTTTAATCACGCGGTCAGCGCTTTAGTTCTGCGCCGACTGGGCTTCTCTGGCGATTTCCTGCTTCAGCAACTGGGCCAGCGCCTTTTCCGGGCAGATGTGGCGCGTCTCCAGCTCATCGAGTTCCTTGCTGGTTTCCACACAGGAGGCGATCGTCATGAAGCAATCGAGGCACCGCGTATTGAAGCTGCCATTCTCGTTTTGTGTGCGACTATACATCGTTCCTCGGAGAAATTCGAAGTAGCACAATGCTAGCCGCAGTTGAAATTACCTGTCGTGACTTGCGTCACACGGGTATGGTGACTCTCCAGTTACCCCCAATGCCTTGATTCGCTGAGAGTTTGCTCGGCTGAAAGGTCGTCAGAAGGAAATTCCCTGGTTGGGATTCCGGCGCAGTTGCCAGCAGGTGCTTTGGCCGGCCTGGGGAAACAGAGACACCGAACAGGACACGTCGAGTGTGCCGAGGTAGTCGAACTCCGATTTGCGGCCCTTCAGCGGAATGGTGACGTAGCGGTTGACGGTCACCTTGGAACTGGGCGAGCCGCGTAGCCGGAAGGCGGCGTAATCGCCGACGTAAACGGCCACGAAGCCCGCCGCAAGGACCACAACAGCACGAAACAGCCAGCGCATCAGGAACTTGAACACGTCTCAGTCTTCCTCGTCTTCAGAATAGCGGCAAACCCGCCGTGCGCAAGAGAATGCCTTCCGTCTGCGCCTCGCGTTCGGGCTGTTGCCTGAATATGTCAGAATACTCGTGGAATCTGAGATTTGCCTGCCGGAGGGCGTCCCCATTCAATCTCCACTCGATTTTGCTCCAATCTTTATCGAACTCGGTGCGTTGATCATCGGCCTCGCCGTGCTCTCCCGCTTGGCGCGGCGCTGGGGCGTGTCCTCGATTCCGCTTTACCTGATTGCCGGGCTGGCGTGCGGCAAGGGGAGCCTTGTCCCACTCAATCTATCGAAGGGCTTTATTCAGGCGGGCGCGGAAGTCGGCGTTCTGCTGCTGCTGTTCATGCTGGGGCTGGCCTACTCGGGAGACGAGCTGAAGCAGAACCTGCGCAGCGGATTGCCGGCGGTGGCGCTGGACTTTGTGCTGAACTTTCCGCCCGGCCTTCTGGTGGGGTTTTTGCTCGGTTGGCAATTGATTCCCGCTGTTCTGCTCGGCGGCGTCACCTTCGTTTCTTCGTCCGGGATTATTGCGCGGCTGCTGTCGGAATCGGATCGGATGAAACGTCCGGAAACGCCCACTGTGCTCTCGATTCTGGTGCTGGAAGATCTGGTGATGGCGGTATTTCTGCCGGTCGCGGCGGTGCTGATTGCGGGCGGAGGACCGACCCGGATACTGA
>Ga0255356_1000386_pt1 | contig 30476 bp, 42 predicted proteins | sample HBST100metaG_FD_189944 | JGI IMG/M metagenome (GOLD analysis project Ga0255356, IMG submission 189944) | Peat soil microbial communities from Stordalen Mire, Sweden - H.B.S.T100 | ecosystem: Environmental > Terrestrial > Soil > Wetlands > Peat | place: Sweden: Norrbotten County, Stordalen Mire...
GGAGTTGGAAAGGCTGGCGACAGTAACTGGATACAACATCGAAATACTACGCGTCTCGTTCGTATCTGCATTAGCTATGGTTAAAACAGAAGTCGGAGATGAACCACTTCCTACAATATTCGTAAATGTCCAATTTGAACTTATAGGTTGGCTAGTCGATGTAGAGTAATAGCTTCCCGCAATGTACAAGTTGTTACTATTGTAGTTGGTCAACGAAGTTGCCGCAGCTATCGGCCTGACAGTTACAGTACCATACAAATCAATGGTGTTTCCCGCTCCTGATGTTCCAAAAGTAGTGTTACCTGTAAAATTTGCCGTTGTTCCCGTCAAGCCTCCCGTCAATGTTCCACCAGTTAAGGGCAAATACATGCCCGAAATAGAAGGAATATCGGCTGCTACCAAGGCTCGAAAGGTTGGCGTACCCGCAGATCCATTTGGTGCGGCAAACACTGTATTTGCCGTTTCACTGGCCAAAGTTACTGCAAATGTTCCAGCGACCGTAATCGGCGAACCAGAAACAGAAAAAATGCTAGGCATTGACAGACCAACAGAAGTAACTGGACCACCAGACGCTCCTGTGCCGCACGTCACTCCGGTTGATGCCAAGTTGCCATTAACATCTGTAGTAACGCACTGGTTAGCTACAGCGTTTACAAAAGTAACCGTGCCACCTTTTAATCCCGCAGAAAAATTTGCCGCTTGCGCTGTTATAGTACCAGTCAAAGTAGGACTTGCGGACAGCACCACATTTCCGCTACCCGTCGTGGCTGCCAAAACCAGTTGCGATAAGCTGTTGCTGCCCAGTACCGTTGCTGATGCGGGTATCGCTGCGCCATTAACTTTAACTACCGTTGCAACAAGCGATCCAGATCCTGGCCCAGCAAGCACATCTCCAGTCAATTGCGATACGCCAGCATTAATATTTGTTCCAGGATATATTCCTGTAACTGTAATCGCGGAAGGATAAACATTTGGGCTTATGCCACCGCTTAATGAAACATCGTATCCTTGGTTTGCGGCAGCAAAAAACAGCCAATAGCCAGGATTGGTTGAAGATGCCGCGTTCGCCGTAAACGGGTTAGTTAATGGTGTGCTGCTCGAATCGGAATAAATTGTTGCCAAAGTCGTGGTTCCGGTCAAATAGACCGTTACCGTGCAGCTAGGAATGATTCCCAACAAATAATTAGAAGAAGACAAGCCAGAAGTAACCGACTGCGCGCCGCCAAGGTTGCAATAGCCATTAACGGCGGCAATTTGCGCAAATAGAGAATTCGCGAAAATCAATACGCATAAAGCATATAAATGCTTCATCGCTATTCCTTTATAGTTACTTAATTCCAGTCGGCTTTACTTCTTTACTTTCTGGCTTTTTCTCCACTGGCTTTTTCTTTTCTTGTTCTTCCCGTAAAGCGCTTTGTGTGCTTTGAACCTCTTGTTGCACCTGCGGGGCTTGGCATTGCAAAAGCGCAGACTGCAATTGCAAAATCTGCAATTTATACTGCGCGATTTGCGCCTTTAACTCGGTTACAGTTGGTTCAGCTGGCTGTTGAGCAATAATTGGAATGGCCAGCAACAATAACAATGCAAATACAATCTTTTTCAAGGTTTTCTCCTTTGTACTCAAACTAGTAACCACATTGATAGTGAATGGTGTAAACCGTGCTGGCCGATGGTGCGCCAAAAGCATAACGAGTAAAACCGGTGCTGGTTTCTAACGTGTAACCTACTGTCGAAATTGCCGTTGGCGTATGTACTTCAGACGAACAATTGGGGTAGTTTGTTTGTGCTGATCCATACAGCACTACTGTGACCGCAGTACCAGTCGTTGTACCTGTGCCAGTCGTCAGCGTCAAAACACCGCTATTAGTCGTGCAAACATGATTTGTCTCGCACACACAAGTTGCACCCGTGCCTGATGCTGCACCAGGAGTGCAAGAAAAATTGGTTGAACTACCAGCGTAAATTGGCGAAACATATTTTCCACTTGCAGCATTGCAGCCCGTGGTAATGCCCGTTCCTGATACTGAGCCAAAAAGACTTCCGCACCAATAGGTTGAAGTACCTACGCTTAATCCCAAACCTTGCGCAATAACTGGACCTTGAATACTATGAGCAGTAGCCGCGCTATTTGCATTAGAAAGGTTAAAGTTAGGTATGTACGACGCAGTGCTGTACTTCCCGCCAATAATGATCGCTTGTCCGCCAGAAGTTCCAGTATCTACGTTGTAAGTAGAGCTAGAAGCTGTAATATTGCAGGTATCGCAACTAAAAAGCGCATTTGCGTTTCTGGTATAAAATGTAATTTGTCCGGCAATTTTGACTGCAAACGAAGTTCCATACACATTAAAGGTAGAAAATCCATATCCACCCGTTATGCCACCTACAGTCATGCCCTCAAACTGCGCAAATACGCTTGTATTTGTTGCGCTGCCGATATTGATCGTGCCGTAACTTGCGCCACCAACCCACTTGCTTCTTGTAGATGTGTAATTGTGCTCGTAATTGATGGTAGTAGGTGTGGTTGCATTTCCGATAATACAGTGATCTAGGCCAACTGGAGAATTAAAGGTAATTCCATTTGCATCAACCCACGTCGCACCATTGCAGGTAAAAACGGTAGCCTGATACTGATTCATAGAAACCGCCGCTGTACTGGTATACAAAGCCGGCGCTATATTAATGCTGTAGGCGCACGGAGAGCCCGAAGTGCAAGATGCAGATTGCGAAGCAATTTTTGCCAGGGCAGCGTCCATGGTTAAAAATGGACGTTCGGGCGTACCATCCGGTATATAACTATCCGTACGGTTTCCATCAACGTTTAACGCGACAGTGTCAGTGGCAGGATAAACAAACGCCGTTGTGCTTGCAGCCGTTTGGTATGGCTGTGCGCCTACGGAACCATTTAACAAATTGGTCGCAGTAGTAGATGTTCCCCCCGATCCAAATGCAATATAAGTACCGCTATTGCAGTAATAAGGAAGCCATGTTGTAGTTAAGGTAAAAACGGCACTTCCGATGCACGAGGTTAAAAGCGTCCCCCCCGACTGAAACGAAGTAGCCGTATAATTACCGACAATAATCTGCCCGTTTGCAGCTGGATTCAGCATGCAGAACAAAAGCATCGTCAATAAAAACGCGGTTAGCTTTTTCATTGCTTTACCTGGTCAACAGCACCGATACATTTACAGGGTTAGTTAAAGTAACAAGTTTTACCCGCACATACTTTGCATAAAATGAAGGCAACTCTATTCGCGTTACATACGAAGCATTTAACCCGACCGTAATTGCGTCGACAGTCACATAATGCGAATCCTGATCGATATCAGCATCTTGAAAATCAACTTCAAAAGCGCCGGGATTTCCGCTAAAAAAAATCTCCAGCGAAATCCCCCACGGATAAAACGTGCGGTTGACTCTTTCGATTTGAAAGGCAATGCTTGCCTCTCCCACCGCAACCGTTTCGTTGTTCCACAAGTATTTCTGTCGGTTATCACGAATCAAAGCAGCTTGTGCTGTTCCCGCATAGCCTGGCATTACTTCCCTCCTGCAAAACTCGGTACAATAGAAATGCGGTTGAACACCGCCATCTCATTCGAGGTGAGATCATGGCCAAGTATCGAGTCGAGCGCGAGTCTGTTGTCCAACCGCTCGATCAATCTATCAAACTTATTCCGCTGACAAATGGCTACGTTGCCGTTGTTGATGCTTTCAACTATGAATGGCTGATGCGTTGGAATTGGTACGCATTCTGGAATATATCTACTCATTCTTTTTATGCTCGGCGAGCGCACAATGGGCCATTGATGCATCGTTTTATTCTCGGTTTGACTGATCCAAAAATAGAGGGCGATCATCGTGACGGCAACACATTGAACAATCGGAGCTACAACCTTCGCGTAGCTACTCGCCAACAAAATAGCCAAAATCGCGGGAGCTACAAAAACAACAAAAGCGGGTATTCCGGTGTGATATGGCACAGTCGAGATCAAGTTTGGCAAGCATACATAAACACAAATGGAAAACGCACACACCTCGGTTATTTCCGCAATAAGGATGACGCTTTCTTTGCACGCGCTATGGCAGAGATTGAACAGCATGGCCGGTTTGCACATATTCTTTATCATTAGTTCCCCCAACCGCCAATATTTAAGCCACCTTCTACAGTGCTGTAAGGCTCGCCAAATGCAGAGGGCAGACGTTGCATTTTGCTGAAATAAAGATCGACAAGACTTTTGTCCATTACACGAATATGTTTAAGTCGGTCGTCATATTCGGCACGTGCGGCCTGTAATAAAAATTGCCAATTGGCTCCAGCGCCGCGCTCCATCTCATCGCCCTTCTGCGATTCCTTCCACAAATAAAGCATTTCGTAAGCGCGTAACTTGACTAACTCGTCATTTAGCGGATAAGGCAAGGTATCAGACGGTTTGCTAAGCGCCGACCAATTAGCTTGGCAGGCAAACGTATAAGGCAGTTGCGTAATTGGGTGTGGCCATAGTTCATAAAGCATTTGGCCATACGTTGTGCTTCTAGTACGCGTATCCATTTTGTACGGCACCACATACAGTGGTTCATCAAAATCGGTTCGTTCGGCATCTTCTTCCGATAAATCAATTTCTGTTTTGCTCCACCAGTCCATGTAATTGTTATTGGTGGTATCGCGGATGTTGTACCAACGTTTAAATCCGAGCGGCGCGGGATAATAAGCTTGGTAAATCATGTATGTGCCATTGGTCTGCTTTGGCTCCATCCATGGCCGATCGATCGTTAATACCACCGCATTGGTATTCGATACGTCTGCGGCAATAATGCTATAAAGTGAATAATATGGAACGCGTATTTGTTGCTGCGTAAGAAATGGCGGATTGGTTATAGCCGCAATCCAAGCCGCAGACGCGGTTGCATCGCCAGTGATAGAAGTGGTAAATGGCGTTACGGTAATTCTTCCAGGACTAAGAAACTCCTTGCTTGGTCCGCCCAATAGTCCAGGTGTTAACCAACCACCATCAATTAACTGAAAACTCCAGACTGATTCATTTTGAATGGCGGCAAAAGACTCATTGATCTTAGTCGTTACTAAGCCAAAGTTTGCTCCCGGTATTCCTAACAACTCTTGCCGCATGTTAAATAACGCCATGTTTTGCCTTTAACAAAACGCCCCTTGCGAGTCATCCCCACAAGAGGCGTTAAGTTTGTCTTCGGGAGAAGACCTTGTTTTAAAACTGTCCGACAAATGCGCAAAGCTGAAGAGTTTCTCCTGATAGATTTTGACCAGAAACTACCTCTCCTCCAACTGAAACTCCTGCGCTAACAGTCGCAGTGGTAGCTCCCGAAATGGTCACTGTGCCTGTCGTGGTAAGTGCTCTGCCATTCAGCGTGCCGCCGCCAAGAGTAACGCCGCTCACCGTCAGAATGTTTCCGTTAACTGTCGAAGTCGCTACCGAAGTAAAAGCACTTCCCGCCACAAAAACAACATTCGCTGCTTGGGCACCGTTTACTAGTGCGACTGTTTGTCCGCTGGCAAGATTGATCGTTGATCCCGCCACAAATACAAACACAGCATTTGAATTGCCTTGGGCGTCCAAAATGATGCCTGTAGGCATCGTCAAGCTGGTAGAACCAAAATAGTTGCCGGCAGTGTACGTCGACGCTGTCGACCCATTACCGCCAGTACTTAAGTTGGTTAGGCCAGACAATGTCGGCGTCAATCCCTGGTAATAAACAATCGCCGCCGTTAGGGCTGTTTGTGCGGCCGCTGCGTTGGTGTTGTCGATTACAGCTGGAGAGGTTAAAGTGCCTGGGGGAAAACCGGTAATGCTTGTAGTGGGATAGCTCCCGATGTTTCCGCCCGTAACAACCGTATTCCCTGTGTTTGTAATGCCGGAATATGCCAGCATCGCATAGTTAGCGGCACTGCCAAGACGTGTGGTAACAACTGAACCACCACCGCTCGAGCTGGCAAGAAACCACCGCAAATACCATGGTTGCCGAGTGCCGATTGCGGTTGGCCCTGCGTAAACCACATAATTCTTGCTTACGCTCTCCACACCACCAACAAGCGCATCAATGTAATAGTTTGGCAGCGCCAGCGTTACCAGATCTCCCGTACCAGCAACATAAGATACAGGCCCAGAGCCACTCCCAACAAAGAGTCCACGCCGGCCAGCAAATTCTGGATAGAGTGCGCTAGCACCGGTATTTCTTCCAATTGCTGTGAGAATCACGATTGCTCCTGTACCGCCGCAACCCGGCTAAAATGCCCTTGTTAAAACTGCCCAACGAGTGCACCAAGTTGAACCGACTCGCCTGAAAGGTTTGTTGTACTCGCCACTTCGTTTCCAACCGTACCTGCGGATGCCAAGGCATAAAACCAGCGAAGATACCATTGCTGCCGCGTGCCGGTTCCGGCGGGATCTGGATAAACCACGTACTTGCCGCTTACGCTTGTCACACCACCAAGAAGCACATCAATGTAGTAGTTCGGCAAGTTAAGAGTCACCAAATCCCCAGTACCAAGAACGTACGACGTCGGCCCAGTACCATTTCCGACAAAGGTCGCGCGGCGACCGATAAAGTCTGGATAGAGCGGGCCGCCGCCTGTTCCTTTTCCCAGCGCTGTCAGAATCATGGTTTCTCCTTAGTCCTGAACCACCGGCACACTGTTCAAGTAAATCTTGAACAAGTTCAACGAAACCGGAAGATCAACAGCTTGGCCAATCGTTGCTGTCGTTGGTGACGCTGTAGCCGAAGGAGCAATAACCGTTCCACCAGTCGTAGCTTCAACCCAGTTACTAACAGCAGCACCAGCGCCAATTGCCGAATAGCCCAAAACAGTCGCCGTACCAAGTTCTTGAACAAAGCCGTAGTTACCTGGCGTAATCGAATTCAAGAACACAACCGGTCGTACGGTACCAACACCAGGCAAGGCAGCACTACCAGCCGTGGCAACATCGTAGCTAGTCACTACATTCGGGCTTGTGCTTAGCTGCGCAGCGATCGTGCCGCCGGCTGTGCCGGTAATCGTCAACGAAAAGGCAGGAACAGAAGTGTAGCCATAGCCAGGCTGCACAACGGTAGCGCTCGTGATTGTGCCAGTAGAGCCAACAACAACCTGAATTACCGCATTAAAACCACCGCCGCTGCCGGCAGTTGCCGCAATGTTGTAAGTTCCAGTTGTCGCTCCCGTGCCAGCAGCCGTAATCACAACGCCAGCTACAGTGCTCCCAGCGCGCACGTAACCGACAGTTCCGGTCTTTACATTGGCCGCTGTGGCGCCAGAATCAACTTGCACAAAGCGATACCGCCCTGCATATAAAGTGCCGGTGGTCGTGAACGATCCTTGGAACGCTTCCTGATTGGTAGCGTCAAAAAAATCGCCAAGGTTCAATCCACCAGCCGCAAACGGCTGTCCTGTACGAAGATCTGTAATCGCAGTCGGCGAGGTAAAGTTCCCGTTATTCCATGCCAACCAAGTAGGCACAATAGGCTGAAAAGGCATTAGACTATCTCCTTCGCTGTTGGCAATGCGCTTTCAATTAGCGCGTTGCTTGCGTTATTCACATCGAGCAAATCCCATCGGTCTTCCATATCTATAAGCCGCTGTTCAGTAACTTTCTTAAACACCCTACGGTTGTTTGAATTGCTTTCAAATCCTTTACGGCTAAACCAAACTGCTTTTTCAGCATGAGCAGTTGGCAAAATAAAAAATCTGTTTTCGTCAACGCCCCACAATACAAAAAAATCAGCAACTTCTGAATATGGCCGTAAATTGCTGCGCTTAACTTTCTTTGCATTGCTATCCCATGCACCGCGTCTCAATGCAAAACCGTAGGCTCCATTTGGATAATTGACGCCACTTTGAATCCGCAAATGTGCGGTCTTAACTTGAATGCGCAATCCGTTATCCAAAACAATGTCGTAACCAACATCAAGTCCCGGAAAAAGCGGGATATGCCCACGCATAGCAAGTTGAGAAGATACCGCCCACACGCCTGCTTGCGCCCTTAATTGAAAATCTTTTCCGTACTGTCTGTTAACAAGCGTCATTTAATCCTTAGGCAGTAAAGCCAAACGCATAGTTAGAATGCCGCGGCTGAGTATTGTATAGGTTTGTTCCAAGCCGCATGAACAAAGCATCGATGCTCACGTTGTTCGGCATCGGCGCGCGACGCAGTCCGAAGTTCCAGCCCTTCTTATTTGTTGGGCGAATCTTGAAGCTTTCCGGCTCCAAGAAATAAAGCACTTCAGAAGGCTGAATTGTCGTATTTGAAGGCAAGCCAGAACCAGTCGGCGATGTCGTGACAGGCGCGCCATTCTTCGTAAACTGCGGCGTGGTAAACGAAACTGTTGCCGTGCTCGATCCAACGCCGTCAGCAAGATTTGTGTTGCCTGCCGCGCCATTGGCTGGTGCCAATTCAAGGTAGTTTTGAGCTTGAACGGAAGGAGCAAGCGGATCGGCATAAATATCAACGCCGTTAAAGTTCAGTCCATCCCACTTGATGTCGTGCTTGGTATTCGAAATATCGCGCCGCTGCGCATCGAGCGCAACCGCAACCGCCTTAAATCCAAACACGTTCGTGATCCCGAGCGTCGGATTGCCGCCAGTCACTTTGCACTGCGACCAAAGCTGCATCAACGCCGCAAAATCGATCTGGCCAGTGGCACCAGTCGATGTACCCAAATACAGCGGCGTGGTGTTCAGCGCGGTTCCAATATTTCCATTGCGCGCCTGACCGCCGTACGTGGTGTAAATATTGCCGTACACCGAGGGATCGATCCCGTTATTCAACGCTTCGTCCAGGCCGTTGATCGTCTTAATACGATTGTCCTGAACCGTTGTCGAAGAAGGCTGACCGTGACGAAACGAATCCATCTCCTGCATGGTGTTCATGGTCATAACCATGGCTTCCATGTAGAGCTGGTACTCGTCGACAATCCGCGACGGGCCGGAGTTGATAACGCCTCCGGTGCCGGAGCCGTCATCCATTTCCCAGTCATCCAGCGGATACCAAGTCGCGTACGCCTTTGGCAGGAACTTGATGCCGGTGTTGATCTGCTGGCGAGTAACCGTAACAGTTTGGCCAGGATTTACCGCAGCACCCTGCGTACGTCCGTAGAGGATGCCTTCCATCATGCCCGCGCCGCCCAGGAACTCATCCCAAACACCAGCACGACGCAACTTAGCTTGGAAAGGAGTGTCCACAAACAAGTTGTTATAAACGACGTTTTTTCTTACGCTTTCTAAGTTACTCGCGTCGATTTCGTTGTAAAGTGGGTCCGTTGGCATATAAATCCTGTCCTTTCAGCGTGTTACTTGGTTATTCCGTAACCATCAATCTTGAATTTTTTTCCCAAAAACAAAAAAGGCTCAAGCCATTTCCGGCTTGAGCCATTGCTTATTCCCCGAAGGGGGGCATGTGTCTCGACTACTAACTCAAAAAATTACCGCACTAAGCAGCTACCGCTTGCTCCACTATTTCCTGGTGAATTGAATGAGAAGTTGCTTGACGGCGTTGTTGGTCGTTCAAACTCAACGGATCTGGGCGTTCATTGGCTTTTACGGCACGCGCCACATCGGCAAACCGCGAAGGTTGCGCAACATGAACGTCCGGGTTCGATCCAATCTTTTCCGCCCATTCCTTATCTTTTGCCACCAGTTTTTCTTGAATTTCTTTATCCTTGGCGGCTAACTGCTCTTGCAGCGGTTTCTGCGCAGCGGCTGCAACTTCGGCATCATGCTCTTGCTGTACCTTTTGCTGCAAAGCCGCTTGCTTGCTAGAGAAATCGTACTTGCGAGCTACATAATCGCGGAATGGCAAGCGGGCATTTGATGCTTCTTTCGCTAGCACATCAAAGCTGTCAGGCAAAAACTGACCGCCGCTTAGCCTGGCGTATTCCTGCATTGCCCAACCGACATTACTGATGCCGGCTCCCAAGCGCTCGTCAATGGCCTCCAAAGAGAAAACCGGAGAGCCGGGTGTACCTTCACCGGTGCCGGCCACATAGCGACCCTTTGCGTCACGTACTTGGATAGGTTGAGTAGGGGGTGCAAGAGGATTTTGCGGTTGATAGCCCGGCGCATCCTGCGGAATAAATCCACCAGTTCGCGCTGATTCATTTTGAGTTTTATAGAACGCGATTTGCGCCTCTAAATTTGCCTTTTCCGTACCCCATGTATTAAGCGCCGGCGCAATGCTTTCGTCATAGAACTGACGATAACTACGCTCTGCAACTTCGGCCGACTCCTTTGCTTCAGCAGCAGTCTTACGCTCTTGCTCGGCCTTTGTAACAGCGTCTGCCGCGGCTTTTCTTTCTTGTTCTGCTTTTGCCGCAGCTTGCTGTGCAGCTTGGCGCTCCTGTTCCGCAGTCGTCAATACACCGCTAAAAGCCTCAACGGCCTTAGCGTCGATGGCGGCGATTTGTTCATCGGTAAAGCCGGATTGTTTCAAAATTTCTTGAACAGTAGCCATAACAGTGTTTTCTCCCGAAATTTTTAATATTGTGGCTGTTGAGCCATAGGTGTCGGTTGCGGCGGCGTAATAAGTGCCGTCTGCATATCCTGAATACCTTGTGAAACTTTTTCAGCGCCTGCAGCAAGACGCGGATCGGAAGCAGCCATTTGCTTTACGACTTGGTACCATTGCGCAAGTAATCTTTGTAGATCGGTGCCAGGGCCTTGCGAAGGCGCTTGTGGCTGTTGCTGCGAAGCATCTGATGGGGGAGGGGTCTGCTGAGGCGCGCCGCCTCCCTGGGGGGGTGCGGCGCCCTGAGTTTGTTGATCTGGCATTGGTGTTGGAGTAGTCGCCATTTAATTAAGCCTTAATGGCGCTTTTCTTGCCACGGCCCTTGCGGCCACGAGCTTTGCGGCCCCTCTTCAGGTGACTCGCCTTCACAGCTTTAACGCGATGACGCTTTGCCATGATGTTCTCCTTGGGTTGAAATAGAAATGGCCCAGGGGCCATTTCGGTCCTGAGCCATTGCTTATTCCCCAAGGAGGGGGGGCATGCCGCTCAATATCTTTTCGATATATATGACTTATATTACTCTTTGTCAAGCACTAATTACAAAATTTTTGTACCTATGCCTAATAAGTTGCGAGTTTCTTCCACAAGAAGCTCCGGAATTCTAGTACGTTGCTCTACATTTACTCCTTGATGTTTGCCTTGGTTGTACTGAATAACCATTTTTCCGGTCGTACCGGTTGCTTTAAGTATTTCATCGACCTCGGCGACATTAGCAGGTAATTCAATGCTGGCTTCAGTCACGAAGTAATCTTTTTGAACAGCAATCTGAAAAGGCATTCGTATCTCCTTCTGTTTTTACGATTCACTAACAACGGTTCTGGGCGTGCCACCTTGAGAACCTTTTTGTTTTAATTGCGGTGCTTTTGCTCCGCTTGGGGGGCGACCACCACTACCTTTCCCCTCACCACCACCTTTACCGCCACCGCCACCCTTACCACCGCCTTTTCCGCCACCCTCCTGCGGAGACTGAATTCCTAGCTGCTGCATTAACTGCTGAGCAGCAGCGGCAGCAATGATCTTAAGTTTTTGCATTTCAATTTCTTCGTTAAACCATTTTTCGCGCTCGGTGTTGCCAGGCACATCGCCGTAATTCGGCACGTCAAGTTTTTTCATGACTGTCGCCCATGAAATAGGGGCATTTCCGCGCTTTAGTTGCAAATACTTCATTTGCTCTTGCATCTGCGTAATACGCAGCAAGGTGCTCGGCACAGAAACTAAACGAATTTGCTTGGCAAACCAACGCGCGCGCGTTAAACGATCATACTGGGATGAATTTGGCGGGAAATTTCCACCAATAAGTTCATCCGGCATATGGCTAGGAACCAAGTCATCCGGATTGAAATCAAAAACCTCCCTGTCGACTTGATCTGGGCCAACATATTCCATAACCCGTTTTACGTTGAACCATTGCAAAATAAGAAACTTCATGCGCTCGCCAATGGCCTTATTTGCTTTTTCAATCCTTGCCGCAATGCCCTTGGCAATAGGCCCAATTGATTCCAGCATCTTATCGGCCGTTTCATTGGCCAAGTTCATTTTGATGTTTTGCAGATTTCCTAAGTCTTGTAACCCTAATTGCGACTGTTTGCAGTTTTTTAGGTACTCTAAGAACTTAAAATGTTCTGAATTGACGCGAACCTCTTCAGGCAAAATCGATTGCATAATTTTTTTGGGCTCGCCATCAACGCCGTACCGAACGTCTTCTTCAAAAATGTCAAAATGCTCAATTTTTGCGCCACCGGTCGCGGTGTGATCGTAACCAATTGGTGGGTTTAGCGTAGCCGTAATAACTTGATCGATTTTTCGTTCAATTTTTCGAGTTGTAATTTCGATCGAACCGACATCGCCGACCAAAGATCGTCCCATCGGTTCCCAAGCCCAATCATCGACAACATACTGAATGACCGGCATCTTACCGTCCCAATCGAATGCTGGCCCGTCGTACATTGGTCGATCCAAACCCGCCGAAGTGATAATGAGCCTTAGATTTGGATATACGCGGCAATCCTCGATGCTTCCCGGTCGCATGTAAGGCATTCCGTTGCGCATCCCGCCAAAAATCATTTGGCCAACGTAGGGCACTTTGTAAAACCAGCTTGTGTTCGGATCGCCCATTGGCAATTCAAAACCAGTATTATTGATACGAAGATCTCGAATGAACGTATAGCGGATCTCCGTATAGAGATTTCCGAAACTACGACCCTGTTCGCCGTAACGGTAGCGCTCTGCATAATCCAAGCGTCGCGCTTGCGTTTGTGTTTTGTAGCTACGCGGCCCAACTGTCTGCAAAAGTCCTTGATAAAGTGGAAACCGGCCATGAGCTTCCGCAATCGGCATGTAATCGTAAATTGTGACCGCATAGGCATCTTGCACATCATTGGTTCGCGGAATTTGTACCGGAACAACATCTAAAAGTCCTAAAGCTTCGAAAACGATCTTGCGTTCGCCGTATCCATATTCATCGGCACGCACTTTAGGCCACAGATACCCGATGCCCATTACGCTGGCATATTGCAGGACTTTTAAAATCTGGAAGGGAAAATCTGATTCTAGATAGACTGCCCTAGAAACCTTAGTAAGCATTTCTGCAAATTTTTTATAGGCGGGAAAATCGGAACCATAGGCTGCAATTTCGCGAACTTCAGCCAAAGTCTCGCAAAATTTACGAATATCGTACTTTAGCTCATTCGTTATGAGTGTCGATCGCGATTTATCGCGAAAAATCGCATCAAACACACGTAGGTTAGCGCCCAAATTCTTGAAGCAGGTTTGACCCTCTAAGAAACCTTCGCCTTCTTGAATTTGTTCTTCAACCCATCCAGCGCGAACGCTGGGTGACGACTCAAAGCTTGGTACTTGCCAGCAGGTTGTATCTAACTCCATTCATAACTGCTTTCCTCCTCGGTAAGCTACTATCGTGCATAGTACTTAAAAATCGGCTTTTCGTCCACAACAAGTTAGTTAACGATGCTGTTCGTATGCTTCGCTGTGCAAATAGCTAATGCGTTTTTGCTTGGTGCGATCTTCACGCTTGTCGTAAAGCATTAAATGACGTTCCAAAAACTCCCGATTAATTGCATTGCGTGCATTCGATATTTGCCACAAAATTTGTTTGCGCAGCGCATCTCGTATCGGACCTTCAACCATTTCACGTTTTTGATTATTTATTTCGCCATTCATTGCTTCCCAAGTGCGCATTTTCTCCGAACATAGTTCGGCCTCGTGCGCCGTATTGCACACAACTTTTTCAAAACCATCTGGTGCCGGATATGCTTCTGGTAGTCCCATGCGCCATTCTTTGGTCGTTGGGCTAAACCAATAAACGATTTTTTTGCTTAAATTAGCACTCATGGTTGATTAATCCCATCCTCCTACCCCAACGGCATTAAGGGAGCATACAGAGTGGCTAAGCGGCGGATTTATATTTGTTGGCGGTGAATAGCGTCGTTGCGCACGATCCGCCAATACATCCATGTCGTGAACCGTAAAGTACGATTGCGCAGCTGCGCGTACGCGGTCGTCATGGTAACCGCTACGATGCACCATTTTTGAAGCTCGGCCGGCGGCTTCATGGCGCTCCAGGGTCTTTAACTCTTCAATTAGCCACTTTGACGACGGTCGATACCAACCTCCATTTACGGCTTCCGTAAAGCGCGTCATCAAAATAGGCACGCTCCATACGTTTGAATACCAACCCTGCTTTTTGCTTGAATCGTCTTTAATCTTTTGGCTATCGTAGCGCTTTGGCTTGTGATGGTTATGGAATCCCATTAGCTTGAGCTGGTGTTGGCAAGTATCGCCAGGTCGGCTGATCTGTTCTACGCAAAATTTGACACCCAACGGGTTTTTGGTTCGTTCGCCATACCAAGCAGCTAAACAAGCAGCAAAGCCTACAATTTGTGCTGAATTTATCCTATTTGAAGTAAGTTCTGCCACTTGAATATCGCACTCATCACCAAATCTATTACGTGTCAAAGAAACGCAAGTGCGATCTTCATCCTCTTTTCCCAAACCATCAGCTGTATCAATTCCGCAGCTATAATCACAGCCCGGTTTTGGCTCTTCGTAAACCAAAAGCTTGTCTAGGGTATCGTTTTCTTCTTCTTCGTCTACCGTTTTTAATGGCACCAAAGTCCAGAAAAATCTTTGTCCGCGGTCCGAAGTCCAATTAACACGAATATGTTGTTTTTCATAATCAATAGTCGTTTCATCAGGGTAAAACTCTTTGCCAATCGAATCACCAGTAATCGCGTATGCCTGAATTGGATTTTTTCTTTCAGCTTTACCATTTGGCTGAATTTCATAAACATACTTTTCGATTTCATCAATCACGTCAGAATCAAAAACACTGTCATGAACACCAGTTAAAGCCTCAAAATCATCGGCAGCCATTTGTGCAAACCAGATTTTTTGAGTATGGTTCTTGCACGCTTGGGAATAGTTAAACTCCCAGAACCATTGCTGCTCAACTGGCATTCTCCAATCTTTGCCTACTACTTTAGTTAAATATGGAGTATTACGAACATAAAGTTCGCAACGCGTTATATGTTTGCGCGTGGCATCAATTGGATGCCAATCGCCAGGAATAGGAAATTTTCGAATCCAATCTTGCTCGGGATAAAGATCCGGCACCATAACCCAAGGAATAAAAATCGGGCAAAGCCGTGAGCGCCCTTTAGGCCAGTCTTCTTTAGCTGCGCGCCAAGTATCGGCCAGCCAGCCGGTGTTGCCGCCACCAGTTCCTTCAAAAACCAAAAACAAGTTGCGAGAGGAGTGAGTGGCCCTAAGTAGACCTTCCTCGATCACTTTCTTCGGTTTAGGTATATCCGCTAACTCAGAAACGTGAATGGCCGTAGGTGTCCATCCTTGGGCAATTCCGGTCGCTTGCATACCAGACTGGATCGATAAGATCGATCCGTTCTCGTAGGAATTTTTTGATGTAGCTCTAGGCACAAGCCACCAAGGACATTGGTTGTAGACAGTATTTAAAATACGGCCGATCAATTCGGATTTATCCGATTGCACCGAAGCCATTACAGCTTGCGTATGTGGAATGAATAGCAGCTTATGAATAAATTTCAACGCGGTTTTGGTAGAATTATGCGATACAAACCCCTCGGCAATAAAGGTATGCGTTGAAGTTTGGATGTCAATCATCCGCTGCGGCGGAAGGGACTCCACCTTTACAACTTTTTTTAATTCAGTTGTTAGTTTAACTATTTTTTCAGATTTAATTATTCGCTCTTTGCCAAATGCGACATATCTGATTTTGTCGCCAACAATAATATCTTTGGTAAACTGCCAGCAAGCCTTTGTATTTTTATAGCCTAAAAAGCGGTGTTCTGGCGTCGCAATTAGTATGCGGCCGTCTTCAAACGTTAATCGTATTGCAGGTTGAAACACATCCCATTTAGCTTTAATTGTTGCCGTACTCATATACCATTTTTGATTATTTGTGTTAATTTCTTTTACAGCTACGACTTCTTCGCCAATAGCTAAATCATCAATCCGTTTCCACTCCAATTGTGCAGTAAGGACTTTCGTATCGGGCGATAGGCACATACCAACTTGCCGCGCCTTGATAACAAGCAACTCAATTGAAACTTGTTTTTCGTCAAAGTCCGCAATTACTGAATCAAATATTTGTTGGGAAAGCCGGTTCTTAAATTTATAGATTTGGCCTTTTTCATTGCACACGTAGGCATAGCGGCTTTCAAAATAATTCGAGTCAAGGCCGCACAGTGCCTGCTCATTTTCAATCCAATGCCAAACTTCTTTACGACGTTTTTCAGAGATGGTACGGGTAAGAGTTACGTATGAAGATCGAGAGTTGCTCTCAACTTTTACAATAGAGTTGATGTAAGTCTTAAATTCATCTACTTGTTCAAGGGTATGATAGGTCGGCATCCATCCTTCGCGAGCTGCAAACTCGGTCAGGTTCGCCAGGATTACTCGTTCAGAATACATGCAGCTCCGGAACTCCGAAGCGAAAAGCTATGTTTTTCCTCGCACGCCTTTGCTAGATACTTTGCTCATTCGTTTACCAACGCCATGAACGGGCGGTCGCATCTTTTTTAGTTGCACGAGAATTACATTGCCTACACGCTTTTGGGATTTCATGCGAAGCTCCGGGGCTATGATGACTAACCTTTTACGGCAATAGTTTTGCTAGCGCGTTTGCCTAGCTTTTTAAGGCGGTCAGTGCCTTTACGGACCTGCGCACACTTTGCTGAACTAATACGTTTGCGAGATGCCATTGTGTTATCTCCTTGGGAATAGAGCACAAAAACAGAAACGGCTCAAGGCCATTTCTGGTCCCGAGCCATTGCTTGTTCCCGCCTAGCAGCGAGGGGCATGTCGCTCAACGATTATTTTAGATTTAAGCCGAATTTAGTCTAATGTCAAGCACATCTTTAGCTTTTAAAAACTTTGCTTACTAATTTAGCTTTTGCTTCTGCTTGGTTTTGCGTCTAAGTAAAAAGCTAAACGCATAAAAGCCGTTCCCAAAAGCAACATAGCGAGGCATCCGCAAGCAAATCCATCCCAAAAAGAGCGTACATCAAGCTGAATCATTTTATACCTCATGATGTTAATTGCCTTTGTCGAATTGGTAATAGCTTTTCCTGCATGGTCGAGCAAGATGGAAACAGATCATCCAAGTCGTCATCTTCACCAAAAGTTGCTGGTGCTTCGGCGTTTTCGCTGTTGCTAGTTGTTGATTGAGATCCAAAGACAGCTTTGCCAATAAAAGTAGGGCCTTTGGGGGAGGGCAAAAATCCAAGCGCGGTATCAATCGCAGTACGATCGCGATCGCCAGAAGGCAGTTGGGCGTATTTAATACGCGCTTGGGTAATAAGGGGATGGGAAGTCAAAGCAATAATTTTAACCATATTAACGGAAAGTGCTTGAATGGCAAACATAATCGAACCTAGCAGTTGGTTCATTTCGATTTTGGCGGCCAAGGCAATTGCTTCCCAGGGTAGTCGTTCGCGATCGCCAGCGGGTATCGCATCGTATTTTTTAAGAAAAGCGCTGATTACTTCGTCATGGGGCGCAAAACGCATGGCGGTTATGACAGCAGTTAAGCCGCCCTCGGCATTTCGAAGAAGTGGAGTGATTTGTGGAGCATTGGCAACATCTTCAGGACGAACTTTCAGACGTTTCAGTGCTTCCGCTGCTCTTTTCCTCTGTTTTATAAGCTTTGGCACTTCGTTCGAGGAATTCTCGTTCGCGCACGCCGATAAGCTCTTCTTCCCCAAGTTCGCCGAGCCATTCTTCAAGCGAGTTCGTGCTGGTGCCGAGGGCTTCGCGGATGCGCTCTTCTTCGGTGGGGACACGAGTAACAATGGCTTCCCGGAATTTTTGGGGATCTCGGAATTTCCGTTCGAATTCCTTTTGTCGCGTGACATGAATGCCCTCTAGCGCCGCTGCAATTTGTTCGACGGCATGCACCAACCGTTCTTCCAGTTCAGAAAGCATTAGCTTGCTCCTAGTAAGTGCAGTCTTACTGGGATAGTTCTACATCTTCTAGTGCCGATGCTTCGACATTATGACGTTGATAGCGCCGTTTCTTGATGACCGGATTGCCAGCTTCGTCACGGCTAAGCGTAGGAACATCCTGATTGCTACGTTGGCGTACAACATTAAGCTGCGGCTCAAGGGGTATGTCAACGCGGCCCTCGGCAACTTTTTCGATCACATTGTCAATCGGCTTGATAGGAGGTGCTCCGACAATAATTTTCGAGTGGATTTCTTCTGTATCCAAGCCGCGAAGCCGCAGATGGTATTCAATCGAACCATCATAGCCACCAGGATAGGAATCAGTCGCGCGTAGATTGCAATCGTTATGAAGTTTTCCATCTAGTTGATCGAGAAGGTCGTTAATGATCTCATCTCCCGTCAAACCTTCAACATAATCATCTTCTGCCATTGATAACCGCCTTTGTTAACACACATTGCGCGTTGCATTTCTTCAATGCACTTAGCACGATTACTATATAACTAGCACAAAAACGAATTCGTGTAATGCACTATTTATTTGCCCGTCTAAGATTGTTGCATCTGTTCGATGCACTGCTTGAAGGGTTTTGAATGTGGTGCTTATGCAGCACCCTTTTAAAAGTCTCCTTCATCCAAGGTTGCGCTTGTTCAGCGCACTGTACAATTTCTTTCCTGGTTGCATTTGTTCAATGCACTTTGATCTCATCCCCAATGAGTTGCATCTGCTCGATGCACTACAACTTTGTTGCTATGCGCCTGCCGCTATTTTTTGCCATTCCGTGGCGTTGCATCTGCTCGATGCACTAATAAGCAAAAACGAGTTGGACTTGGCGATGTGTTGCATTTGCTCAATGCACTTTCCCTATTCCGAGCATCGAATGGTTGCATCTATTCGATGCACTGTGAATTGCGCGGGCCGGTCGCTACTCCGGCTTCCTTATTCCAAAGGACCGTATCTAGTGGCGATAAACCTGTCCAACTATCAACGGGTGTCTGCTTTCCACGCCGCCGCGCAAACTTAAACTTCTTCGATCTTGATCTTAAAAATACGCGCCATCAGCTTACGCTTTATAACGTAATCCTTCGTCATATACAATCAATCAGCTCAATCACCTCCCTATGTCTCGTTGCATCTGTCCGATGCACTCCAACTTCGTTGCAACCGTGCAGTGTTTTCGCCGCTACAGGCTTCTACATGTTGCATCTGTCCGATGCACTACAAATTCATTGAAGCCCTTCAGCATCATCGTTTTGTTCGGGCTTATCTTCGTTGCATCTGTGCGATGCACTACAACTTCGTTGCAACACCATCACCAGACATAGCAGGCTCCGTTTGAATAGTTGCATCTGTTCAATGCACTCCAACTTTGTTGCAGCGCGCCCTGCAAAGCGTTGCAATCCCTATCAAGACCAGTTGCATCTGCTCGATGCACTACAACTTCGTTGCAGCCATATATGAGGCTTGAGTCTTGCGGTCTGATCCAAGTTGCCACAAATTTCCCCGTTGCATCTGTGCGATGCACTGATAGCCCCGTCCCCGTTGTTGCGTTTGTTTAGCGCACTGTGGCTTGGCTTCAAAAGGCCACGAATCCAAATAGTTGCATCTGCCCGATGCACTACAAATTCGTTGCAGCCGAAGTTTGGTGCTACATTCCAATCTGAACTCGGTTGCATCTATTCGATGCACTGTGTTCCTTTCCGTTGTTTGTATTTTACTTTAAGCGCCAGGAACTTTCGAATCGTCTCCGGATGCGGATATAAAACTTTGCCGCCTTCAATCATTTGTACGGTACGCCGGCCGACGCCTAAAATCTCAGCGAGCCGCTGTTGGGTGAACAGGTTGTCGCGCCGGAACTTCGACCATTCGCTGGCACGTTTTTTGCTTTCTTTTTCAAGCACTGATTTTTCAACTGCCGATTTAAGCATGACGGACTCGCTTTTTGCTAACTTGCTCTCGATTCTGCGCTTTGTCAACTGGGCTTTTCAGCATTTTTCGCAAGCGATCGATTTCGGTTCTAAAATCTTCGATTTGCGTATCCGCGCCCTCTAGAACCCGTTGCAGATAATCGCGTTGTTCGGCCGTAATTTGTAAATAATACTGCGCTTTTTGTTCCACGAGGAACGCTTGCGCCATGCGACGAACGGAACCGTTCAGCCGATCGCGTTCCGCCTTAAAGATGTCGCGTTCAAGCGCGTCCTTTTGCAGACGCTGAATTTCTGGCACAATTGCCTTTTCGTCTATACCGCCCATTTCTTCGCGTATAGCGTCTACAAGCGCTTGCGCTTTAGACTGACTTGCCTTTTTCATTGCGTAGCCTCGAGCTGCGATTTTTCAGCTTTGTTTATGAGGTGTATTCGCCGCTCAATATGATTGCACGGGGGATCAAGCATGTAAATCAAGTGCTTTTCTCGACTCTTTCTTGCATTAGAATCGAGTATTTTTTCAAACGAAAAGTGCGATGGATTGTAGCTCAAAATATGCAAATACCGAATTTTCTCGCAGCGCAAAATCGCCAGCAATCGTGCCTGAATGTTTTGTGTTGCTTCGACATAGATCCATTCTTCGCCGGTCTTGATCCCAAAAACGCCAGCGACAACGGGTACGCAGTCCAGGATCTGGACTTCGGTAAAGGGCTGTATTCCTTCTTTATCAAATGGCATCATTATTCCTTTACGTACAATAAATACCGGCCTCTTAGCTCAAAACTATTATTACCAAACTTTTAAGACGCGCAAGGTAATTTTTCGACTACACTTGATTACGTAAAATGACACTCCATTGCAAAAATGCCAGCCACAATTAATCCCTCCGTGGCTGGCATATTTTTACCCTCCGATCGGATCAATTACGACTTTTTCGGTCTATAATCTCTTAAACGAAGTGGGAGTCTCCATAAAGGGCCATCTCTAGACTGCCACTTTCGTTTTGGCAGAAGGGTCGGGGTTGGTCCTCCTACCATTTGCCAATATGCACCAGCTTTTGCCACCTCGGTTGGGCTGGTGCATTTTTATATCTATTTTTAAATTTTCCTGTTCAATCTCGACCATTCTGGAGTACACTGGCTTCCATACAGCAGAAGCGTTTTTTCCATCAACACTCCATGGCCTTCTGCTCCACAGTGGCAGAACCTTCCTTGGGCCCTCTCTGCCATATAAGGCGCCAGTTACATTGGGGGAATGTAGCTGGTGCCTTATATTCCCCACATTCTTTTTGCTACGGGCTTATGCCGCATCAAAGGCCGTTGCCATGTTTTCCAACGTTTATGAATTGATCCGCGCTGTTGAAGCTCGCGGTGGCCACTTTACCATCGACGACGAATGCCTTTTTGTTTTGCCAGAAACCGCCGCCCAGCCGCTTTTTGAAGATCTCCACAAGCACGAGCAAGAAATCATTGCCGCCCTTCTCGATCGCGACGCCGCCACCTGGCAAAAACCCTTTCAAAGATGGCTTTATGCCGCCTGCATCCAAAGCCCACGCGACGCCGCGAACCTCAATACTCTCTTCAAAAACTTTAAAGCCTATACGGCCGCCCAAAACCGTGCTCCTTGCTACCCCGATCTGTTCGAATACCTTCTAGCCGAAGCCGGCTTCAAAATTGGCAACATATCCGGCACCTACCTCGTCTTTGGTCTTATCCTCGCCGAAGACGCCGATATGTTTAAACTATGCCGGCAATATCTATTACCATGAGGAATCATGCCCAAGAAATCGCTTGCCAACTACGCCAACAACAAATACTGCATTCTTCTTGTCTACAATCCCAAGGGCTTCTGGACCGCCAGAAACCCTGAACTGCCAGGCTGCACCGCCGACGGCAAAACCAAACAAAAAGCCATTGCCTCCCTTAAACTCTCTCGAGAAGCCTGGATCGAATCCCGCCTAGCCGCCGGCCTTGAAGTCCCAATCCCAACCTTCAATTACACAAATATTGCACCTAAAATGGTGCAAAAACCCCTAATTTCGTACGCAAATCTACCTCCCCAAAATGCCCATTTCCCCTATAGGCCAGTATCCATGCTTAACTTGATGTCAACTTCCCTGATATCACTAATTTACAAGATTTTCTCTGCGCTAAATCCGCGCCGTGCTCCCCTAAAATTTCGCTGCGCTAATTCTGCGCTAGGTCACTTATGTGGTATCTTGCGCTAATTCTGCGCATCGTGGTTTGGGGTTGGTCAAAATACGGGGCGGGGAAGCGTCGACGACATCGCGGCATGGGGGGGTGCCGGACAACTGCACAACGTCTGATAATGCGGCTCTCGCGCGAATGACAGGGGCACCACTTCCCCCCTGTGTTCGTTCGCATTCTCGGCAGGGATTCACACTCTCATTCGTTTCAATCACTTAGAGCGATAACGATCAAATATGCCAAGGATGTAGCACCATAATACGCAAAAAGACAACATAGGGTGACCGCGCCAAACTCCCAGCATTCACGGGCACCGCGCGCCCTTGTGCCGGCCGCCAGGTGCCGCAATAAGCCGCTCTGCGCGACCTTTTGATATGGGCCCAAAAAGCGCCATTGAACGCGATAACGTTTCATTCCATTCGATTAAGTTGTTGGCAGATTGCGCACAAAAGTTAGTTTGGCGAGCGGTTTAGGTGTTGTTGTTCTGGCAGTTGGCGGCGCGGGAGGTTGGCTTGAACCGTTTAGCTTTCGGCATGGAAGTTGTTTGTATTGTGTGCGTTGAATGACTAGGCAGGCAGGTAAGCGTGTAGAGCGCGCGCGGGGAGCTGGTATGGAGTGCGGCGTTGAAAGTTTGCGCGCGCGAAGGGCTTGGCACTATATAGGGAAGGGATAGATATTAGGGATAGTGAGGAAGTTTAATAGCCACGGTTTTAGGCCGGTTTTGGGCGGCCGCAGCTTCGCCGGCGTCGTGAAGAGTCTTGTTTGATAAGTTCAGAATCTGGACTGTATGATTGCCGCAGTGCATCGCACAGGTGCAACAGCGTTATTGTCGTTTATATTTTATTGTTTTATCCATACTAGTTTGCTGTATAGTAATAGATAGCGGCTTCCGGCCGCGTGGAGCGCAAACCATGTATGAAGTGATCGTTAGCAATATCGGCAAAGTTTACGACGGCGGTTTTTACCAGTCCGCATTAGATTGTTTCGCCGTTTATCAACGCAAGTCAATCAACAATGACGGTCGCGCGGCCGGTGAATCGGTTACGCTCCTGAAAGACGGTGAGCCTATACGCGAGTTTGCCGGTAGTCGCGAAGAAGAGGAGAGCGTTAAAGGGTAACTGCAGCTTTCTCGACCAACATGCAGGGACGGATTTTCCGACCGTCCAGATTCTGGACACAATCGTGTTGGTCGAATCGCAACTTTCCGGGAAAACCGGATGATTCGCGGCAATTGAAAAGTCGGAAAGATTGGAGCATGAGCAATGAAATTCGTCTTAGAAGTCGAACTCGGCAATGATGCAATGCAAACCGGCAGTGACGTGTTAAACGCCTTGTCTGACAGTTTGAAAGATGAAGAGACATTGCCGCTTGAAGTCGGAGTCGGCGGCCGCCTATGGGACGAAAACGGGAATACAGTCGGCAAATGGGAAGTAATCGGCGAAACGGCATAATTACAAGCCTGAATGTAGCTGCACAAGGGTGAAGATTTTCTTCACCCTTTTATTTTCTATTGCATTTACCAAACTAGTTTGCTATATTTATATCTAACGGCTACCAGCCGTATGGAGCGTACACAATGGGATGGACCACGGAACATGCAACACGCGATGAAATTGTCACACGAGAAATAGGCCCTTGGAAGTCCGTTGAAGGCGCCACGGTCACGGCCGTCAAGCATGCGCGTTCTGGCAATGAAGACTGGTTTCTCTTCCAAGCCGAAAAAGACGGCAAAGTCGCTGAAAAGTTCATTATGGTCATGATCTGGGAGCAAGGCGCGCACAAAGAAATTGATGAAGCCTGCCACCCGTTTTACTACGGCTGCCCGGTTGAATGGTTCGATGAAGTTCCCCTGCCTAAATACGGTACCGCAGAAGCATGGCGCGATGAAGTCCGCCGGCGCGCGACGCCGAAAGCCGCGTTGAACGGCTACGTTTGTTTCTATCAAGGTAAGCGCGTGGAAGTTTACGCGGAAACGACTTTCGGCGCGCAAAATAAGGTTGCCGCACAGTTGCACGTGCCGGCCAAAAAACAATACCTGATCTCCGTCAACCTTTGCGAGCGCGCGGACGGTTCCGAAGTCATTCACACGGCAACGTTCTAAGAGAAAAGGTGCATTATGCTTTTGCTTAAAATTGCAGCGGTAATGATTATTATCGAGTTTGTAGGCGGAATCATCGGCGTTTTGCTCGAATGGTTCGATTTTTAGACGGGCTTTCCCATTATGCGGCCGGTACAGTTTATTCTGTATCGGCCTTTTCTTTTTATTGCATTTACCAAACTAGTTTGCTATATTACTTTCAGCGGCTACCCGCCGTATGGAGACGAACCTATGAAGCTCGATACCGAAACACGCATTGTGACCTTTGAATCAAAACCTTGCTACGGTTGCAGCGAAAACGGCATTAGTTCCGGCAAGCGCTTTGCAAACGAATGGCAACCTTGCCCGGAATGCCACGGCACAGGACGCGGCAAGCGCGGCGGACGGCATGGCTGCCAAAAGTGCAATGGTATGGGGAAAATCATCGTTCAAACATCGCGCCTTGAGACTTGCCCCAATTGCAATGGAACCGGAAAACAGCCTGAAAACAATTGTGACGATGTACCGGCCGGATGGTGGCAATCCTTTGCATTCCGCGTTTATCGGTCAGAGCGTAAACAGACCTATAACGAATATCTGTTGGGAATTGGATGCGTTTACAGCTGCACAGATTACGGCACGGCCGCTGGTATGACCGATGAAGCCCTTATCGCCAAAATTAAAAGCGAAGAGGACGGCCACTTTTTACAGCTCTGCAAAGTCGCCAACAAAGAAAACAAACTTGCCGACCATATCGGGATTTTTGTTAGTGCATCTGGCTATTCTGTGCGGCCGGTTTTCGAGCCGGATGCCACGGACGCCAAACGAACCATCGCCAGCGAACGCGGCAAGAATGAAGGTTTTCAAGTCGGCGCGAAAATTGCCCGCAATGGCGGTAACGGTACTCTCGGCGCAATCTATCGCTAAACCGTCCAGATCCTAGACTTTTCAGGGGCGAAGATTTTTTTCGCCCTTTTTTGTTTTGCTCCCGCCCGCGCTATTCTATCGCCATGAAACACCGTGAAGACGCCGAATCCGCAAACCTGTTTGTAGATTTAAACTGCCAACACTCCCGCATTAAATGGGGCGCTTTGCAGCACGTCTATCTTGACGACGGCCGCGCGATTATCTGGCAAGAGGGAACCTGCAAGGATTGCAATACTAAAATGCAGCTCGATTACACCGCCTGCCCGCCGCGCTTATTTCTTGCCACAACTAAATAATTTTATTGCATATACCAAACAAGTTTGCTATATTAATTCCAGCGGCCACCAGCCGCGTGGAGAATCCATCATGTACAGCTTTCATTACGGTCGCAACATGGGCACAGGATACCGGGAAGCGCTCACACTGGACGCGATACGTGCAATTGCGCCGTCCGCGTTCGCCACTTCGCCGCACGAGTCACGCTCTGCGCGTTATACGTACATTCCCACATCCGAGATTATTGCGGGATTGATGCGTGAAGGCTTCCAGCCTTTCAAGGCCGCTCAAAGTCGTTGCCGCATCGAAGGCAAGGCGGATTTTACCAAGCATCTGATTCGCTTTCGTCACGCCGATTCGCTGGCCACGGCAAGCCCCGAAGCCATTCCCGAAGTCGTTTTAGTCAACAGCCACGACGGAACCAGCGCGTATAAACTCTTCGCCGGGATCTTCCGCATGGTTTGCACCAATGGCCTGATAGTCGCCGATTCCCTAGTCGGCTCGCTCTCCGTCCAGCACAAGGGCGACATCCTGCAGCAAGTCATCGACGGCAGTTTTCAAATTGTCGGCGATACCACTAAAGCGCTCGGCCGCGTCGATGAATTCCGCCAGCTCCGCCTTACGGACGGCGAGCAGGACGCATTCGCAGAGTCCGCCCATTCATTGCGCTTTGCCGATGCTGCCGGCGAAGTCAAAACGCCGATTACTCCCGCACAATTGCTCTTCCCGCATCGCTCCGATGACCGTGACGAAAATTCTACCGTTTGGGGGCGCCCCGGCCATGACCTCTGGCACACGTTGAACACCGTACAGGAAAACGTGATTCGCGGCGGCCTCCATGGCACAGCCTACACGCCGAACGCGCAAACCGGCCGCCCCGTCCGCCGGCGCGTTACCACTCGCGCGGTCACCGGCATCGATCAAGATGTAAAATTGAATCGCGCTCTATGGATGCTGGCGGAACGCATGGCGGAGCTAAAGGGTGTAGCCGTAGCGGCCTAACGCCTCACCGGGACGGTTCCCCGCCGTCCCGGTTTTCTTTCCCTGTATTCACTTGGCACGCATTTAATTGCGTGCCCATGGGAGTCTCACAAATGGCAATACGGCATTTACTCAGCGGCCCCGTTACGATCATGACTCCACGCAAGGATGGGCGAGTCTGGATTCGCTACTATTCCGGGCGAATTGCAGAGGTGGACGGCACAGAGCTAAGCGCAGACAACGGAATCTCTGAAATAGGCTCAGCTCTGACAGCCATTGCAGATAAGTGGGACTGGCGAGAGTGGGATACACCTAACTGGCATCTACAGGCAACCGCGCAACGGGCGAACTAGTCCAGAATCCGGACTGTTCAACCTTTGCCCGCCCGTGAGCTTGATACGCGGGCAGAAAGAAAAATGCTATGTTTTGGGTAATCCGCAATTCTAACGGGTTATACGTTGCGCGGCCCGGTTCGCGCTGCTCATTCACCAATAAGCTACAACTTGCGCGCCGCTTTACAAGCGAAGAGAGCGCACGGCGGGAATGCTGCGGGAATGAACATCCCGAAAAAATCGCATAATTACGCGGAAAGGGGACACCATGGCAGATCTTATATTTAAAATTGTTGCGCAGTTTGGACCGGAATACGCTTTTGTATCTGACAGTCAAGATACAGCGCCGATCAAGGATTCTATCCCGAGCGCAAAAGACTATGATTCTTTTTTTGTGCTTACCGCAGACGGCGACTTTGTAGAAGTTTGGGGAATGATAGGAATTGTGCCTTACAAGTCAAAACTGGTTTCGCGACTGCTGTAACTCTTAAGGCATTTTTGTTGTATCACCCAAACTAGTTTGCTATATTCACAACAGCGGTTACCAGCCGCATGGAGAATCGAAAATGTCAGCATTCATGTTAGACAAAGCGCACATTGACGCTTTGGTCGCTACAGCTCTTCACGGTCCTCAAGAAATTTTTCTTCCCTCAAAACGCTGGTACACTCTAGATTTCGGTCTCGATTATCGCCGATTGATTCCTGAAGACGATAGCGCGAACACCCTTGGCGAATTACTGCTAAAAGAGAACCTCTCCAGCATCCTTTATCGGTATCCAGATACAAAAAATAATCCCGATAATTTGCCGGGCCCGGCTGATTCTTACTGGTCCAAGCCTTACAAGTTCCCGCCAAACACAAAGCGGCTTACGATCATTCAAGCGCTCAAGGCACTTGACTGCTACGAATATCAATCTTGCGAGCATCTTGAATGGGAAGCAAGCGCCGCCCACAAATTCTGCATTAACTTCCGTACCGCGCTTATTGCGTTTCTTCCCGGCTATGAGGAAGCAGCGTGGAGCATTGAAGCATAAAGGGAAATCAATTATGACAATGAGTAAGAAAGATTTTCAATGGATCAACATTCTAATTGATTTAGCGCTTGCAGATGTGAAGTATTGCATTGATCGCGGAGACGAACACCACGCATACACCGCCACACTTACACTTTGCATGAGAGCAAAAAGATTAAACGCAAAGTAGGGTTACAGCAAAAAATTAATCGCCGCGCCCGCGCGCTCGCGGGCAAAGCAGTAACCAACTGCATGGAGAATGAAGCAATGGCAGAGCAAGATGAGTTTTTCGGCAAAGTGATTTACAGCTATACGCGCGCGCAAGCGATTGCAGACGGCGTACTCGTCGACCTTTCGGACCCGTCTTTCACCTTCCGCCCCGGCCTCAACATTTTGAAAGAGGCCGGCATCAAATATCCCGTAGCCATGACGTTGACCGCATTCGCGCGCATGGTGCATGATCCCGATAGCAATGAGCCGTTACCGCCAGGTCAAGACGTGAGCGGCCGCCTATGGGACGTTCTAATGGTCTTCAAACTCTACGCGCGCCAGACCGCCGGCGATATATTCCTCTTTCCCGTTCGCGTGCAGAATTGGGTGTACGTCGACGGCAAGCGTACTGAGCGCGCCAAACTCGAAACCGTAGAGCTCAAGGCGGTTTGCGGCCCCGGCGACACGCCCGCGCCCGTCATTACCATCATGCTGCCCAATGAAGACTAGCGAACGAGTCCAGAATCTGGACTGTTTTTGATAGCGTGACCAAAATTTTCCCACCATGCCGGCGTGCCGGCAGAATCGAAAGAGCTATGAAGTGTAATCACTGCGGTAGGGAATCCGAAGACTTTCCCTTATGTCGGCTATGCGCCGCGCTTTCCGCCTTGCGCCCCGTCCGTCAGCATTGCGTCCGACTGGCGGCCATGGCGCCCGATAGGATTCGGCCCTATGTCAATCTATTAAGATCTGACATTGAAAAGGCGCTTGAAATTCTTGATACGAATCGCACACGAAAAATTTGATAGGTGACCAAAAATTTTCCATTATGCCGGCACGCCGGCAGAATCGAGAAGCACAATGAAACCAGATACGTGCTATTACGATAACGATAAATGCCACGGCGAATTGTGGCAGTGCGAAACCTGCGAAGAATGGTTTTGCGAAGAGCATAACCACGTAACCAGCAAAGGCACAAACGTTGAATGCGTCGCTTGCGAGCGCGCAAGAATCGAGAATTCCAATGAAATTTAAACTTGAAATTGAACTAGGCAATGACGCCATGCAAACCTTTGATGACGTACTAGAGGCATTACAAGAGAGCCATAGCAGTTTGGCAGATGGGAGCGAACCATTCATAGTTGGAGATTATGACTTATTACGCGACGTAAACGGGAACACGGTTGGCAAGTGGGAAGTAACAAAGCAATAAAAAATTCGGTGCCGCCTTGCTCTTGATAGGTGACCAAAATATTTTTTTGTTGTTTCGCACAAACCAGTTCTGCATACTTGGATCAGCGGCCACCAGCCGCATGGGAGGAACCATGAAAACCTTCTTTTTTACCGTCGAGCTAAGCGGCCAAGGCGACACACCCGAGGATGCTTGGGAAAATGCCGTCGAGGGATTCTCCGTCGACCCCGGACCTTGCCCCGATGAATTTAGCGTTGACGACGAAGACGACTCCGATTTACCTGAAACTGCTTGATCTTTGCTGCGCCGCATCCACGGTAAGCAAATGCGTCCCGCGTGGTAGCGGGCAGGCCGGGCGTAAGACGGCCATTCCTTCCCCCTTTGATAGGTGACCAAATCTTTCTCCCCAATATTTATATATTGACAATACCAAACTAGTTTGGTAAACTTAAAAAGTAATATTGATAGAGGGTATTCGCATGCTTTCAGTCATTCCCGCGCAAGAGTTTGTCGAGACGCCCGCAGAAGCCGAGCAGCCTGTCCAGCGCGCGCCCAAACGCCGCCGCGGACGGCCTAAGCTGACCACGACACAGCGCCGCGCACGTGATCTGGCCACCAGCAACAATCTTACCGATCAGTTGCTCTACGCCTTTCGGCGCGGCAATCGCCTTTTTGCCATTGGCGGCTTGCTCGTGGGCGGCTTTATTCCTTTGGGCAGCTATACGCTCATTCATCAAGAAGTTGCTGCTCGGCCTTACCTCTGGGCGCTGGTCGCCGGCGGTCTGCTGTATTCTTCCACCAGCGTCTTTTTGTGGGCAGACAGCTACTTCCACAGCAAGCTCAAGGCAGTTGGCTTTGTCGTGCTGCTCGAGGGAATTCTTACGCTCTCGTCTGTTGAATGGCTCAGCATCGCCGGCCTGGCCATTTTGATGAGCTTGAACGCCGTCACGGCGGCCATGCCCCCCCAAGCCAAAAACCACTAACCAAAATTACAGGGGAAGAAAAATCATGAAAATCGTACTGATTATGGACGGCGGAGTCATTCAGCAGATTTTGTGCGACGAAGCCGTAAAAGTCGCCATCGTCGATTATGACGTGGATGGGATTGACGAATGCCAGCGCACTTCCATCCAGCTCGACGACGACGCGCCCGAAGAGGCTTTCACCAATATCATGGTCGCCGATGTCGCGCCCGGCCTGGCGAACAAGCTGTACGGCATTTGCGAAGCTGATAGCAAACCCACTGAAACCACCCCAGCGCCGGCACCCGCGCCCACCCCCCAGCTAAACCTTGCAGAGCTTGAACGCATCGGCT
>Ga0255356_1000391_pt1 | contig 30338 bp, 21 predicted proteins | sample HBST100metaG_FD_189944 | JGI IMG/M metagenome (GOLD analysis project Ga0255356, IMG submission 189944) | Peat soil microbial communities from Stordalen Mire, Sweden - H.B.S.T100 | ecosystem: Environmental > Terrestrial > Soil > Wetlands > Peat | place: Sweden: Norrbotten County, Stordalen Mire...
GGTCACAATCCCGGCTGGAACAGCGCACGAAAGGGGCATCTATTGGTGGATCAAAGCCGGTCTATCTATGTTGTTGATTGATTGGAGCGGGAGACCGGGATCGAACCGGCGACATTCAGCTTGGGAAAACGGCGCTCAATTGAAAACAGGGAACATAGCGTTTCCCGGCATCTCGTTCTGGCAATAGAAATTACGGGAATTGCGCTATACGGTTTTCTTCACGATGCGAATAGAGCACAAATGGAGCACACGCGGAAACGGCTAGGCGACTCACGGGTGCGAGAAACTCATCATCAGCGTGCTCACGAGACGATCATTTTCCGAATTCACCACATGTTTGTGGGCTAGTGCTACCATCCACAGAATAGAAAGGGCGCGAATGAACCAGAAACGAAGGTCTGTAAGCTACGAGCCGTCAATCCTGACTTACATCGACATCCTTGGGTTCCAGGAACTTATTCGTACGAAGACGGCGAATGACATCTCCCGTTCCATCCGGGTAGTGAAAGAAGCGGTCGAGCCCTTTAGGTTTAAGAACACATTGTCTGAGATCCCTCGCGAGGATTTCCTGAATTTTTCGGACCTTTGCATCATCCGTAAACCCCTGCCGCGGGAGGGCGGGCTCTCCGCGCCAGGTGAGCTTCATTCGCAGATACTGCATATGGTTCATGTGCAGACGAATCTCTTATTTGACGAGGGTATTCTGTTGCGCGGAGGCATCACCATCGGCGATGTCGCTAGAAGCTATGGTCAATTATTCGGGCCAGCCGTGGTCCGTGCTTACGTACTCGAAAGCAAGGTGGCGCGTTTTCCACGCGTAGTCGTCGGCGAAGAGGTTTTTGACCAGTTCAAAGAAAACCCGGCACTCTGGGTGCATGATCTGGATACCGAGATGCGGACGCTCAAGGGCCTCCTGCGGAGGGACTTTGATGGGGAATACTTTGTGGATTACCTGAGTGTCATCGAAGATGAACTAGACAACCCTGAAGAGTACCCCTCGCTTTTGGACCGCCATCAAGAATTCATTGAGGAGGGGATCACCCAGTATAAAAATGACGCCTCCATTCTCCCGAAATACAAATGGCTTCGGGAATATCACCGCCATACAGTGGCCAGATTGAAAAATCGAAAACGATAATGGCAGTGCTGCCATTTCTGAATCCGCTCGTAGTAGATCTCTATGCACTGTCCTTACCAATAGGTATTATCGCCCGTGTAGGGTGGTGGCGTTGCCGATCATTTACATGGAAGTGGAAGCATCCGGTTAACAGGCGAGCCGCACCTCCTGGAGTTCCATGTGTTTCAATGACTTATACGGAACCGAATTACGCTTTTGGAGCCCTTTCGGCACACAACGAGCTCCGAAAGAGGCCAATTCAGAGTAGCGAACTCACTGGCCGCGGAGGATGGTATTTATACGCTAGTGAATGACAGCAAGTGCCCTTGCTCGGAAAGATCTTTGTAAACCTTTGCGAGACCGCATTTCGCAAAGAATGGCAATTGTGCAGCACATTTGCCAAGGGAGACCATACAGAGGTTCCAATCTCCTTGTCGGGGTCTCGATTTTAGCCACGTCACATCAACCGTCGGGAAGCGTTTCGCAAACAACTGGAGTAATTCCTGCCGGTATCCAGCGTCCGTGCTGAAAAGTAGCTGCGATGTCCTATGGACTTGTTCGATCAAGTGGCTCATACCGTTTGACCGCGATACTATTTTCGCAAAAAGCAATGTTTTCGTATCCTGGTGCAAGAGGTCACAGAACTCGAATTGTGAATGATTCCCGCCGTAGAAAAAATTCTTGGCATCGCAATTTAGGAACGCTCCAGTTGCCGCGCATCGGGCATTGTATTGTCCTTCCTTCTCTATCTGATTCCATGCAGGCAGCGTCAGGCTAGGAAGAGGAATCTTTGAAATCGTGCTGTTGATACGTGCGACGAAGTCGGAAACGACCTCGTACCATACACCAGACGAAAGTACGTACACCCGTGCACCGTCTGAGAATTCATAACCAAAACAATCAAACGCCGAGCATAAATTCATTTCGGTTCCAGACTCGTCCAGCATATGCACGGAAGAGTTTTTTGCCTGAGAGACGGACGGAGTCAAATGCCGACGCAACAGATTACTTATCCAGCCTTCAATTGTAAGGTAGGGCGTGGTAGCCGGAAATTGCGATAGTCTACCGTACACGTAGGAATCGGCAAGAACGGACTCACCTCGGCGCTGTGATGGTGTAAACATCGCAATTTTGTTTCTTGCCTTGTCGTCAGCAAGATCAGCATTCAGTTGCTCTTCGAGAAGCAGGATAAGCGTTTCGTCCCTGACTGGGTTGATCTTGTCGATGTCAGGCCAGTCTTTCTTGTATGCGTCGCTCCCAAACTCAGTGAGACTACGATCAAGTGCTGATTCGAGTTCAGTGATAGGGAGCTTCAGCCGCAAGCTCGTGCTGCCACGAACTGTGCTTCCCAGGGACGGACAAGATTTTGGAATTCCTTCGACAACTGAAACCAGATCTCTGTCAAAATCGACACCAAACTCTTCGACGGATGCTGCGTGGGGTGCGCGCTCACTGGCCAAGTGCCATTTGGCGAAAACCTGTTCGGCCTTGATTTCAACAACGTCGTTCTTAGGAATTACATTCAATGCGACACGCAGCCCAAAATCTCGCTCAAGCCATTGATCTTCTAGTTTTTGCCAAGCATGGCCGAAGCTCACTACAAACGTTTTGCCGAGACGTTTGATGACCAGAAGGCCACCAGGGGACTTTGCACTCATGTCCCCGCCAATGGGGTCGATCAGAATTGTTTCGACTGCGCGCACCCAGGTCGGAGGATTGCTATTCACGGAGGGAAAAGGGAGAAAAACGCCATCGAATGGCTCCGTGAGAGAAATTGCTGCTTGATTGGCTTCAAGCAGCGATTTCTCAAAAGCCGCAACGCGGTCATCTTTCAGCAAAAAGATCGTCAGACCTATCTTGCGGTCATCCATTGGTGGCTCCGCATTTCGCACTTGAAAGTGTTAAGCAATTCTAGTGGAAAGCAGACACTTTCCACCATGGCGAGCGTTGAATACCATTGAAACTATGAGTTCCATGTCTCTGAAGAATTGTATGCGCTGACCTGGAACAGAGGTCCATAGACTACGACTATATCGCTCGGCTGAAATTACTCTGTGTGATTTTCAGCGCCAACGGCCATATGATCAACCAACCGCAGTGGAATAGTCATGCAAAGGAAGATCGGCTGTTTAAGGAGGCTCTATGCGTCCATTTTCGCAACAATAACCGTTTACATTTGCCAAATGGTTGATTTTATTAAGTTATATCGTGTTTTGCGTTATGCGTCCGCGTTTCTGCTTCCAATTGCTCCAAGATGCGTTTCACCATGGCTGCGTCGAGTGCCGGAGTCCCAATCAAAGATGAAAACCAGAGTCCATCTGACACCAAACGCACCATGGTAGCCAGGGTCGGATCGATACCATCATGTTCCAGGCGAAATTGCCATCTTGCATAGGCCTTATGTAATGGGTCTAGTAGCGAGAAATCATTGGCAATTGCTGACAGAATTCCGACGGTTGATGCTGCATCGAAAAGCAAGGCGGATTGTAGATATGCGCGAGTGAAACTGCCCGGCGTGGTGTCCTCTTTGTGGCTGTCAAAAAACTGATCGAATTGCGCGATAAACCCGTCTACCAACCCCTTGATGAGAGCCTCTTTCGAAGGAAAGTGATAAAGCAGCCCCCCCTTGCTGACCTTAGCCTCGGCCGCAACTTCCTCCAGAGTCATGTGCGTCGCGCCGGATTTTTGCACGACGCGGGAGGCGGCTTCGAGAATCCTGGTTTTCGTATCTGGCTTCATGTGAAAAAGATACACCGTCTGGACGGTGAAAGATCCGCGACTCGAACGCAGCGCTATTTTTCCGTCTTTACAAGTATACCGTCTGGACGGTACACTTGCATCCGTTATTGAATCAACCGGTTGAAAAATCTTGTTCATGTCGAGCAAGTACCGACGACCGGGAACCTTCTTCTTCATAGGGCGCAGATGAGAGAGCTGATTCCGTATGTACTACCCGCCTCCGTTCAGGCAAATTTCGATATGGTGCAACAGGAATGTGCCGCCGAGCAACAGGCGCTATTCGCAAAAGCAGAGGTTTGTTCAACAAAGGCGACTCAAGCCCTTCTTCGTTGCCAGAAGGAGAACGGCTCGTGGTGTGGCGATCTCACCGGAGATTCGACCTTGCTCTCCGACTACATCCTGCTACAACTCTGGCTGCAACCTGCCGCCAGTGGAAAGCCGTGGCAGCTTGGCAACACGAAGCGCATAAAGAGGGTTGTTCGCTCGCTCTGGAAGGCTGAGTTGCCGACAGGTGGTTGGAACCAATTTCCGGATGGTCCCATCGAGGTCAATGCAACGGTACGAGCCTATACGGCGCTGAAGATCGTCGGCGAGGACTCGACGACTTTTCGTATGAAGCGCATTCGCGACCTGATCCTTGAGATGGGCGGGCTTCAGGCGTGCAACAGCTACACAAAGATCAATCTCAGCTTTTTCGACTTGTTTCCGCGCCGTTTTGTTCCCACCGTGCCGCCGGAGTTGCTCATCGTTCCCGGTAATGTCCTCTATGAGATGTCGTCCTGGACAAGAACCATCGTTGTGCCGTTAACGATTGTGCAGGCGCTTGGCGAAACACGCCCGACACCAAATGGAATGCGGGTCGATGAACTGTTCCATCCGCATAAACGCCTCAGCTTGCCACGCAAGGACCGTATCTCCGAGGTCTTCATACAGGCCGACCGCCTCTTCAAACTATGGGAACAGAAGGGTAGCCGGAAGATTCGTACCAAGGCAATTCGTGCTGCCGAGCGATGGACACTCGAACATATGCAACACAGTGAAGGATTGGGCGCAATCTATCCGGCGATGATGTATGCCATCATGGCACTGGACACGCTGGGCTACGACCGCGATCAGCCAGATCTGGCGCGAGCCATCAAGCAAATGGAAGATCTGCTGATCGAGCAGGGCGACACGGTGAATTTCCAGCCGGCAAAATCGCCTGTCTGGGACACGGCTATTACGGCGTTTGCGCTGGGCGAGAAGGGCGCGGTAGATCAGCAAATCACGACGAAGGCTGCCGACTGGCTTTTGCAGAAGGAGGTCCGGCGCAAAGGAGACTGGTCGGAAAAGCGTCCTGACCTGAAACCCAGCGGCTGGGCCTTCGAGTACGACAACGATTTCTATCCGGATATCGACGACACGGCGATGGTTCTGCTTGCGCTTCTTCATGCCAAAGCCTCCGATCCAGAACGACAAAAGGCCGTTGAACGCCGGGCAGTTCAATGGCTGCTTGGTATGCAATCCTCTGACGGTGGCTGGGCGGCATTCGATGTGGACAACAACTGGCGCATCTTGAACAATGTCCCTTTTGCCGATCACAACGCCATGCTTGATCCAACGTGCGCCGACATTACCGGCCGGGTTCTGGAATCGCTCTGCCGAAGAGGCATGAGTGAGCGTGATCCTGCAATTCAGCGCGGCGTTCAGTATTTGCTGATAAATCAAGAAACCAATGGCAGTTGGTACGGGCGTTGGGGCGTGAATTACATTTACGGGACTTTTTTGGCCATGCGAGGACTCCACGCCACGACCTCACCCCATGCGTACAGGGCAATCCGTAAAGGCGCAGCATGGCTATGCGCAGTACAGAATGAAGATGGTGGATGGGGTGAAAGCTGTCTCGGCTACGCGAAAGGCCGGTTTGTTCGCGCTGCCAGCACTCCAACGCAGACAGCTTGGGCGTTGCTCAGTTTATCTGTTACGGATGGTCTCCAGACAAGCGCCGTTCGACGTGGCATTCAATGGCTGGTCGATCATCAGCGCTCGGATGGAACCTGGGAGGAAAAACTTGCTACAGGCACGGGATTTCCAAATGTCTTTTATCTGAGCTACCACATGTATAGAAACTATTTTCCGTTGTTTGCATTGAGTCAATTTAGCAAGACACGTTCGGAACATGGACGAGTCAGTGTGACATAGACCGACGTTAATTCGGTTGCTTTGGAGTCCATTCGACAAAGACTTGTAGACGAGGCTTTTCGATGCGATATCCGCGGGTGGACATGGAGGAATTGACAGCCATTGTGGCTTTGGCTGAAACGAGTGACATGGCCAAAGCTGGAGAACTCCTGCATATTGGTCCCGGCGCTGTGATCAAGAGCGCGGCCTATGTCAAAGTTGTGCTCGTCTACATTGGTACCGAAACCGTCGAAATCAATCTTGCCCGTATCATCAACCGTGTACTGGTGGGAGGCCACGACGTTCCAGAATCAGACGTCCGGCGACGGTATCAGCGGAGCCTCAAGAATGCCCCCATCGCTATCTCTCGCGCTGATCATGTAATCCTCTTCGACAACTCTACCGAGCAGGGCTATCAACTGGTAGGCGTAATTGACCAGGGACAGAATGAATGGCTGGAGCCCTTGCCCAAATGGGCTATCGGACTGCAGCATCACCTGCCTTCAGAGCATTCTGCGTAGAGCCTTCAATTCTGCAGCGGACCCGTTATCGGAACAACGACGTCTCCAGTATGGTTTGCAATGAGCCGGAAGTCCCCTTGGGTCCGCTTCGGCACCTACGTCCAGCCGCTATGAGTTGTATCAATCCCCTCGATCTTTACGGATGATTTGGCTGTACGCGAAGATAGGCCATCAGGATTTGCTTGCCTGTTGGTTTGGCGCTTCCGCCCCGCGGTTCGACGGTCACGAAGACCTTATTCAGCCGAGCAAGGGTCTTCGTGTCGCTAAATCGCAGGACCCATCGTTTTTGTGTCCCATCCTGATAAAACAACCCTAGATTTACGTCTGGCTGCGCATCTCCGCTGCCCCAGGCTTGGTACGCCACCGCCTGTTTATATCCGGCCTGTTTGTCCAGATCGTATCCATAGAAGACAAGGGATTTGTCTTTTGTATAGAAGATGCGGCCGAAGGGCTTAGCTGTTCGGCCATCGTCTTTTACGTCGAAAATGTCAGTAATATAGAGATTTCGTGCGGCAATCAAGTCTCGAATCTCTCGATCGTGCGCGAGAAAATCCTTGTCAAGCGCCAGCATGCGGTCTTTCTCGTCGAGGGAAGCGCTCAATTCTCGAAGCCGCGTTTCGAGGAAAGCTACGCGCGCGACTCGTGCTTGTTCGGCTCCGCTTGCCGCTACTGAGCTGGCGCGTAACGACTGGATCTCCGACTGCGCATTTGTGAGTTGCTGGTGAAGCCCATCTCTTTCGTCGCTGGTCTTCTTCCACTCCGTTCGTGCTGCTGCGAGTTGCTGCGTAACGTCGGCCGCGGTCAGATTCGACTGCTTGTATTGTTCTTCGGCAGTGTCGAGCCGTTTCCTAAGTTTCTCCGTGTCCAGTTCGGTGGCTTTAGTAGCGGGAGGCGGCAGCACTCCAAGGTTAGCTGGCGCCACTGGTTTGGAAGCGCTCAAGGAGTTTTGCGGTAGGGCCGGTTGTCGTGCCGCATCTTTTTTCGACGGAGCAGAATGGAAGTAGAGCAAGCATGAAATGCCCAGAGCACCGGACGCCAGCAACACGGCCGCCAATGCCCACAAAGTCTTTCGCCTGCGTTGTGACTCCGGCGCGGCGGGCGCAGTATCCACTTGCTCCATAAGCCGCCGTTCGGTCGCTTCCAGGGAAAAACCCGAAGTCTTGGCGGCGTTTTCCGGTTCCGCAGATGCGCTTGCGGCCATGAGGGGGATCACGTCCGCATGAAGGCGCTGATATTCTTCAAACCTTGTCCGGCAAGAATCGCAATAGGCAAGGTGGACCTGGAGGAGTGCCCACTCCTCGTCCGTCAGCTCTCCCGCGAAAAACAAGGTACTCAGGGCAATGAACTCGTCATGAAATTGAGGGTTCACCGGCTTGGCTCCTGCACGCAACAACTGCTTACTAAGCTTTTCACTTTGCGCTCATTTTGTTGGGAAAACATAGGAACGTAGCCGTTCAATGCCCCGGTAATAGTGATTTCTGATGTTTCCCAGCGTCTGGCCGGTCTTGACGGCTATCTCGCGGAAACTATACCCCTCAAAGAGATGAAGTTCAAGGACCTGCCGCTGTTCCGTGGATATTTCTTCTCGCAGCCTGTCTAGCAAGGCTCTGCCCGCAATCTGGTCTATGGATACTTGCCCCCTGGTCGCTGGCGACCGCTCTTCGTCGAGTTCCTGAACGTTGTAGTGGTGACGCACATCCAGATATCTTCTGCGGTCGATGGCTCGCTGGTAGGTCATTTGAATGATCCACGATGCGCCCGAACTTTTCCTGGCGTCATAAAGCCCCGCCTTCTGGAAGAGGAAGAGAAAAAGTTCCTGGAGAAGGTCCTCGGCCTCGCTTTCGTCCCGGAGGATGCGGCACGCAACGGAGAAGACAACACGCGCATGTCGCCGGAAAAGGACGGACAGGGCTTCCTTATCTCCCTGAGCGACACGGTTCAGCAGCAGGTCGTCGGAAGGTTCCCTGAGTTGGTCGGCGGAAATGGCACAAGACCGCCGCGCCTTCGGCACTGTGGCTGTGACAACGGCCTCCGGTTCAGGGCTGGATGTGCCCTTGCTTGGCTCCTGAACTTCTGTTCTTTGAGCGAGCGCCTCCTGTCCTGCCGCCATCTTCAGGAGGAGGGAGGATGAACCAGGTTCAGTCCCGCCCTTGCACAAAGTGCGGGACAAGTAGAGCGCAGCCTCGGAACTCATATCAGTCCTCTGGACTTTCCCAAAATGCAGCATATATGCCGTTGGCTTATAGACGACATTTTGACGACCCTATATCCTAGATGCCGAAAAAGCATAAACAAATTCAACCTCTAACTGGAGTGGATCGTGCGTTTGGGGAGGCTTTACGGGCAGTCCGGCGAGAACGCGGAATGTCCCAGATGAATTTGTATTCGGCAAGTGGCATTGATCGTACATACATCTCTCTTGTCGAGAGAGGCATAAGGAGTCCCACTATCCGAATGGTTGCGAGATTCGCTAAACACCTGAAGGTTCATCCTTCAGAACTGGTGCAACGAATGGAGCAGTCCAAATGGTATTCCGGGCGTAACCGTTGAGCCTACTTGCTAGCAGTACACCGCAATACGGGTAATTTGTCAATGATATTCACCGTAATACGGGGTGGCCGCTGCGAGGAAAAACTCCTAGCCTAGATAAAATGAGCTTGGATCAGTCCGACGCACGACTAATTCGCGAGCACATTACAAGAATCAGAAAATTAAGGGGATATACCCAGGCTAAATTGTCGGAGGCCATAGGCAAAGGACAGAAATATATTGGCCGTGTGGAAACTGGCGAGATAGACACCCCGCCTTTGGATGTACTCGCAGAAATTGCTGATATTCTGAAATGCCCTTTCTCGTCTGTGTTCTTCACGGATGGTTTCGGGGACACGGTAGATGAACTTCGCAAGAAGATTCAGAAACTGGTAGAGACTACTGATGATCTTCCCACCTTGCAGCGCTACTATCGCTTGCTTTTGATCTCCAGGGAATAAAAGTTGTGTTGGGGTGCCAAGAAATGTTGGTTCAGTCAGGGGCACAGGGTAGAGATGAGGGATTAAAGCTCTTCCGGCGGGCAACTGGACAGCGCTTGGTCCTGGAATTCACCCATTGGTCCAGTTGGATCATTCGGCGGCTTCGGGTCTGATTTTGGTTCAGAATCCTTCAAAACAGGCCGGTTCCGGAAGCATGATCGTCGAGGAACCGAAGCGCTCTGGCCTACAAGAGGCGGATCGATGAAGAACCGTGCATTCTTCACGGGCTGATTCCGCAAAATCCCGTGTTCAATCCGTCTCAGTGTTTTTCAACAAGCTCGTGATTTTTTCCGACCGTCTTGACCAGTTCTGCGAAATACACCGTGTGGTAATCCTTTTTCGGATAGAATTCCTCATCCACTGCCGGGATGAGAAACCCAGTGCTCTCCAGTTGGCCCCGGTAAATCCTGTGGGCGATTACCGTCAGATAAGCTTCCTTGAAGGTGGGAACGCCATCGACAAAGGCCGGGGTCAGTCCCGACAGAGCAATCTTGTTGGTATCCCGGCCGGATTGGGTGCCAAGAATGTTGAGCGCCTTCCTGTATTTTCTGTCGTAGAAGCTGACAGAGAAGTTTTCGAGCTCATCCATGAACTCGTGGGTATAACGCGGCGGGCGAACCAGCACGGTGATGACGGGCCGCTGCCAGATGAACCCGAGGCTGCCCCAACTAATCGTCATCGCATTGAAGTGCTTCTCGTCGCCAACGGACAAAAGCGCCCATTCATTGCCGATGTTTTGAAATGCTTTCGTCACTGCATCGTCCGCAATCGCAAAGGGCATTAGGAAGATTCCTCCTTGTTTAGGCGAACCGTTTTTTGCGATTCGCGGCTGTAGCTAAGCGATTCAGTCATGCTAAAGCAGACTCGGTACTCCATTCCTCAGTCAGTGTTTCGGCCTGCTCCAACACTGTGTCCGTCGCCTTCTCTTGCTTATCTGGCGGGTAGCCGTATTTGCGCAAAATGCGCTTTACCAGGACACGAAGGTTGGCCCGGACGTTCTCGCGAACGGTCCAATCGATCGTTGTATTCTTGCGCACGGTCTCGACCAGTTCGCGGGCAATGGTCTTCAGCGTCTCATCGCCCAACACCTGAACTGCGCTGTCGTTCACGCCCAAAGCATCGTAGAACGCAACCTCATCCTCCGTCAGCCCCAATTCCGCACCTTTGGCTGACTCCTCGCGCATTTGTTTCGCAAGCCCGATCAATTCTTCGATCACCTGCGCTGTCTGGACCGCGCGGTTCTGATACTTACGAATGGCCGTTTCAAGCATCTCGGAAAACAGCTTGGCTTTGACGACATTGCGCCGTCCGCGAGTCTTGATTTCGTTGTTCAGCAACTTGCGCAACAGTTCGACGGCAAGATTCTTCTGCGGAAGTTGGCTGACCTCAGCCAGAAATTCATCCGACAAAATCGAAATATCCGGTTTCTTGAGCCCCGCGGCGGCGAAGATGTCCACAACCTGGTCCGAAGCCACTGCCCGCGAAACAATCTGTCGGATCGCCGCATCCAGTTCATACTCGGGCTTGCTTTGGAGACCGGCCGACTTCGCGAGCGCGCTCTTGACCGCCTGAAAGAATCCCACATCGTCGCGAATCCGCAATGCCTCTTCGTGCGGAACCGAAAGCGCGAATGCTGCCGACAAATCCGCAACAGCCCTTTCCAACCGCTTTTTGCCATCCTCCTGTTTCAGGATGTGTTCCTGCGCGTTCGGCAGGACGGCCAATCGCTTTGCGGGAGAGTCGCTCATCCATTCGGCCCAGTCGAATCCGTGAAAGAGTCCGCGGCAAATCTCGTACTTCTCCAACATCACCGCAACCGCTTCTTCCTGATCGATGGCGGTCTTGCCTTTTCCACCGCTCTCGGTATACGTGCTCAGCGCCTGCTTCAACTCGTGAGCAATGCCGAGATAATCCACCACCAAGCCGCCCGGCTTGTTTTTGAAGACGCGATTGACGCGGGCAATCGCCTGCATCAGCCCATGTCCGCGCATCGGCTTGTCGATATACATGGTGTGCAGGCAGGGAACATCGAAACCTGTCAACCACATATCGCGCACGATGACGATCTTGAGCGGGTCTTTGGCATTCTTGAAGTGCTTGCCGAGCGCCTCTCTGCGGCGCTTGTCACGGATATGCTGCTGCCATTCCGGCCCATCCGCCGCCGAGCCGGTCATCACGATCTTCACTATGCCGGTATCGTCATTCTCACTGTGCCACTCCGGGCGCAACTTCACAATCTGGTTGTAGAGATCGACGCAGATGCGGCGGCTCATGCAGACGACCATCGCCTTGCCGTCCATCACCTCCAGACGCTCCTCGAAGTGACGAACCAAATCCTCGGCAACGGTCTTCAACCGTTTCTCAGTGCCGACAATGGATTCCATCGCGGCCCACTTGGTCCGCAGCTTCTCGCGTCTTTCAACCTCCTCACCTTCGGTTGCCTCTTCGAAATCGGCGTCGAGCTTGGGGCGCTCTTTTTCATCCAACTGAATCTGAGCCAAACGGCTTTCGTAGTAGATCGGAACTGTGGCCTTGTCTTCCACGGCGCGCTGGATGTCGTAGACACTGATGTAGTCGCCGAAAACGGCCCGTGTGTTGGCGTCCGTCTTCTCAATTGGCGTCCCGGTAAATCCGATAAACGAGGCATTGGGCAGCGCATCGCGCATATGCCGTGCGAAACCATCAATGAAGTCGTACTGACTTCGGTGCGCCTCGTCAGCAATCACGATGATGTTGTGGCGTTCCGAAAGCGTCGGATGCTGCTCCCCTTCCGCCGGCATGAACTTCTGAATTGTCGTGAAAACCACGCCGCCTGTCGAGACTTGCAACTTGGTTCGCAAGTCGTCGCGGCATTCTGCTTGCACCGGGTCCTGCCGTAACAACTCATGGCAACGCGAAAATGTGCCGTAAAGCTGGTCATCTAAATCGTTGCGATCCGTAATCACAACGATGGTGGGATTCTGCATCCTGGGTTCGAGAATCAGTTTGCCGGCGTAGAAAGCCATCGTCAGGCTCTTACCGCTGCCTTGCGTGTGCCAGACCACGCCAACGCGATGGTCGCCGTCCGCGGCGGCGGCTTCCAAAGTGTGCTCTACAGCCCGGTTCACAGCATGGAACTGGTGATACCCGGCGATCTTCTTCGTAAGAACGCCGCCACCTTCATCCTCGAAGACAATGAAGTAGCGCAGATAATCGAGCAGGCGCTTCTTATCGAGGAGTCCCTGTGCCACGACCTGAAGTTGCGGCATCGAAGCCGGGGCCAGTTCCTCGCCTTCAATCGTGCGCCACGGCATGAAGCGTTCGCGATCTGCCGTCAGCGAACCGACGCGCGCCTCCAGACCATCAGAGGTGATAAGCAGTTCGTTGTATGTAAAGAGCGAGGGAATCTGCGATTTGTAGGTTTGGATTTGCTCGAAAGCGTTCCAGATCGTAGCGTGCTCGTCCGCCGGGTTCTTCAACTCCATCAGAACAATGGGCAGGCCGTTCAGAAAGATCAGCACGTCGGGCCGTCGCGTATGCTGGCCCTCGACCACGGTGAACTGGTTCACCGTGACCCAATCGTTGTTCTCCGGGTCGTTGAAGTCAATCACCCGAACCTGTCCGCCGGCAATCGAGCCGTCGGGCCGCGTGTACTCAACCGTCACCTCGTCCACGAGCATTTTGTGGAGGGCGTGGTTCTGCGTAACAAGCGAAGGTTCTTCAAGCCTCGTCAATCGCCGGAAGGCATCGTTAATGGCCTCCGGCGGGAGAGTGGGATTGAGTCGCTCCAGCGCTTGCCGCAGCCGCCGCTCCAGAATCACGTCGCTATAACTGGAATCGCTCCGCTCGGCGGTTGGTTGACCACCAGCGATTTCAGGACCACACAGAATTGAATATCCGAGGCTTTCTAGCCAAGCGAGACAAGCCTGCTCGACGATGGATTCTCTGATACCGCGGTCGTTCATTGGTCCTCCCCACTAGCATTACCAATCAATGCAGTTCCTTCAACTTCCACCTCAGATGCTTCACCAGTCATAGGTTCGAGCGGAGCGGGAATCTCGCCTTCGTCATCGGAATCTTCTTGCTGCTCATATTCGGCGAGATATAGTCGGTAAGGCTCAGGAGCTAATTCGTAGAGAATCTTGCTGGGCATGAAGTCTTCATCGAAAATGCGGACTGGATTGTGCAGCTCATCTACATAATCATTAAATCCGACATTTGCCTCATAAACGCCTTCTTCCCGCGGAGGCAACGCCCCATCCTGTCGATGTACGCGATAGAGAAAACCTACAACTGCATCGGCGGCCTCCGCTGCCAAAACAGCTTGTAACGACTCCAAGGTGGGTCGCGCGCTCGTTGCCCCGTGTGAAGCAAAACCACAGGCATTTCTTAGCTCGCAAACACCTTGAACCGCCGCTGAAAGGCCACCGAGAGTTTGGGCGAGGCTCTTGCGAACCGCTGCTTCGCCGCTCGCCGTTACCGGCAAGAACGGCAAATTATTCCTCACGAGCTTAAATAGTTTTGGAAGATCATCATCGTTGGATATCTCAATCTTACGATCCGCGAGAATAGTCCGGCAGGTACTCTCAATGAGAGTCTTCGCAAGATCAAATGCAAGCCCAGTGTTCTCGTCAACTGCTTTCTCGATTGCGTCTACTTGTTTTTCGATGTGCAAAAGGCCATCAGCAATTGCCGCTCGCGCGCCATGCATGGCAAATTTGACTGCAGCAGTTTGGGCCATCACGCATTCTCCCCAGCTTCTTGCTTACTGACCTCGATACGAAGTTCTCCAGAAGTCAACTTGGGAAGAAGTGCATCGCGGACCATTGAGAGTTCTCGCACTTCGTGAGTATTGAGAACCATGCGCGAGTAGAGCGCTCGTGCGAGATGTTCAAATTCGTTCATGAGTGAAGCAGGCGGTAAGACCAAAGGAATAGGCCGAAAGTTCGATTTGCTAATTTCCAGGAAAGTCGATCCATTTGCTCGGCTAATAATTACCTCATGTGCAGATTCCGCCCAGTAAAGCAAAAAAATATTGGAAATCCCGTTACCAGGTAACATGGCAATAAACCCTTGATTCACTGCTACTGGGACTTGGGCTATCGCAAGATAGCCAATTGGAGCACGTGAGGAAAGCAACAAGGTGCCGACAGGAAGCAGGCCCGATGAAATCTGTGCTAGACCCGCATCAGTCAATTTGCGTTCCGTATCGAGTAGCGCCGGAGTTGCCAGATTGGATAGATCCTTGGGCGTAGCCCAGCAGTGTTTCCCGTTTTCCCAAAATGTAGGTTCCTTGGTGCTTGGAGTGCTGCCACCGACAACTCTAGCCACTTCGCCGATTGTTGTAACGGTCCAGTCGGTTGGTATCTCGCCGAGTTCGGAGTCCTCGAAGGAGTCGGAGAAGAGGGCGGTGATGTGCTCGGGGAGGCCGGTCGAGCGGCCTTCGGCTTTGGCGTGGACGGGATCGAAGTCCACAAACCACGAATTGAAGAGCGCCCGCGCCATTGCCTCCAGTGTCGCGTTCATCTTCCGGTTCAACTCGATCTTGTCGTCCAATGTACCGAGAACTGCTGCGATCTTGCGTTGCTCGGAGAGTGGCGGCAAGGGCAATCGAAACGATTCTATATGCCCCTTCGTAATTGCCCTTCGGGAGCCCCCGGCATTGAATGACTCAATATAGTCCTTAACACCTGGGTGAGTGAGAAAGGCTAGAACATAGCCAGGATCAGCAAGGCTGGTGTCGACTCGGATGATGGAGACGTGCTGATTCACGCAGGCCGGCAACACGTCTTCAGGAACGACGCAGCTACGAGCAAAAGTAATGCCGTCCCCCGTAATGTTCAGGAGAAGATCGTCCGGTTGAACAATGACATTTTGTAGACCTTGTGCTTGCTCATCGGAAATGAAGGCAAGTCCAGCGCAATCGAAACGCCGGTCAAAGACATTTTGACTTCGTATAAGCGCAAAGTTCACACGCTCAGGCAAATAGTTCTCAGAGCCTCCACGAGGTGTAGCACCCGAGCCAATCTTGAGGGTAATATCGGCGAGCCGAACAACAGGCCATTCGCCAGGATGCGAAATTGGAGACGAGTTTGCCACAGGTTGGCCTGTCAGATTTATGGAAGTGGAAGTACCCTGCTGTGGGGCTTCGGCATTTTCCATTGCCCTTCTCTGTGTGCGTTCGCTCATTGTTCTTTCTCTCCTTTGCGAACGCGCTTCGGCTTTGGCGCTTCGAGTTTCTTGATCTGCTCTACGGTTCGATCAAAGTCACTCACGGGCTGGCTCGCTTCAAGTTCGCGGCGCTGCTCTTCGTATTGGTCGAACTGGATGTGGGCGCGCTCTTCGGCGAGCGCATGGGAGATTTTTCCCGCGTTGGCGAGGATTTCGCGGTCGCTCAGACGCAGAAAGTCGTCGAGCTTGGCGATCCAGTCGCGCATGTGCATGGGCTGGCGGCCGTGCGCCTGCAACTCGGCAAAGTCCAAGTAGGCCGAGACGATCAGGTTCAATGCCTCGATCTCTTCTTTGTTGAGGTAGTTCTTGGCGATGGTGACGTCGGCCTTGCGCACCGGCCCGGCGGGCGCATTCTTCCAACTGGTCAGCCCCATGTGCGGCTGATGCGCGTCGGCCCGGTCGTAGACGATCTCCGCCGCGGTGTGGCCGTGGGCGGCCCAGTGCGTCTTATTCTGCACGGTTTTGAAGAACTGTTGCGTCAACTCAGCGTTGCCGTCGTAGTCGATGCTGGTGGCGTAGATGTCGGTGATCTTCTGGTAGAAGAGCCGCTCGCTCGAACGGATGTCGCGAATCCGCGCGAGCAGTTCGTCGAAGTAGTCTTTGCCCAGGGAGCGACCGGCCTTGATGCGCTCGTCGTCAAGCGTGAAGCCCTTGACCAGCAGTTCGCTCAACCGGGTGGTGGCCCACTGGCGGAACTGGGTGCCACGCAGCGACCGGACACGGTAGCCGACGGCCAGAATCATGTCGAGGCTGTAGTGTTCGACCATGCGGCGCACATGTCTGGCACCCTCCTGTTGAACTGTCAAGTATTCCTTGACAGTTGCCTCCCGGCTTTGCTCGCCTTCTTCCAAGATATTGACAATATGGAGGCTTATGTTTTGTTTGGTGGTCTGAAACAGCTCCGCCATCTGTAGTTGCGTCAACCAGACCGTTTCCCCGTCCAACCGGACCTGAAGCTGGAGACCGCCGTCCCGGTAGATGAGCATCTGCCCCAAGGCTGGCTCGGGAGCCGCTGGCAGATTGCGACTCTTTTTACTCGCCATAACCAAGCTCCTTCAGATTGGCGGCAATCGCAGCGTCCATACGGGCGGCCTCGGCCTGCTGCTGGCGAAGCGTAGTGGTAAGGCGGACCATCTTCTCAGCGAAAGGTTCGCCGTCGTCATCAACCGCCTCCGCCCCGACGTAGCGGCCAGGCGTAAGAACGTAGCCGTTCTTGCGGATTTCGTCAATCTTCGTGGCCTTGCAGAAGCCGGGCACATCCTCGTATTTGGCTGCACCCTTGTCTCCGCGCCAAGCGTGGTAGGTGCCGGCGATACGGGCGATGTCCTCCTCAGTTAGCTCGCGGTGAACGCGATCCGTAAGAGTGCCGAGCTTGCGAGCATCAATAAAGAGCGTCTCGCCCCGGCGCTCTCGGAATCCATTGCGCTTCTTGCGGCGGGTAAGGAACCAGAGGCAGACGGGAATCTGCGTGGAAAAGAAGAGCTGGCCGGGAAGTGCCACCATGCAATCGACAAGATCAGCTTCGATGATGTTCTTGCGAATCTCGCCTTCTCCAGACTGGTTCGAGGACATGGAGCCGTTCGCGAGGACGAATCCGGCTTGCCCGCTGGGCGCAAGGTGATAAATGAAGTGCTGTACCCAGGCGAAGTTGGCGTTGCCGGCGGGCGGAAGGCCGTAGACCCAACGCTTGTCCTCTTTGAGCAGCTCACCGCGCCAGTCGCTGTCGTTGAAGGGAGGATTAGCGAGGACGTAGTCGGCCTTGAGGTCGGGATGCCGGTCGGCGTGGAAGGTGTCGCCGTGGGCGATCTGCGCATCGATGCCGCGGATGGCGAGGTTCATCTTGGCCAATCGCCATGTGGTGTAGTTAGACTCCTGCCCATAGATGGATATGTCGCCAATGGTGCCGCTGTGAGCTTCGATGAACTTCTCGCTCTGCACGAACATACCGCCGGAGCCGCAGCAGGGATCGTAGACGCGGCCCTTGTAGGGTGCGAGCATCGTGACCAGAACACGAACCACCCAGGAAGGCGTGTAGAACTGTCCGCCTTTTTTGCCTTCAGCACTGGCGAACAGGGAGAGGAAATACTCATAGACGCGGCCAAGAATGTCCTTGGCCCGGTCGGCGGGACTGCCCAGGCCGATGTCGCTGATGAGGTTGATGAGCTGGCCGAGCCGCTGCTTATCCAGGCCGGGGCGGGCGTAGTCTTTGGGCAGCACACCTTTCAGCGACGGGTTGTCGCGCTCAATGGCGGACATGGCGTCATCGACGATGGTGCCGATCTTAGGCTGAGGAGCGTTGGTCCTCAGGTGGGACCAACGGGCCTCCTGGGGAACCCAGAAGATGCTGACGGCCCGGTACTCGTCGGGGTCCTCTGGATCGGCCCCCTCGGCGCGCTTGCCCTCCAACTCGGCGTGTTTAGCCTCGAAAGCGTCGGAGATGTACTTGAGGAAGATCAGGCCCAGAACGACGTGCTTATACTCCGCCGCATCCATGTTGTTACGGAGCGCGTCAGCAGCAGCCCAGAGCTTTGGTTCAAAACCAATTGCAGTCGAAGTTCCCAATTTCTTGCCACTTCCTCGGTCAGAATTTTCCAGTACCCCATTTTGCTCTATTACTCGCAGTGTATCAACAGCTTAGACCGAACACCCCGCCAAGGCAAAACGAGCTTCGAGCGTCGCGCACCAGGATTCATTGACCAGTAAACCTTATAGACCAGATTACGGCTCCAGAGCGCCTCCTGCCGCAATGATTCAGAGGATTTTGAGAACAGGTCGTCAGAAGCTACATAACAGATATGGACTGTACAGGTGGCGCGACATGGCCCGTCGGGTGGGAAACAGACGGCCTCCCGCTGTTGCGGGAGCACAGATGAGGGTGGGTATCGACGGGCAGGCACAGAAATGCGGAGCCGGTCGGGCTGGCTCCGCATCGTGTTTTCTGTTGGGCTGACGATTATGCCGCTACGGCTTTCTTGGTGGTCTTTGACTGAACCTTGACGGTCAGCTTCGGTGCAGCCTTCTTGACGGTCTTTGCCTTCTCTTTCGCCGCGAATTCCTGTTTGATCTTCGCGGCAATGGCATCGGTATCGACCTTGTAGGCTGTGGCCGCATCGCGCAAAGCCTGCGCGACGTTTCCACGCGAAGCCGTATGCAAAATGACTGCCTCGACCACGGCGCGCCCCAAGGTGCCTTCGTCGGCGCGGCGAAGAAAGGCCGTGAAGAGTCTGCTTACCGACGCGTTGTCCTTGGCCTTCTTGATGCTGTGCTGTTTGGCAAGAATCGCGGCGCGGTTTTCGTCTAGCAGGTTCGCCAGACGCTCGGCCACAAACAGCAGGTCGCGTTTCATCAGCCGCACCGGGACTGCCGCGCCAATCGCGGCCAGTACACGCAAGCCGGTTGCATTGGCAATGGCTTCCTCGCGGCGGCGCTTTTCCTGCGCGGCTTTGAATTGCGTATCGTTCGCGCTTGCGCCGTTGGCCTTCTTCGGGTGATGGATGGGGCAATCTGGATTTTTGCACACCTTATGGATCGTGCCGATGTCGCTGCCTTCTGTAATAATCGCGTCGGTGGTAAATTTGCATACCTTAAACTCCGGGCGCTTAGCCTCGTCGTTAGACTTCGGCTTGTCGTCGCGGATCGCGGTGTACTTGTTGCGCGGCAGAACCGGACTGCCCTCTTTCTGTGTCCCGTAAGCCGTGCTGATTTGCACAAGGCCGGGCTTTGCGGCGACGGTCTGCGCCACGTGCGCCGTGAGTTTTGCCTGATAGCAGCCGGGGTCGGTGCATTGGTCCCCTTGCCGTCCGAGGTCGTCACCAAACAGGAGTTTGTTGTGTCCGGTGCGTTTGGGGCAGTCGGCGCAACTGCCCGCCGTGGGCACAAGCTGTGCATTGCGCTTGTCAAAAGGCGCGTCTTTCAAGACAAGCAGCACATTCGATTCAATCCAGAATTGCAGATTGCGGACAGGCAAGAGAATCCGCGTGGGCTTGCCCGCGCCGTTGTGAACTTCCTTGAAGCAAGCCGAAAGCGCCTGCTCCTGCTGGTCGGCGGGCAGCTTCGCCAGCAAGAGCGCATGGCCCACGCCGATCTCGTTGGCGTAGAAGGCTTCGACCGCTGCGGGCACAAGGTCAATCAATTTCAACCTCGAAGCCACGAAAGATGGCTGTTTGCCCACGCGGGCGCTGATCTGCTCGATGCTGTACTTCGGTTCCTCAAGCGCAAGAAGCCGCGCGAACCCCTCGGCCTCTTCCATCGGGTGAATCTCGGCGCGAATCAGGTTCTCGACCAATTGCGCCTCGATCACTTCGGCATCGGACAGATGGACGATGCGCACCGGGACGGTGGCAGTTTCGGCTATCTGCGCGGCGCGGTAACGCCGTGCTCCGGCCACGATCTCGAAACCGTTTTCGGTCAGTGGCCGAACAAGCAACGGCGACAGCACTCCCTGACTGCGAATACTAGCGGCAAGTTCCTTGAGAGCGGCTTCGTCAAACACCCTGCGGGGATTGGTCTTCGATTCGTTGAGCAGAGCGAGCGGAAGCTCGCGGTATTCGGTGGCATTGATAACGGTCGTTTCCATTGTGGTAAGCTCCTTTCGAGCGGTTGATAAGTGAAGGCACGCGGAGCGGGGACACGACGGGCGTGGTCCGCTCCGCAGGGAGCGGACTAGCCGCGAATCGACTTGTCCGTGAAGGCTTCGAGAAAACCCTGTGCGTGGAGATTCCTGTCCCACTGCCGCGCGAACTTCGCGTGCTGCTCGTAGAGGCCGGGAAGGAAAACGTAATTCTCCCCGTCCCGATAGCGGGAATACTGCTCGACGCCGAGATAGTCATTCCTGAAATAGAATGCGGACAATCCCAAACCGCAGAGCGCAGGTTTCGACAATTCAAAGCACATTTCCGGGTCGCGCATCAGGTCGCCATTCTGTTCGCCGTAATGAGCAATGGAAATTGAAGGCAGGTTCAACGGTCCCGGCTCCGGCGTGGCCTCAATGACAAGGGCCATGTACGGCGTGTTCTCGATTTTGAGGTAGAGGGTGGGCCGGTAACCTCCGGCCCGCTCAAGGATGCGGAGAAGGGTTTTCATTACGCCACCTCCGCGATTGCGTCCTGCGACTCCGGCGTTGAGGCCGAAGGCGCATTCTGCTTGGTGGTTGATTCCCCGGTGATGGCGTCCAGAATCACAGCAGAGGTGTGCTGGATGACTTCAAGGCTTTCAGCCAAAAGCGCCGCGTTTCCTGCGTACATCTGAATGTAGTCACTCGCTACCCGCCCCATCTCAAGGCCGATGGCTTGGCCTACGATGAAGGCCACGGCTTCGGCTTCCGTCTCGCGCACTGTTTGGGTGGTGATAGTGCGGCGAGTGGATTTGTGCAAAAGTTCATGAGCCGTTTCATGGACCAAACTGGTGAAGTCATCGGCCTCAGACTGGCCCGGCAGCAAAGCAATCTTTCCGCCGTAGCTGACGCCAAGAGCGGGCGCGATGTTCTCGTTGTATTCGAGCGTGATATTCTGCTGCGCGAGAAAATCGGTAAGCCGGTCGCGGTGCGCGCCTACTTCGCCCGAAATGCTGTGCTCGAATTCGGGCAGGTCCGCGCCTTCGGTCTGCGCCACATCGAAGACATAAACGGCGCGGAAGCCAATCAACATAGGCGCGGGCTTCACCTCTCGATTCGTGTTCGGCTCCTGCTCTGGCGCGTCCTTTCTGCGCCGCTGGCCAATCATCGGGGCAAGAATCTGAATTCCTTTCTCGCCGCGCTTTACAAACCGGCCCAGTTCCTTCCATGCGTAGAACCCGGCTACTCTGGACGCTGAAGGACGTTGTCTCGCAATACTCAAAATGTTCCCGAAAGAATAAGAATGGAAACGCGCCATTGCAGCCAGATACGCGGTCAGTGTTTCGCTCTTACCTGCTTCAAGCTGCTGGAGCAAAAAGTCCACGGACTGCTTGATGAGTTGCTGCGTGGGGTTGTCGCGCTGGCTGGTGCGCTGCTGATAGGGCGATTCGCTCCGGTTGCGGAGCGCCGCATTTTTGCTGTGCGGCGCGGTGGTGGTGGTGCTGCTGGTGTAAGACATGGTGTTTGCTCTCCTGTGGTGCCCGCGTGGGGCGGATTCTGAAGAGAGGGCATCTGCCTCAAACCAAATTTCTTTGTTTGAGTGCCCCCGCTTCATGTCTTGCGCGGCGGGCAGAGGCGAGGCGGGTTCAGTCAAGGCCGGGCGTTCTCCAGCCCGTTCATCGCAGCGAATGCGGAGAGCCTTGACGGGTTCTGACCGCTTCTGCCATAAAGCCGCATGAAGCGGGGGCACTTAAACGAAGAAGAAATTCGGTACTTCTTCCGCATGGCTGTACGCTTGTACGCACGTCAGGGAGGGGCGTTGCGGGGAAGGAACGGACCCCGCTGAGATGGGGAGCGGAAAACGCCGGTTCTATCGGCGGTTGCAGCGAGGGAGGAACCTTCCTCCCATCTTCAAAGGGGTATGCTTGTCAGCAGATAGTATTGCGATGAATCGTGTGCTGGGAGACCATTTGTTGAAAAGAATTAAGCGGGAAAATCATTATATTCCCGATTTTGGCGTTCTTTGGGCACCCCCTCTGGTGAATGTTGGGGCTGTTATGGCAGTATGTATAAGTTCCTGATTGTGCAATACATAGGTGGAATATGCGTATCAGCCGCATTGCTATTCGGAATTTTCGCCTGCTCGCTTCAGTTGAGCTGGGGCTGGAAGAACTGACTACTCTAATCGTTGGCAGGAACAACAGCGGAAAAACATCAATGTCTGAAGTTTGTCGGCGTTTTCTTGAATACGACAAGCCGATCTTTCAGTTGGAAGACTTTTCAAGCGCATGCTATGACTCTTTCTGTGAGGCCTATGAGCATCATGCCAACGGTGAGGAGGAAGAAGAAGTTCGGAAGCTGGTTCCGGCAATAGAATTGCGCCTGACACTGAAGTACGATACTGCGAAGCCGTTCAACCTACTAAGTGATTTCATCATCGATGTAGAAGAGGATTTGGATACTGCCCTGGCTATAGCGCGATATGAACTTAAAGGGGGAGCAATTCAAAACCTATTCGAGGGACTACCCCAGACTCCTCTCAATGCCGAGAGCCGGATTCAGTTTTTCCGATCCTTGCGCGAAAGAATTCCTGCTCTGTTCGAGGCTCGCGTGTTTGCGGAAGCTCCGAATGATCCTAGCAACACACGAACAATGACCTTGACAGCTCTTCGTAATCTGATCCGGACTGGGTTCATCAACGCGCAACGCGGGCTCGATGGCACGAGTACCAGAGATACGGAAGTTCTTGCAAGAGTATTGGAGGGTCTTTTTTCGACTGCCGCGTCTCCAACAGCGGATTCTACGGAGCGGCTAATCGCGGAGGCTCTAAAGGAGTCGGTGAGCGAGATTCAGGAAAAAATCGACAAGGATTTTGCTGGAAAGTTGAAAGAACTTATTCCGACATTTAGTTCATTCGGCTACCGAGGTCTAGGCGGTCCTGAACTGCAAACTGAAACGACCCTCGACGTGGAACGAATGGTGTCTAACTTTACGCGGGTCAGCTACGCGGGATATCCCGGTGTTTCTTTTCCTGAGGCATACAACGGTCTTGGTGCACGAAATCTAATCTTTATCCTTTTACAGCTAGTTGGCTTTTATCGAAGTTATCGCGCCTCCACTCCAGCGCCAGGCGTACAGTTTATTTTTATCGAAGAGCCTGAGGCCCATCTTCATCCTCAGATGCAAGAGGTTTTTATTCGCCAGCTGTCGAAGCTGACAAACCAACTGAACGCAGGTGGGCAGGACGATCCTTGGCCCGTACAGTTTGTTGTGTCAACGCATTCCTCTCATATCGCGAATGAGGCCGGATTTGAGAAGATCCGATATTTCATGGCCACCTCCGCAGGTAGTATTCCAAACGTGTTTCAGACCAAGGTGAAGGATTTGCACAATGGCCTGACTACTCATGATCCGAAGGCCGCATCATTTCTCCATCAGTATTTGACATTGACCCGATGTGACCTCTTTTTTGCGGACAAAGCGGTGCTTGTGGAAGGACTGAGTGAACGCTTGATGTTTCCCAGTTTCATCAAGCAAGTTGAATCATCTAGTCCAAAACTACCAAAATTGTCAACGCAATATCTGACAGTACTCGAAGTCGGTGGCGCATATGCCCATCTGTTTTTCGATCTTCTGGAGTTCTTGGAGTTGCCGACTCTGGTCATCACTGATCTTGACAGCGTAGCTCCTCCGAACGGGAAGGCATGTGTAGTTCACTCCGGAACAGAGACAAGCAACGCATGCATCAAGACTTGGTTTCCAAATGATGCCACATTAGCTTCTTTAAGGAGCAAGAACGCGCTGGACAAAACCAGAGGTGGACGCCGCATTGCTTATCAAATCCCAGAGGTGGCGAACGGTCCTTGCGGCCGAACTTTTGAAGATGCATTTATGCTTGCGAATAAAACCCTCTTCGGTCTGACCGCAACAACTTCAGATGCACTGGAGGATGAGGCGCGCACCCTGGCTGCTGCGCAGAAGAAATCTTCTTTTGCTTTGAAATACGCGATCGAGGAGACTCAGTGGGCCGTTCCTCTCTATATTGCAGAGGGCCTTCGTTGGCTTGCAGAGACACAGAACCTTTCCCTTTCTGATCCTAAGTCGCAGATGGCAGCGAAGGCGGTTGCGGCGGAAGGAGGTTTAAGTAATGCCACAGTCTGAGGGATCGAATCCAGCAATTGAAGCGAGTGAGCGGGCTTTTCGGGATCTTAAAGCGTCGATTGCGGCAAAGCATTCGTTTGTCCTAGAAGCCGGTGCGGGCGCAGGGAAGACCTACTCGTTGGTGCATGTACTTCGTTCTTTGGTTGAAGAACACAAGATAGATTTCCCGCGTTCTGGGCGCAAGATTGCATGTATCACGTTTACGAATGTGGCTAAAGATGAAATTGAGGCGCGAACCGACCGTAATCCGATTATTTACTGTGATACGATTCATGGCTTCTGCTGGTCTATCATTGGGCCGTACCAGAGTCAAATGCGAGAGATTATTCCTACATTTCCAGTATGGTCGGAAAAGCTTGCTGAGGCGCAGAGATCAGTCCCGGCAAAAATCGAATATAGTTTTGGATATCGCGCGTTGCATGACGATTCCCTCTCTTTGGGGCACGACGACGTGCTTCCTCTTACTGTATCCCTGATGAAACATTCCAAATTTCGTAATATCTTTTCCCAGCGATATCCGATTGTTCTTATCGATGAATACCAGGATACGAATGCGGAATGGGTTGACAACATCAAAAGCTTCTTTTTGGGCGAGGCATCTGCTCCACTTTTTGGATTCTTTGGCGATCACTGGCAAAAGATTTATGAGGGCGGATGCGGGAAGATTGAGCATCCGAATCTCGTCACAATTGGTAAACAGGCTAATTTTCGCTCAGTTCAAACGATCGTCGATTGTCTAAATAGGATGCGGCCGGAATTGCCGCAGTTTGCCCAGAATCCGAAATCAGTTGGAGATGTCCGGATATTCCATACGAATGCGTGGCACGCGACCCGCAGGCAGGGAGCACATTGGGGGGGAGATTTGCCAGAGGACTTGTCTCGTGCAGCATTGGACAGAGTGGAGCGAAAATTATCTGAGACCGGGTGGGACTTTTCTCCGACAGAGACAAAGATACTGATGTTGACCCATCGGGCGATTGCAGCCGAGCAAGGCTATAGCAGTTTGCCGAGTGTCTTTCAGTTCAATGAATCCTTTACGAAGAAGGAGAACAAGCTCATTGGTTTTTTGGTGGACGCCCTGGAACCGGCTTGCGATGCCTTCGTGCAGAAAAAGTACGGTGAAATGTTCGCGGCTCTAGGCAGCAAGTTGCCTCCGTTGCGAAGCCGGGCTGATAAGAGGGCTTGGTCGGAGTCAATGGATGAACTGACAGAACTTCGCAAAACAGGAACCGTTGGTGACGTTGTTGCTCACCTGCGGTCCAAGCAACGGCCGCGACTTCCGGATGCGGTGGAACAACTTGAGCTGGAACTGGATAAGAGTGGCACACTGCCCGAAGGGGAAATCTCCCGAAACACAACGGAATTGAGGGGACTTCACCAGGTTCCCTACGCAGAGATCATGGCGCTCCGTGCTTATCATGCCGGTTTTTCGCCGTTCGAGACCAATCACGGGGTGAAGGGAGCAGAATTTGAGAATGTGCTGGTGGTAGTAGGGCGGGGTTGGAGCCGCTACAACTTCGGAGAGATGTTGGAGTGGGCAGGACCGCGTGGAATGATTCCCGCCAAAAGCCAGAACAAATTTGAACAAAATCGGAATCTCTTCTATGTCGCCTGTTCGCGACCAAAGATTCGATTGGCTATTCTGTTTACGCAGCTTCTATCACCGGCTGCGCTCAGCACGGTTCAGTTGTGGTTTAGCGCCCAGAATGTCATCCCGCTTCCTCAGTCGTAGAGGACTAACAGAGTTCACTGAACGTACCGATCAAGCCCACCGCATCCATCGGTTTCGGAGAAATCCGGATATTCCACCCGCGGGAGCGAAGGGAGGATATTTTTTGCGGAATGTCTCGAAAGCGAGATCGAAGGAGGAGTGTGGCAAAAGATCGGTGTGGGTTCCGAGATAGAGCATTGCAATCCCTGGTGAGCGAGATTGACCTTGATTGCAGTGCACGAGAACCGATTGGTTGCGGCTTAAACTCTCGTGAATGCACGCGACAGCGGCATCCATGATCTCATCGGGGATGTAGGCGGGATCATTCGCGTCAACAAGATTCAAAATTAGCCTGTTGCCACGCCTCGCAATTAGATACTCTGGATGATCTTTAGAAGCAGCTCTTCCAGAATAGCCAAGAGCTCGACGATGATACGGTTCTTTACAAGCCTGGATAATCGTCCAGTTGCTGAGCAGGTGCTGATTATTCTCGTAATCCCGCTCTGTGCCTACATGCAAATTGCTGTAAACTTCGATCATGTCTTGCCTCTTTCTCCTCAGTATGGCACATGGAGTTACCGGGAAATCTTTGCACCGAATGCGGCAGCAATCGGCAAACCTGTAGGAACGAATAATGATTATCTCACCACTAATCCTATCCCTTGACCTACACTTTTCATCGAGTTAATCTCCAGCGCGGAAGTTTTGGAAACGTCAGCGCCGAGCTGCGGGGCGAGTTTGGCAAAGTCGTCGGTAAAGATGGTCGCCTCGTGGCTGGCGCGAGAGACGGAAACGTAGCCAAAACGGGAGTTGATAAGGTCCGGGTGAACGCCGGTGTCGGCGTTTACGAGCACGCGCTCGGCAGTGAGCCCCTGGGAACTGTGGCTGGTCACGGCGTAGCCGTGGTCGAAATGACGATGCTCGGCCGGATTGAAATCGACCTCGCGGCCTGAATCAAGACGGGCCTTGATTTGAGTATTGCCGCGTCCATCGGGCGCAATGGAATCGATGACGGCCAGGTCGCGGTTGGCGACGCCGAGCGTCTTGTCGGGCGCAGTGAATTGGATTCGGTCGCCAGTAGAGAATTCACGGTCGATCTCGCGATAGACGCTGACGCCCGATAGGCGGCGCGGATCATAAGAGGCAAGCTCTCCACTGGCCTTTTTGACGGAAAGCAGGTTATCCGCAGGGCTAACGCCGACAACCGTTCCGTAGCTGCCCGCATCGATACCGACGGCCTTGCTGCCACGGGCGTAGCGGACAATGTCTCCGGCTTCATAACGGTTTGCCCAGGTACGTTCCGCGCCAGTCATCTCCTGGCGCGAAGCGAGCACACGGAAATTCCGGTCATCCGGCGCGAGGGTTCCTTTGGCCTTCAACTCCTCGCGCACGGCGACATTCAACGCCCGGCGTGAAGCGTTGTCGGGCGAAACAATCAAAGTCTTTTCCGGTGATTCGACATAGGCATGGGCAATGGCGCGAATGCGTTCCTTGACATCCGGAATCTCCCGGATGCGGCCCTGCCGCTGGAGGGATTCGAGGGCGCCGGAAATGTCGCCTTTGGCAAGCTGCTCGACGGCAGATTTCAAAGCAGGGTCTTTCTGGCGAACAATCTCGTCGAGTTTGGCCGTGCGCATCCCAGCTTCCTGCAACTGCTCGAACGGGCGGCCAGCCTCGACCCCCTGGTGCTGGCGAATATCGCCGATGAGCAATACCCGGTCTTGCGGTCCAAGACGGGCAAGAAAGTCCCGCATCTGGTTGGTGCTCGCCAGACTCGATTCATCAACAAAGTAGAAGTGCCGTTGGGCTGGCGCAGCGTAATCAACCGAACGCGCAAGGAACTTTTGCAGCGTCTCAGAGACGACGCCAGCATCATTCAACTGTCGGGCGGCGCGCGAGGTCGGGGCAAAACCGCGCACTGTGTAGCCCTGGGACTCTGCCGCACTACGGACTACGGAAAGCGATGCCGTTTTGCCACTGCCGGCGAATCCTTGAAGGCCCTGAATGCGATCCGGCGAACTCAGCACATCCTCGACGACGCCCTTCTGCGCACGATTTAGATGCACGTGCTCATCGGCAACGGCAATGGCCTGTTGGCGGGACAAAACCGATTCAAGCTGGTTCTGTCCCTCGCTGACACGGCGCATGATCTCCTGCTCGGCAGCAATGGTTTTGGCTGTTGTGAACTGGCGCGCCGGAGTGCTCTGTCCATGCTTAAGAACCCGGAATTCCCCGGAAGCAAGCCGAGCGTTGAGGTTGGCGCGAACCTGGGCGTAGGTGACCTCGCCCATGCCGCGCCGGAGGCCGTCGCGCATCAAAGCGCGCTCGTCAATGACCGCTTCACGCTCAAAGTTCTTATCGCGGGCGAATGTCAGCGATTCCTGCGCGCGATTGTCTGGGATTGTCGGCTGGACCTTATTCTGAATCCGTTCCCGCGCCGCGCGGACGACAGCCTCGGGCTGATTGCCGAACTGTGCGGCCAAGTGCCGGTGGGCATCAAGCACCTCCTTGGGCGACAGAATTTGTTTCCGGTCCCGTGTCGAATGAGCGGCAATCTGCGCGGACTCGTGGCCCTGAACGCCGTTGCGTTCCATATATTCACGGATTTGCTGGCTGCGCGGGCTGGAAGCGTCAAGGTACTCCTGCGAGTAGCCTTTGATTTCCGGCGCTCCGCTTTTGCCCGGTTCAATTTCGTAGCCCAGATTGCGCAGCCGGAACATCAGCTCCGATTGGTAAACCGCCGTGGCATACTGCTGAGAGGCGAAGAGACTCTGCGGCTGAAGCGCCCGCGCTGTGCCATCGGCGCGCTCGGTCATATTGAAGATGACAGCATGAGTATGAAGCTGGGGCGCGGCGTAGCCGTTGACGGGCCGGGCAGTGTCATGCTCGAACTTGGCGGCTGCAAATTTGCCGGTGGTTTCGGGTGGATGATTGCCGCCGATCCGCGCCTGGGTGTAGCGCTCAAGCTCCGAGAGCGCGACGGTAACAGCCTCGCGGTGAGCAAAGCGCACCCGCTCATCGCCACCGACAAGGGCGGTCAGCGATACAGATTTCGGCGCAGAAAAGGTTGCGTCCCATCCGGCACGATGTCCAACCGCTTTTACGGCTTTGCCATCGGCGGTTTGATATTGATTGGACTGGTGGTGACGCACGAGCTGGTCGCCAGTAGCCGGGTGCTGCCCCTCGGAGAGCCGGGCAAACTCCTCGGCTCCGACAGCACCAGTGAGACCGAACTCCTCGGCGAATTGGCCCTGCCATTCGCCGGTCACAGTCTCTCCACGGCTCCAGTAGCTCTGGTCGGGAGAGGTGAACTCCTTGGAGTGATAGGTCTGGGCCTGGCTCGCGGAAAGTGGCTTGGAGATGGTCAGCATGATTACACCTCAACCTCTGAGAATGAGATTCTGTTGGTCTTCCGTATCGGGAGCGACGGTCGGTTCCGGCTCGATCTGCTGCACCACGGGCAGTGTGTTGGGCTGCGACGAAGGAGAATCTTCCGGCGCCTGTTTCAACTCCGGATTCGGCTCGGCACCACGCACCCGCGCTGGGTCGTAAGGCAACTTGTCGTCGGGCCGCTCGCGCAATTCAAAACCCTCGGCAACTTCCGGCATATTGAAGTACGGAAAGGAAAACCGCGTCACGTAGTTCTGATACTTCATATAGGCATGAAGGTCGGCGAGACCGGCAATTTCAGATTCCAGAACCAACTGTTCGACCTGCCGGTCGAGCGCGAAGTTCCGGCCCGAGCGCGTTCCGTCGAAGTGGGTTTCACGCAGCCGCTCGATTTCCACTTTGCCGATGAACTTCGAGACCCATTCTCCGGCATTCGGTTCCTTGGTCGTGAGCCAAACGCTGGTTGCAGGCTGCGATAGCATCACTTCAGCCAGATGCCCGTACAGGTACTCAAGCTGTGCCTTGCCCTGAAATCCAAGGACCACCGGGTTATTGCTCTTCCGGGCTTCTGTGATGGCGGTATGGAGTTGCGGAAGTTTCTGCAAGCTCGCCAGTTCGTCGATCACAAACCAGACACGCTTTTGCGCCGCAGTCGGTTCATTGAGTAAGCGCAGAACCAGCCAATCGATCCACAGGCTCTGCAAGGGCCGAAGCGCTTCCCGCTCGGCCGGAAGCGAGGTAAGGAAGA
>Ga0255356_1000398_pt1 | contig 30053 bp, 16 predicted proteins | sample HBST100metaG_FD_189944 | JGI IMG/M metagenome (GOLD analysis project Ga0255356, IMG submission 189944) | Peat soil microbial communities from Stordalen Mire, Sweden - H.B.S.T100 | ecosystem: Environmental > Terrestrial > Soil > Wetlands > Peat | place: Sweden: Norrbotten County, Stordalen Mire...
AATTACGTCGGCGGGGTGGAACGCGGCGAGCGGAACGTCGCATTGGAGAACATCGTCAAACTGGCGAAGGCGCTTACCGTCAAGCCGGCTGACCTGTTCGTGGATTTTTAGTGCATTCTTTATATTTGTGAAGTGAGACGCTTCCGCTGTTCTTCCAACGAAGCGCGTTCCCGCTCAAGCTCCGCGCGCAATTCATCCTCAGAAGGCAATACCAGCTTGTATTTGCTGGCAAACAGATGTTCGTTCTCGTGGAGCGCCGAATAGCGAACGACCGATGTGTCTTTGTGGGTACAGAGAATAATGCCCACGGTCGGATTGTCGTCGGGACCTCTTTTGAGATCGTCCACGATCCGGACATACATATCCATTTGCCCGATGTCCTGGTGGGTCAATTCGCCCGATTTTAAGTCGAACAGTACAAAGCATTTAAGCAGGTAGTTATAAAACACCATATCGATATAGAAGTCTTTCGACTCGGTACTTACACGCAATTGCCGTGCGACAAATGCAAACCCTTTACCCAGTTCAAGAAGAAACGCTTGCAGATTGTCCAAAAGCGCCTGTTCAAGTTCGGATTCGAGCAGTTTGCCGATACCCGGCAGACCAAGAAACTCCAGAATGACGGGATCGCGAACGAACTCGCGTGGATTCTTTTGTAATGGCACGATATTGGATGTGGCTTCTTGTTCAACCGCCTGGCGGTCGGAACTCGCGAGCAGTCGTTCATAGTAAAGGGTTCCAATCTGGCGCTCCAAGGCGCGTGTGCTCCAACCCTGGTCTGCGGCTTCGTTCATGTACCATTGGCGGGCCTTTTCGTTTTCCACGCGAAGGAGTGTGCGGTAATGCGTCCAACTCAATTCGTGACGCAGTGCGTCACAAATTGGAAACGCTTGAAAGAAAAGGCGCATGTACCGTAGATTCGATGCGTCGAATCCACGTCCGAACTCAGTTGTCAGTGCTTCGGCCAACGTCGAGAGCAGCTTTTTGCCATATTCGGCTCTCCCCGCTCCACCCTGCTCGAACTCGACAATATGCCGACCGATCTCCCAGCAGGTCTGAACCTGGACTGCATCTACACTGCGCAAAACCTGTTTTCGCGCATCCTGGATCAAATCACGCAGATTGCGGATCAACGGCCGCAGATCCATCGCGCCATCTGCGGAACCGATCAGTTCATTCGCCATGCTAACCACCCTCGGTTTTCATTGTAGAGTGGGCGCTTGGAGCGGAATTCTAACGACCATTGGGCGAGTTTCCCAACCACCGAAATTCACTCCCAACTGGCTCCCAAAAGGGTGTCCAGAGGGTACTTTTCCGTACTTCCGTGTCGCCATAAGTGCCGTAAAGTCTGTTAGATACGCGAGCGCACGGTCGCTCATAACCCAAAGGTCGCTGGTTCAAATCCAGCCCCCGCAACCAATATATTCAATAACTTACATCTTATTCCCACCAGCCCACCAGGGACATATATAGGAGCCAGATGATGGCTCCGATTGTTTTTCTGCTGATTTCTGTAGGGCGGCTACATCTCCCCGCAAAACTGAAGCTGCGTGCTATCCGCTAGCTGTTCTCCAAACAGCAGCTTCGGCCATCGAATCCAGTAAGGTAAGGCTCTTCGCAGGCCGCTGAGTTCTACAAGTTGGATGCGGCCGCAATCACGACCAAGGCCGAGCAGAGTTCGACGCGAAGGAAAAAGCCAAGGCCACGTCCAAGCCACCCGCGTACAGGAAGCGGAGCGTGGGCCTACCCTTGCAGGCTCCGGGAAATCTGGCCTGCTACCCGGATGGAGAGCAACTGCAACAGCGCAACCACCGGCAAGGCATACTTGAGCGCTGCGACTCCAGACCACCAGTGAGCAATGGCCAGAAACAGGAGGCACCCCAGGCAGCGTCCCGTAAACAGCCCGATTTCATGATTAAAGAGATAGGCGTATTCATTCCGCCCCTCCATGCGCGAGACCACATCCACCACCTGAAACTCGATCGGATTATAGGCAAGATCCAGCAGCGGCTTGGCAAGCACCAGGCAGCCGATAAAAATCAGCACGCCCACGGCATTGAAAAGCAGTGCATTGCTGACCCCGCCCAGGAGAAACAACAGCAGCCCGGTGGCAAAGACGATTCTGCGATGGTGAGGGGCGGTGACGCGCCCGACCGTATAGAGGAGACAAGCGGAGAAGACGCCGCCGATGGCCTGCGTCGCGCCCAGTGTCCCCTCCTGACCGACCAGCAGCATGACGAGCATGGCCGGCGCCGTCAGCATGTATCCCTGCGCCAGGCCCTTGAGCAGCGCCAACTCGAGCATCCGTTTCCATAACGCATGAAACCGGAAGAAGACGAAGTGCGTACGGGCAGGATTGCGAAAGCTGCCCCTTTCAAGCACAACGGCGGAAAGAACGGTGAGACCAAGAACTGCCATTGCGATGATGCGGTAGGCGCGGTTGGCACTTCCACCCAGCCAGCCGGAACGCGTGGCGCTGCTGATGAACCAGCCAATGAGAGCCGGAACCAAGACAGCGGCCAGAGTGGCAACGAACAGCTCGACTCCATAGTAGTAGTTACGGTTGTCGTCGTTGGTGGTGGCCAGCGCCAGAAATCCGCGGTTGGCCCAGAAGAGGCCGGTAGCCATGCCCATGGCCAGGCCCGAGGCCGCGATGCCGAAGGGCGTCAGGACGCCCGACCGCATCAACAGCATCATCGCCACCCCTGACAGCAGCATTCCGGCGGCGTACAAATGCTTCACTCCCACGCGACCCAGCAGCAGGCCATTCAGATAGAACGCCACAGGCGTGGCCACGTAGACGGCCAACTGATAGGTAACGACCTTGCTGACAGCGTGCGAATTCCGCATGACGTAGGCCGCCACAAAAATCTCAATCACCGGCAGCACCAGGGCATAGATCATGTTGGAGACGATCAGGACCCGCATGGAGTGGGAGCAGCGAAGGAAGACTTCAAACTCGCGGCGCAGACGGTTCATGCACTGGCCCCCCATGGGGGAGCTGGGTGTTTGCCAACGATTCGTCGCCCGAAAAGCGCGCAATCCCTGGTACGCGGACTAGAGAACATGGCTACAAGCATATTGAACCAACCCGCTCCGTCAGAAAAAGCAGCCGGTTTTCGTCGTTTCCATCCTCTCATCTGTTTCGTAGGGGGGGCTGTTCCGACTGCGGGCCATTGCCAACATAACGATGCGCCGTCGATTGGAGCTGGGCAACTGGTCATGCGTAGGCGCTGAACCGTCGCGTCCGATCTGGGATTGTGCTTTTTCGCGGTTCTCTTGAGGGCAAAATTGAGGCGCAAAGCAGCCTCCAGATCCCGGTGAAAAGAATACAGTTGACAGGGAAATCTTGACGGTGGTATCAATATTCCGTTGCGCAATCGATTGTGCAGATTGATTTTGCCCAGACGGCGCTTCCAAAAGAGCGAAGGATTCTACCGAAACCCCACAACCGCTTCTCAGGAGACCACGATGCAACTTATTGATTCAACAAACGGTATCAACCAACGGCGGGAGGGAGCAGGGTGTTCATCTGCCCTGACCTTCTGGTGGCCAGCCGTGCTGCTGCTGCTAGCCTTTTTGGCCATCCCGGCTCAGGCCCAGTACAGAACATCCATCCAGGGTGTCGTTACGGATCCGCAGGGAGCACTCATTCCCGGTGCAACCCTCACCCTCAATAATCTGTCGACCAATTTAACGATTGTTCGAACAAGTAATGATGCAGGCGTCTTCAACTTCAATGCTCTTCCTGCCGACCACTTCACTCTGTCGGTCGAGAGAGAAGGGTTCAAGAAGAAGGTTCTCAATGACCTGCAGTTGATTCCCGAGCAGGCCAATGCATTGAACGTCCAACTGGAGTTGGGCGAAGTCACGCAGACGGTTTCCGTAGATGCGTCGCTGGCACCTGCCATGGATACACAGACCGCGTCCACCGGCGCCACCATCAGCAGCAATCAGATTGGGCATATGCCCGTCTTTGGGCGCGATGTCTTCCAGCTCTCTCAGTTGGTACCCGGCGCAATTTCCGACGGATCGCAGTCTTCGGGCGGTGGCACCAACACGCTTCCAGGCAGCCAGGGAGCCTCCGGTCCCGCCGCCAGCGACGGCATCTTCAAGACCGAGAACGGCCCGCAGATTGACGCCAACGGCGGTCAGGTTGAAACCAACAGCATCACCATCGACGGAATCAGCACGATCAGCGCGGTATGGGGCGGAACCACCGTCATCACGCCGACCGCGGATTCAGTTGAAAACATCCGGATTGTCACCAACTCCTATGACGCGGAAAATGGCCGCTTCAGCGGCTCACAGACAATCGTCACGTCCAAGAGCGGAAGCAATAACGTTCACGGCAATTACTTCTTTCAGGCCAACCGACCCGGTCTCAATGCGTACCAGCGCTACAACGGACCAGCATTTAATAACACATGCGATCCGACCTCTTCAGAATCGTGTGCAGTGCAAAAAGGATTGAACAGAGATTCGCAGCAGTTCAATCAGTCCGGCGGCAGCGTGAGCGGACCGATCTGGAAGAACAAAATCTTCGCGTTCTTCGCCTATGAGACGATCCGGAACAATTCCAGCGTGACAGGAACCGGCTGGTATGATACAGCCGACTTCGACGCATTGGCTTCGTCGAGCAGCATTGCCTCGAAATTCCTCACGTTTACAGGACATTCTGTCGCATCGTCTGGAATCATCTCGGCAACCTGCGCTGATGTCGGTCTCACAGAAACTGTAAACTGCAATACCATCACCGGCAAGGGATTGAATATCGGTTCTCCTCTGACCTCGGTTTTGGGGACGCAGGATCTTACCGCGTCAGCCTCGACGACTCCCGGAGTTGGCGGCGGTCTATCGACTACAGTAGCCGATATTGCCAACTACGCCACCATCAATCCGACCAAGCTAACGGAAACGCAGTACAACGGCCGTATGGATGCCGATGTAACTGGCAAAGACCATCTGGCATTCGCCATCTACTGGGTTCCGGTCAGCAAAACGAACTACAACGGCGGCGCTCGCGCTTATAACCTCTTCCATCACGACGCGATCAACGACGCATTTTCGCTTATTTGGAACCACACGTTTTCTCCCAACTTCCTGAATGAAGCGCGCGCCAATGCGGCCGGATGGCGCTGGAATGAAATCACAGACAACCCGCAGGCTCCCGTGGGACTGCCCCAGGTGAACATCAGCTACGCCGGCAATACAAGCTTGAATTCCTTTGGGTCGGCTCTAGGCAGCAATTACAACCAGTGGACCTACACTTATAAGGATGTAGCGACCAAGGTCTCCGGCCGTCATACGATCAAGTTTGGCGGAGAATTGACCAGGCTGGAATATCTCAACAATCCAGTCGGGCGTCCGGGATACAACTTCTATAACATTTGGGATTTTCTCAACGACGCGCCCAAAACCGAGTATGGCAACTTCGATACGGCGACTGGCCTTCCGGGCGGAAGCCGTGCGGACGACCGCGAGAACTTGTTGGGATTTTTTGTTCAGGACGACTGGAAGGTTTCCTCGAATCTAACGGTCAATGCCGGATTGCGTTATAACTATTTCGGCTCGCTCAATGACAAGCAGTCCAACCTGAGTGTGGCGCAGTTTGGTACGGGGACGGCTTACATGACCGGACTCAGGCTCAGTTTAGGCAACAATCTTTGGACACCGCAAAAGGGCAACTTCGGTCCGCAGATCGGCTTCAACTGGAGTCCAAAGTGGTTTCACGACAAGTTGGTTGTTCGCGGCGGATATGGCCTGAACTACAACCAGGAAGAGATTGCGATCTCGGGCAACGTGAATAACAACCCGCCGGCAGCCAGTTGGTATTGGTTTGATAGTAATTCCCCAACCTCCATCAACGCGGATATCGTCTATGGAGTCTCGACCGACATCCATTCGCTGTCTGGCTTCGCGTCGAACTCACACACGATCACAACCTATAACGGCAACAACCTTCCAATCGCCGGAAACGGTAGCATTACGGCGGTTCCAAACAATATGCCCACGGCCTATTCCGAGCACTATTCATTGGGAGCCGAGTACGATCTGGGCCATCATTTGATCGCGAGCCTTGGATACCAGGGCAGTTCGTCGCACCATCTGATCACGCAGTACAACGCAAACGTGATAGCCGCGGCCCAGGGACTGACCTTGAATCCGCTGGTCACCTATGTGGACTACTACGCGAATAGCGCCGCATCCAACAACAACATGATGTTGGCTGTATTAAAGCATCAATTTTCGCAGCACTTCTCGGCGGATGCGCAGTTCACGTGGGCCAAGAGCATGGATAACGGCTCCGGACCCTACGAGGAAGATCCGTATCCGTACAACCGTCACTATTCTTATGGACGCTCGGATTTCAACGTGGGCAAGTCCTTCAAGCTGTTTGGTATGTGGCAGCCGGTCTTCTACCATGGCAACCAGAAGTGGGTGGGCAAGGTAGCTGACGGCTGGTCGCTGAGCGGGATCCTGAATCTACACAGCGGCTTTGGCTGGACGCCGATGTACTACGCGTCCGGCAATTTTTACTACAGCAGCTCCGGCTACAATTCGATGCGGCCTACGTATCTCGGCGGCGCGGGCAACAACACCAGCAACGATACCTTCAAGCCCGGACCGAATAAAAACTTCACGGACATCGACTCGACGGTAGTTTCTACCGCGACTTCCTATTCCAACAAGTACTTCTCGGTGGCGGATTACTCGACGGCCTTGGCGGGCAGTTCATATCCTGGGGTAGCTTCTGCTCTTCCTCCAGCGCCGGGCATTGCGCGCAATTCCTTCAACGGTCCCGGCTACCGGGATGTTGATTTTACTATGACGAAGAGCTTCGGGCTACCCAAACTGCGCTATCTTGGCGATAGCGCGAATTTCGAGATTCGCATGGATGCTTACAACATTTTCAACCTTCTGAATTTCAGCCCAAGCTCGATTTCCAATAACATCACTTCAACAAACTTCGGCCAGGCAGGGAGTGCTCTTGGCTCCCGCACGATCGACCTGCAGGCCAGGTTCAACTTCTAGCCATGACAAGGTGCGCCTGTCTGCGCACCTTGTCTTTCCGCTCAAGATGAACTTTGCCAAATAATTTGCGCTGCCACTATTGAGTGGTGAATTATTCTTGAAGATACTCTGCGTGGAATGTCATCTCCACGCAGAGTATCTTTTTGCGAGAAAGATCCGCCGACTTACAACGATGGGGGCTCCATTTTCTTATGGCCGTGCTCGCTACGGGGAAGAAGCGTCAGTCATCCGCGCCTGGAGAGGCCGGTTCAGTGTGCGTAGCGACATGGCCGGTGGACTTGCGCACCACCAGCTTGGGGTAGACCGTAATGACGTCCGGATGCGGCAGGGGTATCTCGTTGCGGATGAGACCCAGCAGTGTGCTGGCCGCGGTTTGCCCCATAGTGCGCAAAGGCTGATGGATGGTTGTAAGTGGCGGGTTGTTTGTCGAAGCCACCAGCACGTCGTCAAAGCCAAGCACCGAAACGTCTTTGGGAACTCGCAACCCTGCTTCGCGCAGGGCGAGGATCGCGCCGATCGCCGTGACGTCGTTGAAGGCGAAGATCGCCGTGAAAGGCTGCTTGGTTTGAAGTAACTTCCGCGTAACTTCAAGGCCCGGTCCGGGGCCGGGTTCCGGACTTTGCAACTGCACCACCAGCCGCGGGTCAACCTCAATGCCCAGGTCCTTGGCCACAGCCACAATCGCCCGCCATCGTGGGCTGGTATCCGAGCTGAAGGCCTGCCCTTTGATGAAGGCAATTCGTTTGTGTCCCAGCGTCTGTAGATGCGAGAGCGCCAGATGCGCGGCCTGCTCATGGTGTAATTCAATGTTGATCGCCCCGTCGTGATGCCTGTGCCCTGAGACAGCGACAAGTGGAACGGGGAGTTCTTCTCCGATGGGTGTATCGACGGCGATGATACCCTCCACCGAGCGAGCCAGCATCATGCGCAGGTAACCCTCCAGCAGTTCGGAGCGATGGCGATGGCTAACGACAAAATAAAAGAAGCCATCCTTCAGCAGCTCATCTTCAATGCCGCTAAGAACCGCTGTCGAGTAGCCTTCGCTGATCTCTGGAAGGATGACGCCGATTGTGTAGCTTCGCTTCTGGCGCAGGCTCCTGGCTACGGTATTGGCGGAGTAACCATAAAGAGCCGCGGCATGAAGAACGCGCTGTTGAGTTTCCTCGGCAATACGGTGCTCTGTCGCCGCGCCGTTGACGATGCGGGAGACCGTGGACTGTGAGAGCTCAAGGATGGACGCAAGCTCTTTCAGGGTGACCTGTTTATAGGGTGGCTTGATCACGTGGATGTACTCCAAGGATAGCGCAAAGGGTTGCGCACCCGCGAATATTGAGTACAAAAAATTGCTTCGGTCTCCATATGCGTACTGCGGGCAGACGCGGCCTTACTCATCCCAGCAGACCCTTCCCATGAAACCCGGCTCGCCGCATGGCGCTCACGCTCTCTGGGTTGCGCATAAATGTGCTCCACACCAGCTCGGAGCGGAGATTCTCCGCCATTAGCACTGAAATGCCCTGGTCGATCCCCAACACATCCGGGTCATACCAGTTGGCTGCAGGATGGAATGCGTCCACAAAGCCATAGCGGCCCCAAGCCTGTTTCCCCCATTTCGAGCGCATTGCGCGCAGAACGGAGATACATTCCGCAGGCAGAAAAGCCAGCGAGCCAGCCGCGGCCGATGGAACAACCGACCCGTCCAGGGGCCCTTGTACTGGCGGTCCGCCCCAGGCGGTATAGCCACCAGCAGAATCTGAGGCCGTGATGCCCCAGTAATCCTCGCTGTACCACTTGGGATAAGAAAGGCAGAATGCCTTGTGGGCGCGGGTCGCGGTCACCGAATTTGCAAAGTAATCGGCATAGGCGTCGCGTTTGTCGCGAAAGTCATACCATGCCTGCGAGTACTGATGCGTAAACAGCGGGTCGTCGCCACTGATATAGTCGTACCCTTTGTAATGAATCACAGGACGCGAAAAGTGATCCCAATACCCCGGCGCTACGGCGTGGGCGGGCGAGCCGATGGCCAAAAGATAAAGCATCATCAGCTCGCAATAGGTCTTCCAGCGCGAGTGGAGGAAACCTGTCTCCGGTTGCCATCCCATCGCAAACGTCTTACCGCCATTCAGCATCCACGGCCAGTCCACGCGCTCGTAAATCTGTTGGGCCAGTGACTGGATTCGCGCGTCCTGAAAGTACGCTCGCGCGGTGAGAATGCCGCACAACAGCAGTGATGTATCGATCGAGGAAAGTTCCGCACCCCGGAATCGCTCTCCGGTTTCAATATCCGAAAAGTGATAAAAGAAGCCACGCACCTCTGGCAGTTTGTTCAGGTGCCACTCCAGAGTTGTCTTCACGCGCTCCACGATCTGCGCGCGTGGCAGGTAGCCGCGCTTGTCGGCAATGCATAGCGCAGTCAACCCGAAACCCGTGGCCGCAATGCTTGCCATGCGCCGGGGATCACGCCCGCCGCTACAATCGTTGCGTGCCCGGTCAAGAATCTGCCCGGTCTTCGCGCTGGCTTGTTCCCAAAAGAATAGGCATCCTTGCCGTTCCAGATCGTCCAGGAATGCCACATCCTCATTGGATAGCTTCCAGGATTCGCTCGCGGAAGCAATTGCTCCAGGCGCAAGAGCGCATCCCGCCGCTGCCGCGACAGCCTTGAGCATCTGACGGCGGCTCATCATCCACGTACCGCTATGCCTGGTCATCAACATTCCCTACTCCTGATTCTGCGGACGCAGATCCTAGAGCGAAACTAGAGTTACTGTATCCTGCTCAGTTTTGTGCACGGTCGCCGCTCCCTGAAGGCCGTTTCGACTTGAATGCTGTGGTTTCGGGAACCATCGACTCTGGTTCCGCTCTAATGAAATCCTGCCAACTGCATGGCGTTCGCGCACTCCGAGTTGCTCATGAAGGTGCTCCAGATGAGCCCGGTGCGCAGGTTCTCAGCCATCAGGACTGAAATGCCCAGATCGATTCCCAGACAATCCGTGTTATACCATTTTGGAGAAGAATTGGAATTAAAGGCATCGACAAAACCGTAGCGCCCCCAAGCCTGCGCGCCCCAGTTCGAGCGCAAGGCTTCCAATACCTCAAGGCACTCATTGGGCAGGAAGGGGAGCGATCCGGCGGCGGCACAGGGAACGACGGTTCCGTCGATTGGCCCCTGCGCGGGCGGTCCGCCCCAAGCGGTATAACCTCCCACATAATCTGACGGCGTTATGCCCCAGTAATCCTCTGTATACCAGTTCGGATAAGTCATCCTGCAGAACGTTTCGTGGGCCTGCGTTGCATAGATGGAATTCGTAAAGTAGTTGGCATAAGCATCGGCCTTGGAGCGGAAGTCGAACCATGCATGAGACCACTGGTGCGTGAATAGCGGATCACTGTTGCTGCTGATGTAACTGTAGCCTTCGTAGGTGAGAATGGGGCGCGCAATGGCGGCCCAGCAAGACGCCGGAATGGGATAGGCAGGCGAGCCGATGGCCAGCAAATAGAGCGCCATCAACTCACAATACGTATCGTAGCGCGAAGACGAAAAACCGGGGGCCGCAGCCGTGGCCGGATACCAGGCCATGGCGAAGGTCTTTCCGCCATTGAGCATCCATGGCCAGTTCACGCGCTCATAAAGCTGCGTGGCCAGGGATGTAATCGTCGCGTCGTTAAAATAAGCGCGTGCCGCGAGAACGCCGCACATCAACCACGCCGTATCGATCGAGGAAACCTCAGAGCCAGAAATGGGAAGACCGGTGGTCACATCGTTAAAGTGGTAGAAGAACCCGTTTTCATTCTGCATATTGTTCAGATGAAAACTCAGCGTCGTTTGCACCCGCGCAACAATCTGCGCATGGGTCACGCCGGTCAGGTAGCCACGCTGGTCGGCAATGCACAGTGCGGTGAGTCCAAAGCCTGTGGCGGCAATGCTGGACTCGGTGGTGGTCGTGTCCATCTGTCCGCTCAGATTATTGGCCGCGTGGTCCAGTACCTGCCCGGTCGTGGGGCTGGCCTGCTCCCAGAAGTAGAGGCATCCCTGCTGTTCCAGCGCGTCCAGAAAACTCAGATCCGCCGCAGTTGGGTTAAAGACCCCGACTGGCAAGGAGGGAGGCGTGGGCGAGGAAGTCGTCGTCTGTCCACCCCCGCCGCATCCCACTGCTGCCGCCATCACGCAGCCCGTTGCCGCCGCCATTGACATGAGCGCCTGCCGCCGGCTCATTTTCCACACCCCGGAAGATGGATTCAGTTGCCACCTGCTGTCTCGCATATTCATCGCATCTCCTCCAATTCTTATTGAGCCCACTCGGGAACCCAATCAGCAGCAGTCGTGGCCGACGCGGGTGATGCCTGCCCCATCATCCCTATGCAGCTTTCTGATGCACCCCGGAACCAGCTTTATAAGACGGCCAAATGGAAGGCAATCGAGCGATGAGGTTAACGAGCGCAACCGATTGCGCATTGGCCATCAATACCATTCATTGCGCTTCACTGTCAAATGTGGCCGGAAATCGAATGGCCGCAAAAGCTGCCCCTGCAAAGCCTGCCCTGCCTAAGCCGCGATTCTGCGAAGTTGGGAGGTGGGAACAAGTCGCTCAAGATAAGGTTCGACATTGCTTGATCGAGGTGAACTTCGCCATGCGTATAGGGCTAGCATTTGACTGTTTTGTTTGCGGATGATATAAAAATTCGCAGAGCGCAACCGATTGCGCCACTGCGGGAAGGTTGTATTTTCCATACTATCGGAATGACCGTTTGCCCGCCGGAGACGAACCTGTACTTTCGTCATTTGTTTGCCTCATGCGCCGGATGGCAAACGGCGCGCGTTCCACAGTCCGTGCTTGGGAGATATCTTGTCGTTACGATTCCATTTGATACGTTCCATTGCTGCTGGCCTCGTCAGGATGCCCTCCGGCCTCTCGATGAACTCCAGCCGCCGCTCCGTCCTTGCCTGCGCCACCCTCTGCCTGGCTCTGGTTGGAGTTGAGCCGTATGGAGCCGCACAGGCAGCCACAGCCGATTCTCCTCATCAATCCAAGCAGGTCGCGCATCCATCCAACGCCCAACTCGCCGATCCCAGCCTCGAGGCCCGCGTCAATCGTCTGCTTGGTAAGATGACGCTCGAAGAAAAGATCGGGCAGCTCGTTCAATACAACGATACCGGCGACGACTCTGCCGTACAGACGAGCGGAGCGCCGCAGGCTGTGAACAAACCAGGCGTAATGGATGCACTGAACCCTGTCTCCGCAACTCATGTGAATGCGATGCAAATGGCGGCTACTGGCGGGCTTGGTTCGATGCTCAACACCATCGGTGCGGCGCGCACCAATACCTATCAGCATCTGGCGGTAGACCAGAGCCGCCTGCACATTCCCTTACTCTTCGGCGCGGATGTCATTCACGGCTTTCGCACCATCTATCCAGTGCCCTTGGGCTTGGCTGCGAGCTTCGATCCGGAACTCGTTGCGGCCGTCTCTCGCATGGCTGCCGAAGAGGCTTCCACGGCAGGCGTTCGCTGGTTTTATTCCCCCATGGTTGACATCAGCCGCGATCCCCGCTGGGGCCGGTCCGTGGAAGGCGCCGGAGAAGACCCCTATCTCGGCGCCGCCATGGCGCGGGCCTATATTCGCGGATACCAGGGCAATGATCTTTCAAAGCCGGGCAACGTCGCCGCTTCGGTCAAACATTTTGCCGCCTATGGCGCTGCCGAAGCAGGCCGCGAGTACAACACCACGGATATGTCGGAGATCACACTCCGGCAGGTCTACCTGCCTCCCTATCAGGCTGCTGTCGAAGCCGGCGCCGCCACGGTCATGAGCGCATTCAACTCTCTCAATGGCGTACCTGCCAGCGCGAATCCATTCCTTCTGAGGAAGATTCTGCGCGGAGAGTGGGGATTCAACGGGTTTGTCGTTAGCGACTACACTGCCGTGATGGAGTTGACCCACCATGGCATTGCGCTCGATCCCGCGACAGCAACGCGCAAGGCTATCACCGCTGGTGTTGATGTCGACATGATGTCGCACTTCTACGACACTCAGTTGCCTGGGCTCATCCGCTCCGGCCAAGTTCCAATGGATGTAGTCGATGAAGCGGTGCGGCGTGTGCTCCGGGTAAAGTTCGCAACCGGGCTCTTTGAACATCCCTACGCCGAAGGCGTGGAGGTTACGGCTGCTGTCACAGGGCACAGGCCGCTGGTCCGCAAAGCGGCGGAAGAGTCCTTCGTCCTATTACAGAACGACAAACTCGCCGGCGATGCACCGCTGCTTCCGCTTTCGCCTGCAAGCAAACGGGTTGCTCTCATCGGACCGCTCGCCGACGACGCGGAGCAGATGATAGGAGCTTGGAGTGGCGCCCCCAATCTTCAGGACATCATCACCCTCCGGCAGGCGCTCGCAGAGCGCTCGAGGCAGGTGGGAGGCACGCTGCTTTACGCCAAGGGAACCGAGATCGACGATCCCTCACAAGCCGGCTTTACCGCGGCTGTCGAGGTGGCGAGAGCGGCCGATGTGGTCATCCTTGCGCTGGGGGAATCGAGCCGCATGAGCGGCGAGGCCGGCTCACGCACAAATCTCGATCTGCCAGGCAACCAGCAACAGCTTCTGGAAGCCATCACCGCCACCGGCAAGCCGGTCGTCCTGCTCATCTTCTCTGGGCGTCCCTTGGTCCTCAACTGGGCTGCCCGGCATATCCCCGCCATCATGGAAGTCTGGTTCCCAGGAACCGAGGCAGGGAACGCAATTGCCAATCTTCTCTACGGAGATGTGTCGCCCAGCGGCAAGCTGCCCATGAGTTTTCCCCGCGCCGTCGGTCAGGAGCCGCTCTACTATAACCAATTCCCAACCGGACGCCCGCCCACAGGAATTGACCTTTCCAAGCCGCCAACCGGCGACTCGCATTTCTTCTCTCGGTATATTGATCTTCCCAACGACGCGCTTTTCCCCTTCGGCTATGGGCTCTCCTACTCCAACTTCTCTTATCGGGACGTCAAGGTGTCCAGAACCAGCATCCCGCTGCCGCAGGCTCTCGCGAACCGAAGCACCCCTCTACTTATAGCAACGGCGACGGTAACCAACACCGGCGAGCGCACGGCCACCGAAGTGGTCCAGTGTTATGTACGCAACCTGGGCGCAAGCATCGAACAGCCGGTACGAAGCCTGAAGGGCTTTCAGCGAGTCATCTTGGCTCCTGGCGAATCGAAACAGGTCAGCTTCCCTCTGGGCTTCAACGAACTCTCCTTCTTCAACCTGGAGAGCTCTCCCACCCTCGAAGCGACCCATTACACGGTATGGATCGGAGGCAGTTCGCTGGCCGACCAGGAAGCGGCCTTCGAGGTGGTCTCTTCCACACAGAAGGCAGATCGGCGCTGATCCGCGCTTGCCCTAATGACCTTGAAGAGACGCCCACGGATTGGGCGGAGTCGCTTTCGCCGTGCAAAAATCTGCTTTGACAAAGAGTCTCAACCTGATTTTTGGGATGAAACGTAACCAATTCCTGTAACTACGAAGCAATTGCCAAAACAATCGATCACTCGAAGTATAGGAAAATCAAGAATCCATTTCTGAGAGAGGTCAAGCTGAAGAGCCTGCGCCAGTCGATAGCAGCATGATTTTGACAAGAGATAGCTTGCGGGGTCCGTCGATTGCGCCGGAGTCGATGCTGCGAGCGTTGCTATTGCAGGTCTTCCTCTCCATTCGTTCGGGGCGACTGCTGGTTGAGCAGATCGATTACAGCCTGCTGTTTCGCTGGTTCGTGGGCCTCAGTATGTACGATGTAGTGTGGAACCACGCGGTCTTTTCGAAAAACCGCGACCGTTTGCTGAACACGGAAGTGGCGCAGCGCTTCTTTGCGGAAGTCAACCGGCGATGCCGATGTACGACCTTACAAGAAGAGCTACGGCAAGGAGTCGAAGCTGGATTACCTGGGCATATTCTGGTTGAAAATCGCCACGGCTTGATTGTGGCGGCGATGGTCACGCACGCCGATGGATATGCCGAACGGGATGCCGCGCTGTTGATGCTCCAAGAGAAGCAAGAAGGCCACGCCGGCGCATCACCGTGGGCGCGCGACACCATCCAGAGACTGCGACGATCCCGACATCGCTCTTCCTGCTGCCAGCGGGAAGGCGTACACCTCACTTCTGGGACTGCAAAGGGGGAGATTCCGCTGCGTCAGGATGCTCTGGTTCAAAATCAGGTGGTTCACGGGCCGGTGGCTCTCAAATGCCGGCAACGTGAGACATTGCCGCTTTAGGTCCACTAATGATAAACGGCCATCCTGACCGTCAACATTAATCACAACGACGCCGGAGGCCGCGCCGGTTGCCATCCCCCAGTTGTATCCTGGAAATTCATTTGCCCATGCCTTGAACTGGGCAAGGTCATCGGAGGCAATCTTCTGCCAGCCCTTCACGAGCGACACTTTGGCTCTTGCCTTTACAGGGAACAGATGCCAGCCACGTCGAGCGGCATCGCGCACCTTTGACGGAAGCCTGTTAACCTGTCCGGCGGCGCGTCGGGAGCGAGTTCCCAAAGCTAACGGGAGCTTCTTGGCCAAGTCGTCATATGTTTCTCTTGAGCGCGGGAATTGTCCCGCTTTTGATGGTTTCTTCGCGTTCGCCGCAATCAACCTAACAAGGCTTCTTAGCTTGGCCGGATTGTTCGCGGTAATGGTAGTGGAACCGCCCAGCAGCAAATCTAGGCCACAGGCGAGCAATTCACGCTCAAATGGCAGCGTCTCAGGCAATCCATAAAGTACACGGTCGAGATTGAATTCTCCAACGAGTTCGACTTAGATATGGATCATCTTGAACCTGCAATAAGCAAAAAATTCAACGCGATGCTCATTGTCGCTCCCTACTCCTGTTATCGAACGGCCTTGGCGTTCTCTGGTTTTAAGCGCGGTATTTCGTTGATTCAATCGCTAAATATACAATTTCGTATTTACAAACTTATTAATAAGAGGACCTCTTCACGATGTTCTACCGGGGAAGTTTCCGCGTGGAACCCCGCTCGACCAGAACCGGCGGCAATAAATGCAGCAGATTGGCCTTGGAAGCGCGGGGGTTTGAAGCAGCGATGGCATCCAAAACGAGTTTGGTGGCCAGACATCCCATATCGTGTAGGGGTTGGCGTATGGTGGTGATTGCCGGAGAACTGAAATCCGCATAGGGTATATCGTCGAAGCCAATGACAGAGCAGTCGTCGGGGACTCGAAGGCCGGCCTTCCACAGCGCCCGCATTGCGCCGAGTGCGGTGATATCGTCAAAGGCGAGAATTGCCGAGAAATCGATCTTGGCATCTATAAGCGCAGAAGTAAGGCGCAAGCCGCCTTCAAAGCCTGAAGTAGGATCCATCAATGCGGGAAGCTGAAAAGTGAGCCGAGGATCCAAGTGCAGGCCAACTTCGCGAGCGAACCTCCGAATGCCCAGCCAGCGGCGGGCGCTGTCTTCCAGTTCTATCGGACCGCACAGCGAGGCGATTTTCCGGTGTCCCAGGCGATAGAGGTGCTTGATTGCCGCATAGCCACCGACCTCGTTGTCCACCACCACAGATCGAATCGAACGCGCAGTGAGATCGCGCCCTACAACGGTCATGGGGATCTTGTTCCTTTTAATCTTAGAGAGAGAATCGATCTCCGCAAACAGCCAGTTCGCCACAACAATCAGGCCCTCCACTCGGTATCCGATGAGCATATCAAGATACCGGTCGAACTCCTCGCGGCGGTTATCGGCGTCCATGATGATGGGAAGATAAGACGTGGAGTAGAGCGTCCGCTCGATACCGCGCAGGAGAGACATGCAGAACGGATCGGAGATATCGAAGACCAGAACGCCTATCGTTTGACGACGGCGGCGACTGAGCGAACGCGCCATGGCGTCGGGCTGGTAGCCCATCTCCACAGCCTTTTTACGGATGAGTTCTTTCGTCGTGGCAGCTACATAGCGCGAGAGTGGTGCTTCGTTCAGGACAATGGATACGGTCGAAGTCGAAAACCCACATACCCGCGCAACGTCAGCCAAGGTCACATGGGTCGATTTTTTAGTGTGCGTTAACATACAATCGCCTTCGTCGAGCTATTTCATAGATTTCGCTAAACCCGCTTCGCCACGTTAAAAGCCTGGCAATAAGCTGGCCTCCTCGAGATCAGTGAGGCACCTATAACTATGTTAAATCACCACTGCCGCGAATTCAGTTGAAATGCGGACTGCGGCTTATTCATTATGGAGTGATTAGAAGTCATCTCATATACCTATCGGCGCCCACGGACAACATCCCTGGCTGATTTGCGGCTTTTGCGGCACGACTGAAGTCGTTCAGACACAATCCAAGAGTCTTTCAACAAGTTCCTAGATCAGTCTGTTAGGCCGCAGGCGCCTTGGCCAGCGCAGAATCCCTTCACTAAGAGACCTGCGCCAGGAAGCCAAAGCCGGAACTTGGAAATGTACCGTGATCGCATCACGATCGACTAGTGGTTGACTTGCAGCAAAGTATACATAAAGTTCAGCGACAAAAGACATCCCTCTATGCCATCAGAGACCTGGCAGAAACTCTGACTGCCAATCCCGAGGTCAACGCCTAAAATCTCGCTGACGCTCCGCACGCAGCTCCCTGGCAGCTCGGCATGAGGGCCAGGAATGCTCTCACTGTCACAGAGCTAACTACCTGGCCTTTGCACTTTATACGCCATGTAATCTGCTGCCACCCAGATTCGCCTTTCATAGGCGGGGTGACCACCACCCGCATAGGATAAACATCATGCGGCCTCACAGGATACAGCGAAGCACTAGCTTTTTCTGTCCAGCCAGATGGAAGTTCAGCATTCAGCTCGATCATCTCTGGCTCGTCTGTGTCGTTATGGAGCAACAATGGCATCTCCAAGGTACCGCCGGGTTCCACCCCAATCTCCGGAATCTTGATCAAGTCGGCCAGATGTCCGATGTCGTGAGCTGGCCAGAATTCCCGATAAAAAGTCCAGGCGTCCCCTAGTTCAATGGATAGCCCTTTGCGAGGTTGTAATCGATAGCCGCGAACAGGGGCAAAGGGAATGGCGCCAGGAACAATACCCTCAAAAACATCTCCCGTGACAGAACCACCCACCAGAGACTTACCAAGGACAAGCCGAATAGGATCCTCAAACTCCTTAAAGTTTCCCGTACTCAGAGCACGAATTGCCGGTGCCCCAGTATCATCCGCCGACAGATGAAAGGCTGACTCCACTGCGGAAGGTCGGGCGTAGCTTGTATGTAGAGACGGCGAGATTTCCTTCAAAGAATAGACTGGTCCCTGCCCTTCCAAAAACGCAATTTGCGAGGCGTCGGAGACAAAATAGAGTTTCTTCGGTTGCCAAGGACGAAGCCCCTCGGTGAGGTTGCCATATCTTGAGGTATCGCGTGGGAAAGAAACCTGTTCCGGAAACTTGGTTGGATCTCCCGCCATGTCAAAGGCTTCCGTGGCCATCACGGCGGAGGCCTGATGGTCGCCATGATTTTCGCCTACCACGTAATCGGGTAGCCACGTCAGAATAACTTCCGGGCGTGTGAGCCGGATGATTCGTACGGTTTGGTCCAGCGTTGCGCCGTGCCCCCAGGTTTCAAGTGAGCGCAAAGGATTTTCGCCAGGTGTGTCAGTACCACTCGCAAACCAGACGTTAACGACCCCAATGGAAGCGAGGGCACGGCGCACCTCGATTTCTCGAACATCTGCAAGCGAAGCTGCCTGCTCATACCCCGCAGCGTTCGCACCGGAGTTGCCGCGTGTTTCCAGGAGCACTGCTACGCTCTTGTGCTCATCGTAGATGGCTTTCAAGAGATACCCCGTCAGGGCCGTCTCGTCGTCTGGATGAGCCATGATGAGGAGAATGTCGGCCTTGAAACGGCTGTCAGGAGCGGGGCTCTGCGGTGCCTCACTCATCGTCGGAGTTCCAGCACTCACAGCGGAAGGAGCCTGTTGCGCCAGCATTGCAACAGGCCACAGACCCATCGTAATCATGAGTAGATACTTTGGTAGATCCCATCTGGAAAACAATACGGCGCGACCCGCGGACGAATTCTCCAGGCGGTGGCTATTGGCCTTAATCATTTGATGATTCCTCCAACTACACGACTCAGTGTGTGTAAGACAAGTTCACTATCCTGTCAACTCTACTAGATGGAATCCCGTTAACCAATCACTGCTGCTTGGCTAACGGGATTGATGGAAGAAAGCAGATTCAAGCAAACAAGAAGCCGAAGAAGAGATTCAGGCAAATTTCTTCTTCATGGTTCTAGAACGCGAATTTCAGCGCAACCTGCAACTGACGTTCGCCCTCTGCTGCATTGACTCCCGACGTAACGCCAAACGCCGAGGCGCCGTCGCTATAGTAAATGTCGGGGGCTTGGAAGATGGGGTGGTTGAACACGTTGATTGCATCAACACGGAACTCCCCATGAAGAACTTTAAAGACGCCGAATTGCTTCTGGAGGCTCAAGTCGAGCGAGACCAATCCTGGCCCCCTTATGCTTCCATTCGAGCCGGTTCCATACCCTGTTGGGGATTTTGGATCGCTGAAGTTGGTAGAATCCCAGAACCGTTCGCCCGAACCGGTAAACACGCGGGCGTAGTGAACTGGCCCGTTGCGGTCCGCACGAACAACTCCCATGGGCGAGTCGCCGTAGCTCCTGGGCGTAACGTTATTGTCGTTTGCGGTCTGCGCATAGCCCGTGTGCTCCGTGGTCATTCCGCTTAACTGCCAATTACCAATGACGGCATCGACCACGTTGTTTACGTTCGAACCGAACATCTGCTTATGACCGAAAGGCAAGGAATAAACGGCGTATCCCGTCAAGATTTGGGCTACATCGTAATAACACCGGCCCCATTCAGCCTTTTGGTTGTATTGATCCTGGAATGACCACTGCTCCGGCTGGGACTGTCCATGACTGTTGCCGTATTCACCAATGTTGTCGGCCAGGCAGCTGCCATAGGTATAGGATAGCTGAGCTTCCAGTCCCTTGGTAAAACGATGCTGGTATGTTGCCTGTAGTGCGTTGTACTCCTGATTGCCGTTTGAGGCACTACCGTTGACCCACCCGCCCTGGTTGTTCGGATTGGTGCCCGGAACCTGGAACAGACTCGGTGTGAGGGAGTTGTTGAACGTTGCCTGCCCCAGATATGGTCCGGGAAGTGGGTCTCCAGTTGCGTAGTTCACCGCAAACTGCGCGTAGTTTGGAGCCGTGACAATGTGAGTTACCTTCTGCCCCACATACGCAATCTGGGCTGTATCATGATTTCCCAATTGATACTGAATCGACAGGTTCCACATATTGTCGACTGCGGGCCTGAAATCTGCGTTCCACACGCGTGCTTCAAAGCCATCCAAACTAGCCGTCAGGCTGCTCGGAAATCCCGCCTCGGTAGTTTGGGTTGGAGAACTTGAGGCGTTCTTGATGAACGACTTACTGAAGTTGTTCACAAACGGCTCATTTTCGGTCAAACGACCGTTTGTTCCCATACCTTCCATGTAAGAAGTAACTGAATACGCGCCGCGCAGGACGCCTTTGCTGTTAAGTCTCTTGGGAGACCAGGCAAAGCCGATACGGGGTTGGAAATCCCAACCGAGGTTGTACGATTCGTACCCGGATTGTGATCCGTTGACCGGACTGTAGCCGCCGTACAAGGCATTCAGCACAGATGTCGACTTTCCGCCGGCGGGAAAAATAGGAGCACCGGTCTTCAGGTCGAAGTTGAGCTGCTTTCCGTTCACCTCAATCCAGGGTGTGTGTGTGTCGTAACGCAGTCCGATATTGAAGGTGAGATCTGAGCTGATCTTCCAATCATCCTGAACGTAGGCAGCAATCATGCTTTGGCGCTGTCCCCAGGTTCCGTTATCGGCTCCGCGCGCGATGCTGGCAGGGGCACCATAAAGAAAGTCAGCAGGGCCATAACCTACACCGCTGTCCGAGCTGTTTGCTCCAGTTCCGGAAGTCCAGACGCCAGAGTAAGACATGCTGCCGTTTTTACCGCTGTTTCCAGAGTAGAAAGTGTTAACACGATACCTTATGTATTGGAAGCCCATATGCACCGTATGATTTCTATGCATAAGCGTAACCGCCTCATTTACTTGAATCGAGGTATCTGCAAAAAGTGCCGCCTCGTCAGCATCTCCTAAGGTGTGGAATTGTGTTCCGGTCCCCAGCGATATCAATGGAAGGCCAGTGACGATGGCTCCAGAGTTGGTGTTGCCGTTTGTGATGCCGATTTTATCGGCAAGACTGCCCAGGGCATCCATGTCATACCCGTATCTTATTTTCGTGTAATTGGTGCCAAAGCGAAGGTCACTAAAGATGAATGGCGTAATCTGGTGCGTCCATCCAGCAATGCCGCTGTCTGCCCAGTTTTCGCTGTAGTTCTGGTCTGACCCGTTTGAACCGTTGTTGAAGATGGGTACGCTGGTTAATGTGGGGTTGGTGCCGTAGACCTTGGATGCACGCGCAAAGATGTGGTCCTTGTCGTTCATCGCATAATCGACCTTGATGTCGCCTTGATCCGCGTTGGTGGATGTGCGCTCGGTATATGTCAGGTTGTTCTGAATCTGGTTGGTGATTGTCGGAAGCGGATAAAATCCAGAAGCGAACAAAGCTTTAGCTGCCGGATCGACGCCTGGGAACGCCGCACTGGGGTGTGCGACATTTGCCAGGTTGTTATTCAGAAGCGGACAGCGCGTTGTAGCATATGCCGTGCACTCACCGATCGCAGTAGACGGGTCATAGAGCTGTATGCCTGGATTCTGTGTGCCGAAGGTTGTATTGCCGGGCAATATCTCTGAAAAGTCTCCGGTTCGCATTTTTGCCGAAAGCACACTCGCGCTTTCCGTTGTCGAGGGAATATAGAAACGTTGAGCTTGAAAGTCGGCGAAAAAGAAGAGTTTATTGCGCAGGATGGGCCCGCCCAACGTACCACCGAACATATTCCAACGCACGCTTGGCTTGACAGCGGTCGTTGCTTCGCCCTCCGCCTTTTCCTGGGCGTTGGTAAAACCATCTCCCCAAGGAGATGCATTGAGTACGTCGTTACGGAAGAATTCAAAGACGTTACCGTGATATTTATTGGTGCCGGATTTGATAGCGGTAGAAATAGTGCCGCCTTCAAAGTTGCCGTACTCAGCCGACGGATTTTGCGTGATAACCGTAGTTTCCTGAATGGCATCAATGCTGGGCGAGTAGCCAATCAAATTGTCGGAAATCTGGTTGTTCTCCAGCCCGTCGAGCAGAAAGTTGTTGGATTGCTCGTTGTTGCCGTTGATAAAGGGACGCCCGGCACTTCGGCTGGTTTGAACGCTGGTCATCGAGGTTGGATCCGGATGAGTTGCGCCTGGAGCAAGCAGCGTCATCTGCACATAGTTGCGCGTGGCCAAAGGCAGGTTTTCAGTAGTCTTTGTGTCGATTATCGTGTCCAACTGATCGGTCGCTTCTTTCAGAAGCGGTTCCTCTCCCGCGCTGACTTCCACGACTTCAGTTGCTGCTGAACCAACCTGCAATGTGAAGTTCAAGGTGTAGGTCTGGCCTAGTTCCAGTTCAAAAGCAGGATTGCTGATGGTGCTAAAACCCTGCTTTTCGATCCGTTCCTTATAGTTACCGATCGGCAGCGAGATGTTGTAAATGCCGGCCCGATTCGTCGTAGCTTTGAAGGCAATGTTGCGTTGTGTATCGGTGATGGTGATCGTTGCGCCTTGGACAACATTGCCAGCCGGGTCACTGATCACTCCTGTCACGAAGCCGTTAGTGGACTGAGCACTCAGCCGACAGGACAGTATCAGCGCCGAGAATGCGACGAGAACCACGATACCACGAAGGATCGGATTGCCACCTCGCAATAACGGCAAACGATGTGTTGACCGTTCAGTTCGAATCATGGACATTGCACCTTTCGTTTGCATAGAGATATTCATGGACAGCCCCCTGGACATCAGCTCCTGAACAATTGTTAGCATTCAAGCGCTTTAATATCTGAAGAATCATTTAATTCATGTCCACCACTCTCTGTCAAGCAAAAAATTGTATCCCTGAAAATTATTTCCGTGGCTTGCTGTGTTGCCGGTCTAGCCCTGGTTCGTTACAGAAGCGAAAATTAAAGTGTTAAGCCGTTTGGAATCAGAATAACCTGTCGAAAAGTCTCTCTTGCGTTCCAGATCGAAGTTCCTGCGCCGCGGGAAGGCCATGCTAGTTCTTACAACTGAGTTTGTTGTTCGGAGGTGGAAGTGGCAACCCATCGCAGCAGGATCTCCCGGTGGTGCTGTGGTGGATAGCACGATGTCGGCGCTATGCAGCGCAGCCAACGTGTCGAGAAAGGGAAAGTTACGCTTTAGAGGGTTGGATATCCAAGCCGAAACGATTGCCGGAGCGGTGGCCGAGGCGGATGGCGGGATTCGTGCCTGTGCACAATTCCAAACCGTGCAGATTCGTTACGCAAGCTGATAAAGAAGCTTGGTCCGACGGACAAGTTGTGAAACGGGTTACGTACTCCACATGCAGTTGGCCGAACTGGGTGCCGCGTAATGTCTCCAATGCCAATGACAGGCCAGCGGATCATGACTTGATTCAGCGTATATCTTCCGCCTATTGTCCAGGATGATCCGGCGCGGGGCTCTCATGGCGGATTTGTCCAAGCGCGTCTTCAAAAGCGCGCAGGGAATGAGGCACGCGGAAGGCAGAGGTGCCTCCGGCCGCGGTGGTGGACCATGCGCCAGCCAGATTTCCGCAGGCCAGCGCTTGCTCGATGGACCAGCCACGTAACCATGCGTGGAGGAAGCCGGCGTTGAAGCTGTCTCCGGCGCCGACGGCATCGACCACCTGGACAGAAAGGGATGGGACGTGCCAAGACCGAGAACCGCTAAAAGCGGAAGCGCCTCTGATGCCGCGCTTGATGACCAGCAGCGGCACCAGCGAACGCAACACTGCAATAGCCTTGTCGAGGTCTGGCTCGGCGGCCAGCAGGCAGGCCTCTCGTTCGTTGGGCATAAGGAGATCGACGAAGGGAAGCGCCTCAAGGATACAGCGGTCCCATTGCTGCGCTGGATCGTCGTTGGGATCGAGGGAGATGGTCAGGCCGGCTTGCTTGAGGACGGCGAAGAGTGAGGGAATCTGGGGCGTAAGCGAGCGCTGGAGATAATAGGAAGCCATGTGAAAGTGACGCGCATCCGCCAGGTATTCCAAATCAAGGTCGTCATAGGCCAAGTGGAACGTGGCGCCCGGATGAGTGAACATATGACGACGAATCTGGTGCTGAAGCAAAACGGTGACACCGGTTTGCATATGCTCGACCGGGACACAGCAGGAGAGATCGACGCCCGCTTGGAGAAGTTCCATCTTGCAGAGATTGCCAAGGTCATCGCCGGCAGCGGTGGTGATAAAGCCGACGGAGTTGCCCAGAGCTGCCAGGTTGTGGGCGGTGATGGCCGCTGAGCCGCCAGGGCGAATGGCGATTCGTTTGGCCAATAGCTCCCGCTCGGGAGGCAAATTCTCAGGCAACCCATAGAGCAAGATGTCGAGATTAGCGTCGCCAGCAAGGGTAACCTGGAAGCGGCGGCCTTCCCGTTTTCTCAGGAGTGAAACGTGTTGTATCATGCGGTTTCTCCGGGAAGAAGCGTATTGCGGCGACGAACGATCCAGAGCAGAACACCTGCCAGCGCCCAGGAAGTGCCAGCAATACGCGCCAACGGGCCGAGATTGATCCAGAGTATAAAGCAGGTGATCATGCCGGCAAGCGACATCAGCATGGGTATCCATTGCGCCCAGCGGCCGTGGCGCCATGCGCGGAGGATCGAGGAGAGATTGACTCCCATGAATGCCAGCAATGCGCCGTAGTTCAGTAATTCGGCGCCCAGATCGTAGCTGAAGATCATCGCGCCCACCATGCAGATGGCGCCGATGAGCAGAACATTGTTGCGCGGGATACGATTTTTTGGATGCACGGCGCCGAAGAAGCGGCGGGGTAGGGCGCCATCCTGGCCCATGGCGTAGAGCAAGCGCGCCGCTCCCAGTTGCGAGGCCATGCCGGAACCCATGTTGGCCAACATCAGAGAAGCATTGACGATCAACAAGAGAATCGGGCCACCGATGCGTCCGGATACATGAACGTAGGCTGTGGTGATGTCTGGGAAGGGCATCCCGCGCGTCCAAGCGAGCTGTGCGACATAGACTTCAATGCTGGCCAAAATGCCGGTGATGAAGCAGGTGAGAACAATGGCACGGGGCACGCTTCGGGATGGATCCTTGGCCTCGTCGGTAAGCGTCGAGATGCCATCGAAGCCGATGTACGTGAGTACAGCGATCGAGGTGCCACGCAGCAGGCCGCCGGTGTTGAACGCGGCAGGATTGTAAAAGGGATCGAGAAAAAAGCCGACGGTGGGGTGGTTCAGATGAATAATCCATCGCACCGCAGCCACTAACACCAGCAAGATGACCACGCCCAGCACAGCGGCCATGCCGGCATTGATGCGCGCTGAGGTCTCCACGCCATTGCAGTTCAAAGCGGTAAAGAGCAGAGCAAAAAAGATGACCAGGACAAAATACGGCACGCCGGGTAAAAAGATCATTGCCGAGCGACTGCACCAGATGGTGCAGATGAGCGGATTGAGGATGTAATCCATCACCAGGCACCAACCGGTGATGTAACCGAGACTAGGATGAATCTCCTTGCCGACATAGAGGAATGCGGAACCACCGTGTGGATAAGCGCGGGCCATGCGGCCATAGCTAATTGAGGTAAAGAGCATGGCTACCATCGCCAGAAGAATCACCGTGACCACGTGGCCGCGCGACACTTGGTAGAGGACGCCATAGACGGGCATGGGCGCGGTGGGCTGGATGAGGATAATCCCGTAGAGCACCAGATCCCAGAAGCGCAGGCTACGCTTGAGGCTGATGGTTCCCGGTTGGATGTTTTCCATAGCGGCTGCCATATGTGTCCTTAGTGTGCCGCGAAGGCAGCAGTGAATGGGATCGTTGCGGGGGCAATGCTCCAGGCCTCGGCCTGATAGATAAGCATGCTAACTGGCGGCCGGGGTAAAGCACTGGCCATGCCATCCTGGAGCCACGCAGTTGTTCCCCGCTCACGGAGGACGACTTTCAGAACACCAGTCTGGGTTGTCTGTCGACGTAGGGAGCGAAGCGCAGCTCGGAGCCTGTCAACAGAGACCGTGAAGCAGCGCGAGACGCTGTCTGACAGCTTGCGTTGAGGGACAGCTCGATGGATTGAACGGAATAGAGAGTCGCGCATATTCAAACGCTTCAATACTGGAAATATCGCCCACCTTTGCCCAATCTGTCAAGTGCTCCTCTCCAAAAATTTCGGGCGACGCCTTGCAAGGCTGTGATGCCTGCTCGACTTTTCGCACCAGCGTCTCTGGCATTCTCTAGGCCGCCTGCAACCCATCTCCTTCAAGATTTAGCGGATGGTGGTGATTCACGGCGTAGTAACGGAGGCGCGGCCAGCAGCAGATCGTCAAAGCCCAGCGCAGAGTAATTCTCAGGAATGCGCAGCCCAACTTCGGTCAAACCACTCGCAACGCCTTGTACTACTGCGTTGCAAGTTGCCGCACATACATTAAAGGCATCCTGGCAGAGAACATATGAGATGAGTTGCGATATATCGTCACAGCCAGTTCCGGCCTTGATAACTAGGAGTTCTTCAGAGGTTACCTAATGGAATACATTCTTCGGCTATCAGTGTTGCCATGTCACGGCCGCTGTACCCGCGCCGGTAAGGGGAATGGTGTAACTGTGCTTGATGTTCTCCGAAGTGACCGATTTGTCGTTGTGCAACACGAAGAACTGGAACTGCACCGTGGCTCCCGCCGGTACCGAGACGGTTTGTGTGCGCTGCCTGTGGCTGGAATCGTGACCGGCCCGATGGCCCCATTCCATGTGGTCGCCCAGTTGCCCAGTTCCGCCACGTTCCCTGTGAGCATGATGACATCTGTGCTGGCCAGCGCCGGAGTACTGCTGACGCTGAAGTTGACTGGAATTAAAGCCGATGTGTTCACTGTAAACGGGGCGGCGCTGGAGGTTACCGTATCTTGAGTCACGGTCACCGTGGCTGAGCCAGCGGTAAGCGCCGGCACGAACGCCGTGGTCTGTCCATTACTCCAGTTAGTCACGGTTGCGGACAGGGTTGTGGAACCAATGGTAAAGTTAACCGTTCCCGCCGTCGCGCCAAAGCCCGTTCCGTTGATGGTCACCGCTGCTCCTGGATTGGCGACGCGCGGAGTTATGTTGCCAATCGAGGGCAGCACAATGCCAGCCGAGACCCATATGGAGACGCTGCGATGTGGCAGCTTTAAGTTAGTTACTGGGTTATTGCTCCCCGCCGTACCGGTGACTGTGATTCCAATTCCGCCCATGGTCTGAGCCGGGTAGTCCGTATAACTCCCCGGCTCCAGATCCGTATACAGACCGGAGATGGATTGGTCGGTAGATGGATTCTTGTTGATAGCCACCAGAACGACATTTGTTCCTAGTTGGCGCTCGTAAATGTACACGTCGTTGTTGATCCAGCGCTGGGTCATGGTTCCGTAAGCCACTGCCGGATTGGCCGCACGCAGAGCAGCAAGATACTGAATCAGCAGTACTGCGTCAGTCGATCCGAAGCTTGTCATTCCGTTGCGGTTATACGGAACCACGCCGCCATTCGTGTCGTTGAAGAGATACTGTTCATCTCCGTAATAGAGCACCGGTACACCGCGGCAGGTGAGGAGAAAGCTGATGGCCTGCTTGACCGCCATTCGGTCCGCACCCTGCGACATGATGCGCGGATTATCGTGGTTGTCGAAGAAGGTAACCAGATCGTTGGGCTGAGTAAAGGCCTGCGCCGGAATGCTCGACGAACCTGTGTCCTCCAGCGTCAACTCATTATCGATATCGTAAAAGCTGGCTCCAGTGCCAAATACATTGGCCAGTTGCCAGTAGAGCGTGTAGTCCAGCAGGTTCATTCCGCTGCTGTTGGAAAACTTAACCGAGTCTGGATATAACGCATCCCCTGAGCCTTCATTCCATTCGCCAAAGATGAAGGGTTGTCCCGGCATTCTAGCCGGGCTTGAGGAGCCGCTCCAATTGGCGATAGCATTTTCAAGGCTGTATTCCCAACCCCAGTTCACTTCCAGGACGGCATCGAAACGAAAGCCATCGACGCCGTGAGCAAGAAATTGCTCGACAGCGCTCTTGAGATATGAATCGACCCAGGGATTCGTCTGGTCCAGATCCGCCAGGCCTTCGAGCGTATAGTACTGCACCTGATAGTGGTCGTTGTAATTCGAGATATTCGGGTTGTGATGATAGTAGGGAGTTATTCCCGTATCTGTGGAGTAAGTGGTAATCAATATCCCGTTGTCATAGAGCGATCCATTTTCGCCAGCGTTGATGGGGTTGGAGTCGTTGGCGGGAAAATCGACATAGACCCTGATGCCATCGGCGTGAGCTGCCGTTACCAGAGCGTCGAAGGCCGTCCAACTGTTGGTGTCATCGCCAAAGTGCTCGTCAATCTGCATGAAGTCACGCGTCCAGTAGCCGTGGTAACTGGTTTCGCCGTTGCTTGCCGCGGCATTGACGCGAATGTTATTCATTGGCGGCGAGATCCAGATGCCGGCCACGCCCATCGACTTAAGATAGCTTAGCTTCTGCTGAATCCCCGCCAGGTCGCCGCCCCAATAAAGGTTCCAATCGGCGTCTGCGGGGTTTGTGAATCCGTTCGGGTTATGGAGGTTAGGACTCTCGGAGGGATTGTCGTTTGTGGTATCGCCGTCAAAGAAACGGTCGGTCACGATCTGGTATATGAATCCCTGGTGGATGTCCGCAATTGGGGCAATCGCCGGGGCTGCCGGAAGGTTGATGGTATAAGTTGCCGAGGACACGCTGCTGTTCGTGTAGCCACTGGCAACAGCCAGAGCCTCAATGGTTGTTGTGGTAGCTATGGGGATCGGCACCGAATACGCCGCTGAAGAGGTCGTCGGCACTGCGCCGTTGGTTGTGTAATAGATGGCCGCTCCGCTGGTAGAGTCCGTGATCGCGACGCTTTGCAATGCCGTGTACGTTCCCGCGCTGACTGAAAGCATCGGCGTTGCTGCCTGAGGCGTCGTGACCGGCGGAGTGCTGTTTCCACTGCCTCCACTTCCGCAACCTGCCAACAGTGCCGCAACCGCCAACATCAGCGACACACCCATGAATCGAATCAACCTCCGACCTGCGCTCATCATTGGAATTACCTCGATGGGGAAACTCTTCAATTGAACGCAGATTGGCTTTCTCTCAGTTCCCCACGCATCCATCTTGTTTCAGAAATCTCCTCAGGACTTCACCGACCGGCTTAAAGGAACGACGGTTCAATGCACATCGAAAACTGTCATCGACGCAGCGGGCTCTTCAATATGGAGCTTTCCACCGCTGACAACCGGAGTGATTCCCGTGGCCAGCTCCGTGGCTTGAAACTTCGCACACCCAATCAACGCCGTCTCTTCCACCGGCAGATCGACTACCTTGCTTCGTTCGGCCTTGTTCACCACGATCAGCAACCTGCCGATAGAGTGATCCGGCGCGCACCCTGCCTCGTCCGGCGAGCGAACAAACGCAAAAACATCCTCATCGGCAAACAGATTCTGCTCGATTCCTGTTTGCAGTACCGGATAAGTTGCACGTAACTTCAGCAGACCGGCGGTCCAGGCAAAAATCTCCTCTTCCGTAGCTGTGCGGCCCGCCTTTGTGAAGGCGTTGTGCGCGTCCCCTTGAAAGCCGCCGGGGAAGTCATGACGGTTATCCGGATCTTCGCCGCCAGTCATCCCGATCTCATCTCCGGAATAAAGCTGTGGCATACCGCGCAGCGTAACCGTCAGGCCCATCGCCAGCTTGAGCTTTGCCGCAGAGCCTCCGGCTTCAGTCATGAAGCGCGTCGTATCGTGGTTGCCGATGAACGGAACCAGCCGCTCGGGATGCGGGTAGAGCGAATCCTGGCGAAGCACTTTGGCTAACTCTGTCATGGGTTTTCCCTGAGTCAGAACATCGC